>Ga0041059_1000563_pt1 | contig 28582 bp, 26 predicted proteins | sample AraColnosormetaG_FD_56232 | JGI IMG/M metagenome (GOLD analysis project Ga0041059, IMG submission 56232) | Arabidopsis roots microbial communities from North Carolina, USA - Col MF nosort | ecosystem: Host-associated > Plants > Roots > Unclassified | place: USA: North Carolina | collected... | reverse complement strand
ATGAAATAAGTAAGTAAACGAAAAATTTAGCGAACGAGAAAGTGTATTAAATATGTAGATTTTAATTTACTTAAGAAGACGTAAAACTCCTTTGAGAGAAATCTCAATCCTTTCTTCATAAAAACATAAAACTCTCGTTTGCTCAGTGAGTCTTTTCTTTCTGTCTGAAAATTGTTGAATAGTTTTTGTCTTCTCAGCTGTTTCGTCGGAGGAAGCTTCTTCTTCTAGACTTCTTCTTCTTCTTCTTCTTCGTCTTCTCTGAATTTCTTCGGTAAACTCTCTAACACATAAACGATGATGATCTTCTTTCGTTTTTTATCCTTTCTGTTTGATTTTTGGGTATTACAATTTTAATCGTGAACTGAATGTGAAATAATCTGAGGATTAAGTTAAGATCGATTTTTTCTGGTCCGTCTCCTTTTGTTTTTTCTTCATAAATTGTTTCTGTAGCTGCTAGATCTACAGGTGTTGCTTATTGGGATGAAATTCAAGTTCGGTTCTTTGAATTTTCCTTGTTTATGTGATTGATTTTGAGTTTTACTAGGTTTTGATTTGTAGATGAACATGAAGAAAGTTGTTTTCAGCTTTTGTTCTTTTGCTGAATCCCAAATTTTACTTGAATTCTCTAAAGAAACGTTCTTTGGTCTTATGAGATGTTGAATAGCTTTCTAAATGATCTGTTTTTTTTAATGGTAATGAAGCTCTGTTCAACTTCAAACACCATGGTTGGAGGAGGAAGTGCTCAGAAGCTAACTACAAACGACGCTCTTGCATATCTTAAAGCCGTGAAGGACAAATTTCAGGATCAACGTGGAAAATATGACGAGTTTCTCGAGGTTATGAAGAATTTTAAATCTCAAAGGTATAGTTTTTTTCTTCTCCTTGTTATGTTTAGGTTAAAAACTTGGTATCTGAGAACTGATTGCTTAATTGTGTTTTTCATTGTAGAGTTGATACAGCTGGTGTGATAACTAGGGTAAAAGAACTTTTCAAAGGACACCAAGAGTTGATTTTGGGGTTTAATACTTTCTTGCCTAAGGGTTTTGAGATCACACTTCAACCTGAGGATGGACAACCTCCACTGAAGAAACGTGTTGAGTTTGAGGAAGCTATTAGCTTTGTTAACAAGATTAAGGTATATATATGTTTATGTGCTAAACTGTCTCAAGGAAATTACTGCTTTTCCCTTTCTTACTCTCTTCGATATTCATTGATTTGCAGACAAGGTTTCAGGGAGATGATCGTGTATACAAATCATTTTTAGACATTTTAAACATGTACAGAAGGGATAGCAAGTCCATCACTGAGGTCTACCAGGAGGTAGGCTCATTGATGCTGTTATGTGTATCTTTTTTTTGTTGCTATTCTGTACTTAGGTTTTACATGTCTATCTCAGGTTGCGATCCTATTTCGGGATCATTCAGATCTGCTCGTGGAGTTTACTCACTTTCTACCTGATACTTCAGCAACGGCCTCTATTCCATCTGTTAAAACTTCAGTTCGTGAGAGAGGGGTTTCTCTGGCTGATAAGGTTCTTCTCAGACTTTTATTTTCCTAGAAATACAATGTTCTATATGTCTAATCTTTTATTGAACATCATTTGATTGGAAATTGTTGCAGAAGGACCGGATCATTACTCCACATCCTGACCATGACTATGGTACTGAACATATTGACCAGGACCGGGAGAGACCTATTAAGAAAGAAAATAAAGAACACATGAGAGGTACTAACAAAGAAAATGAGCATAGGGATGCCAGAGATTTCGAACCACATAGCAAAAAAGAGCAATTTCTCAACAAGAAGCAGAAACTACATATTAGAGGCGATGATCCTGCTGAAATTTCCAATCAAAGTAAACTTTCTGGAGCGGTTCCTAGTTCATCTACTTATGATGAAAAAGGTGCCATGAAAAGTGAGTTCTCGTTTTATGACAACTAATTTGAAAGATAAGGAGTGAGTTTGTCGTTCGCTATTCCATGTGTACTTATATTTGTTTGATGTGATGTCAGGTTACAGTCAAGATCTAGCTATTGTCGATAGAGTAAAGGAAAAGCTTAACGCCTCAGAGTACCAGGAGTTTTTACGTTGTCTTAATCTCTTTTCAAAAGAGATAATCAGCCGACCAGAACTGCAATCTTTGGTATGAATAAATAAAATGCTTAAATTTTCACTGTGGCATTTGTTTGCAATGATTCATGAACATTTGTGCTTGTATCAGGTAGGGAATTTAATCGGAGTATATCCTGACCTCATGGATTCCTTTATAGAGTTTTTGGTGCAATGTGAAAAGAATGGTAACGAGGCAAATCTATGTTTCTCTCTTCCTACATTCATTGATTTCAGAAAAAAGACAGATTTGTAACCTTTTGAATCTTCTTGCAGAAGGACTGCTCTCTGGTATTCTGACTAAGAGTAAGTCTACTTATCTTTTGCAAGGGTACATGAATCTGATGCTGAGATATATTTGAAGTATTCACGAGTAGTGAAACTACACAACTCCACTATGAAATTTGATCTTCTTTCCAGATATATCCATTTCTAGTTCTGAAAAGAAAACAAATCCATTCTAAACTATACTGCAGAATCCTTGTGGAGTGAAGGCAAATATCCTCAACCGTCACTGGACAATGATAGAGACCAGGAACATAAGAGAGATGACGGGCTTAGAGATAGAGATCATGAAAAGGAAAGGCTTGAAAAAGCAGCTGCAAATCTGAAATGGGCAAAGCCAATCAGTGAACTAGATCTCTCGAACTGTGAACAATGCACTCCTAGTTATCGGTTACTTCCAAAGAATGTATGTGGCTGCAGCCTTTTATATGTGGATCTACTATTCTTGAGTTCATCTTTTGTTTCATTAGTCTAATGTAAGACATTATACTTTTTGCAGTACCCAATTTCTATTGCAAGCCAGAAGACAGAGATCGGTAAACTGGTTCTTAATGATCACTGGGTCTCCGTCACATCAGGAAGTGAAGATTATTCATTTAGCCACATGCGTAAGAACCAGTATGAAGAGAGCCTCTTCAAATGTGAGGATGACAGGTTGGTTAATCAACTTCTAATGGTGGACTGGAAACCTATATTCCATACTTTAAAAAAAAAAATTGGTTACTGACCTGTTATTGTGAGCCATTTTCTGTGTCAAATTGTGAGCCATTATTCCTCTCTTTATGCTATAGGTTTGAGCTGGACATGCTATTAGAGTCTGTAAATTCAACGACAAAGCATGTGGAAGAATTATTGACAAAAATTAACAGTAATGAACTGAAAACCAACAGTCCCATCCGTGTCGAGGATCACCTCACAGGTAACATAAGCTGGTGTAAAACAATAAGCAGCATGGATGTTAAATCACTAGCAGCTGAGCTCTTTAAATTTTTTTTTTTTTTTAATGGATTGCTTTGTTACTGTCTTTGTAGCTCTAAACTTAAGATGCATAGAACGGTTGTATGGTGATCACGGGCTCGATGTGATGGATGTGCTGAAGAAGAACGTGTCTCTTGCTTTACCTGTTATCCTAACACGTTTGAAACAGAAGCAAGAAGAGTGGGCAAGGTGTCGTTCTGATTTTGACAAAGTCTGGGCTGAGATATATGCTAAGAATTACTACAAGTCGCTTGATCATCGAAGTTTCTACTTCAAACAGCAGGATTCAAAGAAGCTGAGCATGAAAGGTTTGTCCGTAACCTATTACACACATTATTCTATTATATCAAGCAAGTGACTTTATGTACTATATTTTTTCTGTAGCATTGTTGGCAGAGATAAAAGAGATTACTGAAAAGAAGCGAGAGGATGATTCACTTCTTGCATTTGCAGCCGGAAATAGACTATCCATTTCCCCAGATTTGGAGTTTGATTATCCGGATCATGACCTTCATGAAGATCTTTACCAGCTGATCAAATATTCGTGTGCAGAAATGTGCTCTACCGAACAGTTAGATAAGGTAATGAAGATTTGGACAACTTTCGTGGAACAAATATTTGGTGTTCCTTCTCGCCCTCAAGGTGCTGAAGACCAAGAAGACGTTGTCAAGTCCATGAACCAGAATGTAAAGAGCGGTAGTTCAAGTGCTGGCGAGAGTGAGGGAAGTCCTCACAATTACGCTAGTGTTGCCGACTCTAGACGCTCAAAGTCATCTCGAAAAGCTAATGAACATAGTCAGTTGGGGCAAACTAGTAATTCGGAGAGGGATGGCGCCGCTGGTAGGACATCAGATGCCTTATGTGAGACTGCTCAGCATGAGAAAATGCTGAAGAATGTAGTTACGTCTGATGAAAAGCCTGAAAGCAAGCAAGCTGTTTCTATTGAGCGTGCACACGATTCAACTGCTCTCGCTGTGGATGGATTATTAGATCAAAGTAATGGAGGAAGCAGTATAGTACACATGACCGGTAACACCTCAAAATCTTGCTTAGAAGTTAGTTCTCTTGGAATTTTTCATTTTCTTTGTACAGTTAATGAATAGTTTCCTCTTTACTTGGTCAGGACATTGCAATAATAATCTGAAGCCTGTGACCTGTGGAACAGAGTTGGAGTTGAAAATGAATGATGGTAATGGGCCAAAATTAGAGGTATAGTTTCAGTGAAGCACGTTTTAGTCCCATCATCTTATATTTTGATCTGATACTTTCTATATAGATGACTCATTTCAAATGAAGGACCGAATTTTGTTGATATGGAACAATATCTCCCATTGTTTGCACTTGGTGCTTAGGTCCTTCATATGGAACTTAGATAGTTTTAAAATTTGAAGTTACACACCCTTAGTTCTGTGTTAACCAAGAGGTGGTACTGATAAACTTTGTCTCACAGGTTGGTAACAAGAAGTTATTGACAAATGGGATCGCGGTAGAAATAACAAGTGACCAAGAGATGGCAGGAACATCCAAAGTTGAAAGAGAAGAAGGTGAACTTTCTCCAAATGGAGACTTTGAGGAAGATAATTTTGCAGTTTATGCAAAAACTGATTTTGAGACCTTCAGCAAAGCGAATGATAGTACTGGAAATAACATTAGCGGAGATAGAAGTAGAGAAGGGGAACCATCTTGTCTGGAGACAAGGGCTGAGAATGACGCTGAAGGTGACGAAAACGCCGCAAGATCATCAGAGGACAGCAGAAATGAATATGAGAACGGTGATGTTTCTGGAACGGAATCTGGTGGTGGTGAAGATCCGGAGGATGATTTGGATAACAATAACAAAGGAGAAAGCGAAGGTGAGGCTGAATGTATGGCTGATGCACATGATGCTGAAGAAAATGGGTCTGCCTTACCCGTTTCAGCACGATTCTTGCTGCATGTAAAGCCCTTAGTAAAGTATGTTCCTTCAGCTATAGCTTTGCATGACAAGGACAAAGACTCTCTGAAGAACTCCCAAGTTTTCTATGGAAATGATTCGTTTTACGTGCTTTTCAGGCTGCACCGGGTAAGAGCTAAAGATCATATACAGTTTGAAAAAATTATAAACAGTATAATCTAAAGTACAAAGAGTTTTCACTAGCTAACTTTACGCTATTACTCTTGACAGATATTGTATGAGAGAATACTATCAGCAAAAGTTAACTCATCATCCCCGGAAGGAAAGTGGAGGACCTCAAATACCAAAAATCCTACTGATTCCTATGCTAGGTGAAATTTGCTTTTTATTGCAGAGATTGTGTGTGTTTCTGGGATTCATATGTGCTCCATACTTATAACTTTAATTAATGTGGAACAGATTCATGACTGCACTCTACAACTTACTTGATGGTACATCTGATAATGCCAAGTTTGAAGATGACTGCCGAGCGATAATCGGGACTCAGTCTTATATTCTCTTCACATTGGACAAACTGATCCATAAATTCATCAAGCATGTGAGTATTTTTGCTCTTTGATGTTTTCTCTATGTATTCACCTCTCTATCTTTACTTGCTTTTTACTAACATACGTGTGGTCATTCTTCAGCTACAAGTAGTAGTAGCTGATGAGATGGACAACAAGCTTCTTCAGCTTTATTTTTATGAGAAATCCAGAAGGCCTGAAACGATTTTTGATGCTGTGTATTACGATAATACCCGTGTCCTCCTCCCTGATGAGAATATTTACCGTATTGAATGTGTAAGTTTTTGCTGCATCTTACATTAGCTACTTATATTCTGTCGATGCACTGCTGATCATGCTTTTGGACTCCAAAACCTCATGTGTATGCAGAGATTATCAACCCCAGCGAAACTCTCTATTCAGCTTATGTGCAACGGTCTTGATAAGCCCGATGTGACATCTGTATCCATTGACCCGACCTTTGCAGCTTATCTCCACAATGACTTCCTCTCCATACAACCAAATGCAAGGGAGGATCGCAGAATCTATTTAAATAGGTAAATGTAAAACATGAACAAATGACTGTCCCTTGATCTCTGAAACCTAGTGGGTCACTCATCAAAGCCAATGCCATTTTTCGTTTTCTCCAGGAACAAGCGCAAAGTTTGTCGTGAAGATGAACAGTTATACAGCACAGATGAAGTTAAGATCAAAAATGGTTTGGAGTGTAAGATAGCTTGCGGTTCTTCAAAGGTAACACTTTTATCTTCTTCCCTATATCACGCTTACCGCTTATGAGTATATCCATGAGAGACCAGCACTTGAAAGCACGTTCTTGAAAATCTCTTGCAGGTCTCCTATGTACTAGAAACAGAAGATTTGTTGGTGCGAGTTAAAAAGAGAAGAAAAACTTTGTGCCACAATCAGGATTCTTGGGTAAGGCAAATGAGGTTACAATATTACAAAAATAACTTCTTGTGACCAGCCTGTAACAATCTGGAAGAAGGATACCAAATCAACTCAACTTGTTCATTCACTCTCCAACTTAACAGAGACAAAACAAAAACAAAAGTGGCAATTCTCCATTGTTGACTTCACCGGATAGAGCCAAACTGCATTCTCTATCTTCATAAGAAGAAGAAGCAACAAAGGATTTGGCTTTTTGTTGTCTGTGACTGAAAAAGAAAACAATCACTCACAAAAATGATGTTACATATGTAAAGTTTGTCTTTATTCACTCTCTTGTTGTAAAGTTTTGTATGTTGTTGTAACATTTATCAAAAATTTCATTTTGTTATGGTATGTTATATAGAAATGAGTCAAATGACCATAAAAGGTTTGACCTTTTCCATAAACGACGCTTCGCCCTCTCCTAACTCTTTCCCTCACTTTAAAAAGATTCGATTTTTGACTGCAAAAAAGAGAATTTCTAAAAGCAAATCGGAGAGCTTCGGCGATGGCGTTATCACGACTTTCTTCACGATCCAACACTTTCCTAAAGCCGGCGATTACCGCCTTGCCCTCCTCCATCCGCCGTCATGTTTCCACAGACTCATCACCGATCACAATCGAAACCGCCGTCCCTTTCACATCGCATCTATGTGAATCACCGTCACGCTCCGTCGAGACTTCATCGGAGGAGATCTTAGCCTTTTTCCGTGACATGGCTCGGATGAGGAGGATGGAGATCGCAGCAGATTCTCTTTACAAGGCGAAGCTGATCCGTGGGTTCTGTCATTTGTACGATGGTCAAGAGGCTTTAGCGGTGGGAATGGAAGCGGCGATTACCAAAAAAGATGCGATTATCACATCGTATCGTGATCACTGTACTTTCATTGGTCGTGGTGGGAAGCTTGTTGATGCTTTCTCTGAGCTTATGGGGAGAAAAACTGGTTGTTCTCATGGTAAAGGAGGATCTATGCATTTCTATAAGAAAGATGCTTCCTTTTATGGTGGACATGGGATTGTTGGTGCTCAGATTCCATTGGGATGTGGTTTGGCTTTTGCTCAGAAGTATAATAAGGATGAGGCTGTGACTTTTGCTTTGTATGGTGATGGTGCTGCGAATCAGGGACAGTTGTTTGAGGCCTTGAACATTTCGGCTTTGTGGGATTTGCCTGCGATTCTTGTTTGCGAGAATAACCATTGTGAGTTTATTTTTTGGTTAATTGTAATTTGTTTGGTGGAATTGTTGAGACTTTTGTGTTGATTTGGATTGTTTGATGTTTAGATGGAATGGGAACGGCTACATGGAGGTCGGCTAAGTCTCCGGCTTATTTCAAGCGTGGAGATTATGTTCCTGGCTTGAAGGTGAGACTGAGTTGTCTTTTGGCATGATCTTGAGCTTTACAATGCTTTTGCTTTGATGAGACTGAGTTGTCTATAGCACGCTTTTAGTTGATACAGGGTTTCCTTGTGTGTTTTAGACCACTGGGTCGACTATGGAACAGCTAGGTAGTGAGGATAGGGTTTTAGACACAAATTGAATGAGAAAGGACAAACCTTCACAGTTGTGTGTTCGGATCAAGTGTAACTTTGTGAGAACTACCAAAAGGAATTGTCTCCAAAGTCTCTATCTTTGTTGTTTTACAGAAGTTGCTTCAGTTTTTTATTACTTTACCCAATAGAATTGTATCCGTTGTTTTTCTGATTGGTGAGAGTGTGAACTTAAAGCTAACGAATGATTATCTTTTGCTTTGTTTTCTAGGTGGATGGTATGGATGCACTGGCTGTGAAACAGGCGTGCAAGTTTGCCAAGGAGCATGCTCTCAAGAATGGTCCTATTGTAAGTATTACAGCTGCTCCTGTTGGTTTTATGAAATCGATACCTAATCAATATGACTCTTAGCATTTTATGCAAATTAAGAATTCGTAGAATCATTTATTACTTGCATGTGTGATGCTACTTTGGTTGGGGAGAATGGTTAGCTGGTAACTTCTACCTAGCCTAGATTTGGATTGAACGAGGTTTATTTGGAGAAAACAAGACTTCTTAAGTACCTATGTTGTTAATTTGTTTGCTGTTTCCGGGAGAGTGTGACAGGCGTGATTGACAAGCTCCTAGGATTTCTATTAAAAGTACTAGATAAGTAGATATCACTAATATCTCTTGGAGTTTTTGGTGTGTACCTACTTATGAAGTGAAATTATACCATGTTGACTTCAGCTTCCAACCAATTTTCCTTTTTTGCATTTTGTCACCAACACAAATGGGACAAGCATTTTGGATCTTGTGAATTCAATCACATAGCGTTGACATTTATCGTATTTTTATAATCCATTCTCTACCTAGTGATTATGACCAACATACCATTGCCATTATTTGCGCAGATCCTTGAGATGGACACTTACAGATACCACGGTCACTCTATGTCTGACCCAGGAAGCACTTACCGTACTCGTGATGAAATCTCTGGCGTGAGACAGGTTAGTTCTTTGTTCATTTGTAAGACTACTGCTCCAACCATATGCAATTTGAAACTTTTTAATCTGTAAAGTTTTCATCGGTGTTACCTTTAGGTGCGTGATCCAATTGAAAGGGTGCGAAAGTTGCTCTTAACTCATGACATAGCTACCGAAAAAGAGCTTAAGGTACCCTGTTCACCACCTTCCCATTCCAGACAAAAAGCTTGAAAAAAATTATACATACAACCATCAAACTTGACTATGGAAATGACAAAATTCTTTTGACATTAAAGGACATGGAGAAAGAGATAAGGAAAGAAGTAGATGACGCCGTAGCTCAGGCCAAGGTAATAATCTTAATTGTTTCTATCTTTGTCCTTGTTATTTATCAAAACACGAACTAATTCCTTGCTGTTTAACTTGTTTCAGGAGAGCCCGATACCAGATGCATCTGAGCTATTCACAAACATGTACGTGAAAGACTGCGGAGTTGAGGTACTATCACATCCCACTCTTTCACATCTATTTATTTCTTTTGTAACCCTGTGGCGTTGGTAGTTGTTGGCATATGAATCTAGAGATTTACGCATTTTCCTCCATTGAAATTTGCAGTCGTTTGGAGCAGACAGAAAAGAACTCAAAGTAACACTTCCATAGAATCTTGCTTCCCAAGGAGATGATTGGTTCAATAAATCAGAAGGCAAGGCTACACAAATCTTTTTAACTTGCTACCAAAAATATTTCTGGTTTTTTTTTTTTGTATTTTCATTTCAAGTGTAAAGCCATTGCTTCACCAGTTTGCCAACTTTTGTTTCCCACACTTCAATTTGACACCAAGCAAAAGAAGCTTCGGATATCACTCTGTGAGATAAAGTTAGAGAAATAAGCAGAGAGTAGTTAAGAGAAAGATCATCAGCTTCTTTGTCTCAAGTAGAAAAATGTCGACATGTGATTACAAAATCATCAAGACCCCGTGTTAAATTCGTTATCTAATATATATAAAAATAAAAAGGCAAAACCAACTTCTGCGTCGGTACCAATAAAACCACATGAATAGTTATGTCTCCACCACCTAACTTGAATAATCTTTGCTTCTACTCTACAAGTCCCTTTCTCATCATCCCCCACATCAACACCAAATCTTATTGAATAGGTAAACTCTATGACGCCACTCACTCTCTTTCTTAATACTTAAATTAGATTAGATTTCTTGCAACAACTAATCACTACAAAAGAACATTGATGATTGATTGCTTTTTCCTTTGTTAACCAAGCATTTGGTTCTCTCTGTAAGCCAATAGAAACCAAACAAACCTTTGCTTAGTTTTTTACTCGGTAAATAATTAGTTTGACAAGTAACAAGTTTATATATTATATAGTGTTCAGTGTTTTAACTTATTCAAGAATATTCTCTCTATATCATCAAATCAAATATGTTCAACGGAATCTTCATCGTGTTCTCTTCTCATATCCGAGAAAAAGTCCTTAAGAAAAACTCGAGAAAGTGATACATGAATGGTATTATTGAAAATGTTATTCATATAATAAGATGTTACGTCTGACCATGAGCTGCACTACCCAACGGGAATATTCGGATTTAATTGGCTTGGTAGTCGCTACCAACAGCCCAATAATATATATACTAACACTAAGAAGAGAACAAAACTTCAACTTTAATATCCCAATAAAATGTGCCGACAACAAAAACATATATATTTTCTAATGAAATTTCTGAGAAAACAAATTATGAATGATAGTCACGAGTCTTATTCGTCGGTGAAACCATAGTTTAAAAAACTATCCTAACATTTGATATTGATTTCTCTTAAAATTCTTGTACTAGTTTCTACAAATTGTGAAATTGCATTAACTTTTATAACAGTAAATCATTGTTAAATGATTGAGACATGTGAGTGAATCTATAGTTTCCTTGTTTGGTTGTACAAAATCCAGTGCTTTTCTCTACCGTTTTGTTATGTAAAAGGAAATTATTCAATTTTCCTTAACATTCTTTAGGAAAAATATATACTCTTTATGAACATATACCTTGCTTGTCTGTCAAAAATCTGATATCTATAAAATTAAAGGCAAAAAAGGATAGTATTATTTTTATTTATTTTCCAAAAACATTCCTGGGGAAATATTGTCTAGGGTAATTATTGCTTATTATGCTTGCCAGTACGAAAATCACAAAAAATAAAACATTTTTCCACTGGCAAACAAACATTTATTAGCAAACATTTTTCCAATGCCATTACTACATTACAAGCAAATAGGTGTGCAGCGCACGTGACAAGTTGAGTTCTCATCGTTTAATCTCAACCGTCCAATTACCAAAAAGCGAATCATCCAGCTGTTTCCCTCGACCTACACAGCTGGCACCGCCTTAATGGGCCAAGACCTTAAAACTCACCTAAATCTTGTAGTAATTAACCTTTTCGTTAATTACAGTCTTAGGGATTTGTTTCTTCAACACTTTCCCTTAACGACTAAGCCTTAATGACGTCTCACGCGTTTTTTTAATACGCGCGTGATTCGTATTCTCCTAATTTAGGAAAACAAAATCATCAAAAGTTAAAGGCAATGACAATGAGCAAAAATGACTCTTTCATAACCAATCTTTCTTCTTCTTCTTCTTCTTCTTCTTCCTCTTTCCTTATCTCTCCATCTCTGTGGAGAGACACAAAACTTCCAAAAAGGAACATTCTTTCAGTTCTTTACTTAATCTTTCACAATGCTAAATCATTAGCCGTTGATAAAGTCTTAATCTTTGATTCATTCAAACGCGTTTTTGTTTAGTAATGTCGTCGCGTTTTTCTTTGACGGTGGTGTGTTTGATTGCTCTGTTACCGTTTGTTGTTGGTATACGGTTGATTCCGGCGAGGATCACGAGTGTCGGTGATGGCGGCGGCGGAGGAGGTAATAATGGGTTTAGTAAACTTGGTCCGTTTATGGAAGCTCCGGAGTATAGAAACGGCAAGGAGTGTGTATCTTCATCAGTGAACAGAGAGAACTTCGTGTCGTCTTCTTCTAGTTCTAATGATCCTTCGCTTGTTCACATCGCTATGACTTTGGACTCAGAGTATCTCCGTGGATCAATCGCAGCCGTTCATTCTGTTCTTCGCCACGCGTCTTGTCCAGAGAACGTCTTCTTCCATTTCATCGCTGCTGAGTTTGACTCTGCGAGTCCTCGTGTTCTGAGTCAACTCGTGAGGTCGACTTTTCCTTCGTTGAACTTTAAAGTCTACATTTTTAGGGAAGATACGGTGATCAATCTCATATCTTCTTCGATTAGACTAGCTTTGGAGAATCCGTTGAACTATGCTCGGAACTATCTCGGAGATATTCTTGATCGAAGTGTTGAACGAGTCATTTATCTTGACTCGGATGTTATAACTGTGGATGATATCACAAAGCTTTGGAACACGGTTTTGACCGGGTCACGAGTCATCGGAGCTCCGGAGTATTGTCACGCGAACTTCACTCAGTATTTCACTTCCGGGTTCTGGTCAGACCCGGCTTTACCGGGTCTAATCTCGGGTCAAAAGCCTTGCTATTTCAACACAGGAGTGATGGTGATGGATCTTGTTAGATGGAGAGAAGGGAATTACAGAGAGAAGTTAGAGCAATGGATGCAATTGCAGAAGAAGATGAGAATCTACGATCTTGGATCATTACCACCGTTTCTTTTGGTGTTTGCGGGTAATGTTGAAGCTATTGATCATAGATGGAACCAACATGGTTTAGGAGGAGACAATATACGAGGAAGTTGTCGGTCATTGCATCCTGGTCCTGTGAGCTTGTTGCATTGGAGTGGTAAAGGTAAGCCATGGGTTAGACTTGATGAGAAGAGGCCTTGTCCGTTGGATCATCTTTGGGAGCCATATGATTTGTATAAGCATAAGATTGAGAGAGCTAAAGATCAGTCTCTGCTTGGGTTTGCTTCTCTGTCGGAGTTGACTGATGATTCAAGCTTCTTGTGAGAGTTTTAAAGTTACATTCTTTTTCAATATCTTCTGTTGTATTACAGATGAAATATCATTGTTCAGGTGAGTGATTCTTTGATTTTCTGTTGTACAAATCTATTTTAGAGAGGGAAGATATATATTAGGCTGTGGAAAAGCCATTGATGATCCTTTTTGTTGAGAATTCTTTTGTCATTCTGGCGCTCTTGTGTTTCAATCTTTTCTTCTTAATAAAACTCATCTTGAAGTGCCAATTTGATAGTGTTTAATCTAGTACATACTCTGTTTTCTCATTTTGAATTAATCCGTAGAAATATTCACAACGAACTCTATCAATCTCTATCAGAGCCTAAGTCATGTTCTTTTGAGATACTTTTCATTCAGACCATTCAAGTAGTCTAGAATGTGTACATGTCTTAAAAATGGCTAAAAAGATTATGATCAATGTGACAAGGTTTGTGATGACATTGATGGCTTTTGACTCATTGGGAATCTAAGCTTTGGTATTGGAGAAGCAATTATAGTTGTTCATTTATCTCTTCCAAGTTCCAAGTCTTCTCGCAATGTTATTAAACCTGGTCAAGAAAGATCATAAATGTTTTGGTTACAAAACAGTTACATGACAAAACACCGTCATTTGAAAACTACTAATGGGCTGTATTAAAGCCCATTTACGTTTTTGTTATGGCTAATCAAAAATCGGGTCAGATTCAAAGACCATTGGTTCATAACTATTTTTCGTGTGTAGTTGAGTTTCACCGCTGAGAAGAAGAATCTATGGGGACCCTGACATCCACACAGGTGTCCTGAGAAGAGGAGGCATAACATTTATTACACCAATTTTATATTTACTAAAATTAGTGTTTTCTAATCAAATATTTTACTCATAAAGAAGCTCGTGAAGTAGTACTTAACAGTGTTATTTGTCTCTTGATCTCTCTCTTTGATTGCTTCGAAGTTATCACTTGCATATTACTACTAGACTACTAAATGGTCCCACCGACTCTTGTCTTCATTTCCGATCTGAGTCGGATCTAATCTCTTCTTCTTCCTCTTGCTTTTGTGTTCATCTCTCTCTCTCTCACCCTTGTTAAATCTGCATTTAAGAGTCTTTCTTCAGCTGAGTGAACCAAAACTATTTAATAATTGTTATTCTTTTGACAAGTCTTCTCTTTTTTGTTCAAAGTCTTCAACTTTTTTTTACTATAGAGAACTTTTTCTCTGTGTGTCCACTAGAAGCAGCAACTACAAGAGCTTGAAAAAGGTGGATCATCATTGGGAATTTAACAACAATTTTGGTTTGTGGGTTATCTTCACTTTTCTGGTAAGGTTTGGATCATTATTTCACTTTTCTCTTAGATTCTCTCTCTCCTTCTAAGTGAAGTTTGGTACTTTTCAATCATTGATGGAAGATTTGGTCTTTCTTTTTGTTTCTTCAATTATTTGAAAGCTTCTTCATTTTTTAAGTACACACTACTGTCTACAAGAATCTGAGTTTGCTCACTAAGAGGGTTTAGAGAATTACAAAAAGGAGAAAGTGAAAGTAGCTACTAGATCTTTCTTCAAGATATTAATGGCTATGGTTTGATTCAAATTTACTTGATTTTGTGTGAATTAAGGTTCTTGTGCTGAGCATTAATGGGTGATATGCAAGTTGGTGTTGCCACTATTGACGATAAGGTAATTTCACTATTCACACATTTGACTATTCTCTGTGTTTGTGAGATCTTCCACGTTCTGGACTTGATTTGGGTGTTATTCATTTTGTCCATGGTTTAGGGTTTTTATGGTTTGATGGAGGATACACAAGTAAAGGCGGTGGCTTCATCGAACCCGAGCTTGCAAGTGTCGGTTTCTTTTGGTAGGTTTGAGAATGATTCACTTTCATGGGAGAAGTTCTCAGCTTTCTCTCCAAATAAGTACTTGGAGGAAGTTGGCAAGTGTGCTACTCCAGGATCAGTTGCTCAAAAGAAGGCTTATTTTGAAGCTCATTATAAGAAGATTGCTGAGAGGAAAGCTGAGATTATAGATCAGGAGAAACTAATGGACGAGAACGCATCTTTTAGATCTATTGTTTCAGATCAGGAGAGTGTGGAATGCGAAAATGGCGGGGTGGTGGTAGAGTCTGAGGTTGATAATGGTTGTAATGGGCAATTATCTTGTGATGAAGATAAGCATGTGACTGACATTACTGCTAAAGTGAATCAAGTGAGTATTGATGAGAGTAATGAAGAAACTATTGTTGTCAAGGAATGTCAAAGCTCGGTTGATACGGTGAAAGACGAAGTCAAGGACAGTGTGGATAGTCCAGTATTGGAGAAAGCAGAGGAGATTGCTCTTGAGGAAGAGAAGATAGAAATGGTCGTCCATGTGCAGGAGAGATCAGAAGAGGTTTTACAAGAGGATGAGAAAGAAGAGACAGAAGTAAGAGAAGAAGTGAGAGACGACATTTCATTACAAAATGATACTGTGGATGCAAATGAAACGACGAAGAAGGTGGTGAAGAAAGAGAAAAAGCCTAATCTAATCAAGAAGAATGATGGAAATGTGCGGATTAATCCTACGAGAGGCTCTCTTAAGGTAAAGTTTTCAAATTCTTCAGATGTGTTTAAAATAGAGATAAAGAGCGTAGTTCTTGTATGTAATTGTGTCTTCATTTTGGTCTATTGCTTTCTTGTCTACAGCCTAATCAGGTGGGGGGAAAACCGGAAACTAACAAAACTGTAACGAGTAGGAAAACTCCACCGAGCAAGGAGATGAAAAACATGATGAAAGCAACAAAGAAACCAGCAGCACCAATGTCAAAATCCCCACAAGGGTTTGCAACTCCAAGAGTGTACAAGCCAGCTCCAACAAAAACTTCATTGTCTACATCTCACTCTTCGTTGAAGAAGGAAAAGGTCTCGCCTTTACTGAGTAAAAAACAAACCGCTCCAAAGTCATTGCATATCTCTATGAATCTGGATCCACCTGCTTCCGATCCTACTGCTCTTCCAAGCACTAGAAAATCATTGATCATGGAGCGAATGGGAGATAAAGACATTGTCAAACGTGCATTCAAATCATTTCAAAAGAGTTTCGACTTCAAGTCTTCTGTCGACGGGCTAAACACAGCAGTAAAGCAGGTACAGTAGTATTAAGTAATGTTGTGTAATTCACCAACTGTGAAAGATTATCAACTGATCATCTTCTTAAAAACCAGAATCCTGCAAAGCCAACAATTATTCCGTCAGTAGCTACTCGTCAGAAGGAAAATGGCAGGTATATATACTCATGGGACTGGTGGTCCCTTGCTTGGTTTACTGAAGGTCATCATCTTATGTTTTGAGTCTTAAAGTTTGGTTCTTGTCCTAAATAAGCAGGCCTACAAAAGCAAGTAGCATGGAGAAGAGAAGTGGTACTACCGCCTATCGTTCTCCATCTCATGGACTCAAAAGCAATGAAACCGCTGAGAAACAACAAAAGGAGGTAATATCTCTCTCATAACCAAACCAAACATGGAGGTTTACTCTAACAATCTCTGCGTACTCTAATGCTTTCTTTATGGTTTTCAGATTTCCAAGTCTGGTGCAAGACCTTTAGAGAAGACACGCTTGCAGAAGAACCCAAAGGTTTACTAAGTTTTTCACTTTTTGAATCCCGGAAGATATATTCTGGTCTCATTGCTTTCTTTTGTGTAACAGGCAGGAGTGATTGATGCCAAAACGCGGAGGGACTCTCTTAATCCGAAAGCAAAACCTGTGCAGGGTTCTCTTCCAATGCGGACCGTATCGAAAAGCTCTTTAGACAAAGTGTTATGATAGTTATATCCATCCGGTATTAATCTGATCTTCTGGCAAAGATCGCCACCAATGTTGTTCCATCAGTCTTGGGGTATAGAGCCAATGATCTTGTATTCTTGTTGTTATATAGAAAAGTCTCTAGTTACCAGTATTTAGTCGTGGAAGGAGTAATAAGAGTAATAAGAGATAGTTATATTTTACAGTTTCCTATGTATGTGTATAGAACCCAATGATAATGTTGTTCTGATAATAGAAGTGGATTGATTCAATCTTGTTAATGTTCAGCAGATAATTTACTCAGTTATTCTACAACCCCATTAGATAGAATTGTAGATTCAGTTTCTTCTGATGATATTTTAGTGTTACCATCATGGGTTTGATCTTCTCCCATGATTATGTGGTTTGAGTTGGCTCCATTTATTTTTGGAGATTTCACCATGCCAAGCAAATTGTGAGAAAACTGAGCCACATTGTCTAAGAATTGAATGATGCTCGACACGTTTGATCTGAAAGCTGCAACCAAATGCAAACAAAGGAAGCCACGCAAAACTACTGCCAGCTGCTCCTCTGGGTACCTAGGCTTGAGCCTCTCATCAAGCAACCTGCAGTATGTATCCTTTCACTTAACAGTCTAGCACCCAATCAATAAGAACTGTTCCATTGGCAATGATGTCTTGGCTATATCAGTCTTCGACCTAGTCTCCAGAATGAAAACACCAAATGTGATTTCATCAGAGCTTGTGCTTTCTTGCTGTTTTTGAGAGCTTTAGTGATATATATCCAAATGTACCTGTACAGAAAAGTAAGTAGAGGTGGTTTAGACACACGAGTAGCATGTAGTAGCATTAAGCTGTTCTTGGAGCTACGTAGAGTTTCAGCTGTCAAGAGAGATGCTTTTGAAAGTAGCATCATCTTTGAAGTAACCAAAGCCCATATCTCTGATATTAAGCTATTTATGTTAATACCAACATGGTTTGTGTCATCAACTAATTTGGTTTTGGAATATGTGAAGACCAAGAAGTGTGGTCGTAGGGAAAAGTAAAGGAGAAAGATAAGTCCATTCCATCTGGTGAGTCCTTGAACCAGAAGGTGAAGTTGTAAAACACTTGACCAGCTAGCTGTGAATATGGTGGACTCGTCAAGCAGAATAAGCCATCGTGGTTAAGATCTGCACCACCCTCTGAGTACTAATGTTGTTAAACCATAGAAAATCAGCAGAATATTTTTTGCTTTTCTTGTTTTGTTCTTTCCTGATGTAAATATTGGTTGCGACTTGTTAGAATGACTTCTTTTTTTTTTACTGTACCAAACAATATTCAAATCAACAACCTTTCTTTGTCTATTCAAAGTCTTGACTTCGTGGTCTGTCTTTATCAAGTCTAAAACTAAAAATTCAGGAATTTACGACATGGCAAGAAATGAAAAACAATAGAATAATCATTAGCAATCTTGACCTAGACTGCTTCTGAGAAATTTGTAAAAGGGCTGAATTTGTTTCATCCATCAGATTTTAGGTTGGTGAAAATGTAACCAAAGATCCTAAAACTGATTCATAATATGAATTAGTGCAAATTGCAATACTCTGTTCTTATGAACACTATGCAGAAAAATACCTCGGAGTCTCGGACTATCAAATCTTATTAACACTTCAAAAAGTTTTTTTTGTAGGAAAAAAATATAATCAAATACCCCAAACGATTCTATTATTTACAACCAAGCAAATCATTTCTCCTCTAAACAATATGATCATCAAGATTAAAAATGGTCTTTGCAAACTCACATATCGGAATCTGATCCACCCGAATCACTTCTTGATCTATCCGACATGAAATTCGGAGGCAAAACCGGAAACTTAACCGCATTCCTCTGCTGAGTACTCCCCATTGATGACCTCCTCTGCAAATTCCTTGCGATCTCTACGCAAACTTTATCAACCATTGCAAGAAAATCTCTAACAATAACAAACAAATGAAGTGGATTCTTTCCTTTCACAGCTCCTGCTTGATAATACTCTGTTGTTCTCTTCACAAGCTCCAACACTTTCTTCTCTTCTTCTTTCGCTAACTTCACTTCTTCCTCAACCGAATCAAGAAACTCATTCATCTTCTTCACAAACCTCACTCCTTCTTTGTTATCTCCTTCGCTCTGCGCTAACACTCGTCTAGCATCTTTCGCTCTAGACGTAAGAGCCAAGCACGTTGCAGCAACAGTGTCATAGTCTACAGCTGCAGCTTTCTTAACATTGGTGAACTCAGAGCTTAACCCTCCAACAACAGGTAAACCGAGTCTAAGATACTCTTTCTCTTGTTCTTCCTTCGATATAACCTCGGAGATCGAACTGCTGCTACTACGGCTAAAGCTACGGTTAGTCCTTCGGTTAAGCACGCATCGCTTCCCTTCAGACCTAACCACTTCTTCCACAACAAAGTTAAGCAAAGTCGTCTTCCCATCAACACTCTTAACATCAGAAAGTTTCAAAAGCGCGGTGAGATTAAAAGCTTGAGCATCTCCTCTAGCTGTTCCTGCATTCATTCTGTTTCCAGATTTCAGAATCGCTTCCAATAGCTTCACGAACAAGCCACGTGACCTAAGCTCTGTACAAGCCAAATCCAACGTCTGAAGATTTTTGTTATGGTTTGAGATCTCTGGATAGTAATTAGCTCTAAAGAGTAACGCATTAAGACGAGTAAACGCACAAGGCACCGCCTTTAGAAGATGAAACAGAAACGATTCAGCGTCTGCGAGCATTTTCGTATCACCGTCGAATTGGAGAATCGCTGATTGTTCTTCTTTCGTTGGAGCTATTCTAGAGAGTCTCTCTAGTGTATCTGGATGAAAATCATGACCTTCCATTAACGATTCCACAAGCTCGTCACGAGTCATTCCTAAGGATTTGAGCACAATTGCTGTGTTCTGTGACTTTCTCGGGTCAAGTATGAAAATCTGGGCCGGTGAGGCTGAGCTAGGCTTTTTATCACCGCCGTCGTCTGGAGATTTCTTTCCGACCGCCACGTAGCCGAACAGAGCCTCCATTAGATCGCCATCGAAACTGTAGGAAGAAGAAGAAGAAACCAAATTTGTAAAGTTGGCATTTTTATCTGACTAAACCCTTCAAATTGAAAGAAACGATTAGGGTTCTTATGGATCTTACCTGAAAGAGCCACGATCGATTTTGTCCCAAACCATGGAATGATCAGAATCAGGATTGACTTTATCCCAATGTAAAGGCTTAAGCTTTACCTGACCATTTGAACTTTCCCCTGAAGATGATCCTCTAGGAGCCGGTGGTGGTTTTTTTGAAGCCGATGATGACAAAGCCGCCGTCTTTTTCAACGGTGGAGGTGGCGGCGGAGATGGACCATTATTCTTAAGCTTAGGAGGAGGAGGAGGTGGTGGTGTTGCACTCTGCTTCACCGGAATTGGCGGTGGTGGAGGCGGTGGTGGAGTTGGATCTGGTTTGACGAATTCAAAAGAATCAGTCTTGACATGAGGAGGATGAGTGGTGGTGGCATTTCGGTAATTGTCGTTGTGAATTACACTATGAGAAGTCGAAGATCTTCCTCTGAGAAGAGGAGTCTCCGTCACCGGTCCAGATTTCTTCTTACTCTTCGAATAAATCACATTCTTCTCTTCATCGTCTCCGTGGATGATCTCTTTCCTAAAGCTTCCACCTTTATTATCTCTTTGACTCTGTTGTAACTTTCTCCAATACAACACATCGAGACCATTCTCATCTAGAATCAAACCCTTTACGTTTCCGCCGAATCGAGTAAACCCTTCACGAGCTAAAGCCGCTTCCGCCAACGGAGGAACCGGTGGTTGAAGGGTGTTGTCAACGCCACCGACTCTGTTTCTCCTCCGCCTACATTTATGGACGAGGAAGAAGAACACGGCTGCTACAAGTAAAGTGCTTGCTGCTGTTATAAGCACAGCCCTCAAGATATTTCCTCTGTCTGAATCCGATGACGAAGATGATGGGTTTTGCGGCGGCGATAGAACCGGAGATTGAACTGGAGGGGTGATTGTGTCATTTGGGAAAAATGTTTCGATGTTTCGAGGAGAATCGGATTGAGAAAAGGATTGATTAGGGAAAAAGAGGATTAGGGTTAAGAAAACTAGGGTTAGATGAGGAAGAAACGGTGGCCATGGCTGCATCAACATGGCAGCCATGGAAGATTAACTCATTTGTTTAGAGAATTGAGGAATCAATGGAAAAAAGGTAACGTCTTTTGGTTTTGTTTGTTTCAATTTCGGTTTTTTAGGAAAATCTGTAAAAGGAAGTAAATCTGTATATTGAAATGTTGTTTCTTTAATTGTTGGGTTTTGAGTTTTGTTTGAGACTTTTGAGGGTTTTTGGTATTTTGGGTTGTTGTTGACGTCGTCGCCTGTAAGAGCAGAGTAGTTGTTGATCTGTTCGCTTATTCTCTGTAAGGAATTGTGTCGAATTACGAAAATAACCTTCGTAGTGGAGCGAAAGATATATATAGTAAAGAAGGATGTTTTAGTCTTTGCACGAGATTTTCAAAATCTTCCTCTCAAAGACTTCAGTGCTTAGTCTTGTTGTGCCGTGAACTAAGTTTTGTCTGGTGGGGTTGACCTTATCTTTGACTTGGTTATTTGTAATAATATTGGTTTTTAAGATTAAAGTAAAACTGTAGAAAAAAATCGTGAATAGTGTTTTAATTTGTCAGACAGACTCAACTGCTACCGGATCTTTCGAGCAATATATAAATATATGATGGTGGATTACCAAATTGAATTGGTAATACATGTTGAAAAACTTTAAAACAAAAGTTGAAAATACTATCACAAAACGTATGAATTAGAAGAAATATGAACCAAGTTTTTTCTTGGAAAAATGGGAAGGTGTGAACGTATGAGTGTGTGTAATTTGATAAGCTACGATGAAGGAAACAACCCCTAAAATTCGTAATTAAATGGTAATTTAATGCTTAATGGCCCCTCGATAGTTATTAATGCTCAACGCGTTATTACACTCGTCGAACGAAACTAAATTGTTATTGAATTCAACAAGTCTTCTACTGAAGCGAAATTGCAAAATTAAACCCGATTTTGTGTTTCTATTTTTTTTTGTTTTCTTCGACGAAACTTGTCTACCGGTCAACTCCATCATTCCCAACCAAACCGTTTTCTTCGTCAAGGCGGATGTGCCTGCTTCTTCTTAGTCAAATTTGTAGACTTTTTTTGTTGCCTCTCGATTCTCAGAAATTCTAAAATCAACTTTTAAAGTCTAGAATATATGATGAATTGTGACTATAGACTATAATTAATTGGTATGTTTTTATATAAGCGAGATAATGAATCTTTTTCCGTCCACATATAATTATATAAAACTAGGCTTTACCAACTACATATTCAATCGGAAATTCCTAAAAGCAAATTCTCTCTATTTTGTTATCCTCTTTTACAATTTTCTCTATGAAAAAATAAAAGGATTTTATCTTTGTCTCGAACGTTAAAGAGATTTTAAAAGGCCGTCTGAATGATCTTGACTTGAGTCGTCAAGAACTAGAATTGGTATTGAACTAATGATAACTGGAGTCATGCATGAGAGACCAAAAGTTTCAGAACCCTAATTGGAGTCACGGAAGGTTCCACATCGACCGCTTTGTTTCCTCAATTTCTTTCTTAACACGTCTTCTTCTTGACTTCTTGTATTGATACGGACCAAACATGGCCAATATTTAAGTTTACACGGCAAGTAAGACTACTCGTCCCACGTTTACATGTTTGCAGAGGAGGAAGTAAAAAATATATTTAAAAAAATTTCTTTTTGACAAAATGAATGGGCCTCTATAATAAGCTCATATACAATTTGAGCTTAAGCCTAAATTGGTTCGACGCACTTTCATGACAAAATGTTCCAATTTCCAAATCATTTATTCTTTATCTTTGACTGTCCTTTATTAATTTCCAACTTACGAGAAGAGAAAGAATTTTGAAGAGTCTGATAGTATCATTTAATCATTTATGCATGGTTCAACTATAAATTGATCTATCATGCTAGAAGCATTTCAGCCCCACCTAAAAACCAGAAAGATATTTTGTAATAATTTCATATTTAAGCTGAGTTTATAAATATCGTGAAAATGTTGAAATGGGGATGTTTCTTGGTGATCGTATCATGTTTTTCAATGATGGCTCAGGCTGCCATTGCTATGGCTACTGCTTTAGGATATTTAGGAGGTTAATAATGTTTACCTCTTCATTCCTATATGGATTTATGAGTTATTATGTCCTATTGTAATCGATCTGGCTATTAAGTCTACTAAATAAATCTTGCTTCTTATTTAATTATACTATCTATTTACTCATTTCATTTGTGACTCCTGATGTTACATTCCAAATTACGTTTAAGTTATATTAACTGTTTAGATCTAACGCTCTCTAAACTTTTAAAATTAAAAGTATGTATACGTAGGTAACCAATCCATTCTGGTTTCTCTGTTTGAACATAGTACCGGAAATTGTAACATACATGTGACCAGTTTTCAACAATTGTCTTAATCACATTGGCCATTCTATGGCTAAACCGACCACTAGAAATGGTAGATAGGAATTTACGTTTTGTACGCAATCGATCACAATTCCATTTTCTTAAGCATCTTAAGAGCTCATTTAGCTCCCTTACATAACGTATTCTTTCTGTTTTGAATTTACGAAAATATATCATCAAAACAAATCACTTTTGTTATTTTCCTAAAGACAAGCGTTCCTCGTCTTTGTCGCCGGATCTTTTTTCATAGTTTTTATGACATATATATATATATATATATATAGTATATACACTCTTTAAACCTGAATATAAACCCACAAAATGATATGATGTTTTACATGTTTTTGTGAACAATAATTATCTTATAGAACTTTGATAAATGTTTTGATGTTTTTATAAGATAATTATTGTTCACAAAAACATGTAAAACTTTGATAAATGTTTTGATGAACTTTCACATGCTCCGAAAGTTTAGTTTTGAGTTTTGGTTTGGGATCACCATGTTACCAAAAATATGTACAATCATATTTTTCAGAATAAATGTTTTTGGTAACATGGTGATCCCAAACCAAAACTCAAAACTAAACTTTCGGAGCATGTGAAGAGTCATGAGTCGTTAAAAACTAGAACTTGTCCAATCAGAGTCATGACTAATGAGAAACCAAAAGTTCCAGAACTCTAATTGGAGTCATGCATGGAAGGTTCCAACACCGATCGACAAATTATGTTTCCTCGATATCATTTTCAATCAGTTTCTATAGTACGTACGACGACATATAAGAGTACTCGTCCACGTTCATATTTAAATTTTCTTAGAGGATTTATTTTAAAATTTTAATTAAATACTCTGTTTCACTAGACATGAGAATGTTTGGGACACAACAATAAGTTTCATATACAAATACTCCATGAGTTCAAAGCCCAAGTTGGTTCTACGCACATTTATGACAAAACGTTCCAAATTCCAAATCATTAATCTTTAAATTTGACTGCCCATTACTACTTTCCGTCTCACTAGAAGAGAAAGAATTTCAACAGTCCGATATCATTTATGCATGGTTCAACTATAAATTGATCATCATCCATGCAAACATTTCACCTTCACCAAAAATAGAACAAGCTATTTTGTCATAAGTTACCGTTTAAACTGATTTCATCATAAGTATCGTGAAGATGTGGGGGTGCTTCCTAACGATCATGTACTGTTTCGTAATAATAGTTCAGGCTGGCATTGCCATCGCTTCTGCTTTCGGATATATTTAGTTAGGAGGTAACTAATGTTTAGCCTCTTAATTCCTATTTGAATTTATGAATAATTTGTAACTGATCAGGCTTATAAGTCAGATCTCTAAATGGATTATTAAATAAATCTTGCTTCCTTTTTCCTTTTATCTATTTACTCATTTTCATATTTTTCTCTTTTTGATTGACGACTGATGACATTCCGAACTATTTCAATTTTATTGTTTTACGCTCTTCCATACTTTAAAGGTTAAAACTATACATCTGGATAGTCTCAATGCGTTATATTTTTCTGAAATTTCAAAATTTATGGAACCAGTTTAAACAACTATTATCCTTAATCACATGGCATTGCCAAACAGACTACAACATATATTGTAATTAGTAATCGCGTTCCGTGTACGCATTCTCTCAATACCATTTGGCATTTGCGTAAGCACCTCAAGAGTTTCTCTGTGTTTTTAACATTAGACTTAAAACCAGAGAGAATTTGGCCATGTATATATGTCCGTGGATAAAAACTGTTACAGTATATTATAAACATTGTCTCTACTCACCATATTCAACAGATATATAGTATATATCATGTACATGTATTAATTTTACACTGAATAAATCTATAAAAAAATATATATTGCAACCCCCAATAATATGAAACGAAAAAAGATAGAAAACGCAAACCCACTACGGCTTTAGTACATACATTCATATATATGAATAGATCATAGATGTGCATTTCAAAGTTATGACCTGATCAATGGCCAGGTATATTTTCACACTGTTTCGAGATGATAGTGCAAGTGTACGTCGAGCGTGGCGCGCCTACGGCCCCTACACAACGTTGGGTGGTAACGCATCTTATACAGAGGGAGGAAGAGACGCCTCCTGGAAGTGGACTGAACTGATCATCATGGCGATTAGTGGTCGCCATGTTCTTAAAACGTTTACCTCCCCCGCAATGTTGTGATGCGCTTGGTGGAACATCTATTTTGGAGGTTACGAAGCCATTACCTTTCTTGTTCCTCCTCATCACCATCGTCTCTTCTGCATTACTTTCACACTTATAATTTATATATAGCCTCAAGCCATTGAAAATTTCAATGATATGTAACTCTTTAGTTTATCTATATGCTGAACTAATTACAAAGCTAACTAGTAAGCAACTCAAAAAGCATAATCACTAGATCCTAATATTGAAATAACAGAGATACTTTGAGAATCTTTAAAAAATATTGCTCTCTTTTATTCAGGTGCATAAATTGCTAGTAAAATGAATATGATTTGTTTTTAAAAAATATAATTTTCATAAATAATATATGTAAAAAAAACTATGTGAAAACATGTAACTGGATCACATCTATTAATATTATCAACATAACTCGTAATTAAACATATGAATATATGGATGAGTAAAAGATTTTTGAAAAAACTCACCGAGTTTGCGGATTTCAATTTGAGCACCAAGAGCTTCATTCATATGAATCGAAAACATGAGGAAAAAATAACATGAAAGAAACTGTTGACGACGACAACATCTTAATAAATCTCTCTGTTACTACTTATCACTAATCACTGAATCTGACCTAATTTAGGACGTTGCATGAGCTGAATCTGAGCTAATTAAACTTTCTTTTATCTCTACTTAATGACTGTTACTCACGTTTATTTCATTTATGTGGAATATAGAGTTAGAGATAAGAGAGAGTTTAAACTTATGGTAGAGAAGAAAGAGAGAGATGACTCAGTTTGTCCCTTGTTGATCTTGGGATATTTAGTGGTCTCTGCACTCTACACCATGTTTTATTATACTCTGTCAAGTGTCAAGTGGTTTTCATTGCATTATTTTCCCGGGGCAGCTTTGTACATTCCTTTAAAAAAAAAACAAATTTGACCAACAAAAAACAGAAAAAAATAAAATAAAGGAGTTGACAATTGACTTTAGAAAAACGTATGTAAATATAAACACATTCGTATTGCTTTTATTTCAATAAAGAGATAGGTCTTTAATTTAGATGATTTACAGAAGAAAAACAGATTAATCTTTTGAGAGAGAGAGAGGGAATTTTCTGCCAAAATACATATTTTTTTTAATTAAAAAATAGTAGTTTAAACGTTGAAACTAATTAGGCTCCGAATGATAACTCCGTTTTGCGGTCTACAATCGAGAAAATGCGCCTACAAAGTTAACTATCAATCGGTTTAAAAATAGAAACTAACAATCGAGATTTTCTGCCAAATTGCAAAACCAAAATGTTGATGCAAAAATTATGGAATTAAAATTTGGTGCAAAAGTGGCAGAATCCAAATATGGGCCACGAAAATTCATCTTCTGGGTACAAGGACTATAATGAAAAACTTACATGAAACGGATTTTTATTTAACTCTGCCTAAAAATTGCCTTTACTTTTGTTTGCATCACATTCCTCATTTCTTTGGTAACAGAAACAACTGAGTCATATATTTTTAGAAAGGTAAGTTTCTTAAGCTCTTTGGGATATCATATAATAAAGGTCTAAGTCTTGTGCTTTGATTTGGTCTCCAAGATATGAAGATCAAGCCTATATATAGCTAGACTCACCTTGTTACTTACATATCAAGATTTGACATTGTCATAGATAAAAAGTGTTATATAACGTTATATATATTGTTATTATTATTTTGATAAAAACAATAGTATACATATGATTCCAACTCACAAATGTAAAATATATAGAAATGTTCAACAGATTATTGATTTTGCCTCCGATAAATCTAAAGCTATGAATATACTATAAGGCAACACAACTCGGTGACGGTGCACGTCCAGGGTGAGCCAGTGGACCGTGTGCACTGTCTGGTCTTGGTGCAACTATAACAATAGTCGTGGTTACACTTTATACAGGGGGCGGACGAATCATCAGATTCAGGAAGATAAGTGGTGACGATCTCGATATAACTTTTACTGCGGCATTGATTTGATACACTCCCTCCAGTCCGCCTTTTAGAGCTTCTGTAGTCAATATTGCCTTCCAAATTCCTCCGCATCGTGATCATCTCTTCTGCATCACGTACCCATACAATTCAGACTTCAATTTCTAAGTCAAGCAGGTAGTTTTGAATATATAAAACTAATGTATATATTGACTAATTAATGAAGCGACATAGTAAGTAACATTATAGGCTTATAGCATATTACACCAAATCCGAATGTATAAACATAAGGTATATATTGAAGTCTCTAAAGATATATAATGTTTTTTTAAAAAAGAAAAAGATAAATTTACGTTATTATTCTTGTAATAAATGACTAATAAAATGAATATGAAAAAGAGATGAAGAAATATATGATGTTCTCAAATAAAATAAAATAAAAAACTATGTGAAAACATGTAATTGGGTCAAATAACTTAATAGTATACTATAGTTATTCAATATGATCAATATCGATATGTAATCTTACTGAGTTTGCGGATCTTAGTTTGAGCACCAAGAGCTTCATCCACATGAAGTGAAAACACGAGGACAAGAAGAAATAGCATGGAATAGAATGTCGAAGATGCCATCTTAATAATCACTCTGTTACTTAATGATCACTTATCACAAAATTGACCTAATTTACTTTGTATGTGTGATGTGTCTGAATCCGACTCACGTTTACGCATTTATATAGAATAGAGAAGGTGGTCGAGATGAGGACTTAGTTTGTTGTGGGGTTTTGAGTTATGGTCTCCGCACACCATGTATCCGTATGATCAAGTGGATTTCATTCCATATTTACATGTCCAATCCTTTTTTCCACGGAATAGTTTTATTTTTAAATAACAAAATAAAGGAATTGACACTTGACTTGAGAACTATTGTACAAAAAAAAAAAAAAAAAA
>Ga0041059_1000562_pt1 | contig 28677 bp, 22 predicted proteins | sample AraColnosormetaG_FD_56232 | JGI IMG/M metagenome (GOLD analysis project Ga0041059, IMG submission 56232) | Arabidopsis roots microbial communities from North Carolina, USA - Col MF nosort | ecosystem: Host-associated > Plants > Roots > Unclassified | place: USA: North Carolina | collected... | reverse complement strand
CCCATCGTACCGGTTTTTGGGAAAGCGACTCAACTCGTTTTGAGAGATGTAGAGGCCACTTCGGGGTCCCAAATAGTCTTAAAGTCTACTGATGACTCGGTTTTGCCAACCATGATCAATGGTTTGGAGCTATATTCCATAAGTAACAACCAGCACGGTGGAAGCGGAGGAAAAAGCGGTGGTGGTGATAACGGTGGTGGTGATAACGGTGGTGGTGATAACGGTGGTGGCGAGGGGCAAAGCGGTGGTGGTAATAATGGTAAGTTTCTATTCAACCTATGTACTGTATATGATTTTTATGTAGATAACTTCTTTCTTTCTTCCAAATCAATCAAACAAACTAAATCACACAAAATATTCACCAAATTTTCCCATGTTTTTGTAAACAACCAAAACGTATGAATTTAAAGAAGCAATATTTTGAAGTTAATGAATAGTGTAGTCATTTTCTGACGTTAAAAAAGTGACGAAAATGACAGAAATAAACATCTACAAACGAATTCTAAAAGGTTGGGTATTATCTGAACACTGAAGAAAAATACCCAAAAAAGTGTATTGAGTTTCTTAAAGGTAGTAAATAAAATTAATTTATTCATATAAAGATAGTTTAATAGTGAAGATATAATCATATAACTCTAAATCATTTCATTGTATAATCTTTTTGGATATTATAGCATTTAATTACTAAATATAGATAAAAATAATAACTTCATTTTTAGACAAAAAAATGAGCTTATATTATACTTCCCTGCTTACTTATATTACTAAATAGAATAACCCTTTCTATGACATTTTAGGTGGGACAAATTTAAAAGGAGGAAAGAAAAAGAGCAGCTTACCACTCATTCTAGGCGTTACATTCGCCTCCGTATTCGTACTTCTCTGGTCAGCGTTTGTGGTTAATATTTTGAGAAAGCGTCAAAATGCGAAGCCAGTGTCCAACACAGCACCAACTACTTCCACAGGTATATGGTTGATTAATCGTTATATACATGTTCCTAGATTAAACATTGGAATATAATTGACAAGTAATTAATAATGGTTTTTGGTCTCTTCTATGTCCTCAAGAGCGTGGGATAGGCACAGGGACGTCGCCTCTATTTGGACAAGAAATGGCCAGTGACAGGAATGATTCGTATGTTGGTCAAGGTGAACAACATTAATATGGAAATTAGTTGTCAACTTTTTTATTTGCCACATTTCTCATGTGGCATCACTCGTGCTGTTGTGCCAATTCCTATAACCATCAAAGACATCCTTTCCTTCACATAGAGAATAGATTTATTTTCCTTCTCCATGGAGTAATAATATTTTGCTCGAACGCTGGTGGCACTCCTCTACATTTGCATTAAGAAATATTGCTTTGTATTTAAAGAGCTTTCTAAGCCCATTCCAACTCTCATTTAGTATGATATTGTCCTCTTTGGGCTTATATGCTCAAGCCCGCAAGGATTTATTATTGGGTTCCTTCCCAAAAGGCCTCATACTAGTTGGAGTTGGACTTAGCTTATATATTAGAAACTCTTTTTCTAAACTTTCGATGTGGGACCTTTGGTTTGTACCCAACAGTATTGAAAATTCAGAAAAGATGTACCTGATATAACACTGGTTATTTTGGTGAATAAATATTACATTCATTCAAAAAAGATAAATTTACTTTTTATTGAAACATAAAAAAATTTGAAATTACATAAATTCTGATATATTTGCAATTATATTCAATACTATCTAAATAATATTATGTAAAAAACAATCGTTAAATAAGAGTTGAACAAAACTTGGGTTCACTTCTAGGGATGAAACCCTTTTATTCACCTCCTTTTGCATTAACCAATAAAAACATGTCATGTCAAATCCTACTTAGATTACATATTAAATTAAAGCTATACTTATAATCCAAACCGATATATAATCTCGTTTAATTACAAAATTTAAACATTAATTCTCCTTTATAAACCTAAACCGTCATTTAAACTCATTTAATCGTAAAAAAAACTAAACCCTAATCGTATTTTCTAAATCCAAACCGACATTCAACCTCGTTTAATTGTAAAATCTAAATCTGTTTGTAAACCTAAACCAATATTTAACCCGTTTAATCATAAAATCTAAACCCTAATCGTACTTTCTAAACTCAAACCGATATTTAACCTCGTTTAATCATAAAATCTAAATTCTGACCTTTTCTAATAAATCCAAACCGATACATAATTTCGTTTTAGTGGCAAATTAGATTTTATGATTAAATTAAATTCTTTTTATTATTATTAGATGTCAAATTTTAATTGGCTAAAATAAAAAAGATGAATATAAGGTTCTAGGGATGAAGCCAAGTATTTTTCATAAGAGTTTATGGTGTACTGACTGATGCATCGTTATTGATTTGCGCCAACTTAGATCACAAGGCCTCAACTTATTCTCCTTTTTATTTCTTTGGTAAAATAAGGCCTCAAATTGTGTATAGCTAATATCAAAATCTAATTGGCATTGGACATGAATTTCCTAACTTGTTAGCATGTTTTAGAAAAATTAAATATCAAATGCATGTTGTAAATATTTTGTAATTGCCCGTTCTTCAAGTACCAATTGTTTCCCGCTGGAACATAAAAATAGGTCAAAACTCTTAAGAAATGTTCTCAAGTTTTATTTATTTTGCCGATTTCAACTTGGTTTTAAAATACTAACTGACAGCTCAACTAAATAACATATATAACATCTATATACACAGATGACGTAAATATATTCGGGTGTCTATATAAATTTTGTATGAAACATTAATTAGTTGAAATATTAGCACCTGCCATGGGTGCTGCTTTGCTTTGTCTTCTCTACTTTCTTTCCTTCCTAACCCTCTCTCTATCCAGTAAGTACTTATTTCTTTATCCTATTAGGCTATTACGTAAGCTGAAGCAGGAAGAGTCTGGGATTTCGCCATAAACTCGAACATCTTCGTCCGATCTAGATAATTAAGGGATTCTGTATGTTTTTGTTTTGGTTGCACATGTTTTAAAGTGTGTTCTAAGTCACAAAATCCACATTCTTTTAAGGGGTGCATAAAAGTGTTTACAAAAAAAGGAACTTTTCTTATCCTTTGGTCACAACATCCATCAAACATAAAGCGTTAAACAATGTCCCTTAATCATGTAGATCCACCTAATTTTAGGAAGAATTTTTTTTTATGTATTTAACCCTTAGCGATCATGATTCATGCAGGCGTAAACATAGACTGTGGAACGTCATTGCCAGGCGTAGACAACAACAACCTAAAATGGGTCGGAGACCAAGACTTCATCACATCCGGAGACTCGGCTACTATTTCGTCCACCACCGTTGAGAAATCCCTCACCACACTTCGGTACTTTCCCACGGGCGACTCCAATTGCTACTCCAACATTCCGGTTACAAAAGGCGGAAAAGTTCTAGTGAGAACCATGTTTTACTACGGGAATTACGACGGGAAGTCCTCAACCCCATCCTTCAGCGTAGTGTTTGAAGGGAAACACCGAGGCACCCTATCGATATCCTCAGCATTCGAACCTTACCTTCTGGAGTTGATATTTTCCCCGGCCGGTGGAGAGACCAGCGTCTGTTTTGTACGTACTTCTTCATCATCAAACCCTTTTGTGTCTTCCATTGAAGTTGTCGACTTGGATGATGGCATGTATGCCGAGCTTGGTCCTGGTGAAGGTTTATTTTACCAACAACGACGTGCGTATGGTGCAACAGAATTTCTAAGGTAACATCGATATTACGTGTATAAGTAGCATAAACATATGTCTCAATATATATATATTTTAGTTTTGGTGTTCACAATTACAATGTGTTTAAATAAAGCAGCGTTGGAATTAGAAATTGGTGTTCACGATTATATATTTTAGTTTTGGTGTACATGATTATATATTTTAGTTTTGGTGTTCACGATTACATTCTGATCATCACCAAGGATTAGATAGAACAATTACTTCATAGTCTCATAATCTCATAGCTTAAAATTTCTAATTAGTATGGGGCACTGACTGAGACATAATTATGTCAACTTGCCGGGAGATTGATTATACACAATATTTAATAACTTGTCGGGTTTGGCTAGTTTACGAAGAATGTTTTTCTTTTTTGGTTAGATCGGATCTTCAAGGTAGGTTTTGGCTTCCATCCGAGATAAACATATTGGTGACGGGAATACAGTCCACGGCTGTATCCATTGATACCTCTGGTGCATCAAACAAGCCGCCTGAGTCCGTCCTCCGTAACTCTTGGACCGGGGAAGGCTTATCATTAGTCGACCCTACTCTTCCTTCAGCAGGAGTTCCGGTGTACTTGGCTATGTATTTCTCGGAGCCTCTAGAGTCAAGTTTACGATCGTTCAACATTTTCTTTGGTGGTAAGCAAGTTGGTAGGGGTCCTGTTGTGCCTTTGTTTGGAAAAGCAACTCAAGTGGTCGTGAGAGATGTGGTGGCCAGTTCAAGCACCCTACTGACGCTCTGGTCCACTTCTAGTGCGCTTTTACCGCCCATGATAAATGCGGCCGAGCTTTATGTAATTAGTAAGGGTACAAGCGAAAGCACAGGCGGAAACGAAACTGGTTCCGGTTCAGGATCAGGATCCGGTGGAAGTGGAGGAGGAGGATCTGGGAGCAGTGGATCCGGATCTGGTTTGTTTTCTTGGAATGCATTTTTAATGAATTACTCTATTTTTCGACGAATTACCAAAACAAACAAGCTTTTAGTATATTTAGATTATATAATCACCTTTGAAGTTTGAGTGAAAAAAAAAGAGAGTCACATTGAATTTTATTTGTGTTAGGCTCAGGTGGGACTAGCAAAGGAGGAACTGGAGGTAGCAATGAAGTGAGTCCAGGTTTGTATTTGGATCTTTCTATTCATTTTATCTTGTTATCTTATGGGTTTGTTAATTAGAAAAAGCTCTCAGTAATCATCATAACATGAATATTATGAAGAAAAGAAAAAAAAAACATTTAGTTATGCATATTATGCAAGTAAAAAAAATTACATTTGTTATGGGGTCAGGTGGATCAACCAATGGAAAGAGCAGTAAACTGCCAATTATACTCGGTGTAGTGTCACCGGTTGCGTTTGTTCTTGTCGCATATGTGTTCATCGCTATAATCTTAGCTAATCGTCGCAAAGTGAGGCTGCAAGCCTTGGCTATGCCTACGTCCACAGGTATTTATATATAGAGTGATTATATATTTGATCCATTTCTTCTAAACATATATGAAGTTTTGTTCATGCATGGCTAATCTCTCTATCTACTCTAGAGATGTGACTAGTTAAATGTTTTGATGATAGTGGCTACTATGGGGACTGGACCGTCAACTCTGTTCACACAACAGATGGACAATGATTCTACATCAAACCAGCCTACAAATGAAATGGGAGAGATCGACGACCTTACTGGATGAACCAGTCATACGTAGCGCAATGATATTGAACATCATGTAAAAGAAATGTTTTAATCTTGAGTTTTAGTATATGTTTTCAATGATTTTTTTTCTCTCTCTTTGTACGTAATAGTTTGATTCTTCTGATCATGAATGTCATGTATCCGCATTAATGTATATAGTTATAAATTTCTATTATCATTTATTTATTTTAGGTTGCGCTTTATTTATTCTCAATTTTCCCATACGAATTTTTTGTCTTTATATTTATCACAAAAAAAGAGTTTGCTCTTTAAAAAACTATACTAATGTAATTTTTTTATTTTATTTTCTCTATCTTAATCGGATATTAATCCGACTCTTCTTCTTCCCAAAAATTAATATTAGTTTCAAATCCAAAGCAACCCACCTCATTCAACTTTCCTTCGATTTTCTTCAAATTTCCAGTTTCCACTTGCTTTCATTGCTTCTTTCCCGCCGTTTCTAGATCTTCAATCGAGAAAGGGATTTGCAACTTTTCACACAAAAATCTTAGATTAATTGTTATTAATAACTTGTTCATCAAACCACTAAAAATCCCGTGTCATCTTCGACTTCTTGGTTAAAATTCAATAAAGAGTGTAACTTTTCATTGCTATAACTTAATAATTTGTTTGTGAGAAGAGAACTCTAGTCTTACAGGGACCAACACCAACAATCAAAATTTAGATAATGAAGAATAGTTGCTGATGCATGATTAAGATTGAATTTATCAACAAAAGATAAGTGTTCATTATACAACACGTGATTAATTGCATGGTGTATTAAGGCCCATTAACGAAGTCCATGGTAAAATGAAACGGCATGGCGTTCACTACCCCACCTAATGAACTGCATGTCGTCTCAACCATCAACATAGAAGCTTCTTGAAGCCACCTGAGAAATCTGGTAGCGACACTCTTGAAAGACACGTTATAAAGAAACGGAAAGAAGAAACCTGAAATTTCAAGAAACTTGCAGAGCTTTCTATCTCTTATCCTCTTCTCTACCATCATTTCTCCCTATAAATACGCCAACGCACATAAGTGTTTGCATTCGAAGAGAGTTCTAGCAAAACAAAACAAAACAGAGCAAACAGAGTAAGCGAAACGATGTCTCTAGTTCCGAGCTTTTTTGGAGGCCGAAGAACAAACGTGTTCGACCCATTTTCACTAGACGTATGGGATCCGTTCGAAGGATTCTTGACGCCCGGGTTGACAAACGCACCTGCCAAGGACGTGGCAGCGTTCACAAACGCTAAAGTGGACTGGAGGGAGACACCTGAAGCGCATGTGTTCAAGGCGGACGTGCCTGGGCTTAAGAAGGAAGAGGTGAAGGTGGAGGTTGAAGATGGTAACATACTTCAGATAAGCGGTGAGAGGAGCAGTGAGAATGAAGAGAAGAGTGACACATGGCACCGTGTGGAGCGGTCAAGTGGGAAGTTCATGAGGAGGTTTCGGTTGCCAGAGAATGCAAAGGTGGAGGAAGTAAAGGCGAGTATGGAGAATGGGGTGTTGTCGGTTACGGTGCCGAAAGTTCAGGAGAGTAAGCCGGAGGTCAAGTCCGTTGATATCTCTGGTTAAGAGGAACTCTGAAGTTGGAAAGCTTAAGACAGTAATATGTGATAGTGTGAAATAAATGGTGCGACTTTCCTTTCTTCTTTTTCTTGTAATCACCAATCTCGTTGTATCAATATAAGTAATCGTAATAAAAGAGTGTTTTGATCCATTGATAGTTACGAGCCAACCATACGAATCTTTTGAATATAAAAGTTTTGAAGTGTCATTTCTCCTAGTCCTAATAAGTTTTTAAGTGAAGGGACCTCAGTCTTGTCAGCAGAACACTAAAGAAACTTTCCGACCTGACTTTGTTGGATTAGGATTGTTGTGGCTGCGAGTCACCAAGGACGAGGGTTCTAAGCAATGGCATCTGGCTCTCGAGAAGTTCCCGTTTGGTCAAGATTCTGTCTGCGGAGCAATCATGTTCCTGTTCATGTTGATGGAATAGTTTTAAGATATCATTCACTACAGATTTAATTGGTTTCATTTCAAATGAACATTTGTAGCCCACAAAATAAGAGAAGGATATGAACCTCGCCGGATGAAGCTGACATTAGAGCAAGAAGAGTTACAGTTGCTGTTTGGTAATCTGTCAGAGTCTTGTACGCAGATTCATCAAGTTTTTCCTACATGGTTTAAAATAGACGTGTTAGCCACAGAAAAAGAAAACTAAGATATAATACAGAGTGACCAGACACCCGAAAAAATAGGAATGCTCGAGAGAAAAGATGATACGGTTATTGTGAATCTCCTAAGTTGTTATGTTATACCTTCAAGTGTGAAATAGCCGCAGCAATGGCTCTACCAGGGGCTTGTAAAGCTTTATTGTGAATCTGTCGACAATTTTCCAACCATAAATTAATCTGAATTTTGAGCACAGAATATAGTTACACGAACGTGGATATGTATGTACCTTAATAAAAAGGAGGGAGACAACTTTAGCGAGAAGTGCAATAGGGTCTGATTCGGTGGAAACTTGAGATATCAAATCCTGCAAGCATAGATAACATCATCATTGAAGGGATAAAAAGCAGTGATGAGAGATCATAACGTTATAGAAACACCGACATGGTGTGGTACATACCTTACGATATGAATGTAGGAGTGTCCTTTCCAGTTTTTTGTCAAGCTTCTTCAAGACTAACCCACTGCACAAATACAGTTAACATTCAGTTCAAACCCGGTGAAAGAAAAGTAGACTTGCTTAAGAGATTCCTCAAAAAAATACGAATTATAATACCTTTCTTCTGCCAGGTCTCTGAAGGTGACCATGAAAGTGTCTACACGCTGAAACAAAAATAATCCCACCAATGGCAGTTAGTATATTATATATTCACAAGTACAACCAAAGTGAAACCACACCACCCTTTAAGAGGGTTATTTATTCTGACTCCATAGCTATATATGGCTTTTGCCAAAAAAAAAAAAGCTATATATGGCTATGTGCATACCCATATTTTGGCTGTATATCAACATGGTCAGCCACAGGAGAAGAGGAATCGAGATGGAAGAACAAAAAAGAAACAGCTAACTACTTTTTAACATGCCAGGCAGTAACAACTGTACGGAAAGAAAAAAACTCTATGGATTAACGAAAATCTAACCTTTCCTTCCAATGCCTCAACTAGTGCAAGAGCCTTTTTTGAAAGTGAACCGTTGAGATTCTTAGCCTGCCCCAGAAGAAAGGAAACATGGGAGAGTCAATTATTGCCTAGAACTAATCACAATTAAATATTAAAAAAGTGCAACAATAAAGTACTAAGTTAGAATCAAAGTTGCATTACAAGGGCTGTTCTCTCAGAAGAATCAAGCAACACTAGATCTTGCGTTTTGGATTCTTCAACTTCAGTACCATTCTTCATTTTGTTGTGGATGTCCTGTATTGAAAATCGAAGCATGATTAGTTAAATCAATATGAAGATGGCCTTAGAAACTCCACTTAATTTTTGACGTACCAAGCCATGAAGAAGTGTATCAGCAATTGTAGCTGCTGTTGTTCTCAGCAGATGCCTATGTAAAACAACCTAGGACAAGAAGAAAAGAAAGTGTTAAACACTAGCTTCTTTGAGTAGTAAACATGGCGTGCAAAATGACTGAAAGTACTTACTGCAGTTGATTGGTCATCTTCGAAAAGGTCTAGCGCTTTTTCGTACAGCTGCATATTTAGGAAAGACTGCCAAAAGGAAATCCAAGAAAAATAAGGTCACAAAATACTATGTGATGGTGCTAGTGGTAAACAGTGGAAAGACATTGGTAGTCAAGCGAAAGATACAACTATAGTTGAAGCAGTTGGTGTCAACCTCATCAAGCTTTTTCTGCAGATCATCAATCAAGCGCCTCATTCTATCTGCATTTTCTGTGAAGATTTTCTTTCTTCTCTCCTTCAGTGAATTAATGAGCATCGGTTTCATATGATCAGCTAAATGCTTAAGAATCGAATCTGGGTTCTCCGTACCTATAAGAAACCCCGTAGTTTATGTCACATGGGCTCAAAATTCATAGCTACATACTTATTTTAAACATACATAGGAAAAAGTTCTCAGATGTACCATCATCTTCAAATTCAGGTACAGAGTCGACGATCTTTTTCATCACCCATTCGTCTGGCGGAATAATGTTATTACTTTCTTGCGCCTTAACTGACTCTTTCTTGCCTCCTGCTTTTGAATCCAACTTCTGTGATGAAGATGAATCCCTTCCTTTCTTCTGGTTTCTCTTAGATTTTGGACGGGCATCCTCTTCATCATCTGGAACAGTTTCAACGGTAGCTGCCTTCGTGCTTGCAGACTTTCCTTTTTTCTTCTTTGACCCTTTATCTGTATTGGCAGGTATGCTTTCTGTCGACTCTGACGACTTGCTTGAAGGATGTATCAAAGTAGCAGTAGAAGCTTGGATGCTAAAAGCATCTGCCTCTTTCTCAATTTGATCATATATTCCCTAAACATAAGTAGGTCAAACTAAGGCATAGTTCAGATGGAGAAAACCAAGTGGGAAAGACAACAGCTCGCAAGCAAGCTACTAATAATACCCTCCATTTCATATTTTTACCTTGATAAAGCCACTGCTTAGGACATAGGATTCGCCCAAGATAAGTGCTTTCTCAGCCTGAAAGGCAAAATATTTCAGAAATTTATTGCAAAAGAGTGTTGACTAGTTATCAAATTTGATCAAAATCCCACCTTGAGAGCTGATTGGACAGAGGGACAAAGAAGCAACATCTTGTTTGCATCCTGTGACGTGAACGATGAAGGTAATACAGAGAGGGAATCGATCCTGAACACAGTATCAAGTGTTTCAGTAACAACGAATCTAGTATTATAGGCAGCATAACATGAAAGAAAACAAACACCATAGACGGAGGGAGAAAGAGTACGAGAAATTTAATCTCACCAACTGTTTTGTTCAATAGCATCCTCAGTTGCAGAATCCAGCATCTCAATCATTGAGGAATGAATAAATACAGCAGCTAAAGGTGTGCCATCTGGGTATCTAGACTATACATGTCACAAAACACAACTTATAATGAGAAGAAAGTGAAAGAGCCAACATAACACACATTCTGGCTATTATTCCATAACTTAGATTTCACAAACTACAGATAAATGACGCTAAATTAACATGATACAATACCTGTAAGAACTGCACAGCTTGAGAAATCCCAAGCTTCTGCATGCTCTCATAGGAGATGTAGGAATTCTGCAGGAAAACAGAACAACCATAAATCCGTTGATCCACCATTTCTTAAAGAAAGATTAATTTAAAGAACATGCTAAAACTGCAGTCTGATAAAGTTCAAAATATAGGTCTTTTCCACAACCAACTGATAAATAAACGGACTAAAGACATTTCAGATAAAATGATGACCAAACCTGTGAAAAAGAAGAGTCTACGCATTCCTTTTGAGCAGTTGCAAAAGCCTGCCACCAAAATCAAACAAGTTACTCTAATGAATGGTAAACATGGGAAACATCAAGCATAGACAAGAGTGCACTCATGAAATTTTGAAGACTGTCGTAAATTAATAGAGTGGTAAATCCATTCGTGGCAGAAACCCAAAAGATAAGAATTTTATGACATACACTAGGAGTCCAATGGGTTCCAGCACGTAGTGATCCAAGCATCTCCTCTTCCTTCAACAGTCGGTTAAATATAGACTGGAAAAATGAATTCTCAACAGCAACTCCACTGGCTCCATTCGTTTCTTGTACCAACTGTTGCAATGGTGCCCACAATGCCGACAAATTGGAAGGAACAAATATACCCCTGGAAGCACCTCGAACCATAGCGGTCACACGTTCTACATAAGCAGGTGTATATAACTGTCCACCTTCTAGCCTAGCTTTCACCTAAAAAAGATTGAAAAAAAAATCCATAAATATAAAAGTTCACATTCACTTAAACACAATCTGGAAAGCTCAAGAGGAGAAGCACAATTACCAAAGTTCCAAGTCGAGGCTCTAAAACCGATTGCACCAACTCAGAGCCAACCTGTAACTGACCAGCAAGTTCAGCCACAGCAATTTGGCTACACTCTTGAAGCCTCTCATTAATTTCTTCTGCAATCGAATCCCAATAACTTTGTGATATTATTTCTCCCTGAACTAACATTAACCCTGGATCATTCAACACCACATCTTGTGCTTGCTTCTCCACATGATACAAATCAACCCCAATCGTATCTGCCAGATCAATAACAGAGACACGTCCCAATTTACTGATCTCACGAGTAATTTCATTCCTCAATTGCTCCTGAAACAAATCAAGATCAAACAACTTAACTTCATTTTTTCCGATTAAATTCCTCATGCAACAAGAAGAGTTAGCAATTTTTCACTCCATTAACACATTACTCACATCATGATACCAGAATTCTATGCGAAACCCAGTGATGATTCTTCTGGAGTCTAAATTCACACCGGAAACGAAATAGAATCAGTACCTGAGTGATGTATTCTTTTCCGGTGACGGTATGAAGCAGATCGAAGTCAATAACGCCAAGCTCCTGAAGCTTCTGAACCAATTCGACAACATTTCGATCCGACAATCTCACGCTTGACTTCACCTGTTGAGCGAACTCGAACTGACGCTGCAATTCCAACAATTCATCATCCATCTTCCTCTTCGCGTTATCACCGGAATTTGAATCTCAGATCAAAATTTGATATCGTCGATGCGTCGGATTTTTTCCGTCAGTTATACACAAATTCTTCTCCGGAAGATTGATTATGTTCAAACACCGTATTAAGTATCTTTCCTCAATTGAGTTTACTGGTTAAAGTTAAACCAATGTTTGAATAACCGGATTAACCGGTTTGTTTTCGGTATACTCTAATTGATTTGAAATTGAGGGTTTTGAAACAAATAAACCCTAATTCTTCGAGTTTCTCTCCTCTGGTGGTTTCAGTTGTTCTTCCAGCTTTCAGTTCCGTAGCTGTGTATTCTCTCTTTCGTTAGTCTTCTTGTTTGATACGGAATCGTCTCTGCTTCTAGCTTCCTCAAAATTAGGTTCTTAGTCTAGCTCTGTGTTGATTCGTGTGTCCTTTTGTTCATACATCGTCTTTTATGTGCTAGATAACGAGTATTGTAGAATTGAAAGAACGATTTTTTTGTCTCAATTAACAAAAAAACTACTCGGATGTTGGTCAGAACCATTAAAATACACCTACTGTTGAGCTAGAAGCAGTTCAAATTTTGTTTTCAGTGGTAACAATTCACAGTTATAGAATCTGAGAATTTGATTTTGTGACAAAAGATGCTTACTTTGTGAAACCCTTTTGTGTGAAGAAGTATTGTAGCAATGGAGATTGATAGAGAAGATGGAAGAACACCAAATCAGCTGAGACCTCTTGCTTGTTCCCGTAATATCCTTCATCGTCCTCATGGCTCTGCTAGTTGGTCACAAGGTACTTGTTTTAATCTCCATGTTTTTTGTTTGTTTGATTACATATATCAGCACTTTCTAATGGGTATGCTTCTTGTTTATATTTTCAGGGGATACAAAAGTTCTAGCTGCGGTTTATGGACCTAAAGCAGGAACGAAAAAGAACGAAAATGCTGAGAAGGCTTGTTTTGAAGTCATATGGAAGCCTAAATCCGGGCAGATTGGTTCGTAAATGCATTTAGTTTAATCATGTCTGGATGTTGTTTTGTTGCTTGAGTATGCGGTAGAGGTGATTCTTGGTTTTTAGATTCTGACTGACTTTTACTTTGCATAATGATAGGAAAAGTTGAAAAGGAGTATGAGATGATATTGAAAAGGACGATACAGAGTATTTGTGTTTTGACTGTTAATCCAAATACCACCACCTCAGTGATAATTCAGGTGAGTAGCTATTTCATTGTTGTATATATCGATTTATCAACTTGAGTTGTATCTGAACTTTTCATTCTTTGATTCCTGTGTAGGTTGTGCATGATGATGGTTCTGTATCCTTTTTATGATCCTTGCCTTTTGGTAAACATTTACTGATACTGTGTCAAACACATATAATCCAGTATAAGCAATCTTGGTTTTAGTATTTTTAGAGTTTTTAGCAGTGAAAGTTTGTAGTCCCATGAGCTGGGAGTGTGAATATGTTTTAGTGGAATAATTGGTGCATTACTTTAGAAGACAGTTTTTGCTGCTTTTTCCTTGATTCAATTCTGTTTAGCTTCTACCATGTGCGATAAATGCAGCATGTGCAGCGCTTGTCGATGCAGGAATCCCTATGAAGCATCTGGCTGGTACATTTACACTCTTCTCTAATTGACTTTGTGTGTTACTTCTTACTGTTTCATCAGCTTTTTGTTTTTTCAGTTGCTATATGCTGTTGCCTGGCTGAGAATGGATATCTCGTACTCGATCCAAACAAGCTTGAAGAAAAGGTTATTTAAAAGCCTTGTTGTCCATTGTTATATTTTCTTTTGCGTGTTGGTTATACTTACTTGAAACTGCAATGGACAGAAAATGACGGCCTTTGCTTATTTAGTCTTTCCAAATACAACTCTCTCTGTTCTTCCGGAAGGGTCATCAGTAGCGGAAGGCGAGCCAGTAGAGCATGGGATCATCACATCAATTACACATGGAGTAATGTCAGGTACTGATCAACTTTCCTTTCTTGAATAGAATTCACTATGGTGTATTATGCTCATACATTTCATTTGTGTAAGACATGTTTTAAAGAACTTGTTTCTCTCAATCACTGCATCATCTATAATTCTGAATTCTTGCCTTTTTGTTTCAGTGGACGATTATTTCCTGTGTGTAGAGAACGGCCGTGCTGCTACGGCTAGTTTATCTGCATTTTTTAGAAAGAACTTCCAACAAAGTTCATCCAAGGCTGGGTAAAAGCACAAATTCATAATGGTTTGCATGAGATTTTGAAACGGTTTCATATTACTCCTGTTGTAGCTTTGATAGAATCCTTGTCGTCTATGTGTCTAATCAAAAATCAAAAGCTAGTGGCCTATTATCTAGTATCATTAGATATGTGAACAGATGAACCTCGTATCTTTAATACAAATGGTAGCCATGGTCAGAGCTATTGATTCATCACTTGTCTTGACAATTTTTCAGCCCGTGGGGATCAGATTCGAGTCAATTATAAAGAACATGTTCATGGATTATACTGTAATTTACTAGAAAATCTAGTATAATTTCTAATAACAAGAGCAGATGAGCTATTTATTTCAATTATCCAACATATGAGATGAACGATAAGCACAACAAGCTTCAACAATATTGGGGAAAGTAGTAATGAAAACAAATTGGCCCCTTTCTGATCAATAATACTCCATTACTCCTGATAGTTGCAAATTGGATTAAAGCTGGTTCAATAATCATAGGAAGGCCCGGACAAATTTACGGAACCGAAACAACTGAACTGGAACTGAAGTGAAAAGAACCGAACCGAACCAAACTAAACTCATCGAATAGTTGAGATATAATACTGTCCTGAAATGTTGCCGTGGATAAAAGAAAACCGCCCAGTCCGAACCTAAATTGAGCCCGCCCATAAAAAACTCAAATTCAAAAATTCCGAAAGTTTTGGGACTTGTGGATAAAACTCAGAAAAACACATGTGTTCCAGAACTACATGTGGGTATCCGAATTATATAGAGATATATTTTCAATTGTATTTATTTTCTGTTTCTATATATAGATATATTTAAATTATATTCAGTGTCATATGTATTTACTAGTATCATATATACTAATATTATGAATTTTACATATAATCATGTATTTATATTTTGTATAAACAACTTTATTTGTTATCCTTAATTATATTTTAATTCTCTATTTTCATCCAAGTTTCTAACAAATTTGTAAACCCAAATCCACTCAAACATTAATAATTTAAACGATTATACAAAACAGAGTTTCATCAAAGTTTCTAATTTAAAACAGAAATACAAAAAGTAGTGAAAAAAATCTAAACAACTTCTTCTCATACTCCACAACTACTTGCTATCGATGTAATACCTTCAATTCTATCATTAAAGTATTCTTCAATGTCACCTACAATTTAAATATATAAACCAATAAATAAAAAAATTAAGTATAAAAAATAGACTATTCTTTTTTACCTTCTAACTCTGCAAAACCACGTGGTCAGTTTCTAGAACATAGTAAGGCTTGAACAATGTCACGTACAATTTAAAGATATAAATCAATAAATAAAAAAAAATAAGTATAAAAAATAGTCTATTCTTTTTTACCTTCTAAGTCAGTTTTGAATATTTTTAGTACGTAGCAAGGCTTGAACATTTCTAGAAAGGAGGCGATTTTTGAAAGGGATCAAAACCCGACCTCCAATACTAAATGATGACTTTGCTGCCACTTTGTGTTGCTTCTCGTATAATAGGCCAATTATAAAATCAGAAAAGTAAATTTCATTTCACAATTTTATTCCTAAACACATAAGAAAAAATATGATTAATTTTTGAGAGAACATATCAAACAAAATATGTATTATGTTGAAAGAATTAAATAATTTTACATGGATCACAATACATTTTCAAGAAAACGATTACATATAGGAGAAAAGCTTTTCTAGTTTTTTTTTTGTTTTTTGGGTTTTAACTGAAGAGAATTAAATTATTATTTTTAGTGACTGCAAGAAAAGAAAGAAAAACAAAAGATTGTTAGTTTATAGGAAATTCCCACAAATAGCAACATTTCAAGTTTTTTGGACAAAAATAGCACTCAAAAGTTTTTTGGACAAAAATAACATTCAAATAATACATAAATTCATCACCAAAAATTTCAGACAATATTTTCTCGCTAAAACAATTTTCGTCAAAAATTTCTCGTAAAAAAATAGAAATTCAGAAAGGATTTTACAAAATTTAGGAAGAATTCTAAGCATTACTTCTTGGTGTGTAAACTTCACAACTTACAAAATCCTGAGCTTAGTTTCTCTTAACATAATTTGGTCATTTGATCTTTTGTTTATCTATATTCCATCAGTCGATTCTGCAAGCATTGTAGTCACATTGTGAGACTTTTCTGTCCTTAAAGAAGTGGCTTCGAAGTCATTCATGCCATGGGAGATGTCTAAACTTTCACCAAAGCTTAAGGTTCATCTTTCCCTCTCTTATGGACATCTCACAAGTCATAAAGAGTCTTTCAAGGATTGTCTCAAGGTGGAGATTTATTGAGTGTGAGCCAACTTGAAAGAAACTTAAGAAGAAGCCTCTATTGGAAGCAGAGGGTCTCAAGTCTCAAGTCTTATGTCACATGAGTGCACGTGATGGTCCAAGACGGTGCGTTTCACCTAAAGAGATCAGAGTCTTCTAGAAGGAGATATACAAGGTGTGACTGAAGAAATAACAACATCTATTTATGACTTGTTATTTTTGCCCTTAATCTCTGCTTTCAACTAAGTGGATTTTTGCTATTGACTGAAGAAATAACAACATCTATTACTTGTGTTCTATGGAGTCTGGATGGCAGATTCATTGGTAATCCTTTATGCTATGTGTGTTTTTAATTAGTAGTACTTCATGTCTTCTCTCTCATTTTAAATATATTTTTGTAGGGGTTTCATTTAATAAGAGTTTGATTCATTTATATAAGGGGTTTGTGCAAAAAAAATGTTTCTAACTCATCTATGTTTTGCAACTTTACCCTCCATCTCCAACAAATGCAGATTAATCTTTTGAAGTCTAAAATAATACGCAATATGACCCTTATACGTATATTGTAGACGTTTTTACGTTCACATATATTAGATATTTAAAATTGTGAAGGTAGAGTTGAACACTTCGTCAAGAGAGCTTTGATTTAACATAATATATGTCAATATTTTACAAAATTGATGGTAGCAAAAGAAGGGCGAAAAAGGGTTACAATAAATATTATTTTAGACTTCATAGTATTAATTTGCATTTGTTGAAGGTGGAGGGTAAAGTTGCAAAAATAGATGAGTTAGAGGATCATCTTTCCCTTTATATAACCATGACTTTCTCCGGCATCTTGAGGTGGCTCGCTTGATCCTTAAACGATCATCTTTTCCATAAAAAATTGACATTTTTATTCCATATAACTTATACAATCATTTCCTGTAGATTGAAGCTCATATAGGTTCTGTAACTAACATAGCTTTTTCGCATCCCCACAAAAACAACCAAGTATAGTTAGTTGTGGAGATGACAAACTAATCAAGGTGAGACACGAACCTAAAGTTGTTTTGGTTATCCTAATGTTAACTTGTCAGTTGTTTAACTATTTGGTGTAAAACAGGTATGGGGATCTTGAGGGTTGGGTTTATTACACTTTTCATGGTCATGAAGCTCCTGTATAATGTATATTCAATTGTCTACATGAAAGAGAAATTTTTTAAGGTATGTAGAATTGTACTCATAGTTTAGTGCTTCTTGGATGAGTCAAAATTAATATTCTTCTCTTGATTTCAGTTCATTCGTTCAACTGATACCAATGGAAACATAAGGGCGTGGTATTATATGATACAAAGTGTTCAAAAGAAAACTAGAAATGTCCAAGTGGCTGATGTACAACATTGCTCTACAATGCTGATGGGAACAGGTTATAGTTGCGATTTATAAGATTTCCTACTTCAAACTCTTTCAACAAACTTCACTATAACTATTATGCATTTTCTTTGGCAGGTTGTTTTGTTGTGGAACCAGTAAACTGAGAGACTCACCCCTCATGCAGATCACAGAAAAGAAAGGAATAGTCAAGAGAATTTATAGTGGGCTGACTAATAAACTGGGAGGCGTGGTTCAGTTTCAGTCTTCAAAAAAACCCATCCTAGTCAAGACGGGCTGATCAAGTTTTGGCATATGGACAGCGTCGATCTTCTGAGTACAACAGATGCCGAAGGTGGGATTGCGGTTCGACAAAGAAGGCAACCTTCTAGCTGTTTCACGAGGGAGGGTTTTAAGATTCTAGCGAACTCAACAGGTTCTAAACTTCTGCAATAAGTCATTCACTTTGGTATATTTTTCCCTTCCTCAATAGCCTAGTTCCTCTGATGCTGTGACTGTAAATGCGGATTCTGCAATGGGTTTTGCTTTAGATTCTGTTTGATTCTGTCTCCTCTTTAGCTTTTCGTTTTCTTCTTCTACTTCATTGAACTTTTCCTGCAACCGAATATGTTCATAGTAAAAGTAATGCAGATCCTGGCAATGTGTTTTGTTTTAGATTATGTTTGATTGTTATCACTTCCAACTTGTGTCTCCTTTAGCTTTTCCATATTTTTTCCTTTAACTTCTCGTGTGAAATCATTTAACTTGTGTCTTCACTATGAACATATTCTCCTGGAACAGAATAAGTTCATAGTGGGAGCCCAAAACTCTGAAAAAAAATGCCACGCTTAGTCACTCACTCACACACCAATGGTCTATCGATTAGAAAATGAAAAATTTGTGTTACCTCAGCAGAGTCTCTGAGTCTAACAAGAACTCCAGTGGTATTCAATCTTGAGGCTTACGTTCTCCTTCTTTCTAATGCTTAGAGCTCAGTAGAAAGAAAGTGAGTTAGCAGATCCAGGACCCATTTTACCAGCCTTTGCTACTAACTGCCTTCTTCAACTCTAGTGTTCATTCCACCGTTGCTTTATGGTTTAAGCCTAACTCATTGTACTTCTCTTGTAGCTCTGTGTAGTGTTCAACAAATTTGGCCTGACCAAGAACAGCTATTGGAAGTGCATCCTCTGACTCCTCAGAAGATTGTTTCTATTTTTTAAGCTGTGCTTCAACTCTGTTGTCCCTTCCATATGATGATATACATCCTGATTCACAATGAATCCAAAAATGTTAGTTTCGGGATAGCTGTAGTTATAACTAAATCTATAAAATATACATATCTGCTAAGTCTGCAGGAAGGACAGAGTGGCGACAGAGGTCCATCATCTGTTAAAGATTTATCATCCTGCAGTATCTCTGTGGAAGGCCGAAGGTTGAATGTTCAAGTTATCAGAAGACAAAAAAAACTGAGCATAGGTTTGATTGCAGGGTTCAGCGGACTGTCCATATGGAACTTTCTAATGGGTATGGTTCTCGTTCTTATTTCAGGGGATACAAAAGTTCTAGCTGCAGTCTAAAGCAGGAACTACGAAGAATGAAATTGTTGACAAGGCTTGTTTTGAAGTCATATGGATGCCTAAAACCGGGCAGATTGGTATCTTTAAATGCATGTAGTTTAACCATGTCTGGATGCTGTTTTTGTGGCTTCAGTTTGTGATTCCTGGTTATTACCATAAACACGCTTAGAGAACAGAAAATGGCGGCCTTGGCTTTTTTAGTCTTTCCAAAGACAACTCTCCCTTTCTTGAATAGAATTCCATGCAGTGATCTATTGTATTCTTACGTTCCATTTGTCTGAGAATGTTTTACAGAACTTGGTTCTCAATCACTGCATTATCTATATAGTTCTGAATCATCGGTTTTGAGAATGGTGGTGCTGCTACGGCTATTTTATCTGCACTTTTTAGGAGTATATTCCAACAAAGCCAGAGGAATTTTCATCCAAAACAGGGTAAACGCATGAATCATAATGGTATTTGCGTGAGATTTGTAAGCTTTCATATTCCCCATGTTGTAGGTTCTACAGAAACGAAACCCTTACCATTTACATATGTGAACAAATGAACCTGTTATCCAACATAACTTAGAGCTTTCTATCCCTGAATTACATGATAGTTACTCATTATCATGGATTTTACAAATTAATACGGTTAATCTAATAAAAGTTACTCGAAAATGACATGATCATTAGCAAACAATAATTCACAACTAGGTGTAAAGTTTAAGTATCTTCCTCTTACGTTGCTATTAAAGACGTTTCCTTAGTGTTCTTGAGACGTTGAAGCATCAGTTCGTAGAGAGCGAATCCGCCATGATGGCAACCTGGCATTCTCGATGTCATCATCTTCAGCTCATCCTGATCGATTATTTAAAGCACATCTACAGTTACATTCGTGATGAGATCATAACATTTAGAGAGTAAAAAACATGCAGTCGATGGTTTTTTCTTCCTTGATGGATTAGAGAACTAACCAATGAGACAGTGTGGAGCTGTGTTGACTCGAACCCATCTTCAGCGCTAGAGTATAATCTTTGAATGTCATCTGAATGATGACTACACTTGAGGTAGAAAAACATAGCTGGTCTTACATTCAACTCCCTTCGAGATATACCGATGAAGAGAGGCGAGCTCTGTAATTGTATAAAAGATCAATCAGATATCTCTCGGGACGCCTAAGTGAGAGACCAAAAGAACTCATTCCGGCTTACAAGTGATGATGCTGGTATTCCAGTTTCTTCGACAACTTCACAGATAATGCTATCAAACATTTCTTGAGTTACCTTCTTGTTTAAAACCTCACCGGTTTGAACATTGTTTTCAAGCTGATGATAATCAATACCTACTGCTGTTGGCTGCAATGTTTAAAGTCATCAACAACAATGCTAAAGAGTTAGTAACAGACACAATATGGTGATGCTTAATGTAAATAAGGATGCTTCATGTAAATACCTCTGGATGGCCCCCAGGGAATACATAGTGTCCTGGAAATTCCCCAACATTATTACTCCGACGTAACACAATAATCTTCTTATCAGAAGTTTCGATAACTGCACCATTTCCCAATGGACTTGAGGTGTGTCGACATCTAACAGAGTCATCTGTGAGAGAACAAAACTATAACGATAAGAAACCTGATCAAACCACCTGGAAGCTCTCCAGTTCCCCAACACAAAACTAGAGGCAATGATAACTAAATTCCTCAGAGGATATACCTTCTGATGTAACAAGGAACTTCTCCCACAGAGAACTCAAATTCGTTCCTACAAAAGTCCTTGGAAACCATGTCCATGATTAATAATTCTCTCCATCAAACCATACAATGTAAACCAGAAATCAATAAACTAGAAGCATAATCCTGTGAAGGAGATAAATGAGAAACCTGTAATCTGTCAGGCCAAGACGAAGACAAACGTGTGGCACTTCATTGGTACTACCATCATCATCATCTAAACAATATCCTCCATACTGAAAATTTTAACTAAGAGTAAGCTTATCGAAACATAACATGAACGTTTGGTAAAACAATAGATACATACCCTAAATTTTTGGCCATTGAACAATGATGAATTTCCCTGTGATCTCTGCTCCCAAACCTAAATTTTCAAAAGTAATCAAACCTAAATTGATTAGAGTTTCGAAATGGATCTTCGTCATTGAGATTGAGTTTTTTTTTTCAAATTTCGATCAACAAGCATTATTGAATTCTAGATACTCCATTTTCGGTTCTCACCTGTGAAATAGAATCTTCTAGACCAGGATCTTGACGAGGAATCCGATCATGCGATTTCGAGAAATCCACTGAGACCTTTTTTAGCATCGAAACAACAATATCGGATGATTAAGGATACTAAGTCACATTGTATAGATTCGATTGGAGAGAAACCTGAGACGGAGAGAGGCCAGAAGGACATGAGAGAAGAAGCTGGTATCGTGAACCTTCAGGATTCATCTCTTCTGCTAGTTTCGCCATGGAAGAAGCTCGAACACAGAAAGAAAAAAATGAGAGAGGAATGAAACCATTAATGGGCTGAAATCACTAAATGGGCCGATAAATAAACCATTAATCCCAAGAAGGGAACTAATGGGCCGAAGCTTAAATCTATTTTATATTTTTGTCAACGCTTTAATCTTTTGATAAGTTGTTCTTCCTCTCTTTACTTCTTTGCACAATAAAGCTCTGCATGAGCTATTCAAGTCCCTAGTTTATTTCTATCTTAATAAGCTCATTGGAGCATAAATCTACTTGCTTTGGCTTTGTTAACACCCCTTAGTTCAATAAGACCATTCAAACTGTCAACTGATATGATTACAGATACAACTCTTGATGATACATGTTCAATCTTCCAAGTCGATAATGAATTCACTCTAGAAGAAAACGTTGCATGTATTGAGAAAAACAATTCCTTAAAAATTATGGTTTTGTTGACTAGTTGTACCAACGAGCTGATCATTTGATTATGTTGGATATTGTACCACTGATATGGTGATGGTGAATGAGAGGGACTTCGTCTTTGTTACTGGTCAAAATGGCGCCATTACGTATCAAAAGGCTAGCTAACGGAATCTGACTTCCACTGACGGCCATATTTGCCCCGACTTTGATGACGGCTCCGCTGAAGCCAACTGGGTTAGTTTCAAGTGGCGTGGTGGCAGATGATGGGACAGGATCAAAGTCGTAGATGAAACGGCTGGAAGTAACGGAAGTAACAAATAGAGTTAAGAAGAGAAGTGAGAATAGTTGAAAGAACATTTTGAAAGAAGCATATATATATTTGATTTGAGAGTAAGTTTAGGTATTTTTGGTTTGGATTTGTGAATGATTACTATTATGATATGATTCATCATTCATGCATGAGTCATTTATATATATGGGTGCGTGCATGTATGGATTAGGAAGGAAGATGTAGTGCGCGTACATAATAGATTATATATATATAGGAGATGGATGGTGGTAGGTTCCCGTTTGCAGGTGGTGGTATACATCTAGTAATAGATTAAAAAAAAAAATTGTAGTAAGATATGTTTGGTTAGGATATATGAAGTTGGTGAGATATTTTGGCCACGTCCACGAGGGGAGTGGGTCAAAGTGACAATGTTAGACATATGTTAGTCTTCTTTTTTTCCTTTTAACGTTATAGATGAGGGGTTTTGAAAAAAGTTCCAAAGGCATACTGAGAATACAACTTCCACAAGATTACGATTTTCCAAAAGTTAAAAGTCTTTTGCTAGAAATATATTAAGCAGTATTTACAAACTTACTAAACTAGATGATTGAGTAGAGGTCAGATAAGACATTTAACTTGACATTAACCAATATATACGTCATATTATAAACGATGATTAATCTCCTGTTTCCTCAAACATACGGATTCGCCAACAAAAAAAAAGTCAAGCTATTGTTTTCTTTTTAATCTCTCGGTAGATCTAGCTAGTTTTGATCTTTTTTCATGTATCTCTTAGACTCATACATAGTAAGCAGTCACTATAGTTTAACACTTTAACATAAGTTCATTTCTAAGCAAATTGTGTAGTCGCGTTGAATATTAAAAACTATATCAGATTTATTATATAACGATCAGGGATAATGAAATAAATGGGTACGTAAAAGTATTTTTTAATATTCTTTATAATTTTGGAGAGACATAGAGTACAAACAACATAGTAAATTGTGGAAAAAGAGTTTTATGGAAACCTTTCTTATTTTGAAATATATAGAAACAGTAGAGGTAGAGGGTCTCGCATGGCTTCGAGTAGATGATGCATGAAGCCTTTGACGATCCATTGATAAAACGTCTCAAGTTTTTCCAAAGAGATCTCCCGTTTGAACCTCCAACAAATGACATTGTAAACAAAAACACAAATAGAAAAAACGAAAGTGGTCGTAGGTTCTTTTAGGGCTCACAAGCCCTAATTAATTGGAGTTTGTTTAGAGATGGCCATGATCTCAACTTCAACTTCAAGCAAATCGTCCACAACAAAACCTTTGGTTGCATCTTGAAGATCTGCGAGAGGTATAAACTCCTGGTAACCCCATCCATTTTCTGCTGCATTAGGCCATCCCTCAACTTACCATAAGAAAACAAAAGAGCCACAAAAGAAAAACTTCAAACAAATAATAATTTAATTTTGATATATACTTGTATAATGATATTTCTTTTGTTATTAAATATCAAACTAAAAGTTTTCTTCCTCTCTTTAAATGATCGAGTATATCAAAGAACATACTAAACCACTCACCTGGCTTCTCCACATTGTCGGATCCGATTTGGTTTAGAACTCGTAGTGTGGCTCGAACGTAATTCTTTTCATTAGACTCACTCAACAAGTAGAGTGACAAAGAATTATCCTTTCCAACACCATCTCCATTTGGATATACTTTCAAAACCCTAATTAAAACCATCATATAAATTACTAACACATAGATATATAACAAAATGTATTTGTGCCCATACATGTAGAGAGTGAGAGAGAGTCACCAGTTTCTGTCTCCAGAAGAAAACGGGTCGGATGTGTAAGAGTCGAGAGTGAGGGTAGAGAAATTGGGGAGGCTCCAAGTGAAAACAGGGTTGCTTATGTTTTCATCATAGGAGAAAACTTCTGATTTGTTGCGTTGAGCAACGAAGACATCTATGCCAAACACACATTATCTCCATCGGTAATGAATTTGTATGGATCTATTGTCGCCGTGGAAAACGATGCCGTAGAAAGACCAATCCACCTTCCCCACTCCTGTTGTACACTATCAAACTTTACCGGCTCGACTTCTACAACAACAAAGGAAAACGACGTTAATCTTGGAGCCATAAATCGCTATGTAAATTCTTCAACAACCAATGAAAATACACATTCGTCTTACATTACATACCAATGAATCAATCCTCTAAGTTGAAGTACCTTGGTATGTATAATACTCGCTAATGCCATAGTTGTAGACGAAGAACTTGATCTCCGCATACACATCTAATGGTGGGTCGGTGATGCTTGAGTCATCAATTTTTACATAAAGATAAATAAGTCCTCTTGTGGTGTCCGAGTTTCCGTTAGGGTAGATTTTGAACGTCCTTTTAAAACGTTAATTTAAGAAAAAGAATAAGGGTTACAATTAGAAACATATATAAGCTAGGTAACAAATTAATGTTGTAATGGTCTTTAACGAAAACGACGTACCAGTTGATTCCATCGACAGTGAAAGGAAGGGACTCGTAATATCCATTGTTTACTAGCTCCATCATTTTCCCAAAAGACTCGAACGTGACGCTGTAAGTTGTTGGAGGACGTTCTCTCCAATATGGTAGAAGAGCGGTCTTGAGCTTCTCGTGTTTTTGTGACCCTTTAGAAGTTACTTTTAATTCGTATTTAGACATTTTTGATATATCAACTTATTATTTCTAGTAGCAAGAAATATTAAGAAAAAATTAAAAGCCATGGTATGTTTACGTTTGAACATTTTGATGATCTAAAAAATATATTAATAATGTATGTCTAAGATTTCGAATATTTGGAACAATAATTCTTATTTTTTGTAAATAATAATAATAATAATGTTGGTGTAGAGCTTTTATGAAGAAAGAAAAATTATATGATATAGTTTTCAATTTTGACACAATTGTTGTAGTTCATCCTTTGCGTACCTTCGGATATATCAGATTCCTGTATTCAAATGGAAAATTATGAAGAAAAATAAATAAAATAAGAAAAAGTCAAATACTCAATAAGAGTCATTGACATTAGTTACTTTTTTCTACTAACAATCACAACTTGCTTACAAATTGGTCCATTTCAGAAAAATGACTCGAAGATTAATAGGATGTGTTCATATAATTTGATCATTCACGGCTCAACAAATATATATCATCAAAACTCAAAAGAACTATCTATGAATCATGCATTAATACCGTCATAATTCATCATACATCACAAAAAATTACTAATCAAGAAACACCTCCAAGACTAAACAAGTCAACCCCTCTAAAATTCATGGATTATCGCAAACCGAAAATAGAAGCCAAAGAAAGTACCTCTTTGATATCAGCTTTTTTCCATAATAAATCATTGCTAATGATCTCTTCTTCTTTGATTGCATCTTTTTCCATGATAAACCAGATGGGAAAAATGAGTCCTTCACAATAACCACGTTTTACTCCGTCTTGGGAAATATTCTCAAAACTGCCTTTTTGTGTCTGATATTTAAGCAATAGTTTCAGCTTTTATAAAGACTTTCTTGACGTCAAACAAAAAATAATAAAAGGTTTCCCCTAAATAAATAAAGACTTTCTTTTGAGTCGTTTATGTGAATTGGTCGTGTTATGGAGCTTTTTTAAAGATGGGACATTGGTGAAGTTATAAGTTGACAATTTGAAAAGGGAAACATTATTTTAAGATACATCAACTAACTAAAGTCTTTTAGAAAAATACACTTACATTTTTGGCTACCCGAATGATAATACATGAACTCTTTGATTTTATTGTAAAATAGCTTCTTCATTTTTGATAAAGGGTTTTGTTGTATTGTAAATCTATATATTTTTCCTTATGAATGATTGTTTGTAACCAACATGGATTCATTATCATCGCCATGTTTTTTTTTCTTTGTTTGTACACTCAATTTAAATCTGATTTTTTTCCTTTTGATGAGAGTTTCCATCGAATGAGACCTAAATCATTACGTTTGAAATCTGTTTATAGTAATATTTTGCTGACTTTATTATTGTTAAATCCATTATTTCATTTTTTAAAATTTCTATATTTCTACATCTAACTAATTAGAGACATGCATCCTCTTCTTTTTTTTTCTTTTTTTTTCTTTATGTTACTATGTTACTATGTCGACACAAATTGTTTTTAAGTACAAGATTTTTAAGTCTTTTTTAACTTAATAATAAACCAACCGGCTTCATTTGGTCATTAATAAATCTGAATATAGTTTCAACATTCCAACAACCATGGCCACATAGTGGTTATATATATAACGATAAATATACTTAATTATTTATCAACAAATTATATACTTTGTTGATGAATTAGATTAATAGATGGAGATTAACATGTACTCGTGAGGCCTATTGGCATTAACAATTGCTGAAGCGTAGTCATAAATGTTGAGTTATCTCGATCGTGATCATACTTCATCAAGTTCTTCCAAATATGATCTCGGGTAACTAGTTCGCCTTCTTCAACAATTGCGTGTTTAAGCTAAAAACATTTTATCGTAAAAGTACAAAACATTACACATATTTTACCACTAATTTCCTGCTAATAAGAATGGTTTTATATTTCTCGAGATTAAAATATGTAGTTAAATTTGCAAAGCGAAATTAAACTTTTGGACTTCGTAATTTAATTTTAGCAAATAATTTGGATAGACATATGTCGTCATGCATAATTAACGTGGCTAGGAGTTTATTGGATAGGCAAAAAGTCAACTAGAATTCATATATAAATACAACCTCGTCTTTTGATTATAAAAGTGTGACAAAGAACAATAAAGAAGAAAAGGTTTTATATCTTTGAAGTGTATGAAAGATTAAAAAAAGTATGGCAAATATTCAAAACTCCGTTTGCCTCACTGCCATCTTGCTTATCCTCATATTGGTTTCAACCAATAATTTAATCAAGTAGGCCTATTCATTTCGTTTTTATTCTTAATATCGTAACCAAGTTAAGAAGAAATAATGTGGAGTTGAGAGAAAGAACTAAACTCCTTTGTTCCATTCGCAGCTCGGGTGGTCTCTCTTAGCTGATGCCATGTTTGTTTCGAAGAGAATTTGCTCTTGAAGCTATCATCCTTAGCTCTCCAAAGCGAACGGTCTTCCTCCCCAATTTGATTCCTTCGAACTAACTCAAGCTGATTCTCTATTTGGGTAAGAGTATCGACTCGATGATTTTGTCTTCAATGCAAGGCCAACGCTTCAGCAACAGAAGCATGTGTTGATATTCCCATATCAATAATTCCACGTGAACCCACTAGATCCACTAGCTTCCCTAGCGGGCACCATATATCATGTATATTATATATAACATCCTATTTGAAGTGTCTTTTAAAATATGTATATCTAGACACAAAAGAGGCTGAACAAATATAAATTCTTGCAACAATATCGAATTTGAATCCAAAATTTAACTTAAAAATATATAAGCTGGTCTTATTTTGTTAGTTAGTTGCGTAGGCTTTCAGCTTTCTTGTACTTGACCAAATGTAAAGTCTAATTCTATGAAAGCTTATAAAAATATATTTGCAAACCATAGCATGCTACATAACTTACAAAAATCTATGATTTAGCTACGGTTATGGCCAAGATAGTTAGAGCATCTCCATTGCATGTTTTTGGAGAGTGTCTTTAAATAACTAAAGTTACAAAATATCGTTAAATAAATGTAAATGCTCATTAAATTAAAGACATTATTCTTAAAAATGTTTTTACTAAGACATTGAAGACTTTGTGTCTCAAATTTAAAGACACACAAATAATAAAATACTATTTTTATTTTTACATAATATATTGTAATGGTGGAAAGACCCTTTATTAGCAAGAGTTTCACTGCTCCGCCATCAACAGCTCCAATATCTGAAATGAGATCGAATCAGAGCTCAAGTTCAGCTGAAGAGTCAAAGAAAGAGAACGACGTCGCTCAGCTTAACAAAGGAAAAGGGNTNTTGGGCCACT
>Ga0041059_1000561_pt1 | contig 28693 bp, 13 predicted proteins | sample AraColnosormetaG_FD_56232 | JGI IMG/M metagenome (GOLD analysis project Ga0041059, IMG submission 56232) | Arabidopsis roots microbial communities from North Carolina, USA - Col MF nosort | ecosystem: Host-associated > Plants > Roots > Unclassified | place: USA: North Carolina | collected... | reverse complement strand
TTCATTTTTACCCAAAAAAAAAAAAAAAAATGTTCGCACATCAAAATAGTCCACGATGAGATATTAAAGATGAGAATTTTAAAATATGAAGAAAAAAATAAATTTTCAATGTGGTAATAGTATTATTATTTTACAGCTATTTTAATTTTATCACTAAATTGACAGAATGGTTGAACAAAAATTCAATATTTTCTTATAATCATATTACATGTGAATCGTAAGAATACTAAAACCAAAGAAATTGCATGATCGTTACGTCATCGGCATATAATCATAGCCGACATCTTCTTTTTTCTTATCACCTCCATTACAAAATTTTGATTAGAAAAAAAAATAAACTCCAACTTCAATATAATTTTGGGTCAAAAAAAAAGCATCCACCATTAATACAGCTCAAACCCAACTTTCTCTCCCCTTTTTTCTTACAAGTTTGAATATCAAAGTACGGTCTCTTTTTTTTCTATATAATAGTTATTTAATCAACCATACACATTCATCAAATCCATATTTCATGCAGCTGTTACATTTTTATTATATGTCCTCTTACTTCCTTTTGAGTGTGTATATGTGCTTAATTATATTCCCTCATCACAACCTCAATCTCAATCTCAATCATGTCTCCAAATCTCAATCATGCTTCTTCCACTTTGATTCTTATCTATCTGGATCACAATTCTATTCATATCCTTTAATCAAAATCATATCATAGCTTCTTTTTTTTATATTACTAATCTTGATGAAGATCACCAAAACTCATTTTGGTCTTCTTCATCATCGTCGTTCTTGATTTTCTCTTGGCAATGGGATCTACAAAGCTTGGTCTCATCATCATCGTCTTCGTCTTCTGCATCATCTCTAATCTACAAACGATGGTTCATTGCATCAACAACATTTCAGATTTGGACGATCTGATCCGTTCATACGCGGCTCGTGCGACTACAAGAAGACACACAGGCTCGTTGTACGATGTTTCACTTCCGTCAAATCTTTCCGACATCAAAGCATCGGTTGTTACGGTCCGTAACAGTATATTCTGGAGAAAAGGAACAAACTTTAGTGGTGTTTTGATTCCTCCGATGGTTAAAACGTCGCCGTACGCTAAAAGAATAGCTTTTGTCTTTGAGAGTTTCGGTGATAACTCTTCATCGGTTTACTTCCGGTTAGCTGATAATTACTCATTTGTTTCTCCGGTTATTGGATTCACCGGTTATGACGCGACCAACACGAATGATCTCAAAAAATTGAACCTTTCGATCAAGAGAGACAAGCCAATCTTGATCAAATTCGATCCTCACGCTTCTCGTGATCGCTCAAAAGTCAAATGCATCGTCTTTGGAGATAATGGTTTGTTGTTGAACATCAGCAATACGATACGGAATTACGAGTGTGCCACTACGAATTCTCATGGGCATTACGCACTTGTTGTCCTAAACCAGGAGAAAGTCAAACCGAAACACGAACCGGTGTTGGTTCGGAGGAATTGGTGGTGGATTGTTTTAACCGGGATTGGAGTTTCGGTTATTGTAGTTGTGGTGATCATTGTTTCGGTGAAGTTAGTGAGGAAAAAGAGGTTAAGAGATATGGAAAGAGAGTCGGAGAAGAGTGAAACGATCGGAAATGTTTGGATTGGTCGGAGTAGAATGCCGGCGGCGACGATGGTTAGAACTCAGCCATGTTTGGAATATCATGAAGATCTTCCTTCATCTTCGAATATACCATGATTTTTTACTTTTGTAGTTTCTGGCTCTGTGTACAGTTACATTCAAAGTTGTTCATTTTTTGTCAAGTTTGTTTCGTTTTGAACTTCTTCACGTTTATCTTACGCATGAGTAAACTGTTTGTCGTTTTAGCACTTCATTGCTCTTAGTTATTGGTCGGTACTTAGTTTGTTAAATGTAATAATATATTGTAGTAACTGAAACATTTAATACAAATAAAAGAATGAAAGTAAAAAACATGAATAAAATATATAAGTTGTTTGGTTATGCTAATGAAATTTAAATGATTCATTTATGTCTATCTAGATTTCTCAATTTTTGAAAGAGTTGCTCGTATTCGGTTGGTTATGACTTTCTTTCAAAGAATTGAAATATAATTTAATTTCATTAGTATAACATAAACTCGAAGAACAAAAGAAAGTTTTTTTTTTCTTTGATATTTTTGTCAGAAAATTAATTTGGGTTTTTATTTTGTATAGGATTAATCTATTTAAATGACTAGCAACATCAAAACATTATATTTCTTAGGCAGTATAAGGAAGCAAGTGAACACAGAGTAGAGAATTGAACAAATTGAGTACAAGTTGGAGATGTTTTGTACAAATTTAGCATAAAAGTAAATTTCTGAGAAAAATAAAAAATAAATGCAACATGCAGACACGACATCAAAACGCTAAATGTCCCAAATAATATGGGAAAACAAGTGCACACAGAAAAAAAGAATTGGAACAGATCTTGGAATACAAGTTGGAGATTTTTTTTCTCCAATACAAAAACGAACTTCATATTATCAAGCATCACTTCAAAAGATGTGTGGAATGGAATACATAAAATCCGAAGATGTTAATGCTCAATACAAACATAATAGAAAAGAGAACTAGAACAATTCTTCGAATACAAAGAAAAAAAAAGAATTGAAATAGTTCTTAGAATACAAGTAGGGGTGTTTTCCAGTACAAAACTGAACTTCATGTTGTAGGGCTTCACATTAAGGCAATGTGCATGATCGATTACATAAAAATCGGAGATGTTAGGCTCACGTAAAACAACGTTGTATCAGAAAAGTATGGCTACAACAATACGTTCAACTCTAGTGTGATGGTTTACACAGGTGAAGAAGATAAAAATCGGAGATGTTATAGGGCTTGCATGATCGATTACATAAAAATCGGAGATGTTAGGCTCACATAAAACAACGTTGCATCAGAAAAGTATGGCTACAACAATACGTTCAACTCTAGTGTGATGGTTTACACAGGTGAAGAAGATAACGTAATCAACAAAGAAAAAAATATTCGAGATCAGAAATTGGCCAAAGGGAACTTAGCTTTGGCTACCAGTATGAGGCACAACTGGACTAGTCTGGTGATACTGAAAGTGATACATGGAAAGGAGAGATGAGATCACAAAGGGAAACATTGTATGATGATGGATTGCATATAATTGAAGGATATTGGGTTTTGTAGAACTCCTGGTCAATCTCCATTAACAATTGATATTATTATTATCAGATAAATGGAAACAAAATAGATGAGTATCGTATAATAAAGACTAGAATTCATACATTCGTGCATGGTTATGTTTGTAGACGTATTTTCATATATCATTCATAATCCAAACTCATATCAGTTTGATATCAGATTCGGTTTCAATTTGGTCAAGAAAAAAATAAATAGTTAGATTTTTTCTTAATATCAGTAAAGAACTAAAGATAACAAGAACATTTATTTTTATATCTAATATTATTTGTTCTTGTTAGAATATTTATTTTCATATCTAGTATTAGAATTTTCTCATTTATTATAGGATATAACAGTGTGTTTAAATGAATTCATACTACAATTTGATATAGGTTGGGTGGAAACCATTCCACATTTAGTTTATTAAACCGGTTATTTTGGGTTTTCTTGGTAAAATATTTGATCTTTTGTCATTGATTCTTCTTCATATTTTTTNTTTTTTTTTTTGGTTTTATCCTAACTGTTTTTATATATGAGTAAAATAATTATGAAATGAACTAAAAATATTTGTGGTTGAAACAAAAAAATAAATGAAAATTAAACAACAATGAGAGTGGGATAGTAGGATGAACAACAACATACTGTAATAATCATTTTGAAGTGGAAGAGTATTCGACATTATATTGTTTCCATTAGTTTTAATAGCTGGAAAAGACTTAACCATATTGAAAATATTAGGAAAAGGAAATAATTAAATGATTAGAAATTGGAAATATATTCAAAGTACATAGTTTTGATATTTCTATGTATTGCATATTCGTTACTTGTCTTAGTTTTCGTGTTAAATTTTACACTTTATAAAGTATCATGAAGACTTTATTGCTCTCCCAAGTTTATAAGATAAACTTTATGATTCAAGAAGTATAGGTAAATAAATTTTAACATTTATATCATGTTAATGAAAAATATTGGCAAATTAGTTTTTCTTTATACTTGATTTGATAACATATATTGTAATAATATTACATTTCACGATTTGGATTATTTAAAATATTTAATTTCGGTTCAAATCTACCACATTTCTTCTATAGCGGGAGTTTTTTCTAACGGCTTTCTCACCCAAGTGCAATTGAATATAAGGTTAATTTAATTATTTATTAATAAGTACTTTGATATAATAAATCATATGTGGTATTTGATGAGTATAGTTAACGCATAGCTGATATATATAGTATTACAAGTAATGTCCATACAAAATACGGCGGCACAACAAGATAAAAGATCAATCGTCATTCGTCACGTAAACTTTAAACAAATCTGATATGCACGAAAAAGGTGACAAAGAAATGTCATTTCGTAATCCAATAAATTAAGAAGAATCAAATGATTAGGAGAACAATCGACCTGTAAAGCATATTACGCAATTTTAAACATATACATATAATATCTAATTATCTATATACTTTTGCTTGTCACAACATGCTTAGTTGGTGGATAGTTTAGAAATTCATATTTAAAAAATTAACAACTAATGATCTTATACAAAGCTAAGGCGAACATAGGTTATTGAGTATGAACGGAGGATATGATATCGAACCGTCGAGAATGGCCATGGAAATGTGGTGATTTGCGGCCTCCGTCGCATGAATTCCATCCCAACTCACGTAGTTGTGAGGATCATGGCAAGCTTTGGCCGTCGTAGAAAAATTTCCAATCACTTTGGTGTTGCCACAAAATAACTTCTGATTGAAATTGTATGGACGTCCACCATATCCACAACAAGCTTTAATACCGTGTTTCATACCTTAGATATTATCATATATGAAAGCAAAACAAAAGGATTCGGTTACGTAAAATACCAAAAATTGAAAATTTATCGGTTGAAGTACAACTAAACCAGATAAGGTTATGACATAACGTACCGTAGGATTTGGGGTGTTGAAAGAGATCAAGCAATATCTTGTGCGTGTCTAAATAAATTACGGTAGCGTTTTTTAGTTCGGTTCTGGTCTGAGATAATGTCTTATTCAATAACGTGTTGTAATATTTGACTGCTTTGTTTACAGGAATGAGACATCCATACTTGTCTAAATCAGCATCGGTATGAGTGTAACCGGTTAAAATCGCCGGGTAACATCCAACCGGTGCTAAATTCAATACCAAAAATGTCCGACCACCTATTCCATATATCTCCTACATTCAAGAGCAAATAACTTAAGAGGAGGATATGAACCATACAAAAATCGGATTTCCAAATGGAGAATACGAATTATAAGTGGGTTAAGATAATATCCATACAAATGTTTCGAGATAGTATTAATTTTATAAAAGACTTGATTCTATAAACCAAAAACCTTGTGGTGAGGTTTGTACCTTAATCGTTCCAGCAATTTGGCCTATGACTTGTGGAAGATATAGTTTCACTCTCTCAACTCCAATACTGGCTAAATTGGATGTGAAATCGTTTTGACCAATATAAAACGTGTATAGCGATTTTCCGAAAACAATTTTAGACGGTAAGATCTTCAATCCTAAAACACAAGGAAGTATACGTCATTTGTTTATTATACTCATGATCATTCTATACATGCATCGGTTAGAGACTATAGATATATATACCTGGTCGGTCCAAAGAATGTGACTCGTCGACATTAACCTTGAATTGTTTCATCTGATTCAGCTGAATAGCGAGTGAGAAAGGGCTGATTCCGGAGACAAATAAAGACGTGTTTGGCAAGAGAACCGTGGACGCTAACGTCGCAAAGTTTGCGCCATGTCGAAAATCCGATCCAATAGATTGCAAATATGGGCTTAGGAAAGGCATTCCAAGAGATTTGGCTAAAATAATTTAACACTACGTTTAGCACTATAGTGATAATTTTTGGGTAATAACAGTAAGTATTATAGATTTTGTTTAAAATTTCAATCTAAAATCCTAATTATTAGACCTGGAAAAATAAATTGAACCGAACGTACAGAACCAAATCCGAAGAAATGAAAACCGAGTCGGTACCGAACCAAAATATTTTGAGTAACCGAAAATATCCGAAATATAATTATCTTTTCAAAAATATTAGTTATTTTTTGACTAAATAGTAAAAATACTTGAAAATATCCAAAAAAAATCAAAAAGAACCGAAATATCCGAAAATATTCAAAGCAAAATAACCGAATGGATACTAAATATTTAAACCGAAAGAACCGGAACCAAACCCAAATTTCAAAATAAGCGAATAGATATTAAACATTAGACCCAAACAGATACGAACTGAAACTGAATGGATAACTGAACGCTCGAACTACTAAGTATATCTTAAATATTTTTAAAAAATATTTTAATACTAAAGGATACAAAAAATTATACTTTGTAGAGGGGATTTGATACTGCTGTCATATTATACGTTTTTTGAAAATTTTGAGAGTATTTGTTAGTCATTTGTTACCTAGAAAATCAATGATAAGACGACCGTCTGAAGCACGACCGGCTGGTTTCTTGAAATAAGTCATTCCCCATGGACCAGATTGGGCAGGAAAAGCAGCCCAAAATCCGCCAGTGTCCGAATTCGAGTCTCCGAAGTTGAAAATTGCTTCGAAATCACATTTTGAATCACCTTTATGCCCATAAAGCATCACAATAATCAAGACTAGAAGAGAGAACGATCTTCTTCTGTTTATATCGGAAGCCATGTCTATCTCTGTGTGAACAAAATGTGTGTTTGTATGTGAGAGTGAGGATGAGATATTTGGTGCTATATGATTCTTGTAATCATCCCGTCCGTGACTCTCACTCTCATTGTACGTGTAATTAGTGTGTTATAGCCTTAATGGTTTTTTTAGTCCAACAATTCCCTTTAAGCCCAATAAAAGATAAATAAAGCCCAATCTATTATATTGATTCCAAGGGTTCAATATATATGAGATATGTCTAACAATACATCAAAAGACCAGTTTGAATAACAACACATCAATTTATGGATTGGATATGAATAAGATGTCATGTATGCAACAACCAAATTTGACATTTCTCTTGTAATGCCTTGCAATAAAAGTTATTTTGTTAACTTTTTGCAAAGTATGTGCCAATCAAGAACAGGATAAAAAGGTTGGGTCTAATAATTCAACTACGGCCCAATAATAACCCAATAAAGGAGGGTATTAACGTAAATTTATGTCTTGGACCGGGAGTCTAACTGCACGCGTCAAGTGGCTCCCACTAGAATTGGCATCAAGAACACGTCACCTTGACCTTGTCGGATTTGTCTGAAATTGAATTCATTCTTTTTTTAGTGACTCTCTTAAATTGGAATTAGATCTTCAGTCTAAATCTTAATGATTATAAGAAACAAGATTATATGCATCATTTCGGATTTAAACAACATGGATTAATCTCAACTAATTTAGCATTAAAGATAAGATTTTGTTAACCCTTTTTTATTGGGTGGATCCTACGTGGCGAAGATTGAGTCATCGTCTAAAATTTTAAAAAAGATTTCAAGAAAAAATTAAAAAATGAGCTGGCGTCGAATCCCACGTTGTCCGTAGGGACCACAACGGTATTCCTTATTCAGTGGGACACGTCAGCTTTATAAAACCACTAACGGCCGACACAAGTCAGTAGATCCTACAGTGGGGACCACTCTAACCTTTTTCTGGTTAAAAAAAGATATATTTTACCGTAGATGAAATCAATATTAGCCGTCGATTAAATGGTAAAAACAAATATGCTTGATTTGGTAGTCCACGTTTCGTCATCTGTGGATCTCAAATGAATTATACATTATAGTTTAATTCTGTATTTTCATTATTTAAAAGGAATAAAATCAGCAGCACGTCAAGTCTACGTAGAGATCTCAAGATGAACGGTGGCGATTATGACTACGTGTACCAATCATTATTTAAGTCAGATATTTAAAATGTCCAGCGCAGATCTAGGGTTGCCAGCTCAGCATATGCGTTCCCTTTGCAAACCCTTCAAGATCATGACACGTGTACGGTGACGTGTTCATCAGCCTCTTGGCGCTCCGTTGTGTCTCTCTTCTTTTTCTTCTCTTCTCCTTCCTCTCTCTTCTTTTACCGAACTCTGGTTCTAGAGAGAGAAACCATTCTCTCCGACTAAGAGAGAGAAGCGAATTTGTTTTTTTTTCTTTTGTGGGTTCAATTCGAATTGTTTTCCCTGAGACTCAAGGTACGTTTTTGGATTTTGGTTTTCGTTATTTTCTTCAATGAATATCTGAGTGATTATATATGAACGCTCTGTTTTCTCGAGAAAGTGTGTATTGAGTGAAGAAAATTACTAGGAAAGTTAAAGGTAGATTGAATTGTGTAACTCTACTAGTTGGTGATAGTTTTGAACTTTTGACAGAGGAAAAAACTCGACTTTGAATCTTTTACTGGTAGATTCAGTGGTGCTATACTTTATAGTTACTCGGATCTCTGTTATATTTATAGTTTGATGTCCACAATTGCGAGATCTAGGTGTAATTGAATACTGTTCTTTTAGATTTATGCTTTACAGAGGAACTGCTAAAAGATCTGATCATTTTTTTGTTTATAAAGTTACTGTGTCATTACTCTGCATTGAGCAATGGGTAGCAACGAAGAAGGAAACCCCACTAACAACTCTGATAAGCCATCGCAAGCTGCTGCTCCTGTAAGTAATGGAATCAATGGAAACTGATTGGTTTAGTAACAGATTTGTGTTTAGTCAAAGTTTGATTGTTGTTGTTGTTTTACTTTGTATATATACAGGAGCAGAGTAATGTTCATGTGTATCATCATGACTGGGCTGCTATGCAGGTGATTTTTCTTTGACCTTGTTTTGTTTCTGCTGTGTGAATTGTGTTTTATTAGCCTGAGTGATTTTAGCTTGTTTCTCATGATATTTGTAGGCATATTATGGGCCTAGAGTTGGTATACCTCAATATTACAACTCAAATTTGGCGCCTGGTCATGCTCCACCGCCTTATATGTGGGCGTCTCCATCGGTACTTATATTAAACTTGTTGAATGTATATCTGTTACTTTGGATTGAGTTTGATCTTTCTTTGTTGTTGTAGCCAATGATGGCTCCTTATGGAGCACCATATCCACCATTTTGCCCTCCTGGTGGAGTTTATGCTCATCCTGGTGTTCAAATGGTAATCCTCCCTTCCTTTTAGTGGTTACTTTATATCAACAAATAGTTGAAAAGACCAGATTTACTGATTTGTGTTTTCCTACTTTACTTTACCAGGGCTCACAACCACAAGGTCCTGTTTCTCAATCAGCATCTGGAGTAAGTCAATTGTCTTGTGATGTTTCTGTGTGAAATGTGCAGTATGATGGATATTGGATATGAATGTATGAGAATGTTTGCAGGTTACAACCCCTTTGACCATTGATGCACCAGCTAATTCAGCTGGAAACTCAGATCATGGGTTCATGAAAAAGCTGAAAGAGTTCGATGGACTTGCAATGTCAATAAGCAATAACAAAGTTGGGAGTGCTGAACATAGCAGCAGTGAACATAGGAGTTCTCAGAGGTTTGTCAAACTAGCCTCAACTCTTTCTTATTCAATAGATACTTAGATATATAGAATCTAACGTGGTTTTGATATCAACTAGCTCCGAGAATGATGGCTCTAGCAATGGTAGTGATGGTAATACAACTGGGGTATGGACTCGTCCTCTCTGCTCTGAACTAGGTTTAGATTTATCTTTTGCGATCTTTATTCATATTCTTCTTTTTTTATTACCACAGGGAGAACAATCTAGGAGGAAAAGAAGGCAACAAAGATCACCAAGCACTGGTATTTCTTCCTGAAAAATAACACAACGCAAATAATTGTATGCTTTTAATGTTTACAACTATTTAAAGCTAATGGCTTTTGTACTTGGTAGGTGAAAGACCCTCATCTCAAAACAGTCTGCCTCTTAGAGGTGAAAATGAGAAACCCGATGTGACTATGGGGACTCCTGTTATGCCCACAGCAATGAGTTTCCAAAACTCTGCTGGCATGAACGGTGTGCCACAGCCATGGGTATAGTATTCTTGTGCCACTCTCGTTGACTTCATTTATTCGTGACATCCCCTTTTGTTTGTTTATTGGTGTTAGTGTGTGTTTATCTGCAGAATGAAAAAGAGGTTAAACGAGAGAAGAGAAAACAGTCAAACCGAGAATCTGCTAGGAGGTCAAGACTGAGGAAGCAGGTGATTGCTACTAAACATTTTGTAACTAAAGACTAATGATGAGAGCTGATAGATTTTCATATTTACTTAATGGATTGTTTGTTGTTCACATAGGCTGAAACAGAACAACTATCTGTCAAAGTTGACGCATTAGTAGCTGAGAACATGTCTCTGAGGTCTAAACTAGGCCAGCTAAACAATGAGTCTGAGAAACTACGGCTGGAGAACGAAGCTATATTGGTAACAATCTACTCGCATTTTGAACAGTAATCATAAGTCTATTGATCATAATAACGCTAGTTATTCCTCTGCAGGATCAACTGAAAGCGCAAGCAACAGGGAAAACAGAGAACCTGATCTCTCGAGTTGATAAGAACAACTCTGTATCAGGTAGCAAAACTGTGCAGCATCAACTGTTAAATGCAAGTCCGATAACCGATCCTGTCGCGGCTAGCTGACCGTGGCCGCAACAATGAGAACCCGATATTTCTTCCTTTGGGTTGTGATTGTAACTTAAAAGGAGACTTTTTGTTTTTATTCTTAGATTTGTAGCTCTCTGCATAGTGAGCAGAAATTGATGTAATATGGTTTAAGAGATTCGGTGTTCTCTGGTGTGTGCTGCAACCACATAATTGGTGATAGATAGGTTTAGTTATATAAGCAAATGTATTAGAGATAAGGGGAGACATATTTGATGGTCTTTCGTTTCGTAAACACACTTTTCTTATGTGATATATAAAAGAAGATTTATCACATTAGTCTTCAAAATCGACGTGCTTCCCTTAACCACTAAACGTGAGTGTTTGTTTGTACTTTTGACAGATAATTTGGTGAGATTCCTCGTAAATTGAATACTAAAATCGGTCTGATTAATTCCATATTTGTCATTGTTCAATATCTTGGGATGTTTGATTACTGGAATAATGCATGTTTGAAGAAGAATTTGTATGAAAAAATATGGAAGTCATCTAGAAATCTAGACACAAATGTATTCATTACCAAAGGCCATAAACTCATGACCAAGTCCAATATTTTAAAAAAACATTGAGCAATTCATATTACAGAGAGCCAAAATAATTTCAGTAAGTGGCCAAAGTGTCGGAAAAATCAAATTACTTAATTTGTGTTTGTTGGTAGGACAGGATACACAAGACTTATTTTATTATAGACAAAATCATAACATTGTAATATTTTATAAGACATGAAAGCTGACTATTCAAAATTTAATCTCAATTTTACTTTGTAGTTATAGTTAAACTTAACATTACATGGAGAAGAGAAGAACAGAGATCATCAAAGAAGTTTAACGACCACCACCGGAGACTAAGAAATGGCGGGAGAGACTCTACTTAAACCGGTGCTTCAAAAACCACCAGGCTACCGTGAGCTCCACTCGCAACCTCAAACTCCACTCGGTTCATCTTCATCATCATCATCAATGCTTCGTCGCCCACCAAAACATGCCATTCCTGCGGCGTTTTATCCGACGAAGAAGAGACAATGGAGTCGTTGCCGCGTCTTTTGCTGCTGCGTCTGCATCACCGTCGCCATTGTCATTCTCCTCCTTATCCTCACCGTCTCCGTTTTCTTTCTTTATTACAGCCCGAGACTCCCCGTCGTACGTCTCTCCTCTTTCCGCGTCAGCAATTTCAACTTTTCCGGTGGGAAAGCCGGCGACGGTTTATCGCAGTTGACGGCGGAGGCTACAGCGAGGCTTGATTTCAGAAACCCTAACGGGAAGTTACGTTACTATTACGGTAACGTTGACGTGGCGGTGAGTGTAGGAGAAGATGATTTCGAAACGAGTCTCGGGTCAACGAAAGTCAAAGGATTTGTGGAGAAGCCAGGGAATCGGACGGTTGTGATTGTTCCGATAAAAGTGAAGAAGCAACAGGTGGATGATCCGACGGTTAAGAGGCTAAGAGCGGACATGAAGAGTAAAAAGTTGGTGGTGAAAGTGATGGCTAAAACGAAGGTAGGATTGGGTGTGGGAAGGCGTAAGATTGTTACGGTGGGGGTTACTATCAGTTGCGGTGGCGTGAGATTACAAACGCTTGATTCAAAGATGAGTAAATGCACCATCAAAATGCTTAAATGGTACGTACCTATCCAAGTTAAATGTATATGAAATCTATTTTAATGTTCATCTTGAAAATTAGAATATTAATGTTGTGTTTCTAATTTCAATGCAGGATTAAATTGCACTCATAAGTTATGATGATTGATTGATGTGTCTTTATTTTTTTGGTCGGGATTCAAAACGTTTAAAGATGTGGCAAGAGTTCAGCTTTACGAAAGATCACTGTGTATGTATGTATTATTTGTGTTTTTCTTCTCCCTTCTTGTTTTCACTTTTCACTTTCATATAAATTACGATCCAATATTCTCAATCATTTTTACATCATCTAACAAAGGTGCATAACATGTGTGTGATCAAAGGTACATAAAAATGACACAAGCACATGAATTTTGTAAATAGGCAAAGTAACCAATAAGGGTCATAACAAGAGTGTAAATAATTGAATGAGAAAAGAGGAGCCCAAACATGTTGTAGCACAAACTGCAGTACCAAATGTAGTTGGCCACTGACTTATTTGATTCAGCATAAAAGCATAAACCCAATCTAAGTGTAGAAGAAGAAAAAAAAAAAGAGTTTGGCTAAGCCCCTATAGCCATTTATCCTTCCCACCGGATGTTGAAAGGAGATAAATAAAGCCCCCCTAACTTTGTTGAACTTCTCTTCTGGCTACAAAAATAGAAGTGCGCTTTCTTGACGGCATTGAGATATCAAATGACTCAGTCTGATATCCTAAACTCCACTCCTAAAACGTCTTTCACCATCTCATATGTCACAAATGCAATCGCAATCGATGGTACAACCTACAGAAGAAACACAAACAACACTTCACTTTCTTGAGTTCATCAAATAAGAAGATCAAGAAACGGAGTTTTGTTATGAAACAAACCTTCACTGAATTGGGGACCAAACCCTTGTACAATGCTCCAAAGCCTTCATGACGAACTGTTTTTCTAAATGCATCGACCATACCAGTGTATTCAAGTGAAGCTGTGCTTCTCCCTTCGCCTGTTACAATAGCGGAAGCATCTTTCCACCCGACCATTTGCATTCTCCTACGAATCACATCCAGTGGATAAGCAATTGTTTGACCAACTGTTCCAGCTATTGCACCACAAGTGAGCCTCGTTACAACCGTCAGCTCATTGTTTTCTACTAGACCGTATGGGTTCTCTTTAACTAGCCAGTCCTTTAGAGACTCATACACCGAAAAGTTCAAGCCCACATATGGAACCTGCATTTATCAAAAGAGTCTCATCAACTCATAAATATTTGTAGTATTACGTTCGATTGAGTGAATAAAAAAAAACACAAGACTTACAACTCCAATCACTGATGGAAGCCAACCACGGTACAAGGCCCGTGGACCTTCCTCTCGCAGGACAGTTGCCAAAGCATGGGCAATTCCTCTATATTGATAAGGAGAATTTGCGGTCTGTGCACATATCCATATTTGCAGAGTTACAAAGATGAGCAATAAGGCTATAGCAATTACAAACTTAGGGTACGAAAAGCTACCTGGACAGTTAGCCTTCCACGAACCATATCCATCGGGTACGTTGCAGACATGGCTATTATCCCAGCGGTTGCACCAGCTCCAAGCCGTAAAAGAGGAGTAAGTTGGGCATTTTCTGCAGAAATGACACAAACCCATGAACCATAAATTCTTACAAACAACGAGCCCTATTGTTTGCACCATCAAATATGGAAGGCTAGTGATATCAGTTCAACATAGCTCAACTTAGAAACTTAATTTAAAGGCTGAAGCGATAGGTAATAATACCATGCACAGATTCTTCAACAGGTAATAATAAAAATGTTATGCTGAAATCAATTTACCATTTCCGGTCCGCTGACGATACATGTACAGTATGCCACTATGAGAGAAAAAAGAGAAAAAGCATAGATTAGAAAAAGATCTATAGTATCAAGTATGATGCCTTTATTAAGATCAAGATAACAGAGTACAGAGAAGATATAGATGTCTTACTTTGAAGCTTGCTCATAGCTGAAAAATTTAACAGCCGAATTAGGAACAATACGAGCACAGTTGGTGCCATTTCCTTTGAACAGTCCACGAAGTCCCTCGGTTCTCCAAATATGCTTCAATCCTTGGACTGTCCCACTGTACTTTATATTATGCGGATTTTGGACCTAGAGATTGACAACGAACAGGTTAACTCTCCAGTCATTTATATGTTCCTTAACAAAAGCTATCAACAAAGGAAAAAACCTGAAGTAATATCTTCATCCTTTCCAGAGGTGCAACAGCAGTTCGTGACCTAATAGAAACACGCATTAAGCGATGAGAATGAGCATTGAATGTAACACAAAGGCTGAAAGAAAAAGTGACTCTTTTACATGCTAATCGAGTAAAGACTGCGTTTTTCTGCTCCTCTTATCCATTGGACATAAGCCCGTATCTATATTTGACTGCTTCAACACGAATTTCGATCTCAACGGAAAAAAAAAAAAAACAAGTAACGGACTGATCTCTACTACATTTATCGTCAGCATTCAGTAACAGGATCAACACCAATAAAGTTCAGATTTTTCATGTTAACCCACGACAAAACATACAAAAACACTGAAAAAAGGACAACTCTATAAGTTCTTAAATCTAATTTTGACGTTCTCAAACAAATGTATAGTCAGTCCCTACTCATCATTTCAGGAGATGTCTCGTTACTAATCCCAATATTCATTAAAATTGATAAAACAATGAAGGAATGAGAAAAAGGACTCACACTCCACCAGCGACACCACCGGCAAAAAGAGACTTGCAGATGCTTTTAAAAGCATAACTCGGAGCTTTGACTCCTTCCCTCGCTTCCTCCGCCAGATTTACGATCGTTGACACAGCTGCTGATTCTGTTCTTTTCACATCCTCTGATGCCATCGATTGATAGATACGATTCAGGTTCAAACCGGAATCAGTGTAATACCCCACACCAACAACGATTACGATCCCTAGAGATTTCTTCACAAGTTTTTAATTCGATCTCTCAACGAATAACAAAACCCTAAGAGAAATCTCCGATTAGAAGTGAAAATGGAGAAGAGAGATCAAAGCACTTCTCGAAAGCACAAATCTAAGCCCCTCTTTGTGTTGTGTCCCGGCGGCGATGATAAAAGCCAAAAGACACAACCTACTGATTAAGCCTGAATCATAACGACGCCGTTTTAATGGCACATTTCTGTTGTGAAATATTTGCAAACCAACCCCTTGACTTAATCATGTTTTGTAAAATAGCCCTTTTACTTCGAAATGTGCGAAATTATTCTTCATTTGATTAAAAATCTGCACGTCAGCGGTGAAGTTGAGTGTGTGGCGATTAGTAGCCGCATTTGTGATTTTTTCTTTTTAGTGATATTTAATTATGTTCAACGTCACCTATCTTTTAAGTTCTTAAAAGGTTAAAGATTTAAACAATTATACACTTGATATTATATTTAAGAGGTTAAGGATTTAAAAACAAAAAAAAACAGTTTTAAAATGTTGTACACTCGAATTTCGACACTCTCGTTATTCAATTGTTAAAGAAGTTAGTGTAGAAAAAAAAGTTAAGAATTTTAAGTCAAGGGGTGTATGCAGAAACAATTGTTAGTTTAAGGATTTGTTTGCAAAGTTTTCTTATGATGTGGTACCATCAGGTGTTATCTAACGCGCGTTACTAAGTGCGTAAGATATACTCTCTCCATATATGTACGCCACGTGATAATGGTACAACTGTGTTAGTGCTTGATCCCGTTTGGTCAGTATGATCCATTTGTTTGGTTACTTCTTCCAGTCTTTGTAATACTAGTAAGTTTTCGTAACCACATCAATTTTGGGATCATAAAAAAAGTTGAAATACTTTCACACTACATACTTCACAGACTGTAAATTAGTTCTATCTATATTTTTATCTAAATATTGTTGGGCTTAATATGGAAGGAACGACAAAAAGATAAAATAATTTTCCCAAAAAAATTATTTTTGTTAAGTATAGCGGAGAGAGATTTTAACTTTTTCCAAGATGATATCGGGTTTGAATGATAACCACAATAATAATAGTATAGCTTTGTATAACTTTGAAAGTTACCAATCACAAAAACTTTATCAAAAGTGTTATTAAAAGTTTTATACTCACCTTTTTTTAATAATTTCTTTGTATAGTTCCTTCTAACAGCTTTGCACTATTCCGATAAATCTAACAGCTAAAAATCTTGTATACCTTTTGGTTACCAATCAGACCCATCATATAATGTATAAGAAAATTGCAACTATGCCATCAATCTTGTTTCTTGTCTTTTCATGTTTTGGAGGGTCCATACTCAAAACAACAAATCAATATCGAGTTTTTATGTTTAGTTATATACACTATCATTACTTTCAAAACAAAGAAAAAAGCCTTTAACAAAAAAACAAGTGGGTGTGTATAAAAGTAGATGTCGGACCACAGTTGATAAGAATCAAATACCGAAAGCCTTATGGCTATTATTCTATGTGATAATTATGTAGATCACACATAAAAAAAGTTCACCAGCTCATTACTCATACTCACTTACATGATCAAGTTCAAATTATTAAAATGTAAAAGTCTTCATGTAAACAAATCGGGCCGTTCTAAGCCCATATAATGAAGCCTGTTATGCACCTAAACAAATAGGGCCCTTTTATCAATTAGGGAAAGAATTACGGGCCTAAACAGCTCAGAAGTTCTGTCAATTAAACTCTGTGTTTCCTTAGTCTAATAACTAACCGATAAAATAGGTAGTAAAAAAGTCAACGATAGTTATCCCAAAAATGCAATGTTAATATTTTTGTCAAATCTGATTGGTGTTGGAAAGTGGACTATCTATAAATCCATCTTTAAATGATAGACAGAGACACAGAGTAGAAGACTTTACAGCTGTACGTAGCTTTTTGTATAAACCACAAAAATAGTCAGAAGGCGACCTACACTATGTGATCATATAACACTCCCCATATATCTTTCAAGTCTTCGTTTACGAGGTTAATATTTTTCAACGTTTAGGATCCAGGTTTCTTTTAGATTCAAGTTGTGAATTAGAAAACAAACAAAAGAAGAAGTTTTGAGAGCACGTCTTCTAACATGGAAGCATTAAACTTGACGTATTTTTATGGACTATATTAATCGATATGCTGGGAGGATGATGAAAAAATAAAGAATTTATATATAAATATTAGTTATTTAGGTAAGTATGAAAGATAAATAATATATAAACCAAAAAATTTTTTTTAAAAAAATTAATTACAAAAATGCTATTGAATAAAAATAATTGTAATATTCGGATGATAAGTATATAATTATTTGTTTAATGTTTTAAAAACTATGATATCGCGATAAGTTTATAAATTATTTGTTAAAACATATTTATCGATTTAAAATTGTAAATCAGAATTTTTTATTTATGTATATTCAGCACAATAAAAGGAAATTAGACTTTTTTATATAATTAACATGATAATAATTATAACTACATGATATATAGAATGATAACATGCTAATATATTATATAACAGAATAATATTTATATGAAAACGTTAAGATATTCGATACATGAATAATGTTTACTGTAACGGATAATTTATACATAATATTTACTAATAATTGTTAACGAGGTTAACCTGATGATAACAATGAAAATATTTAGTAACAAAACAATATATGAGACTTTAATTAAAAAAAAGAAAAATACAGAAGAATAATAAAGTAACTTCATTAGTTCTTTTACTGTTGAAATAGTCCACAATTCCTACACCTAATTTTTCAGTCTTCTGAGCATATAAAGTGATATTTTCCTATTTTTATTTACTTTTTAATTGTATTATAATAATATTTGGGTATTTTTGGTTATTATAATAATATCTGAAAATATTATTGATATTTTTGGTTATTTTTATATTTTTACTAAAACAACCGAACCGATCCGAATCCGAACCAAAATCGAACCAAGTTTTTAGAATATCTGAATGGTTCTCAACCTCTTCATATCCGAATAGATTTGATATCCAAAAAAGAACCAAACAGATAGGGATACCCGAATGACCAGACCTAGTATTATTGATATAAAAAAGGTTGCTCAATGTATAATTTCATTTGACTAGCTGGTCTGTTTTCGTACAAACACACTCACAAAAGTACGAAAATAGGAAGTCGTCTTAGTTTTAGAAAATAACTATTGCTGCTTATTGGCATATATTGAAAAATCAAATACTACTAGTAATCGTAAGTTCTAAATTTGAATGTTTTTTTCCCGAGTAATTGAATTGTTCTTAGTAATTAAGTTCACAAATTTGGAAAATTGCGATATCTGAGAACGTATTAATTTACCTGTCGGTAAACAGTCACACTCATGTTTCTAGATTTCGTATATTTTAGTAATAATTTGGTTAGTCTCCTTATCTGCGAGTCAACGAGACCCGGTCCGCTCAACCGTACTACAGTCTAAATTCTAGTTTCACGCGCTTACTTACATTACATACGCGCTCATCTCTTCTTTACTCAAAAGTTTTAAAAAACGAATATCAAATCAACGCTAACAAAGTTTGATTTTTTGCTTCCATCTTCTTCCCCTCCTTAAGTTTTCAAATCTATTCATCAAATTTTCTTTTGTCTTTCCCTTAAGATTCCCGGGAAAGCCAAGGAAAAACGCTAGAAGAAAATTAACATAATAATGTTAATTGTTGCTTAAACCTTCCAGCTCAAGTTTGGTAGTAAGTAAGCAGACATTTAATCCCCCAAGAAGCAATTGAAGAAGACTTTTAATTCTTCTGAATTTTCTTTCCAAAAACCCCTTTTTAGAAAATTGGTTGCATCATAGAGATTGGTTCATTTATTCCCACCGGAGAAGATCATCAAATTCGTCTTCTCACCTATATCGCCGACGACATTCTTCACGGTTCGTTTGATTTCTACCTGTTGGTTCTTCGTTTTATCTGAATTCAATCGGAGATATATGTTTTTGAGTTCGAATTTGATAAAAAATCGAAACTTTTTTGATTTGAATCGCAGTTGGAAAAAAACAAAGCAAAACCCTAGAAATAGTGGCTGATGAGGTCGCGAGGCGATGTCTCTGAAGCAGAAGGTACGAGATCAGATGCTGGTTCTTCAAGAAGCGAAGAAGAAACGAGTCTGAAGGAGAAACACTCAAATTCGCGAGCTGGGTCTCAAAGATCTGGAAAAAGCTTGAGAAATGACGAGCCTAATTACGGATCAGATTCTTCATCTAAGAACACAAGCAGCAGCAACAACCCTATTGAGTATACAGAGCATGAACGAGCTGAGCTTTTAAGAAGGTTAGATTCTATCAAAGATCATCTACTTCGCGGTGGTGGTGGTGGTAATAATGTAGTTGATAAACCTAAAGAACCAGATCAGAATCAGCCTTTCCTTAGACCAGTTCATCTTCATGGTCATGCTAATCATAATCCTGGTCCTTCTTATTACCATCAGTATCCAGAACCTATTCAATACCCTGGACCGGTTCATGGAATGTATCCTCAAGCTTATCAAGATCCTTATGGGTACCAAAGAAGACCACCTCCAGTTCCTAATCCAAACTGGTATCCTCCTGGTCATTACCCTAATCAGATGGCTCGTCAGTATCCTGGAGGTCAATATGTTGAACTTGGTCCTGATATAGTTGAGCCACATTCTTACTATCCAGCTACTCCTGGTAGGTACGGTGACCTGCCTCCGTATAGCCCGGTTTCGTCTCACCATCGTGAAGAGAAACTCGCTACACAGTACAGTGATATGCCTCCGTATAGCCCGGTTTCGTCTCACCATCGTGGCGAGAAACTCACGACACCGTATAGTCCACGTGTTAATAACGGTTCGAGTTTTCCTTCTTCGATGGGCACTCCAGGTCCTCGAGGTGGTTATGCAAGGTGGCCGAGTGAACATGATTCTGAAATGGGCGGTGCTTTTGCTCGTGGGTATGTTAAGAAAGCTGTATCGGATACTGGTGTTCGACGTTGTCATCCTCTTGCTGGTGGTGCTCCTTTTATAGCTTGTCATAGTTGCTTTGAGCTGCTTTACTTGCCTAAGAAGAAGCTTTTGTCTCAGGAAAGGTTACATAAGCTGCAGTGCGGTGCTTGTTCTGAAGTTATTAGTTTCACAATCGTTGATAGGAAACTCGTTTTCTCTTCTGGTAATGAGGAAACAAAACCGGTCTCTCTAGAGGTTGAAGATAGAAACACAACAAACACAGTAGTGATAGAGGAGGAAGTCTCTTCTGTTGATTTCAACAGCTCAGGTAGAGATATTCCACGTAAGGATGAAGAAGAACCAGTGCAAGAACTGAGAAATCATCAGGATACTATTACTACGCAAAGCGTCCGCTCTGAATCTCAACACTCAGATGATGAAGAAAGATCGAGCAATTCTAGTGAACAACAACAGAAGGAGGTCAAATCTGTTCGTCGGCGAGGTAAAGGGTCAAAAGCACCTGAACCCGCTGCTCCTGATAATGCCAGTCTCCTTGAACTTTTTGAGTATTCTAATGTAAACAGAGCTGCACTCGCTTATGGAATGGCGCAGTTAGGTTATGAAAAGCCAGATAAGCAAAAGTCTTTCATGACACAGGACTCGCTGAAACCAGAATCAGTAGCTACAGAGACAGAGGTTTCTTACAATGGATACTCTAACACCGAGATCTCAGAAGATTCAAGGTACTCAAACAGAAAGGGTAGTGAGTACGGTTCGACAGAGATCACAACGAGGTCCTCTACTGATCAAAACGAAGACCAGATGAAGTCATTAGAGGTTTGGGTTAATGGACATCTTATACCAGAAGATCTTGTTAGCAGTGCTGAGAAATTAGCTGGACCAATCCAAGCTGGAAAGTATTGGTACTTCCATGAACTTCAGCATCCACTGTTTCTCTCTTGTTTTTGTTTTTCCCTTTACTCAGTTTCTGATACATGTCTCTGATTCAGGTATGATTACCGAGCTGGGTTCTGGGGAGTGATGGGCAAACCGTGTCTCGGTATAATACCTGTAAGTACCTTCACATTGTTCTCTCAAGTTGATTATTGGAATGGTGTCATCAAATTGATGAAGAAATGGTTGACTTACTTGTTGTTGTTGCAGCCATTTATTGAAGAGTTTAGCCATCCAATGCTGGATAACTGCGCTGCAGGAAACACAGACGTGTTTGTGAATGGAAGAGAGCTTCACAAGAGAGATTTCGAGTTACTTGTGGGTCGTGGTCTGCCTAGAGACAAGAACCGTTCTTACATTGTTGATATATCAGGAAGAATCCTTGATCAAGATTCAGGAGAAGAACTTCACAGCCTTGGCAAATTAGCCCCAACGTAAGCAGATTCACACAAATGATTTTTATTCTTTTGAGATTTTGAGATCACCTAAGATTCTAAAGTTTTAGTGTGTTAAACTTGAAACAGGATTGAGAAAGTGAAGCATGGATTTGGTATGAGAGTTCCAAGATCATTAGCTTCATGAAAACTCCCCCTAGTAACAACTACACAACCAAAATATGATTCTGCTTCTTGTTTCCATCTTCATATTATTTATTTGTTAAACACAACTGTAAAGTGTTTTTTACATCTTGATTTTGATTTTTGGTATTCTTTTTAAAATATCTTTGGGGAAATGTCTGTATGTTTTTTATTGCGACCAGAACCGGTTTAGGGGTTATAGACTGTATACAAACCGGGTTCTCTCGGTACAAGGTTTGTGCTTTGTATTATTTCCATTTTTTTATGGAATGATATTAGTTTGCTCTTAATGACTTTTTTTTTTATCTCTTTTATTGCTCTTTTGTAAGTTGTAACAGAAGCTTCATCGATAACATGGTTTACTCCTCCTAATTCCTTATTATCTCTGGTTTAACTAAATCGTTTATTTAAACCGGTTTTGGTTTGTAGGTTTCTTTCATGTCAGCAACAATATATGTAGGTCATTCGACCATACTCAACAATTCAATTAAACAATGTTCTCCTAGCTGATCTTTCTTTCTTCATGATTAGCTTCTAGGCTTGATTTGCCCTTTCCTCGAGTTCTAGGTGAATTATGGATTGGGATTATCTATCTATCGGTTAGTTATCCGGTTTCATCTTTCTTTCCACTAAAATGTTCATATTGTCTGCTAATTCCTCTCTTGGCTGATGGACTAGTTTTTGCACGTTTCTGAAGTGGGTCCTTCCTAAAATACAAGACAACAGATTATAACTTACTCATGGGCCCAATATCAATATCAATATCAAACAAGAAAGAGAATCTGTTCTTAACAGGCCTCGTGGTCCGTTCGTTTAGTTTTCATGTTTCAATATTTCTTAGAAAAATACAAAATTAGAGTAAGAACAAAAAGATACTAACTAGTAGCGAGCATGAGAAAAACGAGTAAGCAGAAGTTGTCCACTAATAATAAAATTGTGAGGAATCAAGAAATTCTCAATACAAAAAAATTTTAGCAATGAAGAAATAAAATAAAATATTATTAGCAATAATTGGAGTCACTAGAATGTTTCATATCTCTTTATATACTAACACTAGTGTTAGTTCATTCACGCAAATGTTAAAAACCAATTCTACCATTGTTAAACTTATACCAAATATTTAAACTAGTTACCTGCATCATTCTAATAACTAATAAGTCTCATGAATTCACAAACATAGCAATGTTTTGAATAACCCAATATATCATCAAAAAGTGTGGTGCTTCCGTGTTTGCTAAGTTCCAAGATTCAAGAGAAAGGTTGATATTGTTGTAACGAAAGGCTGTGGAGATACAAGTATACCACCTAAGTTGAGATAAAAGGTGTGAGGACCAAAAGCAGGGCATGTGCTTCTTCACATAAATTAAAAGAAAAAAACTCAAGTTATTACTAATATGTGATTAATAAACACAAGGACAATGAGACCATCTGGGCTGGTCCAACATATTTTTGGATTCCTCAAGCAAAGTTGAAAAAAAAAAACTTTTCTGAATTTTTTAATCAGAATTTCACTATCAAAAGTCATAATTGTAAAAAACAAATCCTGAAATATTCTTTATTCCATTTCCAATATATATTGCTGTCACAAAGAAATCTACAAAAATATTTGTTATAACTTAAAAGAATGCCCAACAATTTAGCCTATAATCATATATGCTTCTTGGACAAAAAAAAATCTTGGAACAACAATGCTAATTAAATTTTTCTTTTTTTTTTTCTTACACAGAGCTAATTAACTTTTTCTTTTTTGTTGACTGTGGTTAACATAATTCCAGGGTGATGGTATATTCAATGTCGCAGTATATTCAATGTTGCATGGTGTGTGAATAGTTGTACTATAATATTCCCTCTTTTCATTTTTATTTGATATTTTAGGAAAAATACACATATTAAAAAAAATATATTAAAATTGATATTAAATATATTATTTTTTTGTGTTTTACAATTTTTTATTATTTTAAACCAATGATTGAACTATTAAAATTTACAATTTATTAATAATAACTAATAAATATTGAATAGAAAATTTACAAAATCAATCTTTTTAAAACAAATATTTTTCCAAAAAAATCAAATAAAAAGGAACAGAAAAAATATAATATGACAGTTCGAAAGTATAATTCAAATCTGTAATTGTTACGGTTTTGTTATTCTTCTTTCTTGTCGTTGTTTGTGACAAAATTGTAATCAAATATATTGTATATCTCACAATGGTGTGACTTTTTAATACCATATTTTTTTGTAACGATTGTATCACTACAATTTACTACTTGTCACAAATTCATGACAATAGTTTTTACTGTTACAAATATGTTTCTATTGAGACAAAATATTTTGTATCAATAAAATTACTTTTTCTGCAGTAATTAATAAATAGACTGTCTGAAATTCACAAAATTATTATTCCTGCATTTAATAAAAGTAAAAAAGGGTAACAAAACATCACTTTCATGGTCACAAAGATCCTAAAAGTTAATCTCAAACCTAACCATCTCATTCTCACGAGTCCAACTATAAAATCATTGAATAGCTTCCACCAAATTCACTGTGCTCTCTTCTTCAATGGAACAACAATTAACCTTAGTATTGCTTGATAGCCCAAAAGGCGCCAAATATGTAGAAACCTTTGAAGAAGCCGCTTCTTCTTCTTCTTCTTCTTCTTCTTCTTCTGTTCCCTCCTGCACTGATCACCGCCATCGAACCTTCGTCAAATTCTTCCTTTACTTCTCTCTCGTCGCTCTTGCTTACTATTTCATCATCTCCAGTCTCGCCGTCTCTCCAATTCCCCCAACATTGCCGCAATCTTCTCCCGGAAACGGTAATCTTTCTTTCGCAGTTCGTTGTCCTTCAATTTCGAATTTGATCTTTGATAAAGATTCGAGAATCTTTCCAAATATGGAGATTCAATGATTGTTGGGTTGGGTTTAATTTTGGAAATTTCGAAGCTTTCGATCAAAACTTGTAATTTAGGGTTTAAAGTGTTTGTGTTTACCATGTATTTGATTAAATGTCTATTTGTGATTTCATTTTTGTAGTTTCATCAGCAAAGTGTGATCTTTTCACCGGAGATTGGATACCAGATCCAACAGGTCCTCTGTACACAAATGTCACTTGTCGTCACATTCAAGATTTTCAGAACTGCCTATTGAATGGACGACCAGATGTGAATTATCTCTTCTGGAGATGGAAGCCTCGTGATTGTGATCTTCCTAGGTTTAGTCCATCGCAGTTTCTTGCTTCAGTGAAGAACAAATGGTGGGCTTTTATCGGTGATTCCATTGCTCGTAATCATGTCCAGTCTCTCATCTGCATTCTCTCTCAGGTTTGTTGATTCTTTTATTCAGAGAATGAGTTTGGTTTTTGTGTTAATGAAAGTTTCCTTAGACTACAAGTAAGTAATCAAGACCTTTGATTTAACTGTCTCAGGTGGAAGAAGTGGAGGAAATCTATCACGATAAGGAGTTCAGATCCAAGATATGGAGATTCCCTTCTCACAACTTCACACTATCAGTCATTTGGTCTCCTTTCCTTCTCAAATCCGAAACATCTAGCAACTCGGATATTCAGCTTTACCTCGACCAGCTTGACCACAAATGGACTGTCCAATACCCGAAATTCGACTACGTTGTTATCTCTGGAGGCAAATGGTTTCTTAAAACAACAATTTTCCATGAAAACAACGTAGTCACGGGCTGTCATTACTGCCAAGGAAGAAACAACCTAACTGATCTCGGCTATGATTACTCCTACCGCAAAACCCTAAACCTTCTCCGTGACTTCGTCCTAAACTCAACCCACAAACCGCTGGTTCTGTTTCGAACAACAACGCCTGACCATTTCGAAAACGGAGAGTGGAACACTGGTGGGTATTGCAACAGAACGATGCCGTTTAAAGAAGGCCAAGCAAATATGAAAACTGTAGATGATGTGATGCGTGATGTTGAGCTTGAGGTGTTTCAGAAATTTGGGAAAGGTTTTGGCTTAGGTTCCAACATCAGGCTATTAGACACGACTGGAATGTCTCTTCTCCGTCCAGACGGGCATCCGGGACCATACCGGCATCCAAATCCTTTTGCTGGAGTTAAGAATAAGAGCAATGTTCAGAATGATTGTCTGCATTGGTGCTTACCTGGTCCAATTGATTCATGGAATGATGTGATGGTGGAAACCACGCTTAACCGGGAACGGGAACTATACGATTTAACCGGTTAATGTACCACGATATCGCTTGTAGCTAGTTACAGTCAATAGCCATTCCACTTGTCAATGTCTCGTATATGATAGTTCTATATTTTAATTTTGTAATGGTTCTAAACAAGAATAAACGATGCAAAATTTTGCAGTGTGAATTTTGTTTAAGGTGTTGTTCTGTGGAAAGCTAATAATGATCTTACTAGGACTTGTGATGTAAAAACAAACTTGTAATGTATGCTCTGCATTTTCTTTAATCAGTAGCTTGTTACACCTGTTATGTGACTGGAGAGACCAAGTAGGGATCACAAACTGAAAAAACGACTTGGGCTTGGAAAGTTAACTTTGCACCACTACGAGGACATGAATCTAGTCTAAATTCAACCATATCGATAACAAGAAGCAAGCAGTGACTGTAATAGTATGCTGAATAAACTATGTCAAGAATAAAAGCATGCGACAAGAGCAGCTACAAACATTTGGATCAGCCGATATGTACTTGGAAGGTGGACGACAAACTAAAATTATGTTGATCATTATAAAAATAGAGATAAATGCGCATTTTGAATGAAAGAAAAACATTTTTTTAAAACCTATGAATTAAAACCTATGGTTTTTGTGATCATCATCATGAGAGCGTTTGTTCTTAGGTCAGTTGTAGTTGAGTTTCGTCTTGTTAATTGGGATGTTTACATTGATCTTTTGTCTTTTTATTGATGACTGTTTGTTTATGTTCATATATATTATATAGTGTTGTCGGCTTTGCCTCGTGTTGCTTAGTGTTTCATGTCTTTAATGTTCATGTAGTCTCTCTGTTTTGATTTTTTTTGTAATACTCTCTTTTCTTGTAATCCAAGTCAACGACATCAATAATATTTCTAAAGTGGACGAAGAACTCATCTTGCAACAAGTGAGCACTGAACTTGAAATCAGAAAAGATGTAAGTTAGAGATCAATTTATATGCAAAGTATTCACTAGTAGCCCATCGAGGATAACTAAAATCTGAGATCCGTGAACATGAAAGATTAAACATACATGTGTAAAAAGGCACCTACACCATAATTTGATTGTCCTGATCCCTTCTTACCAGTGACATTAATAAAACATTTGAGGCTAATGAATAAATTAAAAACACCGTGCCATTCTACTTTACCAGACATAGTCGTCATACCGTTTTTTGTAGCTTGTGCGGATCGTCCAATAATCATTGACAGTCGTCACTGGTGACATATGCCATACGATGAACATTCGGTAACTTCAGCAAATTTGGCAGATATCGAAAACAAATAATTTGATTTCACAATATTGTGTAATTTGTTTTTTAGTATTGGTTGTATATATTTCTTTGGACATTTGGTAGCTATAGCAACTATTTACTCGTGGAAATAATTTATTTATTTCTGTATGAAATTATGATAACATATCTGTTTAAAAGTTGTATTGATGCGACAGCTTTTCTTTGATTTAATGCTACCTTATACTTGTTCAAACTGGCTGAAAAATACATACAAAATTATTAAATTCCAACCACTTATCACACTATCCTTTATGTGATAATAAGTTTAGCTGGGCAATGTTATTCATTAAAAATTGGTGATGCAACACAAGTCGAATTGACAAAGATATAATAATGAGTTAATAGGCTTTATGATTTAGCGGGACATGGACATATATTCAATTTTGTAAATCATAACAAAAATGATGGGCTATGAGATAAATTCCACTTTCACTTTTCTTCACTCAAACAAATGCTAAAAACTAATCTATCGATGAATGATTATATGCCTTTTTATCGTCGCCACTATGACCTAAAATATTTCAAGAAGTCAATTTTTTAATTTGTATAGAGCAAAATGTTTTGCAAATAAAAGAAAAACATTGTTATGAAAGAAAATAATACAGTAGAAACTCTATAAATTAATATTCGATAAATTAATAAACACGATAAATTAATAAATTTTGTCGGTCTCAAGTCGGGTCAATGTAAAAATTAACCAAAATCGATAAGATAATAAGATAATAATCTTTTTGAAATCCCTATGTAAAAATATGATCCTAATAATATCATAAATTAATAATCATAAATCTTAAGCATACATTCTAATACTAATTTTATCTAAAACTTTTATTCAAGCCACAATTACAACTCTTTTTAGAGTACAGTTGGTATGATCTCTTTTGTACTCACATAACTCCTTACGTATTTGATCCGTCATATTTGGTTTTGTAACATTTTTTAATCATTGCTAAGATTTGTGTTAAAAAAAATTGGATTAAGCCTCACGTTAACGTCGTAAATATACGGACACAATATTTTGTAAAAAAATAAATTAAAAAGTCAAGAGAAAAATAATTTTTAACATAATTGAATATACGAACAACAAAATATAAGAAAAATTAAATTAAAAAACATATTTAAAAGAATTTAATATTGTATTTTACGTAAAAAAATTTATAAATATTTATTAATTTATAGGATAAACTAATATCACTATAAATTAATAAAATTTTATGGTACCAATATTATTAATTTATAGAATTTTTTATGTAATAGCAAATTACCATTCCAAAATTTAATGTTAATGGTAAAAAAAAAAAAAAAAAGC
>Ga0041059_1000560_pt1 | contig 28747 bp, 30 predicted proteins | sample AraColnosormetaG_FD_56232 | JGI IMG/M metagenome (GOLD analysis project Ga0041059, IMG submission 56232) | Arabidopsis roots microbial communities from North Carolina, USA - Col MF nosort | ecosystem: Host-associated > Plants > Roots > Unclassified | place: USA: North Carolina | collected... | reverse complement strand
TTTTTTTTTTTTTTTGTTTTTGTCTAAATACAAGAACAATTTGAACTTCCTCTCTCAATTTTTTTTGTTTTCTCTCTCACTTTTTTTTACTATGTTCTAAATTATGTTTATAAATTTTGAGTCTTTTTATTGAATTAGATTCGGATTAAACAAAATTATATAGCACTCTATATTAGTTTATAAAATTTTTGTTGTTATAAATGATAGTCTATTATTTACTATATACAAATATTATTTTTATTAATATATAATTGAAAAACATCCAATATCAGATAATTTTCAAGTATTTGTGGGTGTGTCAATACCATACAATATATGTCAATTTGGGAATGATTTGCATTCGCAAATTGTGAAATTTGTATATCTTTCAAACTTAGTTTTCTTATTCTCTTGGTCAAAAGACAAAAATTCCTTTAAAAAGTAAAAAACTTTCAAAGTGATAATTTTCTTTTAAAATATTTTCCAAACAATATAATATTTAAACATACAAAGTTAGGTCTTTCTTTATTTTATTTTATTTTGTTTTTTTTTTCCTTTAAATTTTGATAAGGCGGGAAATCCTCAAAAGCTAGATTTTCCATGATAATACCAATATTATTTACTTATATTTTTTTCTATCATCAACTTGCTTTTCTGTTTTCTTGCCACATTTGTGATTTATATTCGGAAACACCAAAAATTTTAAACCAGAATCTATTATACAAAATGAGATATACAATAAGTCTATAACTGCCAAGTCTTATATATAGAATGATATAATTTCATATTTATCCAACGAGTGAAGGATATGAAGTGTGCTTTCTATATCAAAGATGAAATGATTTTCATAGGATAACATAAAAATAAAGAGAGATGAGGAAAGCCAAGATATAATAGATATGATTGGTCTTGACATGTGGTTCCAACAACCTCTATTACCGGTTTGCTGACAGATGGTGGTGGGTTCGGTCTGATTCTTTCTTTCTTTCTTTTTTTCTTTTTTGAAACTTGTCAGTTTGGGGAAAATATATGAACCAGAGAAAATTAAATATATGAACCAGACAAAAAAGATTCTAACCATTTTATGTCATCCAAATTACATATGACCCAAAACATGATTGGAATCGCTCGGTATATCATTTATAACCAATTCGAATAAATTTGTATAATGGTTTGGTAGTTTAGAAAAGTTGTACTAGTGTCGTTTTTGTTTGCTTCAATTAGGAAGTTTAGAAACATCAAAATTATTATTTGAATACGTTTTCTTTCTGTCGACTAGTTGAACCGGTTTCTAAGGCTAAATGTTCTGGTTTTGGGGTATATTGCAGTCACAAATTAATGACCTAATGAGCGATTCTACGTGTACAGAGTTGCATCACTCGAATTTTACATTAGATAAGGTTAAAATAAAGCAGAGGCGGTGGTTCGGATAGAGTAAGAGGGCCAGGCCTTCTCTAATTAGTCGAAGCGGTTTTTGGCAATTTTACTTAATTAGATCAAATCAGCGATTCTAGGGTTTCTTGGTCTGGTTTTGTTCGGCGATTACTTGAGTTTCACGTTTTTGGTTAGGATTTGTTACGGGAGATTCAACAAGTTAAAGGATTGCCACTGACTCTGCAAATTTTGAGTTCCTATAAACACGATTAGTTCATAACTGGATTAGCAAACAATTTTTGTTTCTTTTGTGGGTACGGGGCATATAAGCCCATTAATAATTGTGTCCTCATGTGTTAGGAAATCATAATAATTCTATATAAGGAGAATGGATCATCAGAAGAAACACAAACCCTAAACGGAAGAAGTTCCTTTCTTACGATGCAAGGAACAGAATATCTGGCTTGTACTCGGAGAGAAACGTCCGTTGTTCAGCTCCGAGAGAGGCAAGGTTGGAAGGAAAGTACTGATATGGGAATCACCAAACAGGGACTGGTTATACAAAGGAGGAAGAAAACAGAAAAGTCCCAGGCTACAATTTCTCACTACAGTGAAAAAGTGTCCAATGTTATTGGGGATTCTTCTGAATCAAGCAATCCATCGACTGCTATCAGTTCTTCTAACATTGGTTTTCAGCTCCTAAAGAAGCATGGCTGGAAGGAAGGAACTGGTCTAGGAATCACTGAACAAGGTATATTGGTGCCTCTACAAGCAGAACCAAAACATAACAAACAAGGACTAGGAGCTGAAAAACCAGCCAAGAGAAAACCGGCACAGCCTCAGGATACAGCTTTTGAAGAAGTATCAAAGAAGAGCAAGAAACTTTCTAAGAAATTAGTGAAGATGATCGAGCACGAAAAACGATTGGCGGAAAACGAATTTGAACGAGCCTTCCGCAGGGAGTTCTGGCCTGATAATGTATAACTAGATTTTCTCATTTTGTTCTTATTGTTTAGAGACAAATATAAGAGGTCTACTAATATAAATCTTGTTACCAAATTTCTAAAGCAATAACAAAGAAATAAGCTACTATATGTAGAAATCTTAATGTAGATTTAGATAGCTTAATATAGATATGATGTACAACAAAGGGTCCATAGCTCAGTGGTAGAGCATTTGACTGCAGATCAAGAGGTCACCGGTTCGAACCCGGTTGGGCCCTCATTTTTTTTAAATTTTTTTCCATAAACCTCTGCCAAATCTTAAGTTATACTATTCTTTGATAATAATTATCAAAAGAAGTTCAAAACTTTATAATGCCTATATGAGGAAGGGAAGAAAAATCGTGAAGAATGTTCATATACCAATTCACTCATGAGAAAGAGAAGAACAGTCTCCAAAATATATTCAGAGAATCCAAGAACTGTTATCATCTTTCACCTTTGATTCCTCTGACCATATCTGCTTCACCTTCTCCCACACCAAATCTCCTCCCTGCAGATTTTAATTCAGTCTCATTCAATCTAAGCTACTTAATGGAGCTCATCTTCAAGAATCTGATCATACCTTTGAAGTAAATTCGACAGTCGTTTTGCAGCATTGGCTTTCATCCTCTGCCAAACGAAACAAACGATCAAATGTTATATTTAAAATCTTAGGACTTGCTCATATTAGTTATGAAAGATCATATTGCAAATATTGGTGTTGTGTTTACCGCATTGCTCCCACTTATCAAACTTCACTATCCATTTGCCAGGAATGGTGTCTGTTACCAGAACCTGATCTACCCAAACCCAAAACTTCTTCCCTCTTTTGTCACCATAACACTTCTTCAGCTCATCAATGGTGTCTCTCAGAGATTTTTCTGCACCTGATGGATGAAAAAGGACAGCAGCATGGAGCTGAAAATGTTCCAAGAAAGAGGAATTAGTCCAGTGGAGACATAAAGATGGATTCTAGCTATTAGCATCTAAGTTACTCACACATGAATCTTTGAAGCTGGCTATGTATGTCTCATAGTTCTTGATCTCACCGCGTCTCAATCTCTCGTAGAACAAGTAGAATCTCACAACCTCGTGACCAGGATTCACATTGTCCATCTTACGATCCAAGAATTCCGAAACATCTCTTGGAGATAGATCGGGACCAAGATTAAAATGTCCGATGGCTTGAATAATCCCATCAGCACACCTCTCGGTTGAATGTATAACCTTAAGGTTGTTCAACGCATTTTCAGAACGCCACTTCAATAGCTCTTCTTGGGAATTGCTCACCTTCACAAAACACATAGACAAACTAGTCAGCTTCCTTCGGTAAGAATGGCGAGAGTGTGATGATGGAACATTGTTACCATAACACCGTGAACATCAGGAATGCTAAATAGTTCAGCATCATGTTCAGAGTCACCACAAGCAAGAGTATTGACCGGGAATATTCCTTCAGCCTGCAGCTTCTTGAGAAGATACTCAAGCGCTTCTCCTTTTCCTGCACCACGCGGTATAACATCGACATTCTTTCCCCAACTGTAAATTATCTTGACATCCAACTGAAAAGATAAAAGAACATTACCAACATCACAAACAATTTGGCTTCAAGAAACAAAAGACCCACAAAAAGATAACAAGTAAACACTTAACGCCACGTTTCTCCAGCAATTGTGATAGTTCCTTGGTCAATGCCTCACCTTTACCTTCATCAATGTAAAAGCTGACCTTGTGTAGCCTCTGCTCAGTTTTTGGCTGAAGAGTTAACTCAGGGAACTTGCTAGTTTCTTCCAAGACTATTTCCCGGTTCCATTTACAGCTGTTCAAGGATTCAACCCAAGCATGATCAGGAACCATGGAGTTACCAAATGCTATCTCAGTTCCTATTGATGTAATAATGATATCAGGAGTCAACAAAGGTTTCTCTTTTCTCAATTCTTTATAAAGAACAGGTGATCTTGCTGTAGAGAAGACAAGAAGAGAGTCACGGCGATAAGCGTATTCCCACAATGAATTGAACCTGAGAAGAGAGAGGTTCTCATGATCTTGATGATCAACCTGTTAAAACACGAATCACAACATCAATAAACTATGAAAATGCAAACAGAGAGGGAGTTAAAAGAATCAGATCCTACCATGGTGTGATCAAGGTCTGAGACGATCATGAGAGGAGGATGAGAAATCAGCCGCTCCATGGTTACTATATAAATAGGTACAGAGGCAAAATCCATTATTAAATGAAATCACTATTGTTGCTATTTAGAGATATGGGTTTTGTTCATAACATTGAAACAATTGGTAAAGAGAGCAAAACATAGATAAGGAGCAGTACAAGATTCTCTTCTTAACTTGGGACAAATGCAGATTCTATGACTTGAGAGATAAATGTATAAACCCAGTTCCTTCAATGACAGATTAAAAGAATCGATTTTGATACCAATTCCAAGCATACAGAAGATTATATATAAGTGAGAAGAATCACAAAACCTTGTGTAAATCGCTTCTTCTGCAAGTTGAGAGAGAAAAGAAAAAAGTTTTGTTTTTTCTGGAGAAGAAGAAGAAGAAGAAGGAGAAGGAGAATAACACTCACACACACTATTCCGCGTGTTGGACGTATAGCGATAGTTCAAGGACCACGTAGTTAATGCCGCCCCATCCACCCATAAAGCCAAAAATCAACGGTCAGGATCTTTTAAGCATTAAAAAGAGGAAAGAATATTTGTTTCTCTATTGTTCGTTTCTGTTAGTTCAGAGTATCTACAATAGAAGAAAAGATTGGTCTTTTCAGTTTCTCCTCCCAAAGTCAAAATATTGCCATAACTTTTTCTTTTAATAGACCAAGTTTGGAACTTTAAGCTTCTTTAAAGATAATGTATATATTTAGGTCTTGATAACGGAGTCTTAAAACTTTTGGGGACTTTCTTTGAACATATTACTAATTAATTGAATACCCTTGGGAATATGTGGACACTATTGAAAGTTGATAATTTGAACTGTATTAACAGAACTATAATAACAAGCTTAAAGAATAAATAGATTTCTAAATAGAAAAGAAAAAGAAAGAATGTGAAATTCATGAATTATAACACAAGTAGTACAATGGCCCATTACAGTTCTTTTGGGCCGTGTAGCATCAATTCAGATTGTTTGCATGTTTTTTAAACAGAGCCAAACCTAAGCAATTTAGGATTCTATTCTTGAATTGTTTCTCCTTTTTCTTGTTAATAGGAAACTAGGGCATATAATATTATCCTAAACACTTTGAATCATCAAGTAATCTCATTCTTTAGTAATGTTAAATTTCGTTTTTTTTTGTCTTTGACAGGTAACCATGCAACTGTATACAATAAGATCGATCGATTGACATAGGCTTTGGAGATACAAATCTGTGAAACAACTATGGTGTCGTCTTCATGTGCCCCCGTCGTAAAAAATTTGAGGCAAGGGAAAATGAAAACAAGATGCATTAACCTAGGTTACCTATCGTCTTTAGGTCTTGCCGTGAGGAAAAAGCAAAAGAAGGAGAGAATAGTGGTCGTACCCGAACTCTGTGAGGAATTGTTGACCGAGATTCTGAGCAGATTACCGGTGAACCTCTGATGAGATTTAAGTGCGTCTCAAAGATCTGGTTTTCCACGATCAAATCTCGATACTTGACCAACCGTTTCTTTAAATCTTGCTCATCACGTCGAAGTTTGTTTGCTTATTTAGTGGTTAGGGCAAAACAGAGCAATTATGCGTTGCTTACTACATCATTGAGTCATGATGATCACTCTGTCTCTGTAATCGACCAAGATCTAACCATGCCGATAATGGGAGGCTACTTCTTGAACGCTTGTCGTGGCTTGGTGTGTTTCACAATTGGGTCAAGAGTGCAAATTTGTAACCTTAACACAAGGCAGCTTGTGGACTTGCCGATTATTCTAACACCTAAAGGAGGAGAAAATTACAAGATATGGTACTATTTAGGACACGATCCTGTTCATGACGAATACAAAGTGCTTAGTTTCATTTGGAGGCACAACAAGGAGTGGAAAGTGAGATCAGAACATCATGTGTTGGTACTTGGAGCTAGAACTTCATGGAAAAAGACTCAATGCCACATTCACCATCTTCCTTATTCTCAAGGGATTACCATCAACGGTGTTTTGTATTATGGAGCTTGGACTGATGACAAGTGTGTGCTTATGAGTTTTGACTTGACTTCTGAAGAGTTCAATTTGATTTAATTACCCTATAAAGTTGACAAACTCCAGAGATCCCCTTGGCCAAGTCTAATGAACTACAAAGGAAAAATAGCTGTTTTTAACTATGTTACTGTTTTTTCTGATTGTAGTGTGGGTGTTTGGGTAATTGAAGATGTCAACAAGAGTCAATGGTCAGACAAGGAGACTTTTGTTTTGCCTACAGATTTCCCCCACGACTATGGCTTTATGATGGGTGGCACAGGTCGCAGTGGTAAGGTTTGGCTTAGAATGGCAAATCTCTCGTGGAATCAACCCCTACACTTTTATAGTTATGATTTGGAGGGTAATGAGATAACTCGAAAGATCCAAATAAGTCCATCATTACTTGGTAGCTTTAAACAGACTGATTCCTTGTTGGCTACTTTATGGGATGATACTGAGAGCATCATGTACTTGGAAACCTAAGTATAGTTTGTCATTTTGTTTTTACATTCCAAATTATTAAATGGAATTTCAATCACTTGTATCTGTTATACAACGTTAAATTATGTGACTTATTGCTCATCAATGATTAAAAGACAGGTTGAAAAATTTGTTACCTCATCAACCACCATGTCAAGAAAATCTTTGGCCTCTTGTATTCGATCTCTGTCCATGCTATCGACTACAAGCCCTGCTATTTCTTGGATATGTAATGTCTCGAAAGTGGAAACAACTGGAATGTTTTCTTGGATCAGGGTATGATCTTAATGTTTCTAAAATTAGTAACTTTCTCTTTACCTTGTAACGCTGTTGGCCACTCAGCTGAAGGTTAAGTGCTTATATTTTATGCTTTCCACATCGAGTCCTAGAAACAATGATCCTTTTCTTGAGGAATTCATAGAGAACATTGGATTGATTAATTACTTACCAATATCTCTATATTTGGGTTCCAGTCAATATCTCTCTTGGACCTGCATGCAGTTTTTTTAGCCTATATCTAAACCCATTGAATTCAGTTGGGCCAAAATCTGAGAACAAGCCCAATTACAAATGGAAATCATTTTCCGCGTAGGAAAGAGAGAGCAAGGGTTTACACAATATGCAGCAGCGTTAGCTTGTGAGAGCCGCAACATACAAACAGAGAGAACAAGTTGGAGATGCAACCTTTTAAGGGAAACGAAATGTTCGAGTTTTTTTTTCCTTAGTGTACTCTATAGCTCCTTCTCTATTCTTCTGCGAACAAATATGGGCTCGTCTTTATGTGTTGCCGTGAGGAAAAAGGAAAAGCAGAAGCAGAAGAAGACCGTGGTGTTCTTACCAGAGATCCCTGAAGAAATGTTGATCGATATCCTAATCAGATTGCCGGCGAAATCTCTGATGAGATTCAAGTGCGTCTCAAAGCTCTGGCTTTCCCTTATCACCTCTCGATACTTCACCAACCGTTTCTTTAAACCCTCATCACCAAGTTGTTTGTTCGCGTATCTTGTGGACAGGGAAAATCAGAGCAAATACCTGTTGCTCCAATCATCATCGTCATCGAGGCATGATCACTCGGACACATCTGTCTCTGTGATTGACCAACATTCGACCATACCGATAATGGGAGGCTACTTAGTGAACGCTGCTCGTGGTTTGTTGTGTTACAGAACTGGGAGAAGAGTGAAAGTTTGTAACCCTAGCACAAGGCAGATTGTGGAATTGCCCATAATGAGATCTAAGACTAATGTGTGGAATTGGTTTGGACATGATCCTTTTCATGATGAATACAAAGTGCTTAGCTTATTTTGGGAGGTCACCAAGGAACAGACAGTTGTGAGATCAGAACATCAAGTGTTGGTACTTGGTGTTGGAGCTTCATGGAGAAACACTAAAAGCCACCACACTCCTCATCGTCCTTTTCATCCATACTCACGAGGGATGACTATTGATGGTGTTTTGTATTATAGTGCTCGGACTGATGCAAATAGATGTGTCCTTATGAGTTTTGACTTAAGTTCTGAAGAGTTCAATTTGATTGAATTACCCTTTGAGAACTGGTCACGCACCATTCACATGAACTACCAAGGAAAAGTTGCTACTTGTCAATATATGCGTCTTGCAAGTGATGGCTTTGTGGATGTTTGTGTCCTTGAAGATGCCGACAAGAGTCAGTGGTCGAACAAGAAGACTTTTGTTTTGCCTATTTCTCAGATGAATTTCGTCCATGGAGACCGGTTGGTGGTGGGTGCCTCTAGAGACAGTGGTAAGGTTTTGATGAGAAAGGCAAATCTCTTACGGAATCAACACGCACGCTTTTTCCTTTATGATATGGAGAGGAATGAAATAGCACGAAGGATTGAAATTAGACCATCATTACTTGGTAGCTTTAACAAGACCAATCAGTTTCTCAAAGTTTGTTATACATTCCAAACTAAGTAAGATACATGCCAAACCAAGACCATATTGATAGCATCATGTATTTGGAAACCTAAATTTTGATCATAGTACGTTATTTTGTTATACATTCCAAACTAAGTAAGATACATGTGTAGACAAGCAATCAATACAAGGTAAATGAACAATTTTTGTCTCTAAACTCAAGTTGAAGAGTGGAGCTTCATCCTTCGAAGAGAAAAGTAGGCTACGAGACGGTAGCCAATAATCATGGCTACAAGAGCACTCACTTCCTTAAGCCCACTCTCTATTTCTTCCCCGTTTACGCTTTCCATGATTTCTTCATATTGTACCTTTACAAGGAGCTTGTATGTGTGGTAGTTGAATGACATGAAACGTATCCAAGCAATGAAAAATGGAACTTTCTGCCATATTTATAAAGTGTGTCAATCACTACCCATACCTGTTTATAATATTGAAATTTGAAGCTGAGTATTCTTACCTTCACGAAATAGCCACCAGCGAGCATGAAAGTCATTACGGTTACCGATGCTAAAGTTGTGGCCTTCTTCAGGTCCATTAAGCTCGCCCCTATTGCTAATCCAAGTCCCTAAAACAACATCATCATCATTAGTTGTTACTTGTTAGCATTTTCTGTTCAACATGTCCTTTGTTTTTATGTACGTACCTGAGCTGCAACGATGCATAAAAAGACCGTGAGCACACTTAGGAAAAAAGATTCAGCTCTTAATCTCAATCCAGCCATGAAATATACAACAACTAGGAAAAGCACAGGTAATATCAAGTCAAGTGGCAGGTCACTTGTGGTTCTAGCCACAAAATATGCACTTAATCTATACATATTTGACTCTCGTTCCTTGCTCAGCATTGCTCTCTCCTGAGGAAATGTGAAGATCGCTGTGAATACCGGAAAGAAACCCCAGAATACAGCAATAAAGAAGAGTAGCCCTACCTGAGATGCAGAGAGAGTTCCAACTTTTAAGGCAGACAACCAATTACAGCTAGTTTCTAGACCATAAACATGTTTCTACCTGATCTTGTAGGCCTTTGGGATGTTATGTCTGATTGCCACCAGAGTAAACCTAAGATGATAGCAGTGGATAGAACTTGAGTGACTCTTAACCAGCTGAAATAGTCATGTCTCCGTTCTTTAATTCCTCTTAAGGAAAGTAAACAATACTGTTCCCACCAGCTTAATCCCCATTCACGTTTGGGGCAAGTTATCATCAGTTTAACTTCTTCATCAAGAGGAACTGGAGCCATAAGTTTCATCTTTTCCATAACTGCAATCTGTGTCTTGTAAGCTTCCTCAAGATACTGTGTTTCAACATCACATTTAACATTTCTTACATAAAGCTCTAAACGAATTCTTGATATGTAAAGGAGATCTTTTTCTCACCTCATATACAACTGTAGGAGCTGGCTTGGAAGATCCTATCTCGCTGCAAGAATTTCACATCTTCATTTTCTCTTTAAGAGCTGAAGGTACGGAGATATCGTTCATGTTTCCATTAACTAAGTCCAGCAAGAACTCTGCTGGGTTCATGGCGAGTAGAGGAGAACATCCTATGGAAGAGAAATAAGACATTGCTTCTGATGCTTTCCCAAAGTAAAGCAAGCTTCCTCTGCTGAGTACAACCAGCTTGTCAAATCTGTGAAAGAGCCTACTAGACGGTTGGTGGATTGTTGTTACAATTGTTTTACCCGCCTGCATGCCAACAAGTAAAAATTTAGATATGGTCAAATCCATAAAGAAACATGATTTGGAGCTGTAAAGAGTGGAGTTCTTACCTTTGCTATACAATGTAGCATCTGAACAATCTTAAGAGCGGTAGTAGAGTCCAAACTAGAGGTGGGTTCATCAAGGAGAAGAAGTGAAGGATTAGTCATGATTTCATTCCCAATACAAACCCTTTTCCTCTCCCCACCTGAGACACCGCGCACAAATGACCCTCCAATCATTGTGTCTTGGCACCTAAAACAACAATTATCACAATCTTCTAATTAGGTTCCTTCTTAAGACTTAGATTGACCATCAGAGGAAGTTCCTAAGTTGTTAGACGGTAGTATAATAGATGATAATGTACCGTTCCAATCCAAGCTCTTGTATCACACTAGCAGCTCTTTGTTCTTTCTCCTGCTCTGTGAGAGTTTTAGGAAGACGTAACAGAGCTGTGTAGGTCAGTGTCTCTTTTACAGTTAAGTGAGGAAACAGAACATCATCTTGAGTCACAAATCCGATCCTGCCATGTTGCTTTCCCGTGTCAACTGTAAACTTATATATACATCTACATATTCATCAACAGACCAAGGTGGAATCTTCTTATTACCTGGTTTTTAAGTGCTTAGAATATGGCTTATCATTATAGCTAACCGACCCACCAATGTTCTGCTGATTAAATCTGCCACCAAGCGCATTAAGTAGTGTAGTTTTGCCACTTCCAGAAGGTCCCATGAGAGCTAGAAGCTCCCCTGGATATGCTGAACCACTAATCCCATTCAAGATGCTCTTTTCTGATGAAGATGTCATTCCTTTGGTTGTCACCTTGTATGTGATATCTATGAACTGCACAACACATGATAAGAATTGATTTGGTCAGAAAGAATTGCAAGTAAAAGTTCCTATATGCTTGAATTTTCATGAAAACCAGTCTTTTTCCATAGAAATATGACTAGAATTTCTCTCTGATTTATACAAGGCGATACTAATATAACCATACCCTTTTGGTCCAGCGTGAAGCTCTGCTTCACATGTTGCCGATAACAAGTAAATGGTAGTTGAGCCTCCTAAGCTTGACTTTTGGGCACCAAAGTTAGACCAACAAAGAAGGCAAAACAGAGGTTTCCAAATGTCTTAATGCAATGATGAAGATTATTCTACTTGTAAAATTTATGGATGTTTCTTCACTATGGGAGAAATAGCGATTTCTTGTTTAGGAAACATCATATGAGATACAACAGACCCATTGAAGTTTGGACTGACCAATGGCAGCAAAATTTTATATATTTCTACGGACTTTTTGGTGTTGATGGTTTAATTACATATCTCCATCAGACAGTGCCTGCGCTCAAATAGATATAAAGATCATTTTCCCATGTTTCCCATAAGATTATCTATCAGCGGAAATGGGTTACCTTCAGATATATCGGAAAGGTTGGTTCTGCCTGAAACTTGACCACGCTACTGGTTGCTGCTTCAATATCTTCCACTGCAATATGAATGATACCAGAAGAAGAACCCAATAAAGTCCAAAGTTAACATCAAGGCTTCAATCATGTGCGGTATCTAATGGTTTTCTTACAAATATCGTCATTGCTACAGCGCTCTGAAGCAATTATCTCTTCGTGTGGCACGGTGAATCCAGTGAAAGAGAAGGATAGTCCAAGAGAAGCACTAGAGGCTCGGCTAAGAGCAGCACCACCAGTGAGACCAGCAAGGTCAAGAGCAGGATGAGCACTCTTGGCCTTCCTTATGTGAGTGTTCCATCTGTTTTTGCTGTTGCTACTGTAGCTCGGCGATGATAATGTCCTAGCCCTCACATGCTGCTTGCTCCCGTGGCTGCTGCCATCACCGTTGCTGAAATCAAGTGAACTGGACTTAAGAGCTTCTGCGAGTGTCTCAGATTTGGCCTTGACCAAGCCTGATGATGATGATGAGGTTCCCATTTCCATATTGTTTCTGTACGTTTCAGAATCAATGGTCAAAAGAATTGTTTTTTGTTGAACCATTAATTGAGTGAACTAGACTCATTAAAAGGGTTAAAAGTTACCTTGTGTTGAGGTTTTGAGAAGCTCCTTGTTGTGTTGTTTTGTTTGGAGCTTGGACACACACATCACCTATTTATAGAGTAGGGTTAGACGAATATACTGTAATATACCCTCCAAAATTGGATTGATTGACATGCTAAACCCTTTGACCTTGGACACGTGATAGACATGATAGCATGATCTACGAGGCTAATATCTGGCTCATGCATTTTACAGATACAGGTTTTAACTTTAAAAGAGGAAATTGGTCTTATCTCCCTATCTTATTTGATACAATAATTAGCAAAAGGCCAAAACCTGACTTTCGGTACAAAGAAGAGGGTAGGAGGAGAGCACGTGGATCTTGATTCTTTTAGACCAATAAAGATTTGTCTTTCTACTTGTTATTAAGCATTCTGCTCTAAGCACATAGCTAACCAGTATTTGTTTCGTGTAATTAGACAAGCAGTAACATGCACTGGACCTTACAGAGAGACTTAACGGCAAAAATCAAAAATAGCAATCGATTATATTAACCCTCTATGAACGGTCAGAATCAAAGACCTCACCCACCTTTGATAACCATTAACCGCATACCATTTCGTGAACTATCTATGGTTGCGCAAGGCTCCATCAAGTAATAAGCTCACCACTTGAGTGTAATTGCAGAAATTAGCATTGTGTCTTGAAGAACGAAATCTGGGATATGTGTTTCTGGGTCGACAAAAATTCTAAAACCCGGTTCGAGGTAAACCGAAGGCTTAACAACAAACCGACAGACTTATCAACCAAATTTGCTTACCAGAGTTGGTTTGGGTTCGTCTTTATTTACCATTGCACCGAATTGCTAACTCAAAAAAATCAACTAAAAACATGACATTAATACTATCCTGTTAGCTAAGAGAGGAAATGTAACAATGACGAGTCAAGAGTCTTCTTCATTCCTTGACAATGATAATTTTTTTGACTCTTATTATTCACTGAAGAACGAAACGAAACAATTTGTGAAATTGATAACTAAAACCAAATGCGTTTATCTTCCTTGGAATGAAGATCTCAACACTGCTTAAGTGAATGGTGTACTTATTATTGTTATGATTGGCTCACAAAATCACAGTAAGAGAACAGAGAAAGAGAAAGAGAGTTTTCTTTCCAAGCCGGAGATGGAGAAACATGATCAGTATCCCCAGTTGTCATTACGGATTTCGTCATCAAACTTCTTTTTGAGTTCCGGGTGCTTCTCAAAGTACTCATCTGCAGTCATGGTGCTGAGCTTTTTCTGATTACACCAACACATAGAAACAACCATGATCATTTTATCAGAATCTTGAGTTGAAAAAAAATACACACAAACTTCATAGAAGAGGATTTGTTTTTTCTGGCTACTTACGCTGATCTCTTGGACATCAGCAATTTCTTTCTCCAACCGTTCAGACTCCTTGAGCGATTTCTGTTCTGCTTCTTTCAGTTCCACCAACTAGATATAGCATGAAACATGGCACAAGAGAACAAAAACGATGTCAATTGAAAAGACCTGTCAAAATTGTAAAAAAGTCTCGAGTGTCTCAGCTATTACTCACCAAAGCATCAAACTTTGGCTTGTATTCAGGAGTAACTTTGTCAACGTACTTTGGAATCTCAATGCCTGCAGCAAGCCATAAAAGATGCAGTTTAGTTTCTCATAATCTTCTTTGATATATCTCCACAATTCCAACAATCAAATAGATATATAACAAGTATAAGAACTTCAGTTTCAGCCCCCATTCTTAAGCACATCTCTCTCAAAACAATATAGTCAGGTTTGAGAGCCGAAGTAAGGCAAGCAAAAGACATCCGCTTGATAACCACTGACAAACTCATTGTGATAATGAGTTGCAAGGCTACACAAACGCTCCCAAGTATCAGTATAAATTGCAGAGAAAATAAAACTTACTGTCATAAGCTTCCTTGTACTTGTCAACAATGCCAGCTCCAATACCCTTCCTATAGTAATCCCAATCTATAGGTTCAGGTTCCTGGATTAAAAGGATAACCAAAAACAACAATCACTCCACAACCCAATACATAAAACAAGTTAGGAAATAAAAGATCTCTTAGGAATTGGAAATGTAGTGGGCTAATCATAGTATACATCAATGTTTTTCTCGATACAATTCCACATTTCTAATGATCAATAAACAAAGACCAACCACAATGTTCTCTGATTAACACGTCTTAAGGAAATAGATCTTAACACATATCTGGATCAATCAACAATGGGAACAACAACATCAACAAAATAGAAAAAAATGAGTGTCACCAACAAAAATCTGATAATCGTAAAAATTCGTGAAAGAAGCACCTGATCCAGAAATCGAAATTATAAAGATCTAAAAAGTCTAAACCAAGCAGTAGTGACAAAATCAGATCAAGAGAGGGGGGAAATCGAGAGGAGAACCTGACTAAATTTGGTCTGGAGCTGTGTGTTAACCTCATCGAAAGCACGACGAAGGTTAGAGAACTCTCTACGAGCCTCATCTGTGACAAGGACCTTAGCCATACCATCCCAATCGATAGTCCTTGAAGCTTTGAAAGCCACATCCGCGATTTTCTTACCGGCTCCGCTCATTTTCTCGCTCTTTGCTCACAAAGTTTTCCCCAAAATACACACACTGACGAATATCGAAGAGGAAGAAGAAGAAGATGTAAAACGTCGTCTGATCTGACCAATGAAGGAAAGCCCTAGAATCCCTAAAAGGCTTACAGGCCCTTTTACTTCTCTTTATTTCTAATTTAACCCCTTTATTATTTAATTGACCTAAAAAACACCCCCATTAAGTTTCAATACTGGTTCTATGTTTTAGATTACTTTGGCGTTAGCAAATATGTTAAAGAAGGAACTCAGATAGCATGTGGAAAATTATATATGTCTCTTCATCAATACAAATATGTTCAACCAATTAAAAAAGTCAAACAAATAATTAAGTTTGTTGTAGTAAAAAAAAATACCAAAAAAACAAACAAAGACATAACAGAATCTTCTCTGAATTCACCTCTGCACCAGACTTTTGCCTAATCAACAATGTCAGATATAAACTATATATATATATCCATTCTCTGTTTAAGCAAGATTAGTATCTTTCTTAGTAACATTGCTTTCCAGCTTTGGTGGACCTGAAAACCGTCTTACAGTCTTAGGAGATCCCGAGAAGGAAAGCCGTTTTTTCGCTGTCTTCTCTGAGCTTAGAGGACTAAGGTTTGAGAATCGAGCTCTTGCTTTGGCGGCTTGTGTAGGTGCCATGTAGCCTGGAACTGACTGAGAGAAACTACTGGTGAAGCTTTCATCGTCTCTAGTTGATGGAATTGATCCACAAGTGCTATGCCTACGATTGCAAGGTTGTTCTGATTGGAAACTCACAATGCTGTTTGAGTCTTCACTTGGGACTTGCCTCACTCTCGGGCTTGACCCTCTTCGACTGTTTGGTGTCTTTCCTCTTGGTGAAAGGTTTTTGCCTCGTGGAATCATCTCAGACATGGCACGGCTTGCTACACTCCTAGCAGAAGAGTCTTTTTCAGCATTATCTGGTGTGAGTGAGTGGTTTTCGTTTGGTCGAGCAGCCATCCAACGTTCTAGCCAACTCCAACCCCAATGCGGATTGTTAGGGTCCATGAATGTTTGAGAACCCATTTTAGTTGAGTTTTTCCATGTATTCTGCATATTAACAAGTTTCACCATTTTGAGATATATAATTCTTCTGGTGTAAAGACACACTAAAGTAAGATAGGAAACTAGTTTAATACCTGGTGACTGAATGCATATGCAAGCGCTTTTTCTCTTCTCATTGTTGCTACTTGCTTGTTCAACATGTTTGCTTCAACTTTCTCCCGCGACAATGTACTATCATTCCAATTTTCTCCAGTCTATTTCACAAAACGTAATACAATCTTTAAGTTTGTAGCAAGAAACATAATCTATTTCACATTGTGAATTTCTCATGTATCCGAGATCAACAAAAAGCCAAGTTTGTAACTAAAATTATAAACATCTTTGTAAGGATTTGATTTGCTTACCTTATCAAAGTCTTTATTGTGTTTTTGTTGGAGCTGTCGTGTTAAAGCCTGTTTATCCTCAGACAATCGGAGCCTTCTCTCACGAATCTGATATTGTACTCTAGCTAGTGTTTGCATGCTTTGCAATGTAGATGTGGCTTGACGTCTCACACATTTCCCCTGGACTAAAGATTTTAGCCTCACAAGACCTCTCAACGCACGCAATGCTCTTCTTGCCTAATAAAGGGTAACCAAAAAGTATGAACTTTGTTCCATTAGTTAGCAAAACCACCTTTATAGTTACTAGACTTGAAAATGTTAAAAAACAAAAACGTTACCATATATCCTCTAAATGCTGTCTGAATCTTGATAGCGGCGATCTCTTCCATTGATTTCCCGGGGAACCGTGATAATGCAGAGAGACGAACAACTTCAGCAGCAGCTTGAGCAGCTGCAACGGCTGCCTCTGCAGCTGCAGCAGTTGCAATAGCCACAGAGTAAGCATGTCTGCTCTGTTGCTCCTCAATCTCCTTTAGTTTCGCGTCTTTGACAGTACGAGGAGAATATGCTGCACCAGAATTAGTAACATCTAGCTTCTTGGATTTACCAAACCATTTCTTGGACTTATGTGGCTTCTAATGGAGTCAAAAACAATACCATTTTCAGTATCAGCTTTTCAATTACATCAAAGACATATAGAAGCATTTCTCTTTATGGATATAGATAACCAAAAAATGTGAATAATCTAGCATAAAGACCTGCTCTTTCTTTTGTTTTGGTTCTGGGCTTAATGCTTTCTTCACAGCTGAAAACCAACTCTTACCCATTTCTTAGTTTCTTCTTCTCAAATGATCTGCAAATGCAAAACCACAGAGGTAAATTCATGACCCAAGGATGATATAAATTGTTACAATTAATCATAAGATCCATCAAGACTTAATCTTTTATCCAAAATCTATAACATTAGGGGGAAACATTGATACAGGAATACAAAATCAGAGCTTTAAATGGAATGCATAAAACTCACAGATTAGGAATCAAGCTCGGATCTTCTTGAACAGAGAGAGAGCAACCAAAGTTTTTTTTGAAGGACAAAAAAACTCGGAGAAAAAACCAAAACCTTTGCAGAATCTGAGAGAAGAATAAATTCAGTTTCAGAAATGAATTAAAGACAAGGAAACACATAAGGACACTTGTGTAACTGACTAGTATACAATACACGCGTACTTACACTACGGAAGTGACAATTATTGAAACCCGGAAGAGAAATCCATAGAATAAAAAAAGAAAATTATAAGATCGACCAAAACTAAAGTCTTTGTTAGGATTCAGACAAGAAAGATAAATGTGTAAGAATTATTAAGGGATCTCTCTCTCTCTCTCTCTGGTACAACAAAATCTGGTTAGAGAGAAAGAAGGAAGAAACAGATCTTGAAGAAGAAGGGGTCCAAGGGAATGAAACAGTGCCCGTGACAAAAGGTTATATAAAAAGTATAAAATAGACCTTTTCTTCATAGTTGGCCTTATTATTATATTCACCTAAATTTTTATTAGTTTTTAAAACTTTTGTTGTTCGGTTGCTTTCAACTTCAAGTGTCCATTGTGTAACGAACTGGTATTTGTTTTGAGTGATTGGTTGGTAGGTTTATTTAAGTGTAAATTAAATTTGGTAATACAACGAACATGAATTTTTATATTTTTTGGTTCTGTTATATACTTCTTCTTCTTTGGTTTATATTAGTCAAGTTTGAGATATTGACGACGGCATGGCAATTGAAGAAGAAGAAGTGGAATGCACGTTTTGTCGGTGGTTGGACTATAAAACTACCTTATCCATTTATATGAGTGTGTATAGTGTATACATAATCAAGTACATGAACCAATTTGGTTGGAAAAAAAAAACTAATTAAATTGACATATGAGAAATGTGTTTTTTTTTTTTAAGTTCTTGTGATGGATGATGTGACAGACATCTGTTTTGAGTTTCTAAAATTTAATCGAATTGATCTGTTTAATTGGAGGACTAACTAGAAACATATCTAAACCCAGTTAGGCTACAGAAGCAATTCATATCCATGAAATGAACATTTTTTTCTAGTTTAATTTCCAGTTTTAATGTTTATGGTAGCTAGTAACATGAAATTGTTGAACCTTCTACTTTCTTTTTGGGAAATCTATAAGCAGTTGATAAACAAATTATATGTTTTGCATTTGTATTAATTTTCTGAATGAGAGAGGCCGGGGTTCAATTCTCAAAACGCTCTTTGTACAAAGATTTGTCGTTTTTCATCCAATAAGATAGACATGTGGTCCACCAGCTCCTCCATGGCTCTTGACCCATCAGGTCCACCACCATTGCCATTTATGTTTCTATTCTTAAGAATTCTGTGGGAAATTTGTGGGGATTTTTCTTTTGTTACTTAGTTGGTTCTAAGAACATTCTTAAACATACTTTAGTTTAGGTTATGTCCCAAAATATGTCGAAGATAAATATACTATGTCAACCAAACAATTGAACAAAAGGGCATTTGGTCTAGTGGTATGATTCTCGCTTAGGGTGCGAGAGGTCCCGAGTTCAATTCTCGGAATGCCCCTTTCTTTTTTTGCCAAAGTTTTAATTTTTTTGACGAAAGTAAAAGTCAAATAGTAAAAGAAAAAAACAGAAAGAAGCCTTTTAACAATTTTTTGTTTGTTTGTTTTGGGTATAAAAAAGAAGCAAGTATTGATGAGGGGAAAGAGCCAATCAACCCCAATTATTTTGATGTGACTTTTTTAAAACCAAATTCTGACACTGATCAAATGAACTAGATTCATCAAATACTTCAAGGTTCTAATTTCAAAGTTTAAAAAAAAAAGCTCAAACAAAACAAATCCAATGATATAAACCAGTTAAATTCATGAAGTACTTCACAAGTTTAAGGCAGACTCTTGGAAGATTCAACAAAGTAAACGAATTCAAAACAAAATAAAGCAAAAAAGTAAAGGAGATCACCGAGCAAGCCAATGATCCATCAGATACAGCATCTTCAATCTTTAGGCCCGGAAATGTAGATATGGCTTATGATGCTTGGATCATAGATGATTCTAGCCACCTACACAAGAACCGCTTGTGTCAAACCGCTGATTAATTTAAAACAAGTTTGAACATCTTGTTTCTCGTACGATAAGCTCTACGAGATGTTAGCGAATCACAAAGATGGCGATGGAAAGCTCTAACAGATACAACATCGTTAGCAACTCGGTGTTCCAGTATCCATGTACAATTCTCGTCAAGGGACTGAGATTATATTAGTTCACTGTGAAATTCAAATTTTGAAATCGAAATTAAGTTAAGACCGTGTATGAATCGTGCGGACTAAACAATTTAACAGTGGTCTAATAATTATGTCACCATTCAAGACTTTTTAACATGCCTACTATAACTAATAATTAATAATAATAAAATAAATAACAATATGCTATTCACGAATAAACAAAATTTGGTAAAAACGCATGTTATCAAAAGTTGTTGCATATATAATGTGGTGTTAAGAAGTTTACGGTGTTGTTACATTTTTATGTTATTTATAATTAAAAATACAGATTATTTATTTGAATTCAAGGTGAATATTTGTCAAAAGATATATCTATATTTGCTGGCTTGCTGCATATATGATGTGGTTTTAAGAAGTTTATGGTGTGGTAACATTATTTATTTATTTTTTGATTAAAAATACAAACTATTTATTTGAATTCAGGGTGATTATTTGTCAAAAAATATATCTTTTGTTATTGTCATTTAATTTTCTCTTCGACTTGTATATAGCGTTTGGAAGTATATGTCGTTTTGCATCTTAAAAACGACAGGTAGTCCACCATCTCCACCACACGGCTCTTTCAGTCTTCTTCCTTTGTCCATCATCACCAAACAAACTCATTCCAGTCTTTCGCAGATTTTTTTCCTTTTCTTGAGGGATTTTTTTTTCTGAGAAGCTGTGAATGGCTGACTCAGTGCCAGGTCATGTCGCCGGCGGAGGTTTACAGGGTTTCTCTGTCGACGCCGAGTGCATCAAGCAGCGTGTCGACGAGGTTTTACAGTGGGTTGATTCGGTAATAAAGTCTTCTCCTTTATAGCTTTTATTCCTGTTACTTACTAGATACATAATCTCAATATTTATTATCTTTAGGGTTTTTCGCTCAATAATGTTGTCTATCGTGTACTGAATTTGGGTATTTTCGTGTTACATCGTTATGAATTGGTTTGAAGATTGGCTTTGAATTGATTTTTTGATGTTACATAGTTGATTCAATGGATGGTTGTTGGTTCTATGTGCAGCTTGAGCATAAACTGAAAGAAGTGGAGGAGTTTTACTCGAGCATTGGTGTCTCAAACTCTGGCTCTATTGGTAAAGATACAGAAAAAGGGAGACATGTTGTGGGGATTAGGAAGATTCAACAAGAGGCTGCGCGTAGAGAAGCTGTTGCTGCTAAAAGAATGCAGGACCTTATGCGTCAATTTGGAACAATCTTTCGTCAGGTAGAAGAATCATCTCTTCACCTGAATTGTTGTCTCCAGGGAGAACTTGGATCATTAATTTTGTTTGTATTGATTTTCTCAGATAACTCAGCATAAGTGCGCTTGGCCGTTTATGCATCCTGTCAATGTTGAAGGTCTTGGTTTGCATGACTACTTTGAGGTAACGTTTTTCATCTCAGCTTTCAACTTTCCTTGTTGATATCTTCTTTTGGTAAAACATAGAAATATCAGCTGAGTAAATGCCTTTTGCTTATTAGAGCCTTAGAGCTACCAATTTCCTTTTTGATTCTTACTTTGGTAGAACATTTAATCGAACTTTAAAGTTGATTAAACTTCATTTGCCTATTACAGCTACCAGAATTTCACCTTTCTTTACTGGTATATTCTTTGAGTATGATCATCTGACCAAATAGCTTTTGCCTATTAGAAGCATCAGATTTTTGTGGGGGAAGTCTTAAAAGTACACTACTATGTTTTGCTATGTGACTACGTTTAAGATTTTTTGTGTGTGTTTTCCTCGGTTTCCATTCAATGTTATGAAATTGTCTTTGTTCTGTAAGCGGGTCTCTTTATAACATGTTTGATCTGATTGTAGGTTATTGACAAGCCTATGGACTTCAGCACGATAAAAAATCAAATGGAGGCTAAGGATGGTACCGGGTACAAACATGTCATGCAAATTTATGCTGATATGCGGCTAGTGTTTGAGAACGCAATGAATTATAATGAAGAAACAAGTGATGTTTACTCTATGGCGAAAAAGTTACTGGAAAAGTTTGAGGAGAAGTGGGCACACTTTCTTCCAAAGGTTCAAGAAGAGGTAACAAAAATGTTATAATCTTTCACACTATTCTCTTGATGGAGCTTAGTAGCACCAAAGTTAACAAAAGTGATTACAGGAGAAAATACGAGAGGAAGAGGAGAAGCAAGCAGCAAAGGAGGCGCTGCTAGCAAAAGAAGCATCTCATATCAAAACAACTAGAGAATTGGGGAATGAGGTTATTTTTTTTTTCCATATCAGTGATCCTTTTGTATTATTAACCTTTTGACTAACAAACTGATATATTGCTGTCCAGATTTGCCATGCTAATGACGAGCTGGAGAAGCTAATGCGTAAAGTTGTGGAAAGATGCAGGTTGGCCTAATCACTCTTAAATTTGAGCGTTCTCTGGTCAATGTATCATTTGCTTACAGTTGTGGTGAACGATTGTATCAGGAAAATCACAATTGAGGAGAAGCGTAATATTGGATTGGCATTGTTAAAACTGTCACCGGATGATCTACAGAAAGTGTTGGGTATAGTTGCTCAGGCTAACCCGAGCTTTCAACCTAGAGCAGAGGAAGTTAGTATTGAGATGGACATACTGGTAAATCTCTTACTTACTATACGCCACCTTCATTGATGGCTTTCTGGTCCAAAGACATGTCTTTTCTTCTTCTTAGCTAGTTTTGCTTGTATGCAGGACGAACCAACACTATGGAGGCTAAAGTTCTTTGTGAAGGATGCGTTGGATAATGCAATGAAGAAGAAGAAAGAAGAGGAGACAAAGACTAGAGAATTGAGTGGAGCACAAAAGAAAGAGGTTTCGAAGAAACGAAATGCGACTACAAAGTTAGCTGAGAGGAAAACGAAGCGGTCACGCATATGAGTACCCATGAACATGAGAGACTGATCTCTTTTGTATATTAAACGTTTTTGTAGTAGTACGTGGATTTAACTAACATTGACAAATTGCAAAATCTAGAAATAAAGCTTTCGTCTTTATGATTCTATTTGGTCTATTAATTAAGCGATCCATAGTTGGAAGGTTAAGTATATAAAGGCGCTTTGAATTCCTCTGTTACAATCATGAGTCTGAGAGAAATGGAAGATGTAAAGGTGGAAATGAAGGTAAGGAAGAATGAGAATGAAGCGTTGGAAACGGGTTTGGCAGAGAGATCGATGTTGCTGATGAAAGCTCCATCTCTCGTCGCGAGTTCTCTCCAATCTCATTCTTTTCCTGACGATCCGTACCGTCCTGACGATCCGTACCGTCCTGACGCCAAAGTCATCCTCGGCGTCGATCCTCTGGCTCACGAGGACGAAGGGACCCAAGTATGCTTTCGTCCTGCGCATTTTCTCTCCTCTCTGCATGCGTATCTCTCGTTACATTGAATCTTCCTCAGGAATTGCGTGGTTTAGCTATTTAGGGTTTCTAGTAACCATTCGGGAAAATTTCATCCTTTGAGAAACTTGCTTTTACATTCTCTGAAATTCCATGGATTTGGGGAAATGGGTTTTCTGAGTTTGGAGATATCAAGTGGTCCTCACTTTGATCATGAAATTCCTTGTAATTTGAGGATTGGGTAGTGTATGAAACATTTCTGCAAATTAGAGATCTTTTCTCTTTTCTTTCTACATTTGAGCTTGCTTTCTATGAACTTTCTTGCTCGTCACTTAAACTACGAGTTTCTTGGTGTAAAACATGGTAACTCTTTTGCCTTGCAGTTCGTAATGGAATTAGCTCGAGCTGACTCTGGAAACATGCCGAGGCGTTACACTTTGGATATGTCTAAAGATTTTATTCCTATGAATGTTTTCTGTGAGTCTTCAGATGGTAAGTTGTACACTTCTCCACACATTGTACTCCGAAGTTATTTTACAACTGTTGGTTCATCTATGGCGTTACGTTGGTTATAATTGTTGAATAATGGCATTTACGTTTATAAGATTTTGGATCATTGGGTGAAGAATTTAGCATTGGTATGTTCATTTACAGTCCAGGTGTACCTTATTTTGTTTGACAGTTGTGCAGATTTTCTTCAACAATGTTCTTTGTAGGAAAGATGTCAGTAGAAGGGAAGATAAAGAACAAATTTGATATGAGGCCTCATAACGAAAATATTGAAAGCTATGGGAGATTGTGCCGTGAAAGAACAAACAAGTATATGGGCAAAAATAGACAGATCCAGGTTGTTGTAAAGTGGTGTGTGGTGACTTGGAGTTTCAAACAAACCTCCTCTGCATTTTTCCATGATCATGTTTCTGGTTTCTTGACCAGGTCATTGATAATGCCAGAGGAATGCATATGAGGCCAATGCCAGGAATGATAATCCCAACCGCGGCTCCGGTATTTTATCTTTCCCAATTGTAACACACACATTACTGTAGCTTAAGGATCTTGAATTCTTACAAGTCATTGGTTTTTATCAGGAAAAGAAAAAATTGACGAACAGGACATCAGAAATGAAGAGAACAAGAAGGGACCGTAGAGAGATGGAGGAGGTGATGTTTAATCTCTTTGAAAGACAATCAAATTGGACTCTGAGGCTGCTCATTCAGGAAACTGACCAGCCAGAGGTGAGCACAAGGAAATTACAGACTTTTTGTTTAGTGTTTGACTGAGAGATTCAATGGAGAAATAAGAAAACAAATACCAAAAATGAAGGTTTGTGTTGCTTATGGAAAAGTGTATTTGGTGCAGCAATTCCTGAAAGACTTGTTGAAAGATCTATGCATATACAACAACAAAGGGAGCAACCAAGGAACTTATGAGCTGAAGCCTGAATATAAGAAAGCCACTCAGGAATAGGTTTGGTCAAAAGGTTTTTTCAGGGTTTGTTTTGGATACTATCTTTTGATTATCTATAGTGAGGTTAAGCTTGATCAGTTACTTAAATTGTAACTGATCTTCATGGCTATAATAAGAAAGGAAGGTTCGTTCAATTGTATGCCTTAAGTATTCACAATATTAACGTAACTAATCATTTTTAGTGATGCTTTAGAAAGTAATCAGTTGTTTTAACTTTTGGAAATTCATGTCCCAAAGCTCATAAAAGTTGTGGCTTTACTTGTGCTTTAAGAAACTTTTCACCAACAAAGTAAAAAGGCTATGTGAAGAATTGGATTCGAGTGATATCCAACCAGGACATTTAACAATTATAACTCTCTCTTTTTTTGTTGACAAAAGAAAAACACATTATTCCATTAAAAAAATATAACCAATAGTTTTTCCAAATGGGTAACTCTTGATTATTCTATCAAAACAATCAATAGTGATATTATCAGCAGTAACAAAATAACAAATATATCTTGTAATTATTAGTTTTTACTCAAAAACTAAAAGAGTTAAAGTTAATAACTCTTGAAATTAGGAAAAGAAAAAAAAACTCTTGAAAGTTGGTATAAATAAGATTTGAATAACTGAGTTTGACTCGGATGTGATTGGTCTATCCCGGTTTGGTTTATTAAAGTCTCCTTCACTTCAATTTCTGTTTGGTTTTATTTACCGGATTTGAGAAACCAGAACTGAGGCCGACCAACCGGTAACGATGTCGCCGCCGCCGCAACGTATCGGCTTGCCATGGCCTGAGCTTAACGATGGTTTGGCATACAAGGATGCCATCTCTTCTTCTGAATCAGGTAAGAAATTCAAAAAATTTGATCTTTTGTTGTTGTTTTGGTTCTTTTTTGAAATGTGTGGAATTTGTTGAATACAGAGTTAACGACGGTGTCAGAATTCTACTTCACCAAATACAAGAGTTCAGCTCCATTGCTAGGGTTCTTACTCTTCTTCTTCCTCTACTCTTCGTCTACAATAATATCGTTCTTACTTTCCATTCTCTTTAATCATCTTTCGTTCCTAGGTGGATTCAACGAATCCAAAACGGACAGGTTTGTTCTTCATACAAACATTTCTCTCTTGATTCTATAGAATTTGAAATTCATTTCTCGTGTATGACGTTTTGCAGATACAAATTGACGGTGAAGTTGTAAAAGATCCCAACACACTTCTTAGGTTCAGCTAACAATTCCTACAATTGATTTGAACACTTATAAAATGTTTAGCTTTTGTAAAGGTGTCTCATTTTTTTTTGTTTCTCAGGAGTGGTTCGAAATTAGTTTACAGTAGGCTTCCTTGGAAGGAACCTGACACGCCATACTCGCTTGAAGTTTTGTATGAAGATGATGATTTGGTAACTTCCTGCTCTGAACAAAACATATAGAAAATCTTGTTGTGATGTTTAAAGCTCCAAATGAAATTTGGTATTGTACTATCATTTTGTTCTCAACTTGTAGTGATGTGTGTATACTTGGTGGATTTTCACATAATGCAGATCGCTTTAAACAAGCCTTCTGGACTTCAAGTATTGCCCGGAGGACTTTTCCAGCAACGGACTGTGTTGACGCAGCTGCAGTGGTGTTTTGGTAAAAATGACTCTTACATCGGATCGCGTGAATCACCACATCCTGTCCCTGTACATCGACTGGGTAGAGGAACTTCAGGTTAGTCTATAGACGTGTTTTGCTTTCCTTTTCATTAAACCAGCTATGATGTTAGTATTCTCCACTGCTTTATAAATGTTGTACTCTTCACTGGACTTATCAGTTCGTATCGCAAAAGCATCTCTATAATGATCTCTCTCTACTGTTAAGATATGTTGTTTTCAACATTTATTTCAGGTATACTTCTCTGTGCAAAGACCAAGCTGGCAAAAACGAAACTTGCAGCGTATTTTGCTGAGGGAACATCTCTTGTCGGCTCCGGGTGAGTTCAAACATGATCTCTTGTTTACTTTTTGACCCAGCTCATTCTTGAAAAGATCCTTAGTATTACATATTGGATTTTGGATTTAAACTCTTCATTCTTACAGCAACCTGGATCAAGAGTGTGGAACAGGAAGAAAACTATCAAAGATATATCGAGCACTAGCAGATGGTATAGTTGAAGAAGACGAGGCAAGGCCATTTTTATTATTTGTGCTGAGAATTAATATCAAATACTATAAGTACAGTATACCTTAATATGCAACTGAGATAACATCTATGAACAATGCTCCTTTTTTTATTTACATTCTGAAGGTAGTAATCAAACAGCCTATAGGAGTGGTTCGATATCCTGGGGTCGCACAAGGATTATATGTTGCTTCTCCGGAAGGTTAGTTATATTATCTTATACCATTAGCTAGAGCAACAGATTAATTCACACTAAATATAATTTGTTGTCGTTATAACGTTTTTTGTTTGTTTTTGCATGTTTTTTGCTCTTGTCAGGGAAACCTGCTTTCAGTAAAGTATTTGTTCTGGAGAGGGACAGGGAAAAAAATTGCTCGCTTGTTAAGGTTTTCTTCTGTTCCATCTTATTTCCAAATGTCATATGTCACACAAGGTTTACCCAGAAAGTAAATGAGATAGTAAAACCAAAACGAAAGTTAGCCACAATCATCTTGTTTTTATGCAAAACAGGTAGAGATACAATCTGGAAGACCACATCAAATCCGGATTCATCTTGCATACATGGGACATCCCTTGGTAGGTAAAAACTTCTGTTTCCTTCGGGTCTGTCACACGTTTTGAGCTGGTATTATGCGTGGTTTGTGCATTTATAGTCCTTCATTATTAGTATAGAATAAAAAAAGTTGGATACGTAGCTTTGTAAGACAAGATAGACAAATGTTTTTTTCCCAGATAACTAAGCAATAATGGAACAACCAAACTGCTCGGCGGTGTTAGGAAAACTTTAGTAAAACATTGAATACAAATTGATGAAACCATGTTTTGATGGATGAAAAGATCTTACTCCCACTTGATGATTCAACTAGTTATAATTGTATGAGCCATATACAATATAGTTGCAATCTAGGACATGAGTTGCTTATGGCATAGTCTAGGAAGCTTTTTGCTACACATAAGTTTTCTTTTGGCAGTGGTCTATGATAGAGATGACGATGTTTACTGGATCTGAGTGCTTACGTGCTGATCAAAGTGCAGGGGACCCTCTTTATGTAGCGGGCGGCCAACCAAAGTGCTTTGATCCCGATCTTGTAGATGATGCCGCAGCCTTTGCCGAAGATGGGTACAAAATTAGATCATCATTCTTCATACTTATAGTTTCTGTATACCTTGAGATGAACAGTCCTTGGAAATTGAACAATATTTGAGCTAACCAATGTTGTACGATGCAATCTAGTACGTAGTTTCATGTGGAGTAAATTGGTCTGTTAACTAGATGCTATCACCTGTTATGGCATGTGTCGTCATTATGACTGAATATATTGCAGAGGTTACAGAAGGCCAAATCAGGCTGTTCCTGGGGATTGTGGATATCATCTGCATGCTCATCAAGTAGAGCTACCAAACCTGCTGAACACTCATAAGGTAACTCACGTAGATCATACCTAAGCCTCAGTGGTCAGGCTCTTTACGAGATCTCTCAGTCCTTATCTAAACAATCCAATTGTTCATGTCCTTACCATTCTGCAGGTAGTAAAAATTGTAGCACCGCTGCCACCAATTCTCCAAACAAGATGTGAGACGTAAGAAAAAGGTTTATCCTCCTGCAAGTGAAGTTGCATAAGTCTTTCACTGTACAACATTAGACATGCTTGTTCATCAAGTGTTATCCTTTTTGAAAAACATACAGAGAGCTAAGCTTAGCTCTTAGATCTCTCTGTTATTATCAGTAACATTACAAATACAAACATCAGCTATGAATTTTCTGCAGGCACCTAACTTTAGCTGAACCAAAAAAAAAAAAAAANCCTATATTAATTGACATTCTAAATTAAAAAAAAAA
>Ga0041059_1000559_pt1 | contig 28747 bp, 22 predicted proteins | sample AraColnosormetaG_FD_56232 | JGI IMG/M metagenome (GOLD analysis project Ga0041059, IMG submission 56232) | Arabidopsis roots microbial communities from North Carolina, USA - Col MF nosort | ecosystem: Host-associated > Plants > Roots > Unclassified | place: USA: North Carolina | collected... | reverse complement strand
CTCTCTCTCTCTCTCTCTCTCTCTCTTTCACAATTTTGTATCGACAGTACACTCCACTTCTCAACTTGAAAGATTAAATTAAAATTTAAAGCACGGAGTTAAATAAAAACAAATTTCTTAATCAAGGAAGAGATGTTGGCCCCAAAAAAAATGATAATGAAAAATTGACTTGATTAGATATATGGGTCAAACTTCGATTACAGGCCCACGTCGAAACTAGTTCTCCAAATCGAGAAGTTTATGAAACATGCTTGGCTTTCTCCATCTTTAATAACAACCAAAACCATGATGAATCCATGACCAACAGACATTACGACAAAATGCACATAAACACATAGTACCACCATACAGAGATGAACAACATGCTTTGCTTTTAAAGGGAAATCAAGACAAACCCCCCATTTAAATGCGAAAATCAAAAATAAGAAATCCAAGTTTTGGTGGAAGATGATGGATGCTCTTCTCTAATCTAACTTGCACATGCTATGAAACTCCCGATTTTAGGACAAAAATATGCATTTATGACTTGACCACTTGTTCTTCGCAGACGCAATGCAATCCAGTGATGTTGTGTTTCCCTTCTTCTTTCCCCTTTTTTCTCCTGCCAAAAACAGTTTATAATCACCATCAAGATTGATTCCTGAATACGAATCTGAAACCATTCTTCAAGTCAATACAAACACTTTACCTTCAAGCAATTCCACAGTTGTAAGCATTGCAGAGCTGGATCAAAGCTGTTTGGTTTGCTTGTTCAAGATTCTCACCAATTATCTGTGGGTACCTACCAGGAGAAGCAGAAGAAAGCCTCGAAACAGAAGCGACCAAGAACTGTTTTGGGTCCTTGATGTCTTTCAGAGGATCCTCTTCTTTTTTCCCAGCATTGTGGAGTTTCACAAATGCAGCTGTGTATCCAACATTCTCTGAGATTTCTGGCATTTCAGGTTCATCAAGTACCCTTTCTTGCTCAGGCCTGGAAACAAGCGTCACTATGCTATCAAGCATCTTCCCCCAGAGTTTAGCAGCTGATGGATCCAGGAGAGCCGGAGTCTCACATATGAGTCTAGTTGCAGCAACTGCCGTTAACTTGACCTCCATACTCCCCATGATCAGTTTCAGGTTCGGAATCCAGAAATGCTCCACGATAGCAGTGATGATGTTTGGCTGAACAGTATTCATAGTCTCCACTAGATAAGCCTGTCCATGCTTCACCAAGAAAAGCGACATGAATATTACTAGCGACTTCTGGAACTTGACTGTCTTTTTGTTTTGAACGCGTGTGAATAGAGCACTCCATACACCTTTCATGTAAGGTGCAATCACACTGTAGTCCAGATTCTCAATAATCGTGTTAAGGATATAAAAGCCTTGCTCATCCGTGCTAGGAGATGCAACCAGCTTTTCAAATATCCCCAGAACTTGACTCAACCGATTCTCTTGAGTAACCTCATGAGGTGCTTTCTGCAGAAAAGCTTGAAGCAGGCGCACAAGAGCTGGAACATTGCCACTTCTCTTCCATGACTCAGGCGAGAGGAGCAGCAAGAAGATCTGCATGTAGTTTGGTGAGAGAGTTGGTCTATTTAACTCAACAAGCTGAGCCAGCAACTGAAACCCATAAGGCAAGAACTCTGTGATATCATTCGCCAAAATCATCTGGAGGCTTGGGAAAAGACTCGTTTCAAATGCAGATATAAGAGAAATATCACGTTCACATGCCCGTCGAACAAGTACAGCCACAGACTCAAAGAGATAGTGGTTAAATATAGGATTTTTAGGATTTTTGCAAACTTCACTGAGAATAGAGGTCAATCCCCCGATGCAAGGTCCAGCAACCTCAGCACTGATATCAGCAACACCAAGGACCCGCATTATACACTTCATCAGATATTGATTCTCCTCTGATTCTGGGAATTTCAGCGCATCAAACAGGTTTGTCATCAACTGCAGCAAAAAGGGACTTAAATCACCAGCAGCATACCTATTACCCCTTGCGCCTTCCTCCTTCACTAGCAAGAGCTTCTCTATGCAGCTAGCAGCATAAGAGTGGACCACGTTCGACTCTGCTTTAAGGAAACGGACCAACTCTGGGAACAACTGCATTGCAAAGGGCTTTGGTATATGACTACGAAACATAGTTAAGAACTTCAAGGACCCTGCCTTTAGCATTGGAAAGCTGTTGACATCGCGGCTTTGCAGCTCCGGGAGAATAATGTTTGCAAAGAAGTTTTGAACATCAATGAGATCTGTAGACACAGATGCACCCCCTGCCTTCTTAGTAGATAGAGAGACAACCAAGTAAATTGCACAATCCTTATCTTTCCAGTTTGCCGACGGGTTTGCTGAAAATGAACTCAAGAGCCTCTGTATCTCAAGAGAAACTACTTCTGTCACTTGTGTTTTGTAGTTTGTGGCAAGGCCTTTGAGTAGCTCACAAGCTATTCTCCTTCTAGTGTCCACATCACTTCCTTCCATATCTCTACGGATAAACTCAATATAGTTCATCTCGAAAATTTCTTCATCTTCCACCCTCAAAGAAACATTAGGAATCACAATACTTTGGCAAATTTCCTTGATAACATTGTCCCCCGCAAACAAAGCATGGTGAACACTTGTGCTCACAGAGGTCAAGAACTTGATTGCTGTAGTAGCTAGTTGATCTCTGCTAGGAGACTTTGACACATCCCGGAGCAATGTCCAGACAACTGATGCAAACTCATTCAAAAAGCCTTGAAACTCTTCTTCGTTTTTCTCAATATAATGATTGATATTCTCGCAAATAGCAGCGCGAAGATCATCAACAAGTGTTAACCCCTCCTCTGTGCTTTCCAAGGCGGGATAATTTGAAGATAGATACTTCTTAAACTCTCCCATCCACTCCTTCATATGATCCTCGAAAAACTCCGGTAAGTCCTGAAAGTTCAAAGAGTAAAATATTGTACAGCACAGCCTTTGGGACTCGAAGAGAGGCTTCAGGATCGGAGGTGAACCACCAGAGCTCGCAGCAGAATCAATCAACGAAGACGTTTTCAGGAATATTTCAGTCAAAGGAGCAGCAAAATTATCCAGGCAATACTTCAAATCAACAAACAGAGCATCGGTTCTATACTCATAACTAAACTTTTTGAAAATCGAACTAGCGGTCCCAAGAATACCATTGACGGACACATAATCGCCAGCGAGAGCAGCGTTTTGAAGGTTGGCGATAAGCTCAGGAAGCAAAGCAGGCCAAGCTTTGGGGAAATCGTGCTTACCAATGACGGTTAGGGCTTCACTCAACTGGCTCTGGATACGAGGAGAAGCAGAGAGCATAAGAGAGACGATGAGTGTCTTGATCTGCTCCTTCTCAGAATCTACGATCGGTGAGATACCAGAATCACCAGCAGGATGCCATCGCGAACGGAGATGGTTCTTAAAGTTGACAGCAGCGGCGTGACGCGTCTGTTCATCGATTGCTGGCTCAGCCACCAAACGGAGAACGGCTAGGCCGTAGTTAGCCTGATCAGCAGCATCCGAGAGTGCTCTCTCAGCCGTTCGACGAGGCTCCGGTATCGGAGAGAGCGTGTTAAGAAAACATTGCGAAAGGAACACTAGAGTCTCCCGATTCCACTCCATCTTTCTTAGAAAACAACAGAGAATAGGATCGAATCCGAGCTGTTCGATTAAGGTTTCGCCGGGAGAGATGAAGCAGAATGGACCGCGAAGAGAGACGAGAGAGTGGCGATTTTAGGGTTTCTGATTTTTTCAAAAGAGGGAAACGGAGAAGCTTTTTTATTTCAAAGAGATTTACTTTTAGAAAACGGAAAATTCCCCGATGAACGAGCCGGGTTATCGGGTTTTTGGTTATACCCGATAGAGTAAGTCGGTTAAATGGGCTATTGCTCTTTTCTATAAGCCCATAAATATAATGAGCTTTTACTCTTTCCTATAAAATATAAACCCATAACTCTAAGATCAATTAATGCTTTTGTTTTTAATCAAATAGCATTGACATTAATAGGGTAGGTAGTCTATGGTTTCCGAGCAAGAATTTCTGTCGGTAGAATTTCTAGTTTCAAGTCTGTCGGTGCATTTATAATTATACCAACCATATAAATCATCTATTTACGTGTTACTAAAATAAATTATCGAACAAAAAAACAGAATCTCGTAACTAAAACGTGTTGTGAAGTTGTGTACGTGAAAATTCGTGTAGTGAACCTAAAAAGAGAGCAAGTCTGAAATAAGAAATGTCGACGTATTCTTTCTTCAAACGTGTCCCAAAGCCGTCAACGTCTGTGACGCTGGTCCAAACGCATCACGTTCGTTTGTCTACAAAACTACAAATATATAAAAAAGGGTTTGCAAACAAGAAAATGAGTTTCTTAATTAGTCAAATAGTTATTGCTTTGATGACGTATTTTTCTGTTTTGTGCTTGATTTTGATGTTAAAGCCAGACGAGTCATACTAATATTCAATTGCACATGAATTTCTCACCTCGAACTAAATTTTGTTGCCAAGTAACTCAGCTTGTTTTCTTATTGTATCATTTGGTATTTTGGCTAACCAAACCCACTAGTTAAGTTAGCGTTAGCATTTGTCACACGTGAGACGTGTGAGATTATGATAAACAAAGAAAGCCACGTGGCGCATGATGTATTTTTGCCGTACTTTTGAATATAAAGGTTAAAAATGTCGACCTCATGTGGCCCATTGAAGCCCACGAAAAACGCGTGATATATAAAGAAGAATAGAAGATGAGTTGCGTAAACAAAGCGACTTATTTAGCCCCTTTGTTCCTAACCGAATTTTCCCAAGTAACACCACTTTGCAACATTAGTTTTACACATATTGGTAGCTTTCGAAGAAAACATACGTTGAATGACAAAATATATAGTACATATTAACATATATATACTCCCACGGTTCCTTTATACAAATATGTTTTAGAAAAACAAACTTGTTTTAAGATTTTATGCATGTTTTTCTATGTAGTTTTTAAAGTATAGTTTTCGAGAAAATATAGAGGTATATAAATGAACGGTAACACTTTTTTTAATAAGAAATAGTGATACAATATAAATTTTAGTACCTATATTATGAATTCACAATAGAGTCGGTTTTGTTAACTCGTTTTTATTTTTGGCTTATTTTCCCTACATTTTGTTGATAATCATTCAAGTTATATATCCTTTACACTTCTCAACTTATAAATGGATAGACGCGTTTATAATTGAGAAAAAGAATGCGAAATTGATAAGCTGCTCAAATCTTCTACAACTTTTCATCTACGAAATGGTTAGACGCGTTTTTCGTTAGAATAGAGAAAGAGAATGCGAAATTGCGAGGACAAAAGAAGTGAAACACGACAAATCATTTTTGCAATTTACGTTTTCAAAAGGCATATGAGACAGGAGAAGTTATTGTCTGCAATAAAGACCACCGTAGTCACGAGTGTCTCCACTTGACCCCACATTTTCCCTATCATTCGCTCTCTGCCATTCGATTATTGAGCCCTACTCTTATCCGTTATTGTTTTTTTATTCTCGTTGCATAATCTCACTAATGTATATATAACACTCGTTTGAATTTTGTTAAAACTATTTTGTTTTATTTTATATAAAATTACCGAAATTCAATCTACAAATTCAAATTTAAATTAGGTTCTCTACATATCTTAAAAAGATAAATAAGTGAAATTCATAATGATAAAGCCAATTTTGTTTTGTAACTATTATTAGCTTCTTTTTTCTTTTTTTTGAAGCAATGTATCTAATCTATTCTCTTCTAACGAAAGAGTATTAATTATTATAGACAAAAAAAAATAGTATTAAACAAGCCTACGCAAAACACGTTCAGTATTAGGTTATAGTTTTTAGTACTAATTAAAATATGAGATATGAGTTTTTTTGTTCTATTAGAACTTAAGAAGATAAAGAATTTATAAGTTGGTGCGACTCCGAATTACTCAAAAGACACCAATCATCGCGTTATCATCCTAATCTACAAAACAAGAGGTCAAATTTTGCATGTCACGTCACAATATTGTACATTATCATCACGTTTTTTTACAAAGCTTTAGTATATCAACGTATACATTTCAATGTACGAGTTTTCATTGTACTATCTATCCCTAAGTTTGAATTAGGTTTATCGAATCTCTTTCTTTATTTATATGCAAATTTTAATGATGTCATTTTAAATTATTATAAGAAAATATCCCCATACAAAACATGGTGAGGCTTATCTCATGCGATAATACTTTAAAATAGGTTATGAATATAATCATGTAATTATAAAAAAAGTTTTTAATTAATGGGGAGAAAACAATTAGAAAACTACAAACACATGATGATAGAAAAGTAGGTTAAAAGTCCATCACATGGTGCTCTCTCACAGAACGAGACCCTTTTTGTTGAACGTTACTGTTGGGCATGAGATTCACGCAAATCCTATGCGACAAATAATTTTCTTTCCATAAAAATCTAAATAAAGAAAGAACGTACCATTTTTTATATCGAAGTTAAGGACTATATATATACTATTGATAAGAATAATATACTCAGACTATACTATTAATTAAATGGACCCACGTTAATAACGATGTCTGAAATAACCAAAACCCCACCAGACAATTCAGACAATATTTCTTTGTTTCTTTATGCATGTGAGTTATTTTTATTGGTAGAGAAAAAAATAAAAACAAATAATTAATTTAGTACTATTTAGTACATAATAAATTTTAAAATATTTCGACCATGTGATCTATACTTCTTAAGTACATTACTATAATTTGAATCTCTCACGTAGGTACATACACACGTGTGTACACAAAACACTATTTTCTCTAAAATTTACCAAGTGCAAATATCGTTGTTTCACTAAAATCACCATCAAGTATGTATTACTTTTACGAAATTAATCGGATTTGGAGACAAATTCAAAGACTAGCCAGATTTAGGGGTGAGATAATCCATTTGCAAAATAGATTTGAAAAGAGATTTTAGATTTTCTATCTTTATTCGGAGAGAAACAATCAAAGTAAGTGAACTTAAAATCAGGAAACAGAGTTAATAATCAGAGTAATTATTAACCATGGTTAAGTTGAATAACCAAAGTAATTAACGTGCATAAGTAACCATGGTTGGGTTTTTAAAAAGAGCTTTCATACAAACTTCAATTACCCCAGCAAGTCTTGTCTCCTTCTCTCTCTCTCTCCCTCTCTAACTGTATCTTCTTCTTCTTCTTCAACCTTCAGACTTTTCTAGTTGCAACTCTCATTCAATTGTTCAATTTCTCTGTAAAAATCAAAGCTTTTTGGAATCTTTCTTCGGCGAGATATTTCTTCACCGGCGCAAGCTTCTCTTGAGCGTGATTCATCACTGGGTTTGCATTTTTTCCTGGTGGGTATTCTTCAAATTGTTCAAAGCTCCGACCTTTTCTTCCTTAGAATCTGATTACTGGAATCTTGAAGCTGGAGAGACTCGAGTTTATATGGTTTCAAGCATCGTTGAGTCAATCATTGAGTTGTGTAGAAGAAAGGTTTGGTTTTCTTCTCCGTTTAAGTGGTTTTGGGTTTGGTAGGATTTGGTGTAATCTGGGAGATAAAGAAAGATGAATATGAGTGATTTAGGTTGGGATGATGAAGATAAATCGGTGGTTAGTGCTGTTTTAGGGCATTTAGCTTCTGATTTTCTTCGAGCAAACTCTAATTCGAATCAGAATCTCTTTCTTGTTATGGGAACTGATGATACTCTGAATAAGAAGCTCTCTAGTCTCGTTGATTGGCCAAACTCGGAGAATTTCAGCTGGAACTACGCTATTTTCTGGCAACAAACCATGTCTAGATCCGGACAACAAGTCTTAGGTTGGGGAGATGGGTGTTGTCGAGAGCCTAATGAGGAAGAGGAATCAAAAGTTGTTAGGTCTTATAATTTTAACAACATGGGGGCAGAGGAAGAGACATGGCAAGATATGAGGAAGAGAGTGTTGCAGAAGCTTCATAGGTTGTTTGGTGGATCTGATGAAGACAATTATGCTTTGAGCTTAGAGAAAGTTACTGCTACTGAGATTTTCTTCTTAGCTTCCATGTATTTCTTCTTCAATCACGGTGAAGGCGGTCCTGGGAGGTGTTATTCTTCAGGGAAACATGTGTGGCTCTCTGATGCAGTTAACTCTGAGTCTGACTATTGTTTCAGGTCTTTTATGGCGAAATCTGCGGGAATCAGAACGATCGTTATGGTTCCTACTGATGCTGGTGTTCTTGAGCTTGGTTCTGTTTGGTCTTTGCCTGAAAACATTGGCTTGGTTAAGTCTGTTCAAGCTTTGTTCATGAGGAGAGTTACGCAACCAGTAATGGTGACTTCAAACACTAACATGACTGGAGGGATTCACAAGCTTTTCGGGCAGGATTTGAGTGGAGCTCACGCGTATCCTAAGAAGCTCGAAGTGAGAAGAAACTTGGATGAGAGATTCACTCCTCAAAGTTGGGAAGGCTATAATAACAATAAAGGTCCAACATTTGGTTACACACCTCAGAGGGATGATGTGAAAGTGCTAGAGAATGTGAATATGGTTGTAGATAATAACAATTACAAGACGCAGATTGAGTTTGCGGGATCATCAGTTGCTGCTTCTTCGAATCCATCTACAAACACTCAGCAAGAAAAATCAGAATCTTGTACAGAGAAAAGACCAGTGAGCTTGTTAGCAGGAGCAGGAATAGTTTCTGTTGTTGATGAGAAGAGACCGAGAAAGAGAGGGAGAAAGCCTGCAAACGGAAGAGAAGAGCCATTGAACCATGTGGAAGCTGAGAGGCAGAGACGCGAGAAGCTTAACCAAAGATTCTACGCTTTACGATCAGTTGTTCCAAACATTTCTAAAATGGACAAGGCTTCTCTACTTGGAGACGCAATTTCTTACATCAAAGAGCTTCAAGAGAAAGTCAAGATAATGGAAGATGAAAGAGTAGGAACAGATAAGAGCTTATCAGAATCAAACACAATAACAGTAGAAGAAAGTCCAGAAGTTGACATTCAAGCTATGAATGAAGAGGTTGTTGTAAGAGTAATCTCGCCTTTGGATTCACATCCAGCTTCAAGAATCATACAAGCAATGAGAAACTCAAATGTTAGTCTAATGGAGGCTAAGTTATCATTAGCTGAAGACACAATGTTTCACACTTTTGTGATAAAGTCTAACAACGGGTCGGATCCATTGACGAAAGAGAAGCTTATAGCAGCGTTTTACCCCGAGACCAGCTCGACGCAACCGCCATTGCCTTCTTCTAGTTCACAGGTCTCTGGTGATATATAAGTTTCACATGATGGTGAAGCTTTTGTCTATTCTTGTTTCAGTATAGATAACTTTCAGGTTCAACTAGAAATAGATAAAATCCTTTTTTCTTTTCTCTTTCTTATAGTGAAAGGAATCCGGTTTAAGTATATTCATTAACTTTATTTAGACCATTGATTCACATATTTGTATCTTGGGAAAATATTTCCTATACTTTAGAAAATCAAATAAAGTATGAAAGATATTTGACTTCTCTTTCTTTGTTATGGATGCTTTATTCAGTTACAATTTGGGATCCATTCTTTTTTTTTTTCAAATAAAGCAATAGTTATAACAAGTTAATATTATCCAATCAATGTTATTCAGGTAAATATTTGATTAATTATCTTGTAGAATGTTCATGTACATTTGAATTTTGAAGTGACCAAATCTTATATATTGGTCATGAATATGATATATTGACATTTCAAGAGACTGAGCTAAAAATTACTTAAAAATGAGAATCAATTATTTTTTTTCCATTGGTCCATTATTTTATGCAATGCAGCACATAATAATCTATTTTGGTTTTGGTTTGGGCTTCTGGTAGTTCTGAAAAGCCCAGTATAAAGCCCAACTCCATTAATGCATCTTCACCTCTACGACGAGAATTGTGCTTCCGATTCATTTCACATAGGGTTTGTTTCTCCGATCAGATCCAATTTCAATCCTTCTCCGTCAGATTATCTCCTCGGCCACGATGTCTCTCCGCCGCACTATCCTCGATCTCCACCGTCAAACCCAGAGAGCCACTCTCTCAAAGTCTCTACCTTTCTCGATGAGTCACATCTCCTCCGCATCCGCCACCGCCGCCGTGAGAAACCCACTGGGAAGAGACCTCTCTTCAATCCCCTTCGCACAAGCCCAGAAACTGAAACCAGATTCAACCAATCTCGTCACCGATCGCTCGATTTCGTCTTCAATTGGGCAATCTGAACTCAACAAGGCAGCCAAATTCTCGCGTCAATCGTCTTCTCGAGGTTACACTAATGGCTCTTTCTTACGCAAAATCCCTGTAGTCTTTCACATACATGAAGGAATGGAAGAGATTTTGGCGGATTATGTTCACCAAGAAATGACAAGGAATTTGATTGTGATGTCTTTGGGATTGTTCCAGATTATCGTTCTTAAAGATATTATCTTGTTTCTTCTCTGAAACCAAGTAAACATCTTTTGGGATCTAAGGAACACTCTCGATCATCATCACCTGTTAATGAATGAATAGTGTGGGCTAAAAAAAAGGTCTTTCCTTTTATCTTCTTTGTTTTATGAATAAGAACTTGATGCAATGTTGCATTTTTACCTTCAAGCTTTTGTTGTGTGTTGTTTCAGTTTCTGGTTTCGTGTATTTGATTCTGTAAGGCTTAAAATGGAATTCTAAGCCTGTTAATCTTTTGATTGAATAATGACAACTTTTCTCAGCTTTGAGGATCATTTAATCACTACGTTTGCATTTCGAATTTAGCTTTACTGTAATCAGAAGCACGAGAGACTTACGTGAGTTTTGCAGTAGAAAAGTTGTGGTTTTTACCAAGTAGATGGTTTGATTATATACAACTTTTGAAGAGATTTTCTGGTTTTGGATTTGGTGTGATCATTATAAAGGTGATGGAGACTCTCAAGAAGTCACAAACAGAGAATTGTCGATGTTATGTTTACTTAGATCAAACATGAGATTTTGAAGATATAAAGCTATCAAATTGAATCTTAGTTAGATGTTCATGAACCTGGTTAAGATGCAACTGGACCAACAATATTCATGTTCCATAGCAGAAAGCCTGAAAGGTTGAATAGAACAAAGGGATATGAAACGAGTTAAAGAAGCGAATTAAAAGGCCCATCTTTTTATCTGTAGGCCCATACGAATTACGATTGTACTGGTTCATTGATTCAAATACTAACTCTCTCCTTATCCGAAGTTTTAAAAGCATCCTAATCCAAAACGGTGAAATAATGACGATTAAAACCCCAAAGTCTCTGGCTTGGTTTCCACTCCAAGGGTAAAATACAAAACAAAATCAACGAAACTGCCGTACACCGTTGACAATAAACAAAGGAAAAGTGTACATTAAAGAAGAAGAAGAAGAAGCTTCATTGTACGCGTCACCTACGCGAACGAGGTGGAGACACGTGTCCTTCCTACCACTTTCCTTTTGAAAAACCTCTCTCTCTTTCCTCTAAACTCTTTTGACCCTTGTTTCGCGAGCTGTTTTGTACGCCATTAGATTGAACCCTAAAAACTCTATTATTGGATTGGATCATCATCGTTAAAGCTCCACGCCTTGTCCCAATTTCCTCTTTGGTTCTTTCCTTCTGGTAAGAATCCGCTCTCTTTCTCTCTTTCTTTTTTCTTCATATGGTACGTCATCGGCGACATCAATTGGCTCGATTTGATTCACCTGTAGCTATCAATCAATCCCTGATCTGTTTAGGTTTGATCTCCTCTGTTTTTTCCTAGGGCTTGTTATTGTTGTTTCTCGAAAAAGAAGAAGAAGCGATGGTATTGGGATTTTAGGGATTATTGCGGTTTGTTGTATATATATATATAGAAGCTGAGGGATTTTGTGTTGTGAAGAACATCGAATCCTGTTTTTTTCCGTAAGAAAGTTCTTAGATTTCTCCAAGTGAAAGAAGATGTCATCAGCTGGTGTTGCGTTAAGTCCGGTTCGTAGCGAGCCATTGATTATGCCTCTGGTTCGTGCCAATTCTTGTCTTGATTCTTATCCTGACGACACCATCATGATTTACCTTACACTTCCTGGATCGGTGATACCAATGCGAGTGCTTGAGTCTGATTCCATTGAGTCTGTTAAGCTTCGGATTCAGTCTTACCGCGGCTTTGTTGTGAGGAATCAGAAGCTTGTTTTCGGTGGTCGAGAGCTAGCTAGAAGCAATTCTAATATGCGTGATTATGGTGTTAGTGAAGGCAACATTCTCCACTTGGTTCTTAAGCTCTCTGATCTTCAGGTTCTTGATGTTAAGACTACCTGTGGGAAACACTGCAGGTTTCATGTCGAGAGAGGGAGAAACATTGGGTATGTGAAGAAGCAGATTTCGAAAAAGCGTGGAGACTTTGTTGATCCTGATGAACAGGAGATTCTTTACGAAGGTGAGAAGTTGGAAGACCAGAGTCTTATTAATGACATTTGTAGAAACGATGACTCGGTTTTGCATCTGCTTGTGCGGAGATCTGCTAAAGTTCGAGTTAAGCCGGTGGAGAAGAACTTTGAGTTGTCTATTGTTGCCCCACAAGCAAAAGATAAGAAGGGTCGTGAAGCTAAGAGCATTGTGCCACCAAAAAAGCTTTCTTTGGAGCCGGTAGTTGTTAACTCCAAGGCTAAAGTACCTCTGGTGGTTAAAGATATGATTCAGTCTGCTTCTGATGGACTTAAAAGTGGGAATTCTCCGGTCAGGTCAAGCGAAGGTACGGGAGGAGCTTATTTCATGCAGGGTCCATCTGGCAACAAATTTGTGGGTGTGTTTAAGCCAATAGATGAGGAACCAATGGCTGAGAACAATCCTCAGGGTTTACCACTTTCGCCAAACGGTGAAGGTTTGAAGAAAGGAACAAAGGTTGGAGAAGGTGCATTAAGGGAAGTCGCTGCATACATTTTGGATCATCCCAAAAGTGGAAACAAATCTATGTTTGGTGAAGAGATAGGTTTTGCTGGTGTACCTCCCACAGCTATGATTGAATGTTTGCATCCAGGGTTTAACCATCCCAAAGGAATCAAAACCAAGATTGGATCACTTCAGATGTTTACTGAGAACGATGGCAGCTGTGAAGATATGGGTCCACTTTCATTTCCAGTAGAAGAAGTTCATAAGATTTCTGTGTTGGATATTAGACTGGCCAACGCAGACAGACATGGTGGGAACATTTTGATGACCAAGGACGAAAGCGGGAAGCTCGTTTTGGTTCCTATAGACCATGGATACTGCTTGCCTGAAAGCGTAAGTGCTCTTACTCTTTTTCTATTCTTTCTTGGATTCAGTTTTGCCTATAGTGTTCATTGTCATGAAACTAACTTTTGTTTTCGTCATCAGTTTGAAGATTGCACGTTTGAGTGGCTATATTGGCCACAAGCCCGGAAACCGTACTCTGCAGAGACCCAAGAGTACATAAGATCACTGGACGCAGAGGAAGATATTGATCTACTAAAGTTTCATGGATGGAAAATGCCGGCAGAGACGGCTCAAACGCTCAGAATCTCAACGATGCTACTGAAGAAAGGAGTGGAAAGAGGACTAACAGCATTTGAGATTGGAACCATAATGTGCAGAGAAACACTTAGCAAGAAGTCTCTGGTGGAGGAAATGGTAGAGGAAGCTCAAGAAGCTGTGCTTCCAGGGACGAGCGAAGCTGCATTCCTCGAAGCCCTATCCGATGTGATGGATTACCATCTCGATCACTCTCAGGAACACTAAAAATGGTTCTTGTTTAATTCAAAACTCTGGTATATACTCTTTGGTTTGCTTTTTATAAACCTGTTGGCTTTTGTATTTTTAAAACTTTTTCATTTCTGTCATTCTTTGGACATGTTCAAGGTGTTTTGTTAACTTCACTCAGACATATTTCATGGTAATGACAATTTAAGTGTTTACAATAGTTTTCTCTCTTTGTAAGATTTAGCTCTTCTCTACGATATACATGTCTCTCTGTTAATAAGCAATGAATGACGTCAAATCTACTGTGAAACTCCAAAACTGTCAAAATCTTACAGGAACTTCAAAAGGCAAATCGATGAGAACGAAACTCAAAGATGAGCAGAAGCAATTCACAATCGTTACTTTCGTATTGAATCTGCTCTTCCTGTAGCTCTTTTTGATGTCTCTGTTTTCTCAAGTCTTTCATGTCATTGAGCTTCGCTTTGAATTCCTTAAGGTACCAAGGTCCGATCATCCTCTTCCTATTCGAAAAGATACACATAAGCCATGCTTTGCATCGCAGGCGATTCCAAAGACCCGGTACAGCTTCCATGACAGAATCCAAAGCTTCACCAAGCCTTTCAGTTGTGCTTACCACGTTCAAAACGCAAGACCATCGCAGGGGCCAAGGTTTTCGTTTAAATATTAACAAGGTTTGTTTGTTAGCGAGCATCATCTAAAGAGAACAAATACAATCTTTCTATAGATCCTCCGACTATAATGTTCTTAGTCTAACCAACAAAATAAATATTGTTATCTTAAAGAAAGTGTGTGCTTAGGGTTCTCATGATTTGAATTATAACATGTCTCCATTCAATTTCTTAAAAATGTATCTTGACTAAAGAGAACAAGTACGACCTTTCCATAGATTCATCAGACTACAATATTCTATTATTCCTCATCTAACCAACAAAATGAATATTGTTATTTTTATTTAAAGACGAAAGATAGAGATCTCTTAAGTTTGAACTATATATATATTAAGTGAAATAATAACAAGTCTTCTTGTCCCTCCCTTAGTACAAAAAACCACCAAATGACTTTCTCAAAACAACTCTTCCTTTACCTCTTCTTCCTCTTCCCTCTCCTACACGCTTCACACCCACAACAATGCTCTTCCTCCTCATGCGGTCGTGATGATGTCCATGTCCGTTTCCCTTTCTGGTTACTCTCAAAACAGCCTGAGCTCTGTGGCCATGCCGGATTTAATCTCCAATGCACAGCTAGTCCCAAGACAGCTCTCAAGCTTCCTAATTCCGGAACATTTCTTGTCCGAGAGATCGACTATTTAAGCCAGCAGATTCGTCTCTATGACCCTGAAAATTGCTTGGCAAGAAAGCTTTTGACCTTCGACATATCAAGATCTCCTTTCTCTGCTCTCTACCTTGTCAGCTACACGTTCTTGAGCTGTCCTAATGAGGTTGCAAAGTCGTCCAGGTTTGACTCCATCCCATGTCTAGGCAATTCAACGACCTCGTTCTTGGCTACAACTAGTTTGGATCTCGCGAAATCTATGCTGCCTTCTTGTCAGATCGTCAAGACATTAGATGTTCCGGTTTCTCGGCGAGTTATTGCCAAGAAATCAAGATTCTCGACTGATGTCAACGATAAAGACCTTTGGCTGAAATGGGATTCTCCAAGTTGTAGCGATTGTGAGAGGGATTTTTTGAGATGTGGATTCAGAAGCAACACTTCTCTCCAAGTCAAATGCTTCCCTTTTGAAAATTCCGGTACAAATTACTCCAATTCTTTCTCTTCTTAGTTCTTATAACTTACATTAATTAATAGTTATGAATTAACGACGAATGAGTTAGTCTTCATAAAAAAAGTTCAAATTGGAGGAATCTTTGATTATTTGGGGTTTTCAAATAATTATCCAATGATTAAACAACTAGACAAAAAATCTAGTAGGCCATTACATTTGACATTGAGCCGTTGACTATATATTGATTAGTTAAATATTGTTTAACCACATTTTTTAAAAAGATCAAATCTCCACTCTTTTCAATATGTCATAGACTGTTGTACTCCGTAGATAATCCCTTATAATACGAATTTTAAAAGAATAGTGGTAACATGACTTGTTGTTTAGTGATTGTGTTATCATCAGATTCAACAAAGAAAAAATAATACGTACATGGTGGCTTAAGTAAATTGATCTTTCGAAACATGATTTTGGCAGGCTACAACACGGAACCACAAGTGCTTAAGATTATACTCCTGAGCATAATTGGACCGCTCACGATCTTTGCTACTTGTATTGCAGTCGGAGTTTGCACCTCCGAAAGATTCGCTTCCCTGATACAACGCAACGTGGCTATCGCCGCCTTGCAGCCAAACGAGGTTATAGTCACGACGGGTCTTGATGAATCTATAATAGAATCATATAAGAAAACGGAATTAGGAGAGAGTAGAAGATTACCGGGAAATAATGATGATATTGTTTGCCCTATTTGTTTATCGGAGTATGCTAGCAAAGAGACCGTGCGGTGCATACCAGAATGTGATCATTGCTTCCACAGTGAATGTATAGATGTGTGGCTTAAGATTCATGGTTCGTGTCCTCTTTGTCGGAATTCTCCTTCTCCGGCTCGTCAAGCTGTCTAAGATGTTAAGACTTATAAACATAAACCATTTATGATTTTTTTTAGAAAATGTTAAGAATGGTAATTTGTTCATTTTCAAAAATTTGTTGGTGGTAAGATATATATACTAGTTTTGTTGGGTTTACGATATGTAGTTATTTATATCCATATCAAACGACGCATTCCATTTATGGAACATATCCTTGACTTTTCTTGTACAAAATGTAGACTTTTCTGACTTTCTCCTTAGTAGTACTTTAATTATGAGAATGGTTAAACTCTTTTAACAGAATTTTTCGTTTAATATCAACTAGTAATACCATTTTCCTTAGTACTATCGAACAATGATAATCTCAAAACAACTTTTCCTTTTATTTTTCCTCCTCTTCTTCATCTTCCCTCTCCGACACGCCTCAAACCCTAGTAAATGTTCTTCTTCTAATTCGAGACCACACAGATGTGGACCCTTAGAAGTCCCCATCCGTTTCCCTTTCTGCGACCATCCGTTATTCAATCTCCTCTGCACCAATCTCAATAATACAGTCCTACAACTTCCTATGTCCGGAACATTTTTTGTCCAGTATATCGACTACAGAAAGCAACAGATTTATATCAACGATCCTGAAAACTGTTTGGCTAAAAGGCTTTTAACCTTCAACATTTCAGGATCCCCTTTCTCTCCTCGCTTTGATACCTTATACACGTTCCTGACTTGTCCTAATGAGCTCGTGTTGCCGTCTTGGTATCCGTCCATTCCTTGCCTAAGTAATTCCACCTCCTCCTTCTTCGCCACGTCTAATTTTGCTCTCGCAGAGTCTATGCTTCCTTCTTGTCAGATCGTGAAGAGAATATATGTTCCGGCTGATTCGCCGTTTGCAGAAACAAGATTCTCGAGCTACCTCAATCAAAGCCTCTTGTTGGAGTGGAACTCGCCTAATTGCAGAGGTTGTGAGATAGATTACTTGAGATGTGGATTCAAGAACAAAGCCTCCCCCGAAGTAAAATGCTTCGGTGCTAAAAAATCCGGTACGAACTCAACTTTTTTTTTCTTATCTTGTTCTTCATTCCTTGTGACCCAAGATAACTCCAATAATGGGTAAGGATGAAGAAGATGCTGTCTGTTTTCGTGGAAAGCTTCAACTCCAAGAAATCTTTAGGTTTTACGTGTTCCAAGTACTATTTTACCCATTAAGCAAGAATCGGAAAATCATAGTTGGAAGGAACTAAATTTGACCATTGATTATTTAATTGCGTTTTAAGAAAATATCAAATCCAATATTTCCCCTCAACTATATAAGGAAGTATTCTCAATATCTCATTCCACACGCTATAATCAAAATGGCGAATTACATACTTTGTTTTTAAGTGGTTAAACTGACTCCTCAAACATTAATTGGCTTGGCAGGTCATTTAAGCAGGGCAGTAGTAGCAGTACTTATATGTTTGTCCATAATAGGAGCAGTCATCCTCTTTGTTACTTGTATCGCTATCCGGATTCACAACACACCGAGACGACGACATTGGGCAGTACCAGCGGCAGCCGCAACCGTAATGCAGCAACCAAGAGAGGTTATGGCCACGAGGGGTCTTGACCAATCTACAATAGAAAAATACAAGACAATGGAGTTGGGAGAAAGTAGAAGGCCTCCCGGGACTAATGGTATTGTATGTCCCATTTGTTTATCAGAGTATGTGAGCAAAGAGACCGTACGGTTTATACCTGAATGTGACCATTGCTTCCACGCGAAATGTATAGATGTGTGGCTCAAGATTCATGGTTCATGTCCTCTTTGTCGGAACTCACGTGCGTGAAGGAAATGCTGAAATGTTTGAAGTATTCAACGTTTTAATTAATGTGTATTTTGGAAAAACATAGATGAATATTTTTAGGGAGTGAAGACTCATTATTTTCTTGATTAAAGATTAATGATATTGTTTGTTCAATTTGTTTATGTATTGTGAAATGAACCATGTGAAAGAAGCATAACAAAAGAAGTATATTTAGCTATTTTTTTATATATATATCAAAATAAATTTATATATCTATACAAAGAAAAAGTGACAAAAGAGGATATTAATAGATGGACTAAGATTTTATGTCATCTTTCTTATAAAAAATCGTTTGAAAGTTTAAATAATTATCAACCATTGGTTTATGTAGCATACATGAAATTATATATTATTCATCATTTTCAAAAAACTTGTTGGTGATAAAATATCAGTTTTGTTATAAATTCCTATCGTTGAGTTTATGAAATATAGTTGTTATATACAATCAAACGACACATTCCATTAATGGACCATACACTACTTCTTTTGACTTTTCTGACTTTCTTCTTAGTACTTAACTACGTATGAGAATGGTTAATTAAACTCTTAAATACATTTTTTAGTTTAATACTACATGTAATAACATTTTCAATAGTATCGAATAACATTATGACATTCTCAAAACAGCTTTTTCCTTTCGTTTTCTTCCTTCTCTTCCTCGTCTCTCTCCGACACGCCTCAAACCCTAATAACTGTTCATCTTCTTCATCAAGACCACTCAGATGTGGACCCTTAGAAGTCCCCATTCGTTTCCCTTTCTGTAACCATGCGAGATTCAATCTCCACTGCACCGATCTCAATAAGACTGTCCTAGAACTTCCTATGTCCGGAACATTTCTTGTCCGAGATATCGACTACAGAAGGCAAAAAATCTATATCAACGACCCTTAAAACTGTTTGGCTAAACGGCTTTTAACCTTCAACATTTCAGGATCTCCTTTCTCTCCTCACTTCGATATCTTATACACGTTCTTGTCTTGTCCTAATGAGGTCGTGTTGCCGTCTTGGTATCCGTCGATTCCTTGCCTAAGCAATTCTACTTCATCCTTCTTCGCCACGTCTAATTATTCTCTTGCACAGTCTATGCTTCCTTCTTGTCAAATCGTGAAGAGATTACATGTTCCGGCTACTTCGCCATTTGGGGAAACAAGATTCTCGAGTGACCTCAACAATCAAAGCCTCCTGCTGGAGTGGGCCTTGCCTGATTGCAGAGCCAAATGCTTAGGGGCTACTAAAAAAACTGGTACAATATATAACTCAAACATTTTCTCTTGTTCTTTTTCTTTTCTTTACGATTCAAGAGAACTTTTCATTAATGGTAAGGATGAAGAAGAGACTATCTGATTTGGTGGAAATCTTCAACCTCAAGTTATATTCTTAATTAGGTTTAAGGTTTCTGAAGTAATTATTCACGCATAAGGCAAGTATAGAAAAATCATAGTAGGATTTAAATTTGACACTACGATATAGCTATTGATTGATAACTGTCTTTTAACAAATCCAATATTTTACATCAACTACGGAAGTATTCTCAATCTCTCATTCCACATTACTAGCGTGGCATTTGATCTAAGTAAACTTGTTTTTTTTTAATTGATAAACCGATTCCACACATAGAGCGATTACATTTTGATGGTTTAATTAGATTTTAAGCTGACTTTGGAAATATTTTGACAGGTAATTTAAGTAGTGGAGTACTAGTACTAGTTATAAGCTTGTCAGCAGTCACCGTCTTTGTCTTTCCTACTTGTATCGCTATCCGCCTTTACGACTCCGAAAGATTCGATTCAGCTATCGCAGCCGCAACCGTAATGCAGCAGCCGAGAGAGGTTATGGCCAGGAGGGGTCTTGACCAATCTACAATAGAAACGTTCAAGAAAATGGAGTTGGGAGAAAGCAGAAGGCTTTCGGGTACTAATGGTATTGTGTGTCCCATTTGTTTATCAGAGTATGCGAGCAAAGAGACCGTACGTTTCATACCGGAATGTGACCATTGCTTCCATGTGGAATGTATTGATGTGTGGCTCAAGATTCATGGTTCATGTCCTCTTTGTCGGAACTCATGTGCGTGAAGGAAATGCTATTGAACGTTTTAGATAAATGCTTTTTCTGGAGTGATGATTTATGTTATTGATTAGAGATTAATGATATTATTCACTTTAATCAAACAGATTCATAGTTTCATGCCCACGATGAATTTGTTATGATAATTACAGGGACGAGAGATGCTTAATTGCCACAGATTAATTCCTTAATTACTTTTGCTAAAGTTGCTAAATTAATCTCCACAAGTTTATATGCTAATCATTCAAAGTTTCAATCGTAAACAAACATTTTCGTTTCTTTTACAAAAAAATAAAAATACAATGACTGACATTATTTGGTTCTCAAATACAATGATTGAGAAGTTTAATTAAACAGAGATTAGCAAAAGTTAACAACCTGGAATTGATCATCATCATCATCAATCATCTTCACCTTCATCAATCGTCCATCGTAGCTGTTTATTAGATCTGCTCGGTTCCTCCGTCGCAGCATTATCCACCGGTAAATCTGATGCCAGATTTGAGAGCGAAGAAGACGAAGAAAGCGATTGGAGATTAGAAGAAGACGACGATGAGGAGAAGAGATTCATAGCCATGATGTTGCCTTCGCTCCAAGACCTTCGGATCGGGAACGAGATGCTCTCTGAGCTTCCGTGGCGGCGACAAGACGGCGGCCGTCGCTGATTTTGATTTTTCCCAGCGCCACTTGATTTATCGTGAAGAGCACATCCGCAGTTTTTGTGGTAAGGACGCCGTTCGATGGCGGAATCAAGGCCGGAGATACAACCCTCGAAGATGCTGCGGAATATTCCGTCGGCGGCCATCGTTTGGCTAATTCTCCGATTTCGAGATCCGGTGGAGAAGAATAAGGATCTGAATCTTTCGGTAAACTCGATTTAACTATTTAATGCCAGATATTTTTGCGTAAATAGCTCTGGGCTTTATGTTTAACAAGCCCAATAAGGCATAATCCGACGGCGTTAGTTGACAACTGGCAATTATTTAAACGATGCGTTGGATCACCCTCTAAGCCATCGGGATAAACGACGCCGTTAGGGTCTTTAAATAATTGGATCCCAAAAGACGACGTTAATGTTTTCCGCTGCATATATAAAACCGATTTGAAATAATAGTCTGTTATTCGTTAGCTACTTTAGCTATACAGATCAGAGAAGAGCAAAGAAAAAGCGTCTTGGAGAGAGAGAGAGAGAGCTACTGAATTTGGCGATCGTCTCTTAGATTCGATTAGGGTTTGAAGTTTCTGATGGCGAGGAGAATCCAAAGAAGATCTAGGTGCAGAGACCTCTATCGACAATGTGTGACATCAGTGGTTTTGGGGTTTCTCTTATTTCTCGTTTACTCCACCCTCATGATCAGCTACAGACTTCACAAGCGTTCACTGTTTGGTTCGTTCTTTACCAACCATTAATGGATTCTTTTTCTTTAGTTCTTGGAAGATGTACTTATTTCTGTAAATCATTTCAGAGAAATACAACATCAGGAATAACTTCATCAACAAGGTAATCAACTTACGATCATCACATTGTACTGAAAGATTTGAAAGAAATTTTGAAACGTGTTGTTGAATGGTTGTTTATTCAGGATCTTAACTGGAGAGAACGTGAAGCTCTGGAATCAATTCCATCTCTTTTCACAAAAGAGGTCCTTGGTGTTCTTTGTTTTGCTGCTTACGTTCTTCCGATCCTTTGTTGGTACAAGTAACTTACTAGCGTTTGAAACAGGTCCTTGATGTTCTCAATTCCACCACCTCCAGTGACAATCCTTTGAGCCTTGATTCACTCAGGAAGAATCATTCAGTGGCTAACTCAGTTCAAACTTCTTCTGAGGTAGATAGATACTTATGGTTCTTCTCTACTTTCTTGACCTGTACGAAATGACTGATGCTTGTTGTTTGAAGGGAAACGAGGACAAAATGGTTCCTCGTTTTGGTCATGGAACCTGGATAGGAAAAGCATTTAATGATACACCAGAGATGTTGCATGAAAGGGTAACTTTTAATCTTTCTTTACTCTCTTCACATTGGTTACATGATGGCTTTTATCTGATTTGATATGTTCTGTTGTGTTTTTCTCAGAGTCTGAGACAGGAAAAAAGATTGGAAAGGGCTAATGAGCTGATGAATGATGATAGTCTGCAAAAGCTTGAGACGGCAGCCATGGCACGTTCCAGATCTGTCGATTCTGCACCACTAGGAAACTACACCATTTGGAAAAATGAATACCGGAGGGGCAAGAGTTTTGAAGATATGTTACGTTTGATGCAAGATCAAATCATCATGGCACGAGTTTACAGTGGACTTGCAAAGTTTACAAACAATCTCGCCTTGCACCAAGAGATAGAAACACAACTAATGAAACTAGCTTGGGAGGAAGAATCTACTGATATTGATCAGGAGCAGAGGTATCATCGGCAGTACATATTGTTCTTAAGATAAACTCTTAAAAAGTTTAATCCTTTTGTTGTTGTGGCAGAGTACTTGACAGTATAAGAGACATGGGACAAATACTGGCTAGAGCACACGAGCAGCTATATGAATGCAAGTTGGTGACAAATAAGTTGAGAGCAATGCTACAAACAGTTGAAGATGAACTCGAAAACGAGCAGACTTATATAACGTTCTTGACTCAGCTAGCTTCCAAGGCACTACCAGATGCTATCCACTGCTTGACCATGCGCTTGAATCTAGAGTATCATCTCCTGCCTTTACCGATGAGAAATTTTCCAAGGAGGGAGAATTTGGAGAATCCAAAACTTTACCACTACGCTCTCTTCTCTGATAATGTACTGGCTGCATCAGTTGTTGTCAACTCCACAGTCATGAATGCACAGGTAATGATCAATCCCTAGTAATTGTTGCAAGAATAAGTGCTTTAAACTTACAAGGCCTACTGGGTTTATTTGGCAGGATCCTTCAAGGCATGTTTTCCACCTTGTGACTGATAAGCTCAACTTTGGAGCAATGAGTATGTGGTTTCTGTTGAACCCTCCTGGAGAAGCGACCATCCATGTCCAAAGGTTTGAAGATTTTACTTGGCTCAACTCATCTTACTCTCCAGTTTTGAGTCAGCTCGAGTCAGCAGCTATGAAGAAGTTCTACTTCAAGACAGCGAGGTCTGAATCAGTTGAATCAGGCTCAGAAAACCTCAAGTACCGGTACCCGAAATACATGTCAATGCTTAACCACCTGAGGTTCTACATCCCTAGGATCTTCCCAAAGTTGGAGAAAATCTTGTTTGTTGACGATGATGTGGTTGTTCAGAAGGATTTAACTCCCCTATGGTCCATTGATCTTAAAGGGAAAGTGAATGGTGCAGTAGAAACCTGTGGTGTTACCTTCCATCGCCTTGATACTTACTTAAACTTCAGTGATAAACACATTTCAGAAAACTTTGATCCCAAGTTCTGCGGATGGGCTTATGGGATGAACATCTTCGACCTGAAAGAATGGAAGAAGAACAACATTACAGAAACTTATCACTTTTGGCAAAACCTGGTCAGCTCTTCTTCTTGGCTTATCTTTAATCTAAAACTGTTGTAGATTTAAGTTGAGAGTGATATGTTATTCCCCTGTTTTTGCAGAACGAAAACCGGACTCTATGGAAACTAGGAACATTGCCACCAGGGCTCATAACGTTCTACAATCTGACACAACCACTTCAGAGAAAATGGCACTTACTTGGACTGGGTTATGATAAAGGAATCGATGTCAAGAAGATTGAAAGATCAGCTGTTATACATTACAATGGACACATGAAACCATGGACAGAGATGGGGATAAGCAAGTATCAGCCATATTGGACGAAGTACACCAATTTTGACCATCCTTACATCTTTACTTGCAGGCTGTTTGAGTGAATAAGACGACTCTAGCCTTCTTAGGTTACTTACGTACATACATAACACATTACATGTAAGTACTGATTCATGTATATAATAAATACTTCAAAGTGATCCATATGAAATATAAGGTTGCCTTCACATTTATGTGTGTACACGATCTTGTAGTTATCGAACAGGTTCCTGATTACAACAGAATCACAGAAAAAACTTCAGTTACTGCTTTAAGTACTTCTACAGAAGATTAGCCGCAAAGTTGATTTAGATGAAGAAATGAATGTGCTGTGTTCTTTAATTGTATCGTTAACAATCCATCAAGCAATCAAAATACTTAAAATATGCTCTAAACTTATGTTCTTATACAAAAATACTAAAAATAGATCAAACAACATCCAAAACAAAAACTAAACTTGCTCAAGAAAGTGGCGAAGGGATCCGATAGAGCCAACGCGGGAGAGCAAAGGTAGAATATTCATATAAACGTTTAACCGCGGAGTCCCACTCGCCAGCAAAACTCAGAGTGCCATTGTCGCTGCTATGGTCCCCAAACTTGCCATTGTGCAAGTTAGCAGAGGCCAAACAGGGGTGCATCTTCCTCTGCACGTATACTGTATTAGAATCAGAAGGGTTTACTGCCAGCGGAATGTAATCGAAAGCGGTCATTGGAGATATTTGAGCTACTAATTTCCATTCCGCGCTCTCTAGCCTCCATATACTTAACTTATGCTCTAGACTTATGTTCATATACATAAGAAACCCTTGAGAACTTGTGCAAGGTCTTCTGAAATCCGCTTTGTTATCCAAGTCGGGAAAATCTAAGACTTGGCATAGATCAGATTCAGCATAGAAATCATGTGATACAACCACTTGGATAGTTTTGATATTCGGCGCATATGAGCGACCACGAAGAATGAGAGTTTTGATGATGAGAAAGGAAAAGCTCCCGGAGAAACTCAGATTCTACGATTGATTTCCATTCCTTGCAAACCAAGTTGCAAGTTGTGATGCTCTTTATCGGTAACCTCGCTAGTATAATTTCCAATACATCCAAATTCAACGAATTCATCAACTTGTTTGTTTTTCTAGCTCTGTCATAACTTGTATATCTGGTTAGGGTTTTACTCTGTTTTTAGTTTTGCCCAAAAGTTCTGTTATCGATATATATACGTTTCTAAGTAAACAAATATCTGATCGTCAAAAGAAAAAGGTATACAAATATACATCTATTTTTTTTCTTTGGTATATAAATATATAGTATTCTTTTTTCTGTATTAGTATAAAATCTAAAACGACCATCATGGGAAAATTTACTTTTATCATTCATCTTCAAGTTAAAATTAAGCTAATTCATTTCAATGCAAAGGTTCAACTGAAATTTTTCCTATTAACTCAAAATCTTAATTTCCCGAGGATACTTGGTTCTTTTTCAGTATCGGCTAGTTTTAGCAAAAAAACACTGACATAAAAGAATCTCTCACTTCTTGATCTTTCGGTCCTTGAGTTGTCTCTCCAGAGTTCTGATTCTCTGATTCAGAACTGAACTCCGTGAGATTCTTCTATCTGGAACACTTGAAGATGACTCGGAGGACATAGGAGGTTTTTCTTGAGCAACAACACTTTGGTCTTTTGGCTCGGCAAAGGAAAATGGCAAAGGCGAAGACGGTGATGGCTGCCTAGTAGAAGAGTTGACAACATCTGGGAGATTCAAGAGCTTCCTCACATCAGGACGTCTTAATGCTGCATATATACACAAGCAAAAGATACAAATAAAAAAAACTCTTCAGGATTTGCAAAACTCACGTCTCAAAGAGTAAGAACAATGTTCAGGGGACTTACTTAATCCATACACAAGAGTAAATAGGTTGGAAGTAAGCCAGTAACAAAACAATGCCTGCAGACAAAAAATCATTCGTTTGTGGTAAGCAAAATGTCATTTTTCTTACGTTTCCAATGCTTATGAACATCAAAAAGTCAATAGAGGAACATTAGGCTTTACCTTTTCAATGCCAATCAAAACTGGAATAGAAAGGAAGGCAATGATTCTTGAGAATTTCTTCATAGTTCCAGCTACTGGATTGCCTTCAAGACCTTCCTGCATGTTTGACTATGTGAAAAGAGAAACAAGACTTGGGTTAGATAAATTAGTCATGAAATATAACCAACTACCAAAAGTTAGTCATGAATAGGCCAACAAGAAAGTATAAGCTCTTACCTCTACCATAATCAAGAAAGTCACTGCAGTGAGGAGTGGCAAGATATAAGTGGTATCTGTGGTGGTCAGATCAGTAAACCAAAGAGTTCCCCCGGTTTTAAATGATGGGACTTTCTCGGCCATATTCCTGATCTGTAGACAAACATCAGTGAACACATAGACAATAATAATCAGAAACAGTAAAAGACTTGAGTATATACGTATAAACATCTTACCGCAAAGAAAAAGCTGATGAAGATGGGACCTTGAATAATAAGTCCTTTGAGGGGGGTAAATGGAGTTACTCCATGTCTAAGCCAATCCACGAAACAATAGAAGCATATCAGTGGATGAGGAACTAGTAGTACGTTTAATTTGAAGAGATAAATCATCTCCACCAGTCATCCATAAAAGTGGACTTACTCTTTAAACAATAATTGCATCCGTCTTTGACCTTCTGCCATGGCTTCAGGATCCTGAGCCTAAAAAATATTATAACACATGCAAAAGGTCTTAACCACGACACTCTAGAAACGCTAGTTGGAACTTTATCGACAATTCCTAACCAAACAGAAAACTCGAGAAAGCTACTCAATCAAGATTATAGTTCACAAGTGATAGTTAGAAAACCCTGAAGGAATCATCCAATTACTAACTATGACAAACTGAGTTTATCTTTATATTTATCCAGAAGGCATTTTCACGGCCTTGAACAGTGTCAAACTCACAAACGCTCTTCTGCACACAAAGATGAAGTAAGAGAAGGCGCAGAAACAGATTGTACCTTAGTGCTCATCTCTTGTCTTAACTCCTCCAGTTGTGGCCTCAGAACCTGCAAGAACATGATAGATAAATCACAAATGGAAAAGAGGCAAATCCTAGTGACTGAAAAAAGCAATCAGAGAACAAAAATCTAAAAACTGACATTGAGTTTGTAAGTAGCCTTTAGTTGATTCAAAAGAATAGGTATTGTAACTCCACGGATAAGAACAGTTGTCAAGGCTATTGAAGCCCACCTGCCAAAAAAAAATGAAAAGAAATTTACCACTGATACATACAAAAAAACATAGCCAAATAAAATGAGTTTAAAAACAGTTTACATATAATACCAGTTCAGGCCAGTAAAGGAATGCACAGCATCAATCAAATGCTGCAAAGCAGCAACAGGAAAAGCAGAATCGGCAGCAGCAATAGCAACCTCGTTTATAGCAGGAACAACAGCTTGGCTTGTGGTGGTCACAGCTTCAATGATTTCATCGGGAACAACCTCCGTAGCCACAAAGTCGATACCATCAACTTTATCAGACCATTCTGGTGGTGTAGAACTCATATGCCGACACGAAGACAATCCAAGACCCAACGGACCAGTAGCAAACGACTGATAATGCCTATCCGCAAACATAGAGCTAAGCTTATTAGTCCCATTACGTGCTAAGACTTCACGAATCATTGTATCCGAAGAACCAGATTTAGTTTCATCTCTATCATCACGAATTAGATGACCACACGATGGATAAACTCGTCTCTGTAGAAGATTAACTCTCTTCGTGATTCCACGCAAGCAAGTAGCCATAACTAAGATCCTGCTAACAAAAAGAGAGTTCTTATAGCAACAACAAATACACAAGAGATAAAATTCGAATCAAAACCAGTCTAATAAGTTCCTCAAAGATCATCAATTTCTGCTTTTACTTGTACAGATAAGGATTCATTTCAAGCTTCACAACATTTTCTTGAGAGAGCACAACGAGAAGAGTGAGAAACCGAAAGTTTCAAAATTACCTAAGGGATTGAAATCAAAACTGCATTCACAGTTCGGCTGAGTCGACTCGTAGTCTTAGGGCTAAGACCTGAGAGAGCGATCAGGACTTCGCGTCTCTCTCTACCTGACGACGACCATCGCAACAAAAAACGCACCGTTTCATCTGACAAACGAAAACGAAAGACAAAACGCGGCGTTTCGTCTATCTAACCTTAATGGGCCTTAAAACCCAGTTAATTAAGCTTGCAGGACAAAGAAAAACAAAACAAGTCAATTTAAATTAGCCGCCAACTCGAGAAGACTTGGGCATCAGGCCTAAAACTTTCTATAGGCCTAACGGTAAAAAAAGAGAGACTTATTTCGTTATCACAACAAAACTAAAACGTGCTTTAAAACCTATATATAAATTTTTTTTTTTTTTTAACATNTTATTTTCCATTGTTATTATGATCAAGAGTTTTCCAGCTGTAAGGCTGAAGAAATTACAATCGGAATGTAATCATAAAATTTAAATTGTTCATTCTGGGGTAAGTGACTCTTGGCAAGAATATCCGCCGGTTTGTTCTGTTTTCGGTTGATCCATGTGAATCTGCATTCCTGAAANCGTTGCTTCCAAGCTTGAACATCTCTTATCCAATTAAAGNTATCAAAACGTGATTTTCTCCTATTGAGGATTTCCATCACCTCCCTGTTATCTCCTTCAAACCAGATTTTTCTATGACCGTGGCTCCAACAGCTTTG
>Ga0041059_1000558_pt1 | contig 28784 bp, 24 predicted proteins | sample AraColnosormetaG_FD_56232 | JGI IMG/M metagenome (GOLD analysis project Ga0041059, IMG submission 56232) | Arabidopsis roots microbial communities from North Carolina, USA - Col MF nosort | ecosystem: Host-associated > Plants > Roots > Unclassified | place: USA: North Carolina | collected... | reverse complement strand
TGAAGAGCTTACATTAATTATTCAGTGGACACATGGCAAATGTTAAAGTGATGATGTGTCAATCATATGGAGAGAGTTGGCCAACTTTCATATATATGATTCTTAAACCTGTAAAAGTTCAGTTCACCCGACGAACCAACTTCCAAGTAGTAGTCCAAATCATAGATTCTTTTGAGGTTTTAAATGTACCCTCACGTCAGAATCTACTTAAGTCTTTCCCCTTTTTCTGTCTCTCTTTCACCTTTTCTTCTCCATCGATCTTACCTCCACGGAACTTCTTATTTAAATCAAAAAAATTCAGAATCTTTTAATCTCACGCAGGCAAATGTCTCGTAATTTAATCTATAGAAGAAACAGAGCTCTCTGTTTTGTTTTAATCTTGTTCTGCTTCCCTTACCGGTTTGGCGCTAGAAACACGCCGGAGGCGGAACAATCCACAGCAAAAGCAACTCAAATAATACACGTCAGCAATTCCACGTGGCATGATTTCTCTCGTCTTGTAGATGTCCAAATAGGTAGCCACGTCAGCGGCGTATCAGAGCTCAAAAGATACCTCCACCGATTCGGTTACGTCAATGATGGCTCCGAAATATTTTCCGACGTGTTCGATGGTCCTCTGGAATCGGCAATCTCTCTGTATCAAGAAAATCTCGGTTTACCAATAACCGGAAGACTCGACACGAGTACAGTTACTCTCATGTCGTTACCGCGATGTGGCGTTAGCGATACGCACATGACCATCAACAACGATTTCCTCCACACAACGGCGCATTATACGTATTTCAACGGTAAACCGAAATGGAACCGTGATACGCTAACCTACGCTATCTCCAAAACTCACAAACTCGATTACTTGACGTCAGAAGACGTCAAAACCGTTTTCCGGCGAGCTTTTTCACAGTGGTCAAGCGTGATTCCGGTGAGTTTCGAGGAAGTCGACGATTTCACGACGGCTGATTTAAAGATCGGATTCTACGCTGGTGATCACGGTGACGGGCTTCCGTTTGACGGTGTACTTGGAACTTTAGCACACGCTTTTGCGCCGGAGAACGGGAGGCTTCACCTCGACGCGGCGGAGACGTGGATCGTCGACGATGACTTGAAAGGATCTTCAGAGGTGGCCGTTGACTTGGAGTCTGTGGCGACTCACGAGATCGGTCACTTGTTGGGATTAGGACATAGCTCGCAGGAGTCGGCGGTTATGTATCCGAGTCTCCGACCGAGGACCAAGAAAGTTGACCTTACGGTTGATGACGTGGCAGGTGTACTTAAGCTATATGGTCCGAATCCTAAACTACGGTTGGATTCACTAACGCAGTCGGAAGATTCTATTAAAAACGGCACCGTATCACATAGATTCTTGTCGGGGAATTTTATCGGTTATGTTCTGTTGGTTGTTGGTTTGATTCTTTTCCTATAGGTTTATAGGCATAAAAAATACTGTTTTTATTCATTTATTTTTAATTAAATGTACATATATTTTTCAACTATGTAAATGTAAATATATAGTTGAACAAAAAAAGATGTACATATATAGTTAGGCTTATAATTAGGTTTATGGTCTTGATGATAGCTTCCTCTAAGGGATTATTATTCTTTGATTCATTACTTTTTGAGTTTGTGTATATCATTATCTCAAAAAATTGAAAGATATTGATGTTTATGGAACTATACATGATTGGTCCCACCCCTAATGGCACTAATGACTAATTCATAGGTGATAGATTACTTTATATATGTGCTCCAAGTAAATACTGTTTTTTTCCCAATCCAAACTAGATTGAGGAAAAAATGTAGATAAAATATCTGATCTACTTTCTTAAGATCCTACCTTCATTTCTTTTTCATAGTAATCTTTTCTCCATATTTACAAGCTATATACATTAGTTTCTTGTTCAGACAAAAAAGAAAGAATATAATTCCATTAGAAAAAAAAATTCATTAAACAGAATCTTATTTTAGTTAAGAAAACAGAAAACTGTTTTAAGTTTTTTTGGCTAAATATGTACACATTATACAAACCTTTTTTGAAAGAAAATAACATCTTGGTGTTTTGTATCATCATTTTTTCTTTAACATCATTATACAAAGTTACAACAACTTGAAAAAATTAATTATATAAGCCCATTAAATCTTGTATCATAAGCCCAGCCCAAAGTTATAAACTTTTCAAAATGCAAGGAGCTAAAAAACAAGTTGGTTTTGTTGGTTTCAAATCAAACCAAACCGTTTTTTTAAGATTACGAATCGAATGGTTTATTTTTGCTAAATCGGTTCGGTTTTTTCTCCAGACCTATTAGTAAACCTCTTGCTTCGATTAGGCGGTCGTCTCTCTGAAATTTTCTGAAACCTCTTAAACCCTAGCAATGCCGTCGAGTTTCTTCTTTGAGGATGCTAGTGACGACGAGCTCGAATTAATACGCAATCAAGAGGACAGTAGTGAGGAAGACGTAAAGGAAGGCGAAGCAGAAGAGCATGAAGCTGGAGAAGACGAAGATGGAGAAGAGGAATATGAAGAAGAAGATGACGACGAAGAAGAAGAAGATGAGAAGCGGAAACGAGATGCTGATGCTCAATCTCCTTGGGATTTTGCATCTTACTCAAGCTCCGTTGGTGAAGAACACGCCCGCCGTCACACAACGTCTATTGATGAAAAGATCTCTAAAGCTATTCAGCATCGTCCAGTTCCCATTTCAATAAATGAAGAAGAAGAAGAGGAAGAAGAAGAAGAAGATGCCTCCGATGCTGAAACTGACAAACAAGTAAATCTTTTATTTTGAATTGATTGAATAAGTTTTCGAATTAGGTTATTAGAGAAATTGAAATGTGGTTTTGATTGTGAAGGAGGAGTATCTTTCGGAAGACGATGAGGCAGCTGAGTACAAACCAGAAGATGCTACTCCCAAGCCGTTCTTCTCTACAGTGGATGGAGTTTCATTTCATGCTGATACTTTCATGGAGCTTAATCTCTCTCGTCCATTGCTTCGAGCTTGTGAAACTCTCGGATACAAGAAACCTACTCCGATTCAGGTCCAATTCATCCCACAAGAGTGTTCTAATTCAGTTACTAATTAGAGTTTTTATCTGAATCGCTTGTGTTGCACAATGCAGGCAGCTTGTATACCTTTAGCACTTACAGGGCGTGATCTTTGTGCCAGTGCCATCACTGGGTCAGGGAAGGTGAGTACTAGATTGATGGTTTTGTGTAATACTGAGATTTTGTTTAGGTATTTAACTAATGTATAGAGTTTTTGATTATGATTATTTCAATTTACCTTGTTGTAATAGACTGCTGCATTCGCTTTACCTACTCTTGAGAGGTTGCTGTTCCGTCCCAAGCGGGTCTTTGCTACTAGAGTTCTTATTCTCACTCCGACTAGGGAGTTGGCCGTCCAGTAAGTAGCATTACTTTGCCTCCCATAACAATAATAAACTTTCAAGTCCTTTTGATTCTTGTTGCTGAAAAAGCTGATTTGTTTCTTTGGAATGGTTGCAGGATTCACAGTATGATTCAGAATCTTGCACAGTTTACTGATATCAAGTGTGGATTGATTGTAGGAGGGCTTTCTGTAAGGGTATGTATTTATCTTTCTCTAAGGATGTATTTGTCTGTGTACACTATTTGATGTTTGAGAACAAGCTTATTTTCTCTCTGAGAATCGTTTCTTAAAATGGGAATAGCAAGATTGCTAAAATCTTTAATGTTTCTTGTGTAAGGAGCAAGAGGTGGTTCTGAGGTCTATGCCAGATATTGTTGTGGCGACTCCTGGACGTATGATAGATCATTTGCGTAATTCTATGTCTGTTGATTTGGATGATCTAGCGGTTTTAATCCTTGATGAGGCAGACCGCCTTCTACAGACTGGGTTTGCCACTGAAATCACAGAGCTGGTATCTTTCTGATTTCTTTGCGTTTATCTCTTTCGTACGGTCGGTTCCTGTGACACCTAGTATTGAATTGTAGTCAATAACTTCTTGTCTTTGTTAGTTTCTAATCTGAAGAAGTGGACACTATATAATTTGACTTAACAGGAGAGATTATGTTATGCTGTTCGTTATTTGATTTATATTTGAGTCCACATCTATATGCAGGTTCGCTTATGTCCCAAGAGAAGGCAAACAATGCTCTTCTCAGCCACAATGACTGAAGAAGTTAAAGAGCTAGTCAAACTTTCCTTGAACAAACCGTTGCGGCTCTCAGCTGATCCATCAGCTAGAAGGCCACCAGGCTTGACTGAGGAGTATGTCAGCCACTACTTATCATTTTCAACCTTTTCAAGAGCCAAAATATTTATCCACAAATAGCTTATGAATATACATCATGTATGCCAATTAGCTAACTCGTGATCTCCTAACTGTAGGGTGGTAAGAATACGCAGGACTCGTGAGGCAAATCAGGAAGCTGTTCTTCTATCATTGTGCACAAGGACTTTTAAATCAAAAGTCATTATCTTTAGGTTAGAAGCCACTATAAATATGATGCCTTTCAAATCCAAGTTCCATAAAGTGCTTGCATAGTTTGGCATTTTGTATTTCAGCTGAGAGAATTTTTTGTCCCTTCTTGCGCCAGTGGAACAAAACAAGCTGCACATAGACTGAAAATTTTATTCGGATTAGCTGGCCTCAAAGCAGCTGAGCTTCATGGAAACCTAACTCAAGCACAACGTCTTGATGTAAGAAACTTGGGCACATCAGCTTTATTTGTACATGAATATTTCTGTTCTCTGTTTGCAAGTACTTAATGGTATCATTTTGCAGTCTCTGGAGCTTTTCAGAAAGCAGGAGGTCGATTTTCTCATTGCTACCGATGTAGCCGCTCGAGTAAGTATAAGAAGCAAAAAACTTATTTTCAAGATTCTCTTCTCAGTAGCTCTGCTATTTAACCTCTTGAACACTGTCTGCTTTGATCATTCCAGGGACTTGACATCATTGGTGTTCAAACAGTTATAAATTATGCTTGTCCTCGGGAAATAGACAGGTAAACAAGATATATTTCCTGTATTATGATTAAATTAAAAAGCTACTAGTTTTGTTCTCTTTAACTGATGTGAGGACAATATGTTTTCCTTTGATTTTGCAGTTATGTTCACAGAGTTGGTAGAACAGCTAGGGCTGGAAGGGAAGGTTATGCTGTAACGTTTGTGACTGATAGTGACCGATCCCTTTTGAAAGTCATTGTAAGTGAATCATCAGACATACATGGATCTTGCTTTTACCCAATTCATTATCGCTTTGTTTAGACATTTGAATCGACTTTGTTTCTTTGTTTAAAGGCAAAGAAGGTGGGTTCAAAGTTGAAGAGCCGAGTCATCCCAGAGCAGTCAATCGTCAAGTGGTCTCAGATAATCGATGAAATGGAAGATCAATATTCCGCTGTTATTTCAGCAGAGAGGTTTCATTCACACTCATCAAAGAATTATGGTATCCCAGGAGAATTGGTTGATCTGTATACTTAAGCTTTGAGGTGTTTTCATCAATTTCAGGGATGAGCGAGCTCTAAGGAAAGCTGAAATGGAATTTGCAAAGGTAGGCAGCTTTGGTTCTTGTCTTTGTTCAATTATTGTGGGAATAATTTCAAATTCGTGATTATGGGCTTGTTTCTGCAGGCGGAGAACATGCTTGAGCACAGAGATGAAATATATGCACGCCCAAAAAGGACTTGGTTCATGACAGAGAAGGAGAAGAAGCTCGTGGCACAGGCTGAAAAGGTGTTCTTTTAATTTCCTGAGGTTGTTGTTGTAGAGAGAGGGATACACTTGTCTGAATCATTCTTTATACTTTCTCTGAATAGGATTCTGCAGGGAACCCTGCTGGAGGCGAACTAGTTAGTGCTGATAGAGCAGAGGACCTCAAGATGAAGGAGAAGAGAAAACGTGAACGCGAGGTCTGTTTATCAAGAAGCTCTTCACTATTCAGTTGCATTATCGTTCTAGTTTAGTGTTGATTGCTTCTTCCTAGAGAACTTACAATTCTCTTGACCATGCAAGTACAGAAGAATCTTCCTAGGAAAAAACGTAGAAAGCTAGAAGCTGCCAGAGAGATGCTAGAAGATAACGAAGGAGAAGAAGAGGAAGAAGACGAAGAAGGAGACGAAAAGAGAGGAAGATCAAGAGTAAGTATTTCAGAGATACACATCACTCTCTCTCTCTCTCTCTCTCTCTCTCTCTCTCTCTCTCTCTCTCTCTCGCCGGGATGACAAACATTGTATTGATTTTAAATGTGTGTTTTTTTTCAGGGGAAAGACAAGAAAAAACAGGAGACAGATAAGAAGGGATTGACACTAAAGGATCTTGGTTACATGAGAGCAAAAGCGGTGAAAGCAAAACAGAGAGCAATTGATTCCGGTAAGATGGAGAGACCAAAGCCGGACAAGAAACAAAGCCGGAGTAAACCAAGAAACCAGCCTCGTGGTGAAGAGATGAAAGATCTGTTCAAGAGTGATATGGGCGAGAAGAAACAGGGCAGAGGCGGTGCCGCGGCTGCAGCAAAACCTCGGACGAAGTCGAAGAACTCATTCAAGAGCAAAGCCAGGTAAGAAACATTTCATCATAAACATGAAATTTACCAGTAACATAAATTGTAATTTGTTGGTTTAACTCGGTATTTTCTACTTTTATCGTGCAGATATAAGCGTAGGTAAAAGGAAAAAGCATTTTTGAGAAGATATCGAAGGACAATCCCACGAGAAGAAGGACATTTCATTGAGAAGGGTTTAAACAATTTAAATTATTGTTGTAATATCATAATTTAGAACAAAACTGGTTAAGATGTTCGAAATTTTGTTTTCTTTGTCCTATGGTTTTTATAATCTTTCATAAAGCTTTACCATGATTATTCGTAGTATGAAGAAGCAAAAAGTGGTTTAAAAAAAAATTAAAAAAAAAAAGAAGAGGTAAAAAGTCACGTGAGTTGGCGACGGTTGTAGTTGTAGACGCGTGGGCACGTGAGAAGACTATGTATGTTCACAGACTTCAGAACTTGAGACTGTAACCTTTTGTCTGTTCGTACGTGGCACAACTCATTAGTCATTAGAATGTTTTGAACCGGTTTAGGAGCTAATATGAGTTTCTGCATATTCAAGATGCCTTTTATTTCACACCAAGGGGTTTTGATACTAGTTAGGGTCTATAAAACTAAGTCTTAAGTGTTTTGAGCGTGAACTTTTCTTTTTTTTGGTCAGCGTGAAATGTTTCTAAGCTTTTAAACGCATTAAATTTTCATGATATGGATAACAGATGTTACAAAAGAAAAAAATGTATGTGGATAAAGATTAAACTCTTAACTTAATATATTTAGATAGATCGCATATTATATTTGTTGGGAAAAAAAGAGGGGGAGAAAAGAGAGACGATAACACGCTTCACAAGTCATTGGAAAAGAGACTGAGGATTGTTGACGTGTAAGCATCCCCACTTTTGCTCTTTTCTTTCTTACACTCCTCATTTTTTCTTATCTTACGCTTCACCTACCATATTTTACACTCCACACAACATCTCCAATATTATACATCTCCAATTAAAAATCTTTCATAGGCACATCATTTATTATAAAATAACTAATTCGTTATAGACTCTAGTCTAGTTTTCTAGTTAAAACTGATCCCTAGAAAATATTTTGATCATAAAACTATTTCGGTGTGAAAACGAATCACTAAACCATCCTTTGGTGTTTTGGGTTAAATAACTAAAACATTTCGGTATGAAAACAGATCACTAAACCATCTCATTAGCATTAACAAGGATATTAGAATAGGAAGCTTTTTTTACCAATAAAAATGATTATAGGTAGGTAGGCACATGGCATACACATATGATTTATCTGTGAGACTGTGACAAATACAAATATGAAGACATTCCATATTTGCATGCAAGAAAAAAAGAAGGAAGTAAAGAGTGAACAGATAGTCAGATACGTAAAACGAATAAAGGAGAAGATGGTAAGATGTCGTATTATATATCCAAAAATAAGAATACAAACAAAAGAAGAACACTGATAAATATTTTTGTTACTCCCCCGAGAAAAGGCCAAGGTCCCCGAATCTGACGGAGTTTATTGCATCTGTCTTTTTTTCCTTCTTCTCCTTTCTTTTTGGTTTATCTTTCTTTTTCATACTCTGCATGTTTTTAAACTTCACTGTAGTACAGAATTTCATCTTTAACATAAATTTGTGTGAGGGCGATTTATGATCGATCATTCCACCTTTTTTTAAATGACTTTACTGACAAAATAAACATATTATTCTTTAGTCTTAAATAAATAGAATCTTGTTTTATAATTTTGCTATTTTTATTACGTTATTTTACCAATCAAAACTATGGTTTTATATTCCAAATTTTATTAATATAGTGGCAACTTCCCAAATAAAAATCTTGACAATTTGAATAATCTTAAATTTTTGCCTAGCCGATTTGGCGAATTTTATTTATTTATTTATTTGTTCTATTTAAGAAATATCAGACTCACCGAAATATTTATTTCTTAACAAATTAAGCTAACCGCTCTCAAATTTTTGTTTTGTCTTATTTCATACATATTAAATCCATTGCACCAAAATTTGAGGACTCTATGTGTTATAAAAATAATCACCGTTTTAGACTAAAAATAAATTAAAATCTGCGCTTCCCCAAAAAGCTATAATGGCGAGACACTCCATAATAAAACCAATGCAATGTAATGGACACATGTCTTTAAAAGCAAGAAGTGAAAGATAGAGAAAGTTTCAACTTCAAGCATTACACATTACCAAAAAGAGAGATCACAAACAAAGCATCTTTTCTATTTTCATTTATCAACAACAACAAAACCAAAAACTTAATTAGTGTTTCTCTGCTTTTTTAGTTCCCCCACAAAATCGAATCCTTCTGTTCGGTTACCAAATGGGTTCCAACTGATTTGTCCGTTATTATTCTTTTTATTTTCTTCGTGTTTTTTTTGTGTTGAAAAAATGATGAAGAGAGAGACGTTAATAGAAGCAGGAATAATCGGAGGATTGGCCGGAGCTCAGGTGATTTACGCCGGAAACTCGGAGCTACTGAGTCAGTTGCTGTCTCTCGGAATTGACCCACTTCTTATCGTTATCTTATGCACCTTTGCATCAGTTCTTCTCATCACCCCTCTCGCTTTTCTCCTTGAAAGGTATCTTCTTCTTTCTTTTAATTTACAAAATCTCTGTTTCGAACTTTATTCTACATTCTTTTTCTAATAAAAATTTGGATTTTTGTGGTGTGTATTTGTAGGAAGCTTTGGCCTAGAAGTCTAAGTTTCAAGTTGAAGATAAAACTAGTTTTGGTTGCTCTTGCTGGGTAAAAACTCCTCTTTTTATTTATTTCTGCATGTTTTGATTAATAGATGCTTACCTTGCTTCTTCTATACGTTAAAGAGAAGGAGAAGAATTAAAAATTCATAACAAGGGATTAATTAAGAGAGAAGTTGTGTTTGAAACAGAGTGACTCTGTTCCAGGGGTTATTCTTGGAAGGAATGAAACACACCTCTGCTTCAATGGCTACAGCTATGCCTAATCTCTGCCCTGCTTTCATTTTTGTCATTGCTTGGGCTGCTGGGTAAATCTTTTACTTTTGTGTTAATCTAATCTGTTTAGTGTTTGAAGATTAGAGCTTTCATTAATGTGTTATTTGAATAAATTGTAATTGTTAAGGATGGAGAAAGTGAAGCTAAGTTGTATGTATAGTAGAGTTAAGATGGGAGGGACAGTGTTGTGTGTGATGGGAGCTCTCATTATGAGCTTAATGCACAGTACTACCGCTACTTTAAGCTCGGTTAAGACTATACCTATTGTCCCTGACGAAGTCGTTGTGGACAAGGACAAGATCTTAGGTTGCCTCTATCTCCTCCTTGCCATTTGCGGCTTGTCCTCTAGTATTGTCCTTCAGGTTTCACCTTATACCCCTTCTTAGCCCTAGAGCTATCATATATCCGGTTGTGCTAATTAATCTGATTCTTTGCTTGTGAAATCACTTTGATCGTCCTAATTAGGCATCCATACTAGCCGAGTTTCCGGCGCCTATATCAATGTTCTCGATGGTATCTTTGATGGGTGGGATCACCACAGTAGCTTTGCAGTATGCTCTTAAGGGAAGTATGGAAATGGGAAGTGCATCAGTAATCGGTCTCGGCCACCTTGTGGGATACGCAATACTGGTACGTCATAAATCATATATGGTTGGCAACATTTGGATGTGTTGAAAATGTTTTTGTTTTTTTTCTAGGGAGGGTTGGTGAGTGGAGGAGGGTTAAGCTTCAATGCATGGGTGATTAAGAGGAAAGGACCAGTGATTGTGTCTCTCTTTAGTCCAATTGCAACTGTGGTATGTGTTGTTGTCTCTGCTTTTACCATGGAAGAGAGTTTCAACCTAGGAAGGTACATTTTTGCAGCTTTTCGCATTCATTGTATGATCTTTTAGACAGAAAGAGAAGTCATTTATCTTCTTTCTTGTTTGTTTTTCTCTGTCAAATTAGCTTTGCGGGAATGGCGTTGATGTTCGGAGGACTCTACTTCGTTCTGTGGGCTAAAGGAAAAGAGGATTGTGAAGAAATAGATGAAATGAAACAAGATGATGAAGAAAGTTTGCTTAGAACAGAGTTTGATCTTCAGAAGCCTCTCTTGCTTTAGTTCAAAGTCTTTTTTTTTTCTTCTTCTTAATGTTCTTGTGAATTTAGTTTAGGTTTAAAGAAGTAAGACAATTTTACTTTACAGATAATTCGGTTAGATATACATGTAGTAGGCTGTAGACTACAGTATATGTTCGTGTGTGATACTAAAATAGTTGGATATAAAAAAAACATCACATACATACAGGGCGAAGAAAAAGGGCCTAAACGATGTTATGTAAAAAGTTGTTCAATGTGAAGGTATATTTATATATAAATAAAAATTACCGTTGAGTTAGAAGATGAAGATAAACCTACCTAATATGAGAATGCGAATGGAACTAAGCAAATACACGCCAAAGACTGTTTTCCTATTCCCAAAGAAAAGCTGAGCCAGAGTATAAGTCAGGTGTGGAGATGGAGTTAGATAATGACAAACAAGGTAGAAACAAAAAAACGCAAGTCAGGGTATTTATAGAATTGTCATTACATAGCAGATGACCAAGCAGGTTAGTGTCCGCTATATCGGAAAGCTTCAAGAGAACGGGAAGATCTTCGATTCCACCATTGGAAAAGCACCTTTTAATACTTATGTGATATGGCAATTAAGGGATGGAGTTATGTGATTGGTACGTGATACTTATGAAGTTGTTGTTACATGCAGGTCATGGTAAAGTCATTAAGGGATGGGATGTTGGCTTAAATGGTAACTTAGTTTCGTCCTCCTAAAGGTTTTCATCACTTTGTTTCAAATGGTGTATTGCTCTCAAGTTTTAAAAATTTCACAGGCATGTGTGTTGGGGACAAAAGAAGGATTACAATTCCTCCATCAATGTCGATATCTTCTTCTCTTTCTCCATGCGCTTGATGGATACCTTCAATATCTTCTCTACATAAAATCTTGGCGAACGACTATAATTGTACTTCGTTGTAGATATCATGCATACGTGCTTCCATTAATCTGCAAATTTGCTAATAAATCGCAGTAGCTGGAACTGGAACATTAGACTTCTGGATGTAAAAGCATTAATGAACTTTTGGTCAACCATTAGACCAAGAGGTTTCCACGATTTCTTTCTTATAGTCAATTAATATATTTATTTGGATGAAAAGTTAACTAATATTAAACACTGAACAGAGATTTTTTTGTTTGCATCTGAAGAGTTACGTAGTTACTGAAAATTGAGATTGAAGCAAAGCTAAGTAGTTAACACGATAGATTCCATTGTGTAAGCCTCTTCTTTACTCAACTATGTATTAAAGTTCCAACAACTCAAATTCAAATCCTTGCTGGTAATGTTAACATATGTATTCTTTGTCACCTTTTCAATAAAACCATGATTACCAAAGGTATATTATCAATTTAATGGATTCTTGACTACTGCTACGTCTGTGTGACTATGCAACATCTTTCATACACTTTATCAAAGAAATAACATTTTTAATACATGGTATTTTCCTCTGTTAAAAAAGTATTAGTTTTTTTTTATTAGTAGTCATATTTACTGTTTTGACATCCACATGTTTTGTATGAACCAAAACAAGAACTGTTACTATAGTTAATACGACAAATAATTATGTAACTTCTAATTGCTTAGAAAGTATAAACCAACTTGTTTTGGATAACCAAAACACATAAGTAAGTTTTTCGAATCGGAGAAGCTATCACATTTATTAGTATCATCTGTATTATTGGTAATTAAATCAGAATACTATACTATCATTGAACCAATGGTAATCATTTTATAGTTCTTATCATTAACCCATTACGTAGAAATTAAAGTAAAACTAAATAGAGATTTAAGTATGAATGTCAAGTTTGTTGAACTTGCAATCATAAACAAAATTCAGTCCCGGTTCGAAAATTCAAAACATTAAGACACTTATCACACTCGCAAACAATTACATTTTTTTAAAAACTTTTTTGTCTTTTTCTTTCATTTGAAATGAGACTATAACAGCAATGAGTATAATCTCTCTGCTGCAAACAAAATAATGACAGCCAAGAGTTCTCAATTCAGCTAAACAAAGTGGAACCGAATGCAAAACATGTTGAAGTCATGTAAAACATATACTTCTCTATTTTTAAAATAAATTTTTCTTTAAGAAAAAAACTAAATAACCAAACCGGAAATTTGGATTTATGGTGGTCTAGTGGTTCAACTTACTTGGACCTTTCCAATCATCATTGTGTAGTCATTCACTTATGTGTCGACACCATCGTATGTTAAAGGATACCAACCTAAGTACAATTATATAAATGTTATGATTATATGTTGTTTAGTTTTTATTGTTCAAACACTCGAACCACTAATAAAAACTCATGAGTATCAAGTTATTTAAACGTTTAACCGTTAAAAATGACATTTCAGCATTAAAACCTCAACACCCAATTAAAATCAATGCAACTAAAACAATCGTTTATATAATTCCAACCTCGACACTTCAACCGATTCTGCCATTACAATTCCTCCAACTAACCCAACCAACATAATTCACACACACATACTTTGTTATGCTTAGAAACTCTTTTTATGCTTTAAGAAGTCAATAATCAACTAAAGAAGCAAAACAACAGCTTTTTGTTTTGTGCTTTGTTAGTCTATCTTTTAAACCTTTGTAATTAACTAATAATTCAAATTTTAATCTTTCTGCATTAATTCGAGATTCTTCACTCGGTGGTTATCGTTGTCAGCCAGAATTAAAAATAGTATAGTTTTCTCTTAATTTTTCTTACTAAAACTAAACAAAAAAACTTATCTTTACGTATCATTAGTGGTAGTTATCGTATGGACCAAAAAGTCATAATTGTTAATTTTGGGGGTTTGTGAAAAAGAGAGGAATGCTTGTTACCTACTCTTATTAACTTCTCTCATTCTCTCTCTCTCTCATAGCTTCTCTACTACAACAGTCTCTCTAATCAAATTGAGACATCGAGAGAGAGATTTGACAAAAGAAACTTATTAAAGTCTTCTTAGGTTTCTTTTTCTTGCTTTTTGTTCTGTTCTTGTTTCTTTTGGCAAAATGCAGAACAAACACAAATGCAAGCTCTGTTCCAAGAGTTTCTGTAATGGCAGAGCACTTGGTGGTCACATGAAGTCTCACTTGGTCTCATCTCAGTCTTCAGCTCGGAAGAAACTAGGTGACTCGGTCTATTCTTCTTCTTCCTCTTCCTCCGATGGTAAAGCGCTCGCCTACGGGTTACGAGAGAACCCGAGGAAGAGTTTCCGGGTCTTTAATCCGGATCCTGAGTCATCCACAATTTACAACAGTGAGACAGAGACCGAACCTGAATCCGGAGACCCGGTTAAGAAACGGGTCAGAGGAGATGTTTCAAAGAAGAAGAAGAAGAAGGCAAAGAGTAAGAGAGTGTTTGAGAACTCGAAGAAGCAAAAGACAATTCACGAGTCACCAGAACCAGCGAGTTCTGTCTCTGATGGTTCTCCTGAACAAGATTTAGCTATGTGCTTGATGATGCTGTCAAGAGATTCAAGGGAGCTCGAGATTAAACTGAAAAAACCGGAGGAAGAGAGGAAGCCGGAAAAAAGACATTTCCCTGAGCTCCGTCGCTGTATGATAGATCTGAATCTTCCTCCGCCGCAAGAAGCTGAAGCTGTCACCGTCGTTTCAGCCATATAAAGGTTTCAGAGTCTAGAGTAACATCAAAAAAAATCAAAGAATCTTGATGATTTGGTTTGTCTTCAAGATAATTATTCTTTATTAGAGAAAACCGTTTATTGGTTTTGGAATCTTTGGGATCATATTATCAAAACAATGTACTTTTGATGTAAGACAACAACAACAAAAACCAAAGAAACCAAAGGAACTAGCTCTGTTTCTAGTTTTCTTAACAATTTGAGCTTTCTTGATTATAAATTGTTGGATCTTTGTTATGTCGTTTTGATATTTGGAATTCTTGAGATGATTCTTTTGCATGATCTTTGGATCTTGGATCTTTGATTTTAGTAATGTGTTTTTAATGGAACTATTTAATTTCAACTACATTTTTTTATGACACAACTCACACAAGTGTGTGCTCTATGTAAATTGTAAATATTATTCTATCACAAGTCACAACTAGAATCTATAGACACTGTGGTGATACATAAAACCATCCAAAATATGATTAGATCATAAACATTCAAAAATATCTCGATAAGTGAAATATCTAAACTCAAAAATGCTGAGATATTTCTCCAAAAATGCAATGAATACTATTCGTTGAATAGTGTTGTAATTCTCTTCTTGAACCTCTGACAAACTAGCTACGAATAATTATATGAATCAGAGATCGTATATCATAAATTTTTTGATATATCGGTTTATATCTACCTTATGGAGTACTACTTTTTCTTAAAACAATAAAAAGACAATTACTTATTGACAAAAAATAAGAGAGGATAGTTACTTATTTGGTAGTTTAATTCCTATTTTGTTTGTGGTGTAGTTCGTGTCGCCAGCTGCATCTGTGTAACTCTGTCTAGTAGTAGTAGTTTTATATCAAAACAGAACCATTTATGTTTCTTTCTTAACACACAAAAAAAAAAGACAACACACTTTCTTTTTTCTATTCGCAAGGTCATTAAGTAACATACTTATTTATTACAGAAATATCCCTGAATCCACCATCTTCAAAATCACGTTTCTGCATGTTTACCCTTGCCTGACTCTCAGTGTTAAACAAACAATTATCCACTGACAGATCGACACCATAATTAAACGAAGAGTCTTTTTTATATATTTTGAGATTTTTTAGTTTGCTTGAGTAATTTTCTTGAGGAACAAAAACATTACAGTATGTGTCTGAAGAAATGGAGATGCAGGGTATTTTAGTAAATTGGATAGTTTGTCATATCATATAAAGGTCGGGGACATGTGGCACAACTTTTTTGCTTTAAGCTTCCGTTGGAAAATGTGTGGACCGATCATACAAACATGAACCCATATTCCTTTATGTTTTGTTTTCTATTTTAGAGCTACCAAATTTTAAGTAATATTCATGTTCACCATACATTTGGTGATAATTTTATCATATTCACACAAAATAACAATTTGTAAGAAAATTATTCGGAGTCATGTACCTAAAATGTTTTGACAAAAATATCATATTAATTCATTAGGGCCCACTGTAAAACAGTGGAGTGGCATTTGGGAAGACCTTGCTGTAAAACGACATCGTGTCGGGAATCTGAATTAAACTTAAATCTGAAGAAGATGCTTGATGGGCCATTATGGGTCTCATTTGATCAGGCCCATTTTGGATGTGCTCAGTCACAACAACCACAACCTATGTAACTTTTTTTGTAGTGTTCTGTTAAGTCGATGATGATATGTATTTACTATTTAGAAACTCCTTTCTAATGAACTTGCATTTCTTTTGAATCTTAGTGAACAAAGTACCTAGAAAATGTGAGAGATTATCTTTCATTTTTGTTAATCGTCTCTAACCTTTATGTACATAAGCAATCCATTAAGTTGATCAAAATCTTACCGTCTTAATCAGTACAATTTGCTGAGACCAGAAGTGACTCCGGATTCACCCAACCGCGGAAACAAAACCTCTTTGTCAATCATAATCTGAAGATGCGATGTGATCTTCACAAAGGAGACCCATAGAAACGGTGCACAACAAAATGCATACCCGAAAACCGACAATGCTCTAACAACGCCATCAGGATAAGAAGGAAAAGCCATCACGAGGAGTGTCCCGAAAATGCCAAGCCACGGTGTTATGACAGGGAGAATGGGAAGCAAGAAGGCGTTGATGGGTATGGTAGAGAGAGCAAAGGAGCCGGTTAAGTAGAGAGACCAACCAATGAGCGGGTGGATCGTCTGTGGGATGATGAAGAATGGTATAATGTAGGCTGAGAGGATAAAGAGGAGTGCAACAAACTTGAAAGCTGTCTGGATCATGCTTAGATTCTTATCAGAACGTCGGTAACATAGCTTGGTCATGTTGGGACGCGCTAGACGTGTGACTAGTATAATTCCTAGGTAGAACACTGCTTGGGTTAGGACCCAAGGCATCTCTGCTGAATAACTGAAATGACACATGAGGATTAGTCCTTACCAAAAATATATGTGAGAATCAGAGGTCCAAACCCATAAAAATCCCAAAAACATGCAACCACTATATATGCCTACAATAGTAATTGAGAGCATGTATCCAATGGGATTCACAGGGTCATGTTGTGAGTATTATTGTCTAGGTTTCGGTCTGTTATAAACTGAAACGTACCTAATCGTGTAGCGGCGTTGGTGGTGCCATGAAAGGCCTAAAGGAAGAACAGGCCATGACCACCAATACCATGGCTTTAACCATACTGCTCCTGGGAACGTTATCACACTGTTTGGTCCACATGGTACGTTCCATCTGAGCTTAAGGTCTAATAAAGATAGTAACACACAAAAAGATTAGCAAAATGTTTTGTGGTTGTTGAAATGCAGAGTATAGTAGCCACTTACAGTAATAAGATGCGTCCATTTGATATCCCAAAGGAAGCCTAAAATGTCCCTTAAGCGCGGTGCGGTTATCGGGAGGAGGACGAAAGAGAGGCTGATTGAGTAAATCAGAGAAGTAGCTGACAAGAAAGCCTTGATCAGCTCCATCAGGGTTATCTCTCTTTACTTCAAGCTCATGAAGCATGTCTCTAAAGACCTCCATTGATGGCTGCAACACAAAGAGACCAGTGTGGAAGATGCAAGGGTTGATGAAGACAGCACAAAATTGGCCACACTGGAAGAGCTCGTCGGTGTTCTTGAGAAAGAGATTGTCGACATCAAGCATTACAACACGGTCATAATCAGAGAGAGACCAAGCGTAGAGCTTGTTTAGACTAAGCTTGAATCTGTTGTCGAAGTTGGTTTGTTTCTTGTATGGATTCTCAAGATTCTCTACTCTCACTACTTTAGCTCCATCTTCTTCTTCCCTACATACCTCATTAATGAATTATAATAAGATCAAAACAGATTTTTTTTGCATTATGTATAAAATGCAGCAATAAAATATTATGTATACTGAAACTTTCAAAATATTTTTTAAAATTTAATTATAATTCATTCCTTTTACCAAAACAAAGAAAAGGTCTGAGACTTTTTAGTTACTATAATAAGGTATCTGACAGCCAAATTACTCTTTCTAACAACATTATATTTTCTTTCTCTTTATAATAAAATCAACAAGCAATCCCACTAATATATTTATTTATTTTTACACATCCAATCTCTTAAATTCTCACTTTCCACTACACAAAAGAGAAACACCAAATTTCCACCTAACTCATGTAAGTTTGAATATGAAAATGAAAAAGGTAACATGAATATGAAATAATACTGACAAAAGAAGAAATAAATCATTTTATAAGTAAGCTTCTATGTTCGAAAGAAAATCCTATTGTGATTTTTTTATTTATGGCTGAGATATTTTATATCAACAATAGACGAAAAAAAAGACAAGCACACTCCAAAAAAAGGTCGTGGAAACACGTCTGCGACCAAAGACTGTCTTGTTCTGGACATTCTCAATTTTAATAAGTCTTTTTTTCTTTAACTAAAGAGCCAAATAATAAAATTTTGAAAAATTTAAAAATTAATTTCATGCTCGTTCCCGCATTACTGCTCTTCCATGTTCTCTTTACTCTAAATTAAAAAACATAGTATATATTAATTTGTATAATCCAAATGAGGTTAGAAAAACTATTCTACAAAATAATGTTATTTCCTTGATTCAAAGAAGAAAAGAAAAAAAAAAGACTTCAGAATTTTCTAACCAATTAAACGGTGGCGTTTTGACGATGTAAAGAGAGAAGAAGAAAAAGAAGATGATGAGACGCTTACAGAGCGTGAATCCAGTTGATAGGAACGTCGAGGGAGGCTATAACGACGATATCAGCGTCCACGTGGAGACTCTTAAGCGATCTGATCAAGACACGTGTCGCAACGTAGAACTCGTAGTCTCTTGGTGTTCCCATGTACATCATCGTCGCATAAGCGTTCTTGTGCTCCGGCCGCCGCTGCGTCTTTAATCCTCGCTCCATAACCGCGGTCATCGCGTTTGCGTTTTCCGTTTCAAGCGGCTGGAACAGCTGTTTCTCGTTATACGCTGTCGTTTTGATGATCAAAAGAGACAGAACCCAACAAGAGAACATCAAAGTTCTTTGTAAATCCATGCTTAAATTTGTTCTTTATACTGTACAAACAAACCAAGGAGAATTTTCAGAAATGGGGTTTGTGGGAAATTTCAATTTTCATGCTTTTTGTTTTTGGGTTTTTTACAGATACAAATGTAATCACTTAAGGTAATGGAATTATGAAAGACAGATGTTTCTAGGAGACTGGGAAGACTTTAAAAGGTCGTATAGTTGTGACTGGCCAGTGGCCAATAGGAAACTAATATTAGAATAAATTATTTATTTTCCGAGTTTTCCATTTTGAGAAATAAATATTTTGGAAATGTTTAACCAAAACTGGGGGGATTGTGGTTGAAGTTGAACACCCAAAATTCAAAATTTAATGGACGTTGAGAATTCTAATACATGCTCTTTCTGTAAAATATACATTTTTTCCTGTGTCATATCGGACTTTTCTTCTTCTTGGTCAGAACATTTGCATCTTATTACTTAAACTCCACTAGTGGATGTAGTATATTTGGATAGTAAGCATTTTTTTTTACCAAAAAACATGTCATTAAATTGGCTAAACGTAGAGCGAAATCAAACAAAATTGAGGGATTAGAAAACGAATGGTCGTTGAGCATATATAATATATCCACTAGCTCGTTAACACAATCGCTTGATTTGAAAAGAGATGTGAAGATATGAGATAGAAATTATAGTTATATTGATGGTTTGTTTATCTTAATCATTGAAAAATAAATTTTTTTTGATACATTGCCTTTCGAATTCTTTTTTAAAAATTTTCTTTAGGTAAAATTCGTCAGATAGGTTTATTATATCGATTTTCAAATAAAGGATGATAAATAATAATGGGGAAATTACCGAGTGACGCATACATTCAAACAAACAAAAAATCATTATTCGTTATACTTATACAACATGATGATATGGGGTCCAAACCGTACAATGGTGTCAAAATAAATAAAAGTGTAAATAAGAACTAAAACATGGAGAATTTATTTGGTGACTAAAAATAATGGGCCGGGAAGGTTCTTAGGTTCCGACAAAACCAAAACCGGAGACGAAAAAGGCTGTGGCCTGAAGAAAAAGATAGAAATGTAACCATGTGTGCCCATAGATCAGGCCATAGAGTGCACATCCTAATATGTATACCCCCACCATCACTTCCTTGGAATTCACTCTGCAACAAAATAGCACACTTTTATTTTGTTATAACAATGTGTATTCGTTACAAAACATCATAACATCAACGGAAACATTATATATTTACAACTTCTTGATTAATCTAACAAAAAGGGAAAAATATATATACGTCTTTTTTTTTCCTAACCTTTGATAACAAGATTTTCTTTGGACTACCCGAGAGAGTAGCTTACTCTTCAAAGCATCTCCTAGTTTTTCGGTCACAACCCATTCGTTTACTCTTCCTCCTTCAAGTAGGCCAATGCACGTACCTTTGGTTCGATGCATAGCCATTACATTCTCGAACAAGACCCAAAATATCACGAGGTAGAAGGATCTGGTTGATTCAAATATAAACATGCATTAATTTAAAGTTAGAAGACATATTAATCTTGATGAGTGATTAAGACGTACCTTGGAGTTGCCAGGGTGTGGAAGATACTGATCAAAGAGGGAACGTAAATGGTAGACCAAGATGGGATGTGGATTTCAGGGAAGAAGACACTTGTTGGCACAATTATACAGTAGAAGAAGAATGTCAAGAAGTGTACCGCCACTTTCCTTACGAAGAAAAAGCTGTAGATCACATAAAACTTCTTCCAAATTGATACTCTCTGTTCCAAAACAAACATTCCTTGTTAATAAAGTCAATCCTCAAAACTTCTTAAACTGGAAAATGAAATAAAATATCAAACAAAGGACTGAACCACATTAAACCCTACCCACTGATTAATAACGGAAGTATCATTTTGAAGTTTGGTTCGATCAAGCATTAGTAAAATCGAACCATGTTGAAACCGAACAAACCCTAATTAGTTAGCCAAACTGGTTGATATTAGACCGTACATATCACACTACCCCGGTCCAAACAAGAGACAAAGAGAAGGACTTAAACCAATCAATCACTGAAACGTGTCTTTCAACACTGGTCCTCAACTAGTTCAAACAGGACACCCTGCTTATAACTATCGGGGGGTCCCAATACATCTAAAGACAAAATAACCAGGACATCAGTCACTGACACATGGGGTCTGAATGAAGCAAAGTGACAAAAATGACCTTATTGAAAATGATCTCCATCGTCATTTTTCTAAATAGATTCGCCGGTCCACAGGACCACCTATGTTGCTGGAATCTGTAGGCCTTAAATTTGCTTGGAAGCTCGTTTCTCACCTGCATACAGCCAAATTAGCCATTTATTGTTTTGTTTGTGATAACAAAAGGAGCCTTATGTATTTAGCAATCTAATGATTTTGAGTAACAAATTCTTTAATTTATTAAGGAAAACGTGTGTGTTACCGTGAGGTCGTTAAGGTAGACAAATTTCCAGCCATGAAGACCAACACGAACAGCCAAGTCCATGTCCTCTACTGTGGTCCTTGATTTCCATCCTCCTGCTGCTTCCATTGCCGATATTCTCCATACACCCGCGGTTCCTATATTTATTAATATCTCACTTCTATTTCATATATATATGGTCTAAAAAATATGTCTTATAGACGTCCACAAGGTGTTTTGAACGAGTCTAATAATAAGTGAAGGAGCTAAGTAATTAATGTTCATCTTTCTATGAAATTTTTTTATACTTCCTCATATTTCCCATTTAGTTTAAGGTTCACACTATGCTCTCTCTTAGGTTAAGATGGCAATCCTTAAGGATCATCGCCTTAATTTTTTTGACTAACCGTCCTTAGGGTAGATGACTTCCAACTCATATATAATCAATTAGTAAGTAGTCTCATGATTCTTATCATTTTTTCTAATAGCTTGTGTTATTTTGATATGCTTGGAGATTTAATTAGTCATACCATTAAACCCGAAGAAAGCATGTCTAGTCGACCCTGATTCTTGTTCCACTTTGAAATGATAGTTGAGAGACATCTCTTGCATCCTCGTCATCAAGCATTTGTTCGCGTTAACTGCCAGAAAATTACCGTTCATTATTACTGGAAAAAAAAATACATTACACAAATTAAAATGATTGTAAACATACCAAATATCCATCGGGCTTGAACTAGAGCAACGTCAGGGTTGTGGACAAGGAAAGGGACAGCGCGGATGAGATAATCGGGCTCGGGTTGGAAATCAGCATCGAAGACTGCTACGAAGTCGCATTGCTTGACGTAGCTCTGCGTAAGAGCTTCTTTCATAGCTCCGGCTTTGTAGCCGTTCCTGTTATCTCTCCTTTCACACCTTATGTTTATGCCTTGGCTTTGCCATTTTGCAATCTCTACGTCCACACCTTCCTGCTTACACTTTCACATTCATCATACTATATATACAAATTACAATGTTTGCATTCTAATATGTGATGGATCGATATACTAGTCCCGTCTATATCAAAATTTTGTGATATATCTTTGATTTGTAAATCAAAAGAAGATTCAATTATAGGAAAAAGATAAACATCTTAGGTGAAAAAATTGTGAGAAAAGTGTTACACACTATACTATTTATTATCGGAAATTCTATATATAAGGAGAACTATTTAAACCTCAAACAAATTTTAAATTTAATAGTTAAAAGTATTATAAAAGAAAAAATTAAGCAAACAATTATATTGTTTGTTTCTCCAATAAAAGATAAGAAACACAAAATAAAGTTTGTGCAAAAAAATTAGGCACTAATCAAGCGCTTGAAGGGGGTCTAAGTCTAACACCTAACTAATTAAACAAAAAATTTCGGAAACATTTTCATATTATTTTATTTTTGTTTAATTAATAAAATATATATGATAGTTACAGAAATTATGTATGTTTCAATATATTTTCTATTTTCAAATTAAAATAAAACATGATGTTATTTTTATATATTCGTATCTTCAAAATATTTTTCCACTTTTGTGGTTATTTATTAAATAAATTTAAATTTTAAAAATATATTAGTCTGATGTTCTTAACCAAGTAATTAGAGCGGTCTAGGTCAAAAAATCGGTTGAATAAATATTTAACCAATGCGTTTTGAACTTTAGATTGGTTTGTCCATTGTTTTTAACATGTTGTATGAATTGTTTAGTTTTTTTTTTGTAATATCTAATTAATAAATAAGAAAAAAAAGGAATTCGAACAAGCTACTTACCCTTACGGCCGGATCCGTAGAATCATCTACAACTTGAACTACTAGACGGCTCGATGGCCAGACCAAACTACATATTGCTGCTATAGATAATTGAAAGACCTACAACGAGTAAGAGTGTATATGCACCATTCTATCGTAAGTTCGGATTATATATAGAGAAGGGAATGTAAATTTTGTAATCAACCATATAATAAAAGAGTGTAATTAATAAAGGTAGTATATATATGCGTATACCTCTTTTTCATTGTACATTGGTATTTGGATAAGAACCATTGGGTAGTTATCGGGTCCAACCTCAACATCTTCTTGCATGGCCTCCCATTTGTACACTTTATGGGGTTTACGTTTAAATAACTTGACGAAGAGTATCACAAAGTTCATGTAAAAACTCTCGAAGAACACTATAATGGATAGAACCAAACACATAACCACCAAACCCTTGAAAACGGGAAGTAGTACAACACTCCTTGTTTTGGTCCACAAGTATTGGAGTTGGATCCATTCAGTTTCTGCAGCATTTTTGTCTGCTTCACGCCTCTTTTGGGCTGCTGCTGTATCCTCAAGACTCCATCCATTGAACTAATTCATGCATGAGAAATAACAATTAACTTAATGTCACAGTAATTATTTAAGTATTTATATATAGAGAGATCGAGCTATAAAGTACCAGAAGTAAGAGAAGACTAAGAGTGGTGTCGTATAGGAAGAGGAAGGGCTTCAGAAATAGAGACATTGTTGCTCTAAAACTGAAGCTCTCGATAAAGGAGGAGAAGTGATGATCACTTAATTTTGTTCTTTCATGTCATACAATGGCCCCTTTTTATTGACATTTTTTTTTATTGTGATACCTTTTTACTATTGACTGATTTTGTCTCCTTTGTAATATGTCCTACACTCAATACTGTTGTGATCTCCAATTTCTTGCTATTTTATTTTCTCACATTCTAATTTAAGTGGAGGAGGGCGTGAACGTTATCGTAGCTGGTAACCACAGAAGGGAATGCAACAGAAAAAATCATCTCCTCCTCATGATTTTTCCACGTGTTAAATTCATCTAATATCACTCTACATTTTCTTATTAGTCACTGTTTGTTGTATTTTTGTAGCTTAGTGACGTACGATTACGACGGTTTTCATAAAAAGTTACAATTTTACTTCTATTTTTTTATATAAAAAAAAAATCAATCACACGATAAATTAAACTAGCATTCATGATTGGTTTGCCCATTTAAAAAGTGAATGAGCTAGCCAAATTGTCTGTATATCATCATTTTTACATCTTTAGCTTCCTTACGACGGTTTAATAAATTGAATCCCGACTATTCCAACGAGTGAAAATAGTCGTCGATAATTCATTCAACAATTTTGTTTCTGACTACAAATGTGATACCCAAACAAAAATTAAAGAACTTTGGAGAGAAATCAAAATGTAGTAAAAAAGCGAGTTGACGCTATACCCTCCATATATATATTTTACCTCCGAATAAAACAACACCGCTTAGTTATTTAATTTGTTACTAACTTCTTTTTGGGATTTTTCTCAATTTAGAGATACAATCATTTCAGTTTAAAATTCTTGCGTTCCTTCTTGTGTCCCTTTTTGTTTTATTTATTTCATAAAAAGGTATGAATGTTAGTCTCATGTGCGTACCAATACCTTGCCCCTTTATTTTTAGAAATGGAGAATTATTTAAATTTGAGAAAAATAAAATTGAAACTGACTTATCAATGAATCAAACCATGTGAGTTGCCAAAATAAAAAATAAAAAAAAATAAAAAAAATGACGTGTGGGGAGATATTTACTACAGTTAGATTATTATTTTTACTGTTATTTGCCTTCCAAGTTATCGATTAATAAATTAAAATTCTAACCAACAAGATACACACATCAAGTGCATCTTTGAAAGATTACATATGTTGATAATTACTTTTTATGAATAGTTTTTTTTTCATATGATAATTACAATAATATTTAGAAAACATTTTAAAAGATATTTTGTATTTATATTTTCCAGATCTAGAGTTCGTGCTGGTTCTATATTACTTCGGTGTATAGGGTTAGTTAGTTCTATTGATTTTGGGCGTGTGTTTATTAGAGGCTCATGTATGACACATTGACACTTAATATACATCGGAAAATCTTAAAATCCTAACTGGACTAGCTATTAGGGCCTAATCCATAACATGTTTAGTTCGTTATTCAGAGAGAAAAGCATGTTTTGTTTCTGCATGTAACATCCATATGATAGTAGCTATAGTAGGCCCAGCATTTGTTTTTGTCCATCAAATATTTACAAGTAAAAACATTAGAGTGGTCTGATATGATGTGATAATTGGTACCTCCGGAGGTGGATGCACCTTGTAAAAGAGGATAGGCAGATGCACCCATTAATGTTTCACAATGCCATGTGAAATGTGAACAATTTTGATAATATACCCAAAGTTATGAACAAGTATGCCTCCATTGTTTTTGAACTAAAGTACAAAAAGCAAACCAAAACAAATTAAACCCATTCTTTAAAGGAAATTAGTACAGAAGCCCTTAAACCCAGTTTTATTTCTCTTGTAATCCTTTTTAAGTGAAGCCACACACATTTTAACTAAACTGATCGTCCAACCTATGATTTTTTTTTCTTTTTCTAATCATGTTTCAGCCATTTACTTCGCACGATTCCACAATTTATGCCAAATATCGCAATAACAATTTTTGAAATATTTTTTTTCTAGAAAATCGTTTGTTACTCAAAATTTACGAAACTTTAGGGGTTCTATATATATTATGTGATCTACATAAAATATCAAGCTTTAACCTTTAGGGGTTCTAAACTCTAAAAATAAAAACATACAGCCTAGATTTATGGAGGCCTATGGCAAATTGTTATACATGTAAACTTTCTTTTGTACTGACTACTTATTTATTTTATTTTATTTTAACATGTATATTATTTTATGATTTCTAATTATCGTTAGAAACGTTATTCTATTATTTTGACAAAATATGATTTTCAAGCATCTTAAAATATTTATAGGAATGGTATTTTCACAAAATTACAACTTTATAACATATTTCTAATGTAAAAGTAATCTATTTTAGTGGAAAAAAGTCTTAGTGTAACCAAAAAAATCAAATAATTTGTATAAAAAATGTGGCGTTTTAAGTAGTAGAATTTTTTTTGTGGCCTAGCTATGGCTATTTCCCTTTATGTTGTATGGTATGCACGGCTCTACTCGTTGACAATTGACAAATGATCCTCAAAAACAATTTGATGCCGATGCATGGGCTTTGATTGCTACTCTAATGGGCTTTTGTACGCCCATTAATCTCCACGACTCGGTTTCTCGTTATTAGTCTATTTTATAAAAACAGAAAATGTACGGCTGAGATTGTTAAATGTATGATCCAACAGCTGAAAATCACTTATATCCAAAAAGATGTGAGAGGAACATTCTGAATTTCTGATAATCTGTACCCATCGCACAAAAACCTCAAATACAGAAATTTTTTTTGAGACATCCCAAAATTTCACTGGTTTTGTTTTTTTTAGAACAAAAGAAAAAAGCGAGTTGCTTTTGACCACCAGCTTTTGTGTTTCTTGTCTTAAAGATCAGATTTGGCTAGGGTTCTTTCGTGAAATTTGTCATCTCTTCTTTCAGAAACTTATCTGGATTCTAGCCAATTTCTGTTGTGACTTTGACATTATCTTCTCCAGAAGGAGGTGAAAAGAGAATTTGTGGGTCCTGGTAAGTTCCGAATTCGTATTTGATTGAGCTCTGAGTTTCAAGGGTTTGTGTTGGATCAATCTTTAGATTCGTTGGTGAAAGCGTTTAAATCGACGAAAAAAGTGATGCTTTGGAAGATATGATCTTCTCTATCTCTGGTTATTACTGGGTTTCGAGATTCTTGTGCTTAAGATGTTACCTGTGAGAGAAAGTCTTCAGAAACAAGTTAAGATTTTGATTGGATTAGGGAATTTAGGGTTTGGTGGTTATAGAGGATTGTACACTAGATTTACTAACCCTAACGGGTTTTTAGAACCAGCTAGCTCTGATTTGTTGTTGATTAACGAAAGGAGGAATCTTTCTGTTATTGGTGCTGTTTCTCGAACTTTCTCTGTTCCTTCTGTATCTGGTCCGGCCTTTCAGGTCTGTGGATATCACATTGATCTTTTGCTTTCGGATCCGTGTAAATCAATGGCGAGTTTAGGTTCTAAGTCTTTGTTTGTGGATCGTCATTCTGCTTCTCTTGTTTCAAAGCGTTTCACTGGTGGTATGGTATCTGGAGATGGTCCTAACCGTGGAAGAATCAGTATGAGACTCAGAGGTAAAGATCACAATGAGAAGTCTACGATCTGTGCGTATTTTGCTTATAGAGGTGCTAAGAGATGGATTTATTTGAATCAGCAAAGAAGAGGAATGGGATTTAGAGGCTTGCATAGCTCACTCTCTAATCGCTTATCAGCTGGGAATGCGCCTGATGTCTCTTTAGATAACTCTGTTACTGACGAACAGGTTAGAGATTCTTCGGATTCTGTAGCGGCTAAGCTATGTACTAAGCCTCTGAAGCTTGTCTCGGGGTCGTGTTATCTACCGCATCCTGATAAAGAGGCCACTGGGGGAGAGGATGCACATTTTATCTGTGCTGAAGAGCAAGCATTAGGTGTGGCAGATGGTGTGGGGGGTTGGGCAGAGCTTGGTATTGATGCAGGTTACTATTCTCGGGAGCTTATGTCTAACTCAGTGAATGCAATCCAAGATGAGCCTAAAGGTTCGATTGATCCAGCCAGAGTATTGGAAAAAGCTCATACTTGCACAAAGTCGCAAGGGTCTTCAACAGCTTGCATCATAGCCTTAACCAACCAGGGACTTCATGCAATCAATTTAGGCGACAGCGGGTTCATGGTTGTTCGTGAAGGGCATACGGTTTTCCGTTCCCCTGTTCAACAGCATGACTTCAACTTCACCTATCAGCTGGAGAGTGGAAGAAACGGCGATTTGCCAAGCTCAGGTCAGGTTTTCACTGTTGCTGTCGCTCCTGGAGACGTCATAATAGCTGGAACAGATGGGTTGTTTGACAACCTGTACAACAACGAGATCACAGCCATAGTGGTTCACGCTGTGAGAGCCAACATAGATCCCCAGGTAACAGCGCAGAAGATTGCAGCATTGGCGCGACAAAGAGCACAGGACAAAAACAGACAAACTCCATTCTCGACAGCAGCACAAGATGCTGGCTTCAGATACTACGGTGGTAAGCTTGATGACATTACAGTTGTTGTCTCTTATGTGGCGGCTTCGAAAGAAGAAGGAAAACATTGATGAAGAGACAAATACAGATGTGTCATGTGTTGAGTTATAAAGTTTGTGTTTTGCAGAGACCTCTCTTGTTTTGCTTAATGGTTTGTGAGCATTCTCATCTGATTATATTTGATTTTTTTGATATATATTGTAAATAAAAGATAAAGAGAACTTGAGTTGGATTAGTCTTTGATTGACACCCACGGACTCACTCAATCTGTTAACACGCCCACAGTTAAAAAAGCCAGTGGAGTTTGTCACTTTTTTAGACTTCAATTTTTGTCTTCTTTTCCAATCCATTTATAAATCCGTCAAAGTAGAGATTCAATCATGATTCGTGCTGTCGAAATAAAATGTGTCTATGTACATAACTGCAACCATAACAATCAATAGAGGATACATATCACAAAATCAAATTTACTAAAGTTTCATATTTAAGAAATTGAACAGGATTGGATTAAGACAAAAAAAAAAAAACAGTCAA
>Ga0041059_1000557_pt1 | contig 28808 bp, 36 predicted proteins | sample AraColnosormetaG_FD_56232 | JGI IMG/M metagenome (GOLD analysis project Ga0041059, IMG submission 56232) | Arabidopsis roots microbial communities from North Carolina, USA - Col MF nosort | ecosystem: Host-associated > Plants > Roots > Unclassified | place: USA: North Carolina | collected... | reverse complement strand
TCCCAAGCTCTTTATATATAACTTCCAACGGGACACCTTTCATGCTACATTCTTTAAACTTATGCTTGCACATCCTTGGACAGTCCTTCTCTGCACGTACAGGGACTCTAAATTTCAGTTGAAGCTGTAGAATAGCCTCATAAGCCAGAATCTACAAATAACAAAACAATGTTTAATATCATAAAACCTGTACATTACACCTTATACTCATATAATGATCATAAATTACTTATCTCGAGAGGCACAATGAATCCACTGTAGCAAGGTTGAGCTTTTGGTTTCACGAAACCATCCACGTTCTTCATCATTTTCCTTATCCCATCCAAACATTCCAAGAAGTATTAACGGCCCCACAGAAACGTCTCGTACTCATCCAAACCGCCAACAATCCTTAAAAGAATCTCTTCTATGTTTCCATCATTCTTTGAGTTTGCTTTTACTACCTTGACCAGGAAGTACAACAGCACTAACTTCAACCTATCTGTACCGCTGCGTATCTTCTCGTACTTAGTAAGAACTTTTGAAACCTTTATCCCAGTTTCTTTTTTGAAGATCCTCTTCACAAACTAAGTATTCCCCATTGTCTTGAGTTATTTTGGGTAACTACGGCAATCAAACTCACTTAACAACGCATGCTCTTTAATGGAATACCTAATAGGTACTCTATTTACAACAAACCAAGCCTCCTAGAGCAAATCTGTCTTCACTGTGCGAAGCATAAGCACCCACATGCCTTGCATTTGGTGGTTAGGCTCCTGAGACATGTGGAATATACGCTTGAACTGTGGGTGTTTTCGAAATCATTTTGCTTCTTCTTTAAACCTTCTATCTATCATTGCCACTATCTGCGTGACTTGGCACCTACTGCTTATCTTGCACACTTTGTCGTATTCTGTAAAAGAAAAATACATGGTCTCTGGCGCCAGTGGCTGAGAATCATCTTCATCATCCTCCTCCTTTAAACTATCATTGCCAGCCTCATCTTCCTCATTTTCTTTACAAGTAACCTCATCATCCTCTGGCCCAGAATCATCATCCTCGGCCTCACATGTATCCTGCAACTGCGAATTCAATGAACATTGACCAACTGAACAATTTAGAGGTATCAAACTAACAATTCATATGTACTCATTGAACTAGTTCCATCAAATTACTTATATCAAACAATTGTCACATATGAACTAGTTGTATCTAAAACATTTCTAACTAATACTCAAACAAAACAAATGTGAGTCATAGAGATTCCAATGTATATACTTGACAATTAATGTTCTCTACTCCTTCTTTTGTTGTATTCACCATTTCCTCCTCCTCCAGCTCATCCCCATCACCTTCATTCGCTTCTAGGATTTCTATAAAGACAGCCTCAAGTAGAGGTTCTTTTGCAGTATGGGTTGGTGGTTATGTCTTACCCTTTTCAATATCGGCGGTTCCTTTAGAAGAAGCCTCATCACCATCTAGCGATTCCTCTATGGCCTCTTCAATTTCAGCAGTTTTTTTTGGAGTCTTATTCGCTGAAACATCTGTTTCAGCTGGTTCGGTCGGAACCTCTACGGCGGCATCTCCGTCGATCTCAATTTCTGAAGAAACTGTTTGTGATGTCGAAACTTCTTCGGACGGCCTCTCCGTCGACTCATATACATGGCCACCGGTACCATCTCTAACACGAGCCATCAAACTATTACACGAATCAAGAATTCGTCGAAAAATCGTGAAAGCCGAAAAATTAGGAATCTGATTTTGGAAGAATCTGAATTTTGTGAGAGCCGTTTTTTTAAAAATCAGGAATTTCACTTAAGTGTTTGGGATGAGTTTTGTATCGATGGACATATATCTTAATTGGATCGAATACTTTTTTGGGTCGTCTAGGTTTTAGTTTTTTACCAATTGTTTTGATTTTTTCTTATTTTTAGTTTAACAAAGAATTAAAAATTAGAAAAATGACATTCTTGATTTTTTTTTTTTGAGATAATGGCATTCCAACCATATATTCTATCATTTGACTTAAGACCGTTTCCGTTTACTAAAGATCGATATAAAAATTGGCTAAAGATTAGTAATTTAAATTTTTTGTTGTTTCAAGTTCAAAATCGCATTGCATATTTGGTAAAGGTTTACCATATTTGACACGATATGTGGGAAAAAAAGAAAGTAACACCGATCCAAAAAAGAAAAGGACTCTTACCTTAACTTTTTATTATTAACATATTTGACCCTAAAACTTCTTATCTGAGCTTATCAGACCAAACCAAGGTCACAAATAAAAAAGAAACAGATTTGTAATCGATTGTTCGATTCACTTCATCGTTGGCACACACACATACTCTCTATTCGAAAAATTCGCCACTGCAATTTCTTCTAGGGTTTCTGGTAATCCTCACTTAGCCGGGCAATGGCGAGTGTGTACATACCGGTTCAGAATTCAGAAGAAGAAGTTAGGGTTGTTCTTGATCAGCTCCCTCGTGACGCTTCTGATATACTTGATATTCTTAAAGCCGAACAAGCTCCTCTCGATCTCTGGCTCATCATCGCGGTTCGTTCTTTTCCACTCTAATTAGGTTCTATCTGGAATCGAGTTTTGTTGAGTTTTTCTTAGTTAATGGCTGATGGGTTTTGATTAACACTTCAAAAGTTAGTTGCTTTTGTGGCTGATTTGCTTAAAGATTGTTTTTTTTTCCAATTCTGATTTTGGTTTCATCTATGGTGAAGAGGGAGTACTTCAAACAAGGAAAAATTGAACAGTTTCGACAAATATTGGAGGAAGGGTCAAGTTCTGGTAAGCAGTTATACGATGATGCTGCTTCAATTTGTTCTAGAATTGGTTATTTCGAAAATATAAGTCCTTTTTGTTTCTTTTTGGCAAGACATTGACGAGTACTATGCCGATGTTAAGTACGAGAGAATAGCGATTTTGAATGCTCTAGGTGCGTATTATAGCTACCTTGGTAAAACTGAGACCAAAAACAGAGAGAAAGAGGAGCAATTTATCTCTGCCACACGATATTATAACAAAGCATCGAGAATCGATATGCATGAACCTTCCACTTGGGTTGGGAAAGGTACTACCAGATTCGTTTCGACTGATAAGTTTCTGTTGCAAGCAATTCCTATAACAATCTTTCTTTTCCGGTTCTCCCTGTACAATGTACGCTTTAAGAATTTGAAGGTTGTGATGATGCTCTATGTTTACTAAGATACAGAATCCTGAAATGTAATTGTCTGCTTACAGGTCAGCTCTTACTGGCTAAGGGTGAAATAGATAATGCTCTTCAGGCATTTAAGATTGTGTTAGACACTGCCCCTGATAATGTTCCTGCTCTTCTGGGTCAGGTATAATGACTTGTGATTTCATTTTCTGTCACTTAGCTAATAATTTGTAGGTAGGTAGATTCTGTATACTAGAATTTATTGGTGGTAGTAAGAATTTGATTCTGACGCTCTCTTTCTTACCAACCTAGGCCTGACACAGTATTAGTCTATTGTTTACTTTTCTGCAAATTAATAACTTGCTCTATCACGTATACAGGCTTCTGTAGAATTTAATCGTGGACGATTTTCTGAGTCATTACAACTATACAAGGTAAGCTTTTCCTTATAACCTACTATATTTCTGTATACCACTTCTTCATTTTGGCTGTAAATCTCATGGCTTTGATTGTTCAAGTGAACCATCTAGTCTATTTATGGAACAAATTGGTAGTATTTTGATTTGTCTATGTTTTGAATTCTTTTAGAGGGCCTTGCAAGTATTTCCCGGTTGTCCTGCAGCTGTGAGACTGGGAATTGGTCTTTGTCGTTATAAGTTGGGGCAACTAGATAAAGCACGGCAAGCGTTTGATCGCGTTTTGCAGGCAAGTGGGACTGGGATGTTTATCTCATCTTCTTATGACATAGCTGACTGTATGCGTCAACAAATAGTGCTAATTACCATAATTCTATTTCTGCAGCTAGATCCTGATAATGTTGAGGCTCTTGTGGCACTTGGGATTATGGATTTGCAAGCAAATGATTGTAAGTATACCTCAGTTCTAAATCTTATGATAATGCGTGTGGGCTGGAAAGATTCTATTAACTTTACTTCTCTTTGGCCTTCACTGATGATATTACATATGTATAGCTATAGGAATGAGGAAAGGAATGGACAGAATGCAGCAGGCATTCGAGATTTATCCCTATTGCGCATCAGCCTTAAATTATTTGGCCAATCACTTTTTTTTCACCGGCCAGCACTTTCTTGTTGAGCAGCTGACTGAAACAGCATTAGCCGTCACAACTCATGGGCCAACAAAGTCACATTCTTTTTACAATTTAGCACGGTCATATCATAGCAAGGTTTGACATTTTTGTCCTCCCTTGTATATTCCATTCTTATCTACCCTCTGAGCTTGCCAGTGGAGGAAAAAATACGAGTAATAAATAATTTATTTGGGTTGTGATATATTTGAGGCGTTTTTTTCATTCTATGGGCTGTTATAGAAGAATGCATCTTTTTTTGTTTCCTTTGTGTAACCTTCCTTTCTGATGTCTGATGATGGTCTTGTTTTAGGGGGACTTTGAAAAGGCTGGGATGTACTATATGGCAGCCATCAAAGAAACTAATAATAACCCACACGAATTTGTATTTCCTTACTTTGGTAACTTTTCTCCACTCTTCTGCTGAATTCCCCTTAATTCTTCGGATGTTACCAATCTGAGTCATTACTCATTAGCAATGAAGATACTGCACCTTTGTCATTTATTTCCCTTTTAGCAGTAGAATATATGAAATGAGACCATCAATAATTAGTTCCAGTCTGTAAAACGTATGATTATGAACAAATTTGTGTATAATATCTCGTGCTTCAATTTCTAGTATTGCTCAGTTTGGATTGATGATCTTATATGTTCATTTAGTTTGATTTTTTTTTTTGTGTTGCAGGTTTGGGTCAAGTACAACTAAAGTTGGGGGAGCTTAAAGGATCTGTATTTAATTTTGAGAAAGTATTAGAAGTTTATCCTGACAACTGCGAGACTTTGAAGGTTAAATGACTGCAACCTTTTTCTTTATTGATCGTTCATTCTGTATTTCATCCTTTAAATATAAAATGCTTTATGTGCACGTTTCTTTTCTTTCTTAGGCTCTCGGGCACTTATACACCCAGCTTGGACAAAATGAGAAGGCCCTTGAGTACATGCGAAAGGCCACAAAACTTGATCCACGTGATGCCCAGGTTAGTTTGGTTTAACATAATTCTTAAGCCTGATCTTTCAAAAGGTGTTGATACTTGCATGAATTCTTTGGTTGTAGTTGTTATATAGTTTACCTTACTGTGGATCACTTTCGAGTGACACTTCCACTTTTGTTACCTAAATTGTAACACCAGCACACTTAGTCCAAGTAAGGAAGAAAAAACATAGTAGCAAGACATAGTTCTGCCATATATCTTGAGAATACCTTTTGGGTTTGTTTCCCCCACAGCTCATATGTGTGGTTGAAGATCTAATAGGGATGATAATCATCTATTGACTATTGCGATAATTTTTTCCTTGATTTATAGTTTTGGGTTTTGTAGGCATTTGTTGGCCTTGGTGAGCTGCTGATATCATCTGACACGGGAGCCGCCCTTGACGCCTTCAAAATGGTAAAGTGTGATCTTGATAATTGTATCTCCTCTTCAAGTACATGATGGCATGTTGTACATAAAGAAAGACATTAATTTTTCTGAGAACCATTAATGAAAACTCCCAGGCACGGACGCTCATGAAAAAAGGAGGGCAAGAAGTGCCTATAGAAGTCCTGAATGACATCGGTGCTTTACATTTTGAGAGAGAAGAATTTGAGGTTTGTAGTGAGGTTGTTTCTGCTTCTTAGCTTTGATATTTTGCTATTGGCTTCAATACTCTTTTTCCTTGCAGTCTGCGCTTGAGAATTTTAAGGAGGCTCTGGGTGATGGAATATGGATTAGCTTCCTTGATGAAAAAGAAAATTTGGAACAGACAGGTGTATCTGTTCTCGGGTACAAGGACACGGGCATTTTCCATAGGCTGATTGAAAGTGGTCACTCTGTCGATGTACCTTGGAATAAAGTTACAACTTTGTTTAACCTGGCTAGATTACTTGAACAGATACACAAAACAGAAGCAGCGACTTTTATGTATCGGTTGATACTTTTCAAGGTCTATATTTCCTACTTATTTAATTTGATATTATTTGCTGTTTCACTTTGTGATGAGTTTTCTAGTGGTAGACTTGAGGAGAAAAGAAGGAAAAAAACTTGAGGAGCCGTTTTCTGATTATTCCTGTCTGATAGATGATTTTGAGTGGTTACTTGGTTTTTACAAATATATTTTGTCTTAAAACCCTTCTTTCGCGGTTTTTTAAATATCTATTCATGTACTAAAAGTATAAAAATGGGAACATTGATTCGGCATAATGACTTCCTTGGTTATAATTGAGTGGCTTCTGCTCTCTTGGGAAGTTCAGCATCGTTTCGTATATGTGCTATATAGTTTTCTGCTTTATATTTCTTCTGTTTCTTATAGTTTTTGGATACACCTACCATGTCTTACATTATTTGTTTGAATGTTCACCCTGATATAAGCTTGATCCTTTTATTTCTCTTTCAATAATCTGATGACGACTTTTGATTTCTGTCAACTTAATCTGACTGCCTATCCGGTGCAGTATCCTGGCTACATAGATGCTTATTTGAGGCTTGCTGCAAGTGCAAAAGCTCAGAACAATCTTCCTCTGGCCATTGAACTGGTCGGTCTACCACCGTTTTCAACATTAATTTTATTTAATCTGTAGCAGCTTGTTTTCTCTCTCTGACCGTCTTTTCCTACTTCCCCTATAGGTGAATGAAGCTCTGAAAGTGGACGATAAAAATCCAAATGCTTTGTCTCTACTTGGTGAATTGGAGCTTAAGAACGATGACTGGGTTAAGGCAAAGGAAACCTTTCGAGCTGCTAATGATGCAACTGATGGGAAGGACTCATATGCTATTCTTTCTCTGGTATATATTTTTATTTCCGATTTTTTTGCGTTTCAGAATAATAAGAATCATCATATTAAGTTCCTTTTGGGTTGTTCAAAGCTCATCGCATTATCATATCAATGAATCGATTTTATGTGAGCACCCCACACCCAAATATTTGTACCCTGCCTTTTCTATGGGTCCAATCTAATCAGCTATTACTGCGATCTGGGCTCTCTTGTAAAACACTTCAGTCAAGATAACGATAGGGTTCTTTTCAATACGTGTATGGAAGACCAGCCCTCATTCTGTATGGTTCCTCTACCAGCAGCCTGGTGAGGGCTGGTTGTCTAGCAGATATCTAACTACCTTGGAGTGAATTCTGTCTTGATTATAAATGATTGGAACAATTATTGTACAAGCTATTTTTGTGTGTGTAATATTTCTTCCTGGAATGTTTTAGGGGAACTGGAACTATTTTGCAGCAATGCGCAATGAGAAAAGAAATCCAAAATTAGAAGCTACACATCTGGAGAAGGCCAAGGAACTCTATACTAAAGTATGGTGTTTAGTTTTTCTCCTTTCTCTCTTCTAATTATTAGTAATTTGGGAATATGTATGTGCTTCTGGGGGGTGTTTTGGGTGGAGGTTTGCCTGTAGAAACCTGAACACGTTGTTGAAATTTTTGCTATACCAGTAGCATTGCATGCTTAAATTGGCGATGTCCTCTTTCCATCAACGCTAATCGTCTTTCTCATTGTTGATCGTTGGGATTAACAGGTCCTGACTCAACATAATTCCAACATGTATGCTGCCAACGGTTCTGGCATTGTATTAGCAGAGAAAGGCCAATTTGATATTGCCAAGGATGTTTTTACTCAGGTCAGCTTTTATCATTTACTGTTCATAGTATAGGCTAGCTAAATTCTTGAAATCATTGGAATTTTGTGAATGTTTTAGGTTCAAGAAGCTGCGAGCGGAAGTGTATTTCTTCAGATGCCTGATGTATGGGTGAATCTGGCTCATGTTTACTTTGCTCAAGGGAATTTTGCCTTAACCGTGAAAATGGTTTGTCATTTTATATAGCGTTTTTTTTTTTTTTAAATTCTTTTGGTTGATTTCGATGTTTTGCTTAAGTACTCTGTTCATTATCTATGTTGTTGGCAGTATCAAAACTGCTTGCGAAAGTTCTTTTACAACACAGACTCCCAAATCCTTCTTTACTTAGCCCGTACCCATTATGAGGCTGAGCAGTGGCAAGAGTGCAAAAAGACACTATTAAGGGCCATTCACTTGACTCCTTCAAATTACACATTCAGATTTGATTTGGGTGCTGTAATGCAAAAATCATCGTCTTCCACACTGCAAAAGAAAAAAAGAACAGCTGATGAGGTTAACTAAAGATTTTCCCTTGCTTCTTTCTGACTCTAGTCTTGTGTCGTAGAAGATAGACAGATATTAACATGCATCGATTGGGAATTTATCAGACTATGAACTTGCTTCTACAGCTTGTGTATCTAGAACTTTTCACCATGACCCTAGCATAGTATGTTAGTCATCCTTGCTAAGTAATGGCTAATCTAGAATGCAATACTAGGATTTGTTGTCTTGTTTTATTAGAAGATGTCTAGACAATACTAATTCGTCCAATGGGGATTAATTGATTTCCACCTGACAATTACTTGATGACTCTGCAGGTGCGCTCAACAGTTGCAGAAGCAGAGAATGCTGTTCGTGTATTCACTCAATTGTCTGCTGCTTCAGACCTCCATGTTCATGGGTTTGATAGCAAGAAAATACAAACCCATGTTCAGTATTGCTCGCACTTGCTGGAAGCAGCAAAAGTTCACCGTGAAGCTGCTGAGCAGGAGGAGCTGCAGAACCGACAGAGATTAGAAGTTGCTCGTCAGGCTGCTTTGGCAGAAGAAGCACGCCGTAAAGCTGAAGAACAGAGGAAATATCAGGTAACTATTGACTTGCAAGTTAACCATTTGCAGCAACAAATTTATTTTGGTGATATATATGGAAGCTTTTCAAGTCAGTGATATGCATTTTTCTCTTGGGCAGTTGGAGAAAAGAAAACAGGAGGAAGAGCTGAGACGCCTAAAGCAAGAAGAAGAAAAATTTCAGCGTATAAAGGTAGGAGGTCTCTTGCTTTTGATTACAGTGTCTATGAAGATCAGATTTCTCAACATTGTTGTGTAGTGTCAAGGGAAAAATTACTCTTTGGTAACACTTTTTAGGGTGTATCCCTTTGTCAGTATGGTGTCTTGAGAAGATGTTTAGGATGACATGCTGATTTTGTTTTGTAATAATTAATGCCCTAGGAACAATGGAAGAGCTCCACACCTGGATCTAATAAGCGGAAGGATAGAGTGGAAGATGATGATGGGGAAAGTAAGCCCAGTGAGCGGAGAAGAAAGAAGGGTGGAAAGAGAAGAAAGAAGGACAAAAGCTCAAGGGCTCGACACTACGAGGACGATGAAGAAGAAGCTGCCACTATGGATGATCATAATGAAGTGGAAGATGAAGACGCCAACACTAATTATAACAGGGAAGATGAGATGACTACTCAAGAAGCTGAGGAACCTGTGGATGATGATGCTCATGATCTTCTCGCTGCTGCTGGGCTCGAAGATCCTGATGTTGATGATGATGAGGTAATACATAAACTTCAATCCAATTCATGGAACTACACAAATGCAAAACACAATGTCACACTAAGTCTGTTTTGGTGAGTACAGGTACCTACTTCGGGTGTAAGGCGAAGAAGGGCGTTATCGTCATCAGACGAAGAAGGTGAATTAATGGAGGAGAGTCATCCAAATTCAAGCCCCCAGAAAGAAAAAGAAGAGAGCAATGGGGAAGCTGGTGATCCTAACATGGAGGAAGAAGAGGAAGAGGAAGAGGCCAATTGAGAGATATTTCATACATAACAACAGATATCTCTTGTGTGTTTGTAACTTTAGTGACAAAGATTTCATTGATTCAATTTCTCTAGTAGTCAGAGTGTGAAGACAATTTACATTCACAGGCCAAGGATGATCAGTTTGTATTTTGGGTTATTTGGATTGAGCCTTGTTTTTATTTGCTATTGTTACTAATAGAAAAGCTTTTTTCTTTTTCAATGTTTTTAAACCCGACCCGGACAGTAAATCGGATTACCTTCTGGATCACCAGGTCATGGGGTCAACCGGGTTGGACTACGGGTCAATTGATTAAAATTTACTTAATATACTTAATGTCAATAGAAATTACTTAATTTTCATAAATATAAAACAAAAATAATCATATCATGTTTAACAAAATATGAAATCAAACAATAATAGAAAGTGACTAAATTTTTCAATCCAACTAGCAGTCTAAACCCGTAACAAATATATTAGGAGATCATCAATGACGAAAATAAACTAATAAAACATATATCTCGAATTCAAACAACTAATCTCGGTTGTCTTTCTCACCAATTCATTGATTTTCTTAAAGCAGAATTATGAAGTCTTCACCAAAATCTAAAATATCAAATGAGATAAAAAAGTGAAAATAAATTCCAAAAATAATTGAATAAAGCTCAAATATTTTTTTTCAAACTCAAACATTTTTTTTTCAAACTCAAATAGTCTAAAATGCTATATTTAATTCCAAACTCAAATAATGTTTTTAAAACTTACACTCGGCCGGTTCAACCGGTTGACAGAGTCACAGGTTAAGGCGAGTATTTTCGAGTTTGAAATTGTCGGATATTAGCACTAAATTTAAACAGAAAAGTGTCTAGATCGCGGATTAACCGTCTAACTGGACGGTACGAGTCGGCCGTAAAAACACCGGTTGAAACAACTTGATACGTAGTCAATGGTTAATGAAAGCAAAATAGTAAACTAAAAATAAATAAAGAAATAAAAAATACAGAAGAGTGTTGTCAGAAGGAAGTGGAAGAGTCAGAAACGTGGGTGTGTGTGTGTGTGGTCTTGAAGGATTTGGTACTGTTTCTGCAGTTTCTTCTGTTCCCTTTTACTTTAATTTTTCTTTTGGGTTTTTAGGTTTCATGTTGCTCTCTCTCTCTCTCTCTCTCTCTGTAGGATCTCTTTCAACTTTTCAGAACATATTGACTGCAATTATAGTTTATAAGCAACAAAATTACACGCACACACAAGTATAATTTGCTTTATGTCATGTACTCATGTGTGTGAGTGAAGAAATAATAATTCAGTTTGATGAGAATAAGAGAAGTCGTCTTTCTCTCTCACTGAGTCAGAGCAGAAAGCTTTTGATTGGGTGTGTGGCTTTTTCAGACCTGACCAAACTCAGTCAGGGAGCAGAACTCAACTCAACTCAATTGCAAAACCTGTCTTTTTTTTACTCTTTTCTTATTTTCTTCATCATTTTTTTCTATAACATAACCTTTAAGAAAAATTATTTACTGTTTTAATTATAAAAAAAAACTATTTACTATCCACAGTAAATAGTTTAATGAACAAGTTTCTGACAAAAAGAATCAGAAATAATTAATTACAGAAACATGAATTGATAAATTTGTTGCTAATCAATGACTTAGTGACATCGTACTATCACTAATATTGACAAGAGATGAGCAGAAACAATTTAAACATTGAAACCAAACTAATATAACTACTTTACACAAGTTAAATCTTTTATGCTAATATAATGCATGGATCACAAAAAGAAACTCCTAATTAAATTAGACAAAAAAAGAGAGAATTTGCATTACCATCTTAACAAGAAATACAAGGTTATAAGAACAAAAGATGATCAAATGAAGAGTGAAGTAGAAACAGAAGATTTAGAAGAAGGCCATTCATCAAGAAACCTATAAAACCTCTTGCTTCCTTGCTCTTCTTCATTATCATGATCTCTTTGTTTCAGCTTCTCCTCTAACATCAATGGCCTCTCACGTGTCCTCAAGTCAGTACCAAGGATGAAGCAATGTCGATCCGGCTGCTTCTCCTCGTTGTTGATGCCTCTACATGAGCCATCATCATTATCTTCCATTGCTGAGCCAGAGCAGCTTTTGATTGACCCGGAAGGTTCTATGGAGAAGAAATCATCCATGTATCCACTTCTTCTTCTTCTACTTTCAAACATGTTTTGAAGATAAAAAATAGTCAATCATTGTGTTGTCATTAGAGTAAAACAGAGGAGGAAGGTGTGTTTGAAACCTGGAAGAAGAGTCGAGAAAGAGATTTGGAGTGAATTGAGTAGGAGGAGGCTTTCTTGAGGAAGAACGGTTCTTGCCTCTATGCATATGTCTCTCACAGTACTTAGAGTCAGGGTAAGCTTCTTTAGAGCATCTCCATTTCTTGCCATCAGTTCTTCTACATCTTCCTGGCTCTGCATCTATCTTTCTTCCCATTCCCATCTCATACACATTCCACCCAACTGAAAAAAAAGAGTCAAATTCGTTTACATTATCACCAAACCCTAAGGATAACCATCATAGAGCACAAAGCAAAGAAGATAAAGTGTGCTTACAGTGTGGAGAAAGAGTGGGAGAGAAGAAGCTTGAAGAAGAAGATGAAGAAGAAGAAGAAGAGAAGAGAAAGGGTCTTTTGATGAGGAAGAGAAGATGAGGTGGAACAGGCATATTTGCAGCTAAGTACTTGAACACAAGAGCTTGGTTTTCAAGTTCTTCCCATTGTGATTCTGTGAATGGAATCCTTGTAGCCATGAAGAGAGAAAGAGAAAGAGAGATGAAGAAGAAAGAGAGATTAAAGATTGGGATTTGTATTGGAAAATTGAAAGTGTAAGAGAGTAGTAGGTATGTTTTTATTGATAAAGTGTCCATTGGTCACCTGCAGTCTGCAGAATCTCTGTGCTTCATGTCCTCTTCTTGTTTATTATTCCTTTTTCTTATTTCTTAAAATTTTCTTTTCAGCTTTAGTTTTGGTTTTATCTTAAGCACCATTTCAGGTTTTTCTTTTCCTTCTTAAAAGCTAAATTTTGTGACAAGGGGCATAGATAACTTATGTTTAATTTATTTACGTATTATATTCAGGAGTTTGTAACTTTTGTTTGCGTTTAGAAAAACGAGAAAATTTGGTAACCGAAAAGAGAATCTACCAAGTTACATACGTATACGTAAACAATATCCTTCGGGATTGACTCTATTAAGTTCTAATTATTTTTGGTTGACAAAAAAAAAATCTAACAAGTCATGAAACTTAAGAGGTAAAGTTGTGTACAAAATAATAAGACATTAAAAATTTCAGCTCTAATGTTGGGTTGTTATGATATCTTTTGAGTCATATAACTTATATCTCAAACTTTAGTATATGTGAGAAAGAAAAAATAAGAAAAAAAAAATACTTATTTGTGAAAGAAGCTTGAATTTAACCCTACAATATTTAAGATGTTTTTAGCATTTATATTCGATCCTAAATATAGTAAGTAAATAGCCAAGTGAGAGGATTTATGTCCCTCTTCTATTCTTCTTAATGTTTTAACTATAAAAAAAGAAACATGTAAGCATATTGCAACTATTACAAAGATCGTTATAAAGGTTTAGCTAACCACAAAGAACATTCTCTTAATCATTCATTATAGTATTAGAAAATAAAATGAAAGAAGTCCAATTGTAATGAGTTTATAAATTTTGAATTATACCAAATCATTATTTTTGTTCTTCAATCAAATAAACCGTATCGTGTAATGTGACATCTTTGGTTAGATAGACGACTCGTAGTACTCGTAGCTCCAACACATTCGACATTTATAAAATTAAGTGTACACGGTCCACTTGTGTTAAAAACACTATGCATGAATAATAAATTGTTTTGAATAAAAAATATTTATGAGAATAGAAGTAAAAAAGTTTGAGAGAGAGAGAGGGAAAATAATGAGTGAGTCTGCAAACTCTGAAAACTTCTGCACTCTCTGCGACTCTTCCCTTTCACAGCTCTCACTCACTCCCATACACACCCATCACTCATGCCACATCTCTTTCTCCCTCTTTTATTTTTGTTTTCTTTTGAATTTTTCTAAATTATTTTATATTTCTCAAAAGAAAAAAAACTGTGATTATTTTAATTATCTTTTTTCTTTGTTAAAGATTATTTTAATTATCAAAATTTAAAATTTTGTTCATGCCTATGTAAATAATTCATTTGAAGTCGGTCATCAAATGAAGTTAGACCCAATGCATTAACAGATGGTGGGGGTTTGTGAAAAAACCTCAGAAACTTACACTTCATAAAAACATGATTTATTTTCTTAGGAAAACCTCTAATACTAAAAATACATCTAAATTGATCATATAAATCATGTTTTTTATCCAAAAATATATAAGGTTGATAAATTAACTATATTTAAAAAGACTATATTTGAGACGTAACGATTTAAAAATATTTAGGCAGTTTTTTTTGAAAGATTAGAAACGATTATGTTGAAGTTATAAATAAAAGGTGTTTCACATAATACATACTCATAAATAAAGTTAATAGCATCTTAATCGTCTTCAATTTCTCTTTTATATATGAGACCGATTAATTTCCATGTAAAGATTATTTAATATTGACGGGAAGCAAAACATAAAGAACACTAAGCACATTAACGATGTTACTTAAAATTTTAAAAAGGAATATAAACAAACTGTTTTATTTGGGTAATTATGATTACTTTTTTCTTCATTTATTTATATAGAATTAAAATACTTACGGAGTCGGAACCTCTAGGAATAGCAATCACTATGCCTAAACATGAATCAAGTTCGCAAGCGTCGAATTTGAAAGGTTGAAACTTTGGAAATCCACCAGATTAGAGAAAAACTCTCTGCTTTTATTAATTAAAATGATAAAACGTGTCGAGCAAAAAACTTAGGGTCTTTCTATATATAGAGAAGAAACCAAATCATAAAATAGAAAACTCTAAGCAAAATAGAAAACTTGAAATAAGGAAATATGAAAAGAAATGTAAAACTGCTAAATCTCTCCTACATCAGTCTCCTCCACCTCTGAAGAACTTGTCCTCAAGTTCTCTTCTGGATAAAGGACCCCGTCTGCATGATACTCATGAATGTCAGCTACGTTGAAGGTATTGGAAATGTTCATTGATTTCGGGAGAGCCACAACATAAGCATTATCATTGATCTTCCGCAACACCTTAAACGGGCCATACTTGCGAGGCTTTACCTTGTTGTACGTTCCAACTGCAAATCTCCCTTTACGAAGGAGCACCATCACATCATCACCTTCTTTGAAAACTTTGAATCTCCGACGTTTATCAGCAGCGACTTTGTTCTTTTTCCCGGTAGCCTCTAACTTAGCTTTGACAACTTCCTTAACAACTAAAATCTCTTCAGCCATAGTTTCAGCTGATGCACTTACCCAAGAGCCTTTGGTAACTTAACCAAATCAACCACATGTACAACACTGTTGTAAGCAAATTCTATTTGAGGCAAAGCTAAATCCCATTGCTTTGGATTATCCCCGCATATACTTCGAACCATATTTCCCAAGGTTCTATTAGTTACTTCGGTTTGCCCGTCGATTTGCGTATGAGGTGTAGAACTTCGATTAAGAGCTGTTCCAAACATCCTCCACAGAGTAGACCAGAAATGACTTAGAAACTTTGTATCCCTATCCGAAGTGATTGACTTAGGAACCCCGTGAAGGCGCACTACCTCCTTGAAAAATAGTTTGGCTATGTTGGATGCATCAGCGGTCTTCTTGCATGCAATGAAATGTGTCATCTTGGAAAATCTATCAACTACGACAAACACAGAATCCACACCCCGTTGTGTACGTGGCAATCCCAACACAAAATCCATAGCTAAATCTTGCCAAATATCATCACGAATGGTAAAGACATATAAAGACCAATATTTTGAGATTGACCTTTGTGGGTTCTGAAATCCATACTAGAGATTTGTAAATAGATTTATGAGAAAGGAGGGCTAGATCTTCACAAGAACTTTGAAATTTATATTGCTGAAAACGAATAAACTTTTGTATTGATGATAGTAGAGCTTTTACAATGTAGAATGAGATTACAAGTGTAAAGTATAAGTGTAAGTGTTAAGCTGAATGTATATGTCTTCCAAGTCGTCCTTGCTTCCTTACATAGATCTACGCACGTGGGTAGCTCCATCCGAGATCCGCGGGGATATTCTCCTGGATATTCGGCAGGTTAGTTCCGAGATATCAGGTCCGCTCCGCGAATATCTCCTGGTCAGTTCCTAGGTTGTTATTCGCTTATCTCCCTTCATCAGGTAACTAGGCTTATCAGGCCCAAATACCTAATCTGTTCATGGGCTCCAGAGCTGCGCAGGTCCTCTACTTGGTGGGCTTAGTGGGCTGGCATGCTATTTTTGCAGGTGGATTCCTGGAGAGAAATCCAGCTCCAACATTTGCCATCCAGCCCATTGAGTAAGTAGGCGAACTCGATGAACGGACACCTAAGCCAAGTAAGATTGCGAAAATATTGTAGATAAGGTAGTAGATACGATAAGATCAATCGGTTCTGAGGATAAACTCAATGAAAACGGTATAATCTTAGATTCTTAAACCGAAAGATATCGAGTAGATACGCGAGGTAAATCGCGGGTGACGTGGACGGTCGAGATGACGCGTCTCTTCAGCGCACCGCATCTAACGGCTCAGATCAGGCGCGGGGAAGAGATCTCTACAATCTCAAAAATCGTGGTGATGATGGCTTCTTTAAATAACTTCCCACATCTCCACTCGATTTCACGTCAACTCACACGACTCCCAAGGTAACTTCTCTCCTTCTCAACTATTTACTGCCTTTAACTTTTGTTTTTAGAGATAGAAACTCTAACTTTTCTTCCGCTATCTCCTTCGTACTTTCTCTGCTTTCTCTCTTCTTTCCTTCATATCGATCGTCTCTCTTCTTCAAAATCAAGAGATGAGTGACTTAGACGATTCCCAGAACAAGAGCAATCACAGCTATGGCGACGACGATAGTTCGTCAAAGATGAGGTCGGCGGCGTCCTCGCGGCAGGAACCCAGGCGCGTCATAACCCTAGGCGGAATGGGTCCTATCCGAAGGCCATCGACCAGAGTCGACAAGCCTAAGAAGAAGAAAGCTCCCAAGCAAAAGGGGAGCTTGCCGATGACGAACAATGATTTGGTCGACCTCCAGAGGAGGTGCTAGATTCCGGCGGGGGTGACTATGATACTCCCAAGGTCGCCGCTGTTACCCAAGAACGTGCCGGAGGGGTGGGGTTGTGCTTACGCCAATTTCTTCGAGAAATGTGGGCTGTTTTACCCGATTCAGGCGTGCATCCTCGAGATGCTCTACTGCCTCGACTTCGCCTTTCCTCAAATGTGTCCAAATTTCGTCCGCCACGTGCTGGTGTTATTTATCCAGGCCTGAGAGGTGAACAGAGAATTCGGCTGCCACGACCTGCTGCAGCTTTGTCAGGTCAAGACCAACGCCAGGAGCGACCAAGGGACGTACTACATAAGTGTTCGTCTTGGATCTCTGATCCTAGGTGGTCTGAAGGCCTGTCGGGATACAAATTAGCGAGCCAAATACTTCTTCTTCAAGGTGGACATCATTCGGTCGGCGATTTTGACCCAGCAAGGATAACGAGGACCTGGTCCTCTAACCTGGGTCAGATGGAAATCTATCGTTTTGACTTTATTGTTTTAGTTGTGTGTAGATTGGTTTTTGTTGAACATTAGTGTTGCTACTAATATCGCTCTTCTTGGGATTATTTTGCAGCAAGAACCAAAGAAATCACTTTTTTCGAGACGAAACTCTATCTGTTGACCCTTCTTCGAAGTTGTCAAACCGACTGGCCACCTTCAATAGGGATCGCAACGTAACTGCTCTCCCCATAGATCCAGCGGATCCAGTGATTGCCCTTCCAGCAGCGCAGCCGGATCCACTCGAAGAGGTCCCACAGGTCCAACCGAACCATGTCGCAGATCCGCCTATAGGTATGAGTTTCACTTGTTGTTTTTATTTTTACATATAGGCCATTGCGCTAGCTACACAATCGAGTTACTAAGTAACAAACACTACACTTCATCTGTTTAGTTCCTCCCGATTCCAGCTCTACTTCAGACCTTCCGCTTATTTCCAGAAGAAGAATGAGGTGACCAAGTCTTCATGTTCAACGAGCCAATGCGGGACCTCTGCTCGTGCTGGTGACCTGTCGGCCGTGGTGGCCGCAGCTCGAACCAGCCTTGCTGCCTCACACACTCAAGCCTCAACGTCTCATCCTTCACTTCCTGCGGCTAACGCCAGACCTCTCTTGCGGCGGGTCGGGCAAATAGCAATTAGCTGGCCGCTTAGGTCTCTGAGCCGTCTGAAGCTGTTAGGGCTTACGGTGCACCGTCTTCTTCAAAGAGAGCTCGGCTCCTGCCGGTGGTGCGCCTGACAGCTGAGCTGATCGTGATTGATCAGGAGGTCGCCCCTTCAAGAGAAGAGAGGGTGAAACCCTTGGCTGCTAACCCGGAGGCTGCTGTGTCCGTAGACAGGCGATCATCGGGAAGGTCCCAAGGCAGAGGCCGAGGATCAAGAGGTAGGGGTAGGTCTTCCTCTCAAGGTCCGAACCGGTCTCAGGAGGTGAGGCAGACGTCCAATTTAGGTGGAGGATCTGCAGGAAACAGGCCTTTCCATTGGTCTTACACTCACGATCGTGATCATCCGATCATCGAGGACAAGGCTGGGTTGGCGAACCTGCTCCGACACATCAAAGGGAGGAACTGTCAGGTTCCCGGTGTGAAGAACATGGCCTAGGCGGCGGCTTATGCTGACATGATGGCGAAGGAGGGCCATGTCATAATCGATTACTGTCTCCTTCTATTTTTATGCCAGTTTTAATTTCTGTTTTTTTTCGGCAGGCGATTGCTGCTATAAACAAGTTGGTTGCTCTCTACGAGCAACGTCTAAGCAAGGATCCTTCGGCGAGCGAGCTCGAAGAAGGGAAGATCCTCATCTAGGAGTTGATAGCGAGCGTGAAGTCAGGTCAGGAGCGCGAGGCATCGTTCCAGGTATGCTTCGGTTATTATTTTATTGTATATTTTTTATTGATGATGTGATGATTCTGACCTGGCTACGTTTCCAGGCGTAGCTCGACAGGTTGAAGATGGAGCTGTCCACCTCGAAAGATCTTGAGAAAGGTTATGCCGAGAAGATCAAGATCATGGAGCAGGAGTTCAGAGGGTTGGAAGCAGATAAGCAGATGGCGAGGAACCAGATTCATCGCTTGAATGAAAAGAAGGACGAGCTCTCTAAAAGGGTGTTGGACCTCACTTCGATTGCGCAGGGAGTGAACAAGGCGGTTCACGATGCTAAGGTTGAACTGGCTGCCTCGTATTCGAAGTTGCTAAGTGGGATCAAGGATAAGTGGGTCGCCAAGAAAGAGTTCACCGTGCTGGAAAGTCAAGCAGCCGAGGTGGAGTCAAACTTGGCTTTGATCGATCAAATCGTGAAGGCTGCTGTCGACCTAACCGTAGAGAAACCTCGGTTTCAAGCGGAGATAGATGATGTGGAGGCGAGGTGCACATTAAAGGAGGTGTCGGACTTCACTTTGAGCAAGCTGGATATCCCGGAAGTGTCGGAGATGTTAGTGGTGCGTCCGATGAATGTCGATGAGCAGGGAACGCCGATTGGTTTGGACGAGTTCGGGAGCAACAAAGATACGTTTCCGCGAGGTCTCGAGGAGGATCCTGGTACTGTCTTTGCCACGCCGGCCGGGGGGTCGAAGGAGTGTCATGGATAGCATCGGCCTGAATTTAAAAAGGGAGATCCGTTGGGAGGTGCCCGTCCGTGACATTATCATTTGGGATCTAAGCAGGTACGTTAGATCTCGTTAAAGTGGATGAACTGGGATCCATGATCGTTGTCACAATTGATTTATTAGTTTTGGTGTTGGAAGGATCTATTTCCGTCCCCAAAGACGGCGCCAAATGTGGGTTCTGAAATCCACACTAGAGATTTGTAAATAGATTTATAAGAAAGGAGGGCTAGATCTACACAAGAACTTTGAGATTTATATTGCTAAGAACGAATGGACTTTTGTATTGATGATAGTAGAACTTTTACAATGTAGAATGAGATTACAAGTGTAAAAGTATAGGTGTTAGTGTTAAGCTGAATGTATATGTCTTCCAAGTCGTCCTTGCTTCCTTATATAGCTCTACGCACGTGGGTAGCTCCATCCGAGATCCGCAGGGATTTTCCTGGATATTCGGCAGGTCAGTTCTGAGATATCATGTCCGCTCCGCGAATATCTCCTTGTCAGTTCCTAGGTTGTTATTCGCTTATCTCCCTTCATTAGGTAAGCGGGCTTATCAGGCCCAAATACCTAATCCGTACATGGGCTCCAGAGCTGCGCAGGTTCTCTACAGGTGGGCTTGTTGGGCTTAGTGGCCTGGCCTGGTATTTTCGCAGGTGGATTCCTGGAGGGAAATCCAGCTCCAACAACCTTTTGATACCTGACATGTATAACACCTTCTGACAATAGTTCCAGCATCTCTTCTCAAATGTGGCCAAAAATATCTCCCTTCCAGACTAGCAATGGTCTTGTCTTTACCCAAATGCCCACTAAGACCACCCCATGCTAATCTGGGATCAACGTCTCTCTTAGCGATGAGCAAGGGATGCACAATCGATCTCCTTTGAATAAGTAGCCTTCTCGGACATGAAAATCTGCAGAAGGATGCTTCTCGTCGCACTTAGCCCAAAGTTCCTTGAATTCAACATCATTTTCATACAAATCCTTCTTAAACTCAAAGCTATAATCTCTTATGCTAAAGTAAGTAGCAATGACGCTCTCTTACTCAATGCATCTGCCACCTTATTAAGCGCGCTTAACTTATGCTGGATTATAAAAGAGAATTTCTGCAGAAAACTAACCCAACGAGCGTGCATTTTGTTTATCACCTTTTGGGTGTGAAGAAACTTCAAAGCTTGGTGGTTAGTTAACAAAATGAACTCTCTCTCAATTAAATAATGCTCCCACTTCCTTAGAGGTCAAAATACCGCATACAATTCTTGATCATAGGTGCTCTATTTATGTTGAGCTTCACTCAATTTCTCGCTGAAGAGAGCCACTGGTCGTTTTTCTTGGGACAGGACAGCCCCTACTCCCACACCACTAGCATCACATTTAACTTGGAACACTTTATCAAAATCAGGTAATGCTAGAACTGGTGCGGTACAAAGCTTCTCCTTAATTAAATCAAAACTTTTCTCTTGCTCGATACCCCAATGAAACTTTCCTTTTTTCAAACACTCAGTAATAGGAAAAGTAATATTACTAAATTCTCTTATAAATCTCCTATAGAAGGTAGCAAGACCATGAAAGTTGCGTACCTCACTGACTAATTTGGGGCAGGCCAATCCCTAATTGCTTTCACTTTATCTTCGTCAACATGAATTCCTTCTTCTCCGACAATAAAACCCAAAAATAACAACTTATTGGTGATAAATGTACACTTTTCATATTGATGTACAATTTATTCTCTTCTAAAACTTGCAACACTTGTCTCACATGCTCCAAATATTCTTCTTTGGTTTTACTATAAATCAGAATATCATCAAAATAAACCACCACAAAAGAACCCGTAAACGGACGAAGAATTTGATTCATAAGTCGCATGAAGGTACTAGGGGCGTTTGACATCCCAAAGGGCATTACCTGCCACTCGTACAGTCCATCTTTGCTCTTGAAATCTGTCTTCCATTCATCCCCAGGTCTAATTCGTATCTGATGGTATCCACTGCGAAGATCTATCTTGGAAAAGACCTTAGAACCACTTAACTCGTCAAGCATGTCGTCCAGTTGAGGAATTGGGAACCGGTACTTGATAGTTATCTTGTTTATGGCTCTACTACCGACACACATCCGCCATTGGTTACCTTTCTTAGGAACAAGAAGGACTGGTACTACGCAAGGACATACTCTCACGAATGAACCCTTTCCTCAGCAGATCTTCAATCTTTTCCCTCAATATCTCATTTTCCTTAGGACTCATACGGTAATGGGGAAGATTCAGTAAGCTTGATCCTGGGAGAAGATCAATCTGATGTTGAATAATGCGCATAGGAGGCAATTCCTGTGGTAGCTCATCTGCAATCACTTCCTTGAAATCTTTTAAAAGTTCTAGTACTTTTGTCTGAATCGATTTGTCTTTTTTTCAGCACTCATCAACCCTTTAATCACTACAGGACATATACATTCAATTTCTTTAATTGCTTCATCAAGCTCTTTTTCACTTTGTGTCACAACCAAGAAATTAGAATTTTTCTTCACTAGATTCTGATCAAAGTGTGAAACAGGAGCCATAACGATCTTATGTCCATTCCATGTAAACATTAACACGTTGTCCTTTCCTCGATACGTAATATCATTATCGTATTGCCAAGAACGACCAAGTATGATGTGACAAACATCCATGTTGAGAACATCACAAAGAACCTCTTCTTTGTAATGCTTACCAATGGAGATTGGAACCCTACAAGACAGTGATACACAAAATTGAGAGCCTTTGCTTACCCATCCTAAGGAATATGGCTTTTGATGTAACGTTGTTGGTAACTTCAAGTATTCAACCAGTTTCTGAGAAACTAAGTTTTCACTGCTACCAATATCCACAATCAAGTTACACACTTTGTCGTTAATAGAACATCGTGTTCTAAACAAATTCCTTCGCTGTCCTTCTTCCTTAGATGATAATAAGATCCTTTGAAGTACAAGATTTATCATCTCATTCGACTCTTCTTCAGCAAATTCAACCTCTGCATACTCATCCTCTTCTTCAAGTTCTTCTTCTTCCTCTAGAAAAGCTACAGTTCTCCTACTAGGACAAACACTCGATCTGTGATCTTGTCCTTGACAGCGGAAACACTTGTCGATGGATGGTCTCGCATAAGGGTTAGTTTGCTTCTGGATTGTGTTTTATTCTTCTCAGCATTATTAGAACCATTGTTAATATTACTAGCTCCTCTGTTACCAATGTTAGCATCTCTTGTCAATACAGTCTTCTCCTTATCTTCTGTTACTTCTGAATTATTTTGGGGTGAGTATCTTCTAAACGGAGTAAAATTACAGGCAGATTTTTCCATTAACTCAGGTTTCAAAGCTAGACTAGAAGCTTCTTGCACAATCCAAACAGTTTGAAGACCCATCTTCTCTTTAATCCACTGATGTACCTTGCTACTTTCTGATTTTCTGTCTCTCTTAGAACATTACGCTCAGAAAATCGAAGGAACTCCAATATACACATTCAATATACATCTTATAGAGAATCTGTTCATAGTCCTCCGACAATAACCTTTCCCTCATGAGCTGTTTCATTCACCTCCATGTTCTCACTGCCCCATTTCTTTGTCTTTGTCTTTGAACAACAAGTGTATCCCACCACACAGCAGCAATACTCTCTAATCTGATTGCTACCATCTTAACTTGCTTCTTTTCAGGGATACCCATAACCTCAAAGAACCTATCAACGCTGATTTGCCAATCTAGAAAATCCTCAACTCCAATAGTACTATAGAACAATGGAATGTCAACCTTTACACGGTAATCATGACTATTTTGTTGATTCCTTTCCTCAACTTCTTCCTCCACAAATTCCTCTTCAACAGAACTTGAATTTTCATTGATAATAACACGGTTATCCACTCTTGGGATTTCTTTTCCCCGGTTTCTATGCTGATTTTTGTTACCATAATTGGGTCTCTTTCTCTGCCTCTGCGTTGATTCTCGTTAGGATCTATTTGCTCTTCTTCTCTGCCGTTTTGCTGATTATTATTGTTGTTGACGTTTTTGAGCTCAGTTGTCAAAGCCATCTGATTGGTCATTGCAGTCAGAGCCGAGGTAACAACCTCGGTAAAGCCCTGAAGGTCTGCTTTCGTCAATGATTCATCTGCCATAGCTGAGACAGGAGAAAGCCTGCTCTGATACCACTTGACGCAGTCGGAACCTCTAGGAATAGCAAGCACTATGCCTAAGTAGGAATAAGTTTGCAAGCGTCGAACTTGAAGGGTTGAAACTCTGGAAATCCATCAAATTAGAGAAAAACTCTCTGCTTTTATTAATTCGAATGAAAAACATGTCCAGCAAACAACTTAGGGTCTCTCTCTAAAGAAACCAAAACATAAAACAGAAAACTCTAAGTAACATAGAAAACTTAAAATAAGGAAATATGAAAAGAAATGTAAAACTGCTAATCTCTCCTACATCAAATACAAGAGGTGGAATCATTGATTCCTACGTGATTTGTTTTTTTTGTCATCGTATTATCAAATCATAGCCTGATTAACCGGTTGAAAAACGTGATTCTTTTCTTTTAAATTTATAATAATATTTTTTTCATTTAATTGTAAGTAATCTTGTTGAAATTTTTATTAATATATGCTATTATTGCATTTTAAATTTTAAAATTACTAGAGAAAATAAAAACACCGAATTGTGTAGTTAGTTATAGATTAAGAAAAAAACCAAAAAGACCACCGTCTTATTTTAATTTGTCCGTTTAATACTTTTTTTTAACATGTTTTGTCCCTTTAATACCTACATTATTAAATTTTCCTGAAAATACCTAAATTAACTTTTTTGTCTTTAAAAAACCTTCATTTATTTTTTAAATTTTGGCAAAATCAGTTATCCGAATTAACGACCGTTAACAATGATAACGGAATGCTAATTGCAGTTAAAACTTAACCCTATGGTGTTTATATACAATTTCTTTTCTAATAGTTATGAAAATATTATCGTAGTCAGGTGGTTATGTGAGAGTTTGATATCCACTTAAACATGAGTTCAAATCTATCCTCTACCTTTTTTTAATTCTCTCTCTCTCTCTCTAGACCATCGTTCTTTCAACGCCGGCGAAACTATTTTTGTTTAACAATTCTCTTGGTACGTTAATTAATTCTGATCTAAAGGGAGCAGAGAACTCTTTTAGCAAAATCTCTCTCTCCTCTTTTCTTAAATTCTTTTCCAGATCTCATTTTCTGATTTTTTTTGGTCTTACTTGCAAGAAGTGATCTTTCAGTGAAACACGGTGGTCGACATTCCTTCCGCTCCGACAGTGGCTATAGTCGCTGGAAATTAGGTGTGGGACTAAAAAAAAGTCCAAAAAATGGTCGAATATGATAGTCGAACCTGTGTTCAGATGGGTATTAAACTCTCTCACAACCACCTTACTACGAAAATAGGAGTAAGTTTTAGCGATTCCGTTACCACTGTTAACAGTCGTTAACTCGGATAACTGATTTTGCCAAAAAATTAAAAAATGAAGAATTTTAAAAGACATAAAAATCAACTTAGATTTTTTTGGGCAAATTTAATAATGTAGGTATTAAATGGACACATTAAAATTAGACGGTTGTTTTTTCGGGTTTTCCCCCGTTATAGATTACAAAATTCATTATTAACTCATGCCAACCATTAAATGACTATTTTTAATTAGAAATTCATTTTCAAAATATGAATGAATGAATGGTATTTCATTAAATATAAAGAAACATTATTCATTCTTACATGTTTCTTTTTTGGAATCATGCATTTCTTTTTTGGAATTAAAATGTTTTTAAGAATGAATGCATGCATGTACTTAAAAAAAGTTCTTCATAGTTGGTTTTAGATGAAAATTCAGATACATTTAAATGTTGCTATATACAATAAATCGCTAAAATAGTAAATCCAATGATTTGTTACAAATTAGACTTGCCTCAAACCGAGGAAGTAATATATATATATATATTCTTAAAATGTGTGCATTCTATATTTTGAAACCGAGGAAGTAATATATTCTCAAGATAATATGTTACTTTAATTTATAAATCTCTTAGTTATCTTAGCAATATTTATGATTTCTTTGATCCATCCAACGGGCAGACAAAATGATCTGCGTAAATTATATCATGTAGTAAGTCAGTTTTTTCGCTGTTATACAATGCTCTTATTACTTCAACATATGAGGGAATTTATTTTATCGGATTGACTTTGAACTAGTTATTGATGGATCTTGGTTAGACTGTTTAAAAAAGTAAGCCATGAATACTTTCTTGCAGAATTGATTTTTGGAAAAATTGGAAAAAGGATATCTACAATAAAATTTGCCCATCTATTCCTTATTTTAGTAGATTGGTCAAACATGTGTTTTTCAAAATTTAAACCCTAATTTATCCTCAGTTTCATGTATAATTAATAAAAATTAAAATTTCCTAATTTATTTACGAAATTCAAATAGAAATTAAAAAAATCTCAAATCCTCCAAATGAATTATTCTTTCACACAACCTAGTAAAAGAGAAGTATTTTTTTTTTCCTTTCCGGTGACCTCAACCCGAAAAAACCCCAAACCTCTCCGATTTTCTGTCAGCCTAAATCTAAATCTCTCGCAGATATCCTATTTGATCGATTTTCAAAATTTAAACCCTAATTTATCCTCAATCTCTCGCAGATATCCTATTTGATCGAGTTAATAAAATCGATTATTGTTGTTGTCTCTGTGTTTGTTGTTGTTGTTCTTCCTCCTAGAAGCTTCATATTGGTTTGTCTTTCTTATCTCTCTTTTCATCTAGTTTACCCTCTTGTATGATTGAAATTATTTCTGCGTATTCTATCGATTGATTGAACTTTCAGCAGGTTAATCTATTAGTTCTCTCTATTTTGTCTAATTTGCAAGTCTCAATTTCAATTTGCATGTAGATTTGGTAAGTTATTTGAAAGAAAATCTTATTGTTTTCTCAATTTCTAACAATTTACAAGTCGACGTTAAGTGTTTGCATGTAGATTTCATGAGTTCTTTAAATTCGTGTAACTTGTTTAAAGATTTCAATTTTCTGTGTTTTAAAACTCTTAATCTTAGTGGCAAATCGATTTACTAAGTCTGATCATATAGGTCTTTGATTCATATTAGTAATTATGTGTTTGGTTTTGAATTTTTGGATTAATACATAGTTTGATGAATTATGTTTGACATAGTCGTTGTTTCGGGACTCATTATCTTTTAGATCTATATGCTTTTGTATGTGTGATTCTGTTGAGTTTCAAAGTTTCAGTAATGCGTTTTACAAATTTGTGTGAAACTCTTAGATTTCCTTATATCTAGTTAAGAGTATATATTCTTATTTTTCATCTGAGTGGTTGCATACAACGTTTTGTTTATCTGCTAATTAGACACACATTGTATATGCCAATTTGTTTACAGTAATGAAACAACAAATTTATCTACACCATGTGTTTATTAGCTAGATGTCCCATTTTAGAAAAATTAGTGAACGAAAAAATACCAACTAGGGTTTATTATCAGTCAAATGTTCAAACATAAACACTATTGTTATTGAATAATATAATCGATATTCAAAAGACATTCATAGTATATAAAAATCAGATATTTAAAAAGCTTATACAGAACCTTAATAATATTACATGGAAGGTTTGCGACAATAACAATGGTTCAAGATACATGTATAAGCATTTTCACCTTTTGCCTTGCAATAGTCAATGCAAGCAGCCACACCATAATTGGTATCACTCAGTAATGTCAAGAGTTCTTTAAGGGGGCATTCACAACCACCGCTCACACATTTGGGGGTTACAAATGGCGTTGGACATTTGAGGTTAACACAATCAAAGTTAGTCTTGCAAGATACATATCTGATTCGTACCATAATGGATGTACCTTTAAAAACCATATAATTGATTTATATATTCACACTCATGATATAATGAGAAGGATGAATATGGAATACAATTGGAACATAAAATTTGTCTTGAAACTCACACGTTGAAAGTAGTAGAACACCAATGAATATCTTAGCTGATTTCTCCACTTGTGTGTGTGGGCAATGATTTATAAAGCTCCTTACTCTCCAAAAATGAGTCTAAATACTTTCTTATAATCTGATATACTCTTATACTCTGAATGAATTTTAAAAATCCTTGTTTACCCGTACCCGACGAACCGGACGAAGCAAACCAATTATGGTTTACTCTCCAAACCAATACCATTTATTTAATACATAAAATAAAAACAAAATTAACCAATAAAAAAATCTCCAGAATTTCTTCCCTCATCGTGTCCGACAAAATTGAAATCGACGACTTGCAGCCATCGTCGAATCCTCCGGCGTTGAATCAAATCGACCAAGCTCGCCGTCGTTTTTCTTCCGTTATTCAAATTGAGCTTTACCATTCTCTTCTTATACTTTGGACATCTTAATTCATCTAGTCTTGTGTTGTTGTGTTTGTACTTTGTAGATTTCAATTAGATTTGATAGGTTTGAAATTGGTATTTGAAACTGATGGATATTATGTTGGTAACTATGTATTCTCGGTCTATTAAGACATTTTAATGTACTGTAATGGTTGATTCGTAGTTAATTTAGGCAGATTAATGCTTTTAGTCGAAGAATCAATTTTCTAGAACAGAATAATTTAGGTATAACTGAGAAACGTGGTATAGCTGTTTGAAGTACTATTTATGGTATAACTGGTATTTCTGAAAATGAGCGTGGTATAGCTGTTTGAAGTACAATTTGCTATAACTGTAAAATCTAGGTATAGCTAATGTTTTTTTTTGTTTTTTCCAGGAGAATGGGCATAATCATATATTTTGATTAGGATGGATATTATTCAAAATCCGGAGAAGCATATCAATGGAATCCAAAAATAGTTGGTTTGTATGGTATATTGTTTAGGACAACATCAATGGAGGAGATAACTTACTCGCGGTTAGTGGATAAGATATGCACGAAGATTAAGATAGATGAATCTACGATAAAGCTAAAATTGAGTTACATTCCATCGGGTGTTAAACCTCCTACATATTTATATATTAGGGATGATGATGATGTATATGTTTATCTAACCACGTTGGATGAAGAGAAAAGTAGAAGTGTCTTGCAT
>Ga0041059_1000556_pt1 | contig 28810 bp, 27 predicted proteins | sample AraColnosormetaG_FD_56232 | JGI IMG/M metagenome (GOLD analysis project Ga0041059, IMG submission 56232) | Arabidopsis roots microbial communities from North Carolina, USA - Col MF nosort | ecosystem: Host-associated > Plants > Roots > Unclassified | place: USA: North Carolina | collected... | reverse complement strand
AAAGTAAAAGGCCTATGAGTTAGGACATGTTCCGAAAAGGTAAAAAAAAAAAAACAAAGGTGAGAAGCTTCGGAGAAGGTAAGAATTTAGAAAGGTAACAAAGTGACTAAGCCTATATATAGAATGTTGATACTTAACCACCAAGCAGTGCTTTCAAGCTGTCTTAAAGTTTGGGACACAAAATACTAAAAAAAAAAGAGAGAGGCATATGTTTTAGTGAAACAAATATCTTCTTTCTTCTTGATTATAAGCATATATATCGAGCTCTGACTGATTCTTTCATTGCTTTTGTATCGATTCGTGCCTAGTAAAGCTTCTTCTTTCTAACATATATTCGTTTTTCTTTTCCAAAAGCTTTGTATAAAGATAGTGAGTTTTGGTTTCGATTATTTGGAGCATATCGCCCTATAATAATAAGAACGTACATGACTGATTATTTGGCAAACTTATGATTAGACACCTCCTCAACTTTCTCTAGTGAAGTAATAAATTATCCAAAAGGATTCATAGTAAATGTAATTAGTTCATAACAACAACATGAACGAGAGTAATTGATATAGACAACAGAAAAATCATATCCCATGTTTGGGTTTAACCTGGAGAACAATCTTCTCGCCTTCCAAGACACTTTTATTTGAAGAAAACGATTATCCTTATCTAAATATATACACACTTTTGGTTTAAGATTTGACCAATCATATGCGGACTAATTCTTCTACGATACTTATACAGGCATCACAATCAATCTTCTCATAAGGAACTTTATGCAAGCCCATGTGAAAATTATACTTACTAAATTTTTTTTTAAGGAGTAAGCTTCTTCCCTTTTTTCTGTGGAGACTCATTGATTATGCATTTCTTTGTTTGAGATTCATTTTGGAATAAGGTGAAGTAATGTAAAACCATAATTATTTAACTTTTTACAAGAAATATCCACTGTTTTTGTGTTTCTTTGATATATAACACAAACCAACGATTGATTTATCATTGTCGTATGCATTAATAAGGTACGTAGAGAAAAACACACATAATATTCAACTCGATAGACTTGACCAATGAGGATTATATTTATTGAAATCACATAGAAAACACGTACTACAGAGACGAAACCGGAAAAAACAAACAAATTTTCTTCCAAACTACTACGTACTCCAAGAGCTGAAGAGAAGAATAAGAAGGTGATGGAATCAGTCACGAGTCTCGTGGAACCTTTTGATGAAATCAGTGGATCTCCGGTTAATAGCTGGTTCAACGAGGTACCAATTATAGAAGTTGGCTTCACTATCTTCACCATACATCTCATCGTCCGTTCCTGCCTGGTTCGATCTCTGTCTCCGTCGCCACCACGCTTTGAAACTGCCGAAGAAGCTAAAGAAGAAACGCCACGAACCTCCCATTATGATGTTTTAGAGAGAGGGATGTATTTTGCGTGTGTATATATATCTAAAGATACAGAAGCATGTGAAGGAAGGTGTGTCTGATGGTTTAGGGTTCAAAACTCAAGGTCCTTTTATATATAAGCCTGACCAAGTTGGAATCCTAGAGGAACCATGCACGAAACACCCCCTACCAACCATTAAAAAAGAACTTTTCTCTTCTAAACATTTGTATATTATTCACAAAGAATAAAGATTAAAAAAGCATCGAGATATTATGTGTCGCTAGCTGCGGTTATTTTAATCATTACATAGACACTGGTAATTCCATAGCAAACATTGAATTTTAAGCTTTTGAGGCAAATGAATTGATATGAATTTCTAAAGTTCCTAGTTTCTTTGTTCCTACTCTTTTATTCAAACCGAATAATTCAATCCATAACCGGAATAAATCGATTCTTTTAACCGTTAGACGCCTTCTTTGTTCTTTAAGCCGGTTTAATTAAACGGGAAGCATTCTTCTTATGAAAACCAAAAACGGCAAGGTGTTTATCGAACAAATCCAGAGTAAGAGTGTGTTTGGTCATCTCCAGGTCAGCTGGGTGTAGAAATCGAGCGACGGCGGCGGAGACGACGGAGATGAACAGAATGAGATGGGTCGGAGAGGGAGACATCTGGGACCTCGATATGTCAACTCCGGTGACGCTCGAGGGCACCGCACGAGCTGTTCCTGACGATCCTCTTCCTCTAGGTCTCTCTAGAGGCACTCGTCTATCTCGCCCTAAGCAAGTTGAGTTCTTCCACCGCTTCATGGCCTCACCTCTCATCCCTTCCTTCTCCCCTATCCGTCCCAACACCGGAGATGGAGGCGGTGGTGGATTCTCTCTTCAAAGAGTCCTCACTCTTCCTTTCTCCAACAACTGGTATACCTCCCCAAATTCAAAAATCCTAACTTTTTTTTTTTCTGATACTTTCGGTGAAAGTTCGATAATTATTTTGTTTTTGTGAATCCCAAGGCTTGTGTCTCTTCTGGGCCAATTCGATGTTCAGAGATTCGTAACGGAGATAGATAAGACTAAAGCTTTTGGTCGAGGGTCTTCGTCTACAGTAGCTTCTCGTTTAAACACAATTGGCAAGCATTTGAAGGATAAATCTTTGTACGCATTGGGTTTTTGTTCTGAGTTTTTGTTATCACCAGATGATACTTTGCTTCTTAGCTATGATGCTTACAAAGGTGATCTCGATAAGAATCCTAGAGCTAAGGCTATCTTCAATCACGAGGCAATTTCTCTGTTACCCTCTTTTCAATTTCTTGACTCTGTTAATAATATTTCACTATTTGGTTGGCAATGTGATTCATTGTTGATTTGGATCATACCAATTGGTTGCTGAGGTAATGAAGTCCGCTACACTTTGTTCTGACTCACGTCTCTATTTTTTGTTGGTTTCAGTTTCCGCTTCACAATCTGACAGCAGAAGCGGTTTGGCCTGGACTTTTTGTGGATAAACATGGTGAATATTGGGATGTGCCACTCTCAATGGCTATTGATCTAGCATCTCTTCCTGCTGAATCTGGTCCAAGTTACCATTTATGTTTACACCATAACAGCGGATCACCCAAGAAGTTACATTCTGATACTATGGAAGTGCCTCCACCGTCACTGCTTCCTGGTTTGTCTCTGAAATCTGCAGTCTCTTATAGGACAAACATGGATCTCTGGAGGGGTACCACTCCAAAGCTCGAAACTTGCAAGCCCTATGATGTCTTCCTCAGTAGTCCTCATGTCGCAGTATCTGGGATTATCGGTATGATAAGTTTCTTCAACTTATTTCAGAAGCATTTTATTGTCAAGACTGAAAGTTTTGTGATTTCTCTAATAAGTTTTGTTCAACTCTTATCATTTGAGTTCTCCAATTCCAATATTTGATGTTACAGAACTAGTGATGGAAATGGGAATTTTTGGGATATTTTGGTTTCTTTCGACTATTGAATAGCTAATTTGTTTTCCTCTGATTGAAAATTTTATGTATGAGTGAGCCTTGAGCCTTCAGGTTTGGAAGCACGGGTCTTTTTTATGATCTTTTTGGTGCTGTTACTAAGAGTTTCATTAATCCCACAGGCTCTGTGATGACCGCAGCATTTGGTGAAAATTCAATCAGATCAAAATTTGAAAATGATTCTGAGGGTGTTGGAGGGTTCTCTCTTCATTTTCCATCTGTAAATTCCGGATTCATGGCTGATGCCTTAGGGCGGGCATCACTCACAGCTCAATATGGAAACTTCCAGAAATTCTTCTTTGATCTCACCCGTTTCCATGCTAGATTAGACTTTCCGCATGGTTTGAGGTTTCTTACCGGTGCCACTAGCGTCGCACAAGATCTTTTAAATTCTCGGCAGCCTAGTTTAGAAGCATTTCAGAAAATCTGCCCTGAAGTATTAGTTTCTCTACAGCAACAGGTAAAATAAACGATATTCTACTATGAGCAAACAGTCTACCAGACACAGAAATTCTCAAATTCATAGTTTCAGCTACTTGATTCATAACAATCTTCTACGGGTTTTGCAGATTGTTGGACCGTTTAGTTTCAAAGTGGAGTCTGGAATTGAGATCGATCTGAGGAACGGAGCTAACCCTGTGACTGTAGATAAGACAGTATTTGCTATTGAATATGCTCTTCAAGTGCTTCTTTCTGCCAAGGCTGTTGTTTCGTACTCCCCAAAACAGAATGAGTTCATGGTTGAGCTTCGTTTCTTTGAGACATAGTATCAGGATTTTCCACTCAAAATGTCAAGCTTGATCCTGTGAAGATTGTAGTCTTGCAGAGAAGTAAATACTAAATAGACAATGTTCTAATTGTTCAGTTTCTTATGTCAAACAGAAGAATGTTTCAATAGAAGGGAAGTTTACATTTTGTTATAGTGTGATGTCTACCAGAACTAGTAACAGGACAATCCAATGGAAGCTTTAGATGATCTTCCTTATACTTAACAGACACAAGACAAAGACCATGAGGCGACGCAGGCAAACTAGTATACTTTGCAAGCACCCTCCTGTCTTTGGTTTCGAGAATCATTGGGACAATGTCTGAATCCAGTGCTTCTTTTCCAATCTGAATCAGCAAAGCTACCTGCATATGTAAAGAACTTTAGACTAAAAAAACATTATATCGCCATGTCAAGCATGTAAAAGAGAGTGTAGAACTAACCATGTTTCTGACTTGTCTGTACAAAAAGCCAGAACCTTCAACTTCAAGCTGTAGAAGAGATCCCTAAACACCAAAACACCAACAAGGTCAAAGTCTGATCCTTACCCTAACTTCTCCAGAACTAAGATCTTTCTTCTTTACCATTTGAATGACATCGAAGCGAGATATAGTTTTCAAAGGATCAGGTACTCCATCTTCCCGAGTAGCGTTAGCAAATGCAGAGAAATCATGCTTTCCAACAAAAAGATTTGCAGCTTCCCGCATTTTAGAAGCATTCAGTTTATAAGCACAGTGGTAAGCCCAATGACGCTGGAACGGGTCCATGAAAGTGTCGTTGTATATCTGGTAGCGATAAACCTTGCTAGAGGCAGAAAACCGAGCATGAAACTCAGGAACCGCTGCACTCAGCTCTCTGACACGGATATCTTTAGGAAGAAGACCGTTCAAAGCAGCGTGAAAGCTATCCAAACTAGTATAGTTGAAAGGAGTGACAAAATGAGCTACCTGAAGAATAACGGATGATTTAGTTTGTGTTGAGAAGTTGAGAAAGAGAGAGTTGTGACTTTAGTCAAACCTGACCCCAAGCGTGAACTCCTGCATCGGTCCTGCCAGCTCCAATAAGCTGAAGCTCTTTTCTACCGAGCTCTGTAATCTGAATTAAGGCTTTTTCTAACATTGATTGGATAGTTGGTGGTGACTCCTGATACTGCCAACCTGAGAAACCAAATGCGCGGATATAAGGAAACAAGATTTTGATAGATGCATCAAAAACTTAAGAACACAAGTTTTGTGAGAAGACGAACCTGCAAAACGGGTGCCATCGTAGGCTATCACAAGGCGCCATTTATAAGCACCAGAATCACTAACCTTTACCGAACTGTTCAAGTTGGTCATCTGCAAAAATAAAACAAAAGTTCAGATTACATCACCAACAAAACTTTCTTGGCATTTCCAAGGAAGTAGAGAAGAAGAAATTGCTTTTGTGGCGCTTACGGAGATATTCTGAGGAGACGAAAGATACCCATTAGTAAAGAGTGAAGGAGGAAGTGCTGGTGTAACGCAACTCATCCTCTTCTTCTTCTTCTTCTTCTTCTTCTTCTTCTTCTTTGTTTGCTGCCCTGTCTCTCTGTGTAATCTCAAGATTCTGATTAGGGAAAGACTTTAAAACGGTGCGTATACGGTTAGTTAGGGAGCGGTAAATTGGTCAGACCGGACCATTGGTTATTAGATTGATTTGGTTTAATGCTACTCTAATTCTTAGGTTCTTTCTAAACGCATCGTTTTGATATCACCCTTTTCTCTCTGAGGCCGTACGTGGAAGTTTCAAACTCTCACCATCTCCTCTCTCTCTCTCGGTCTGCAGAAGAAAAAAAGCTCGGCAATTTTATATTTTCCCATCGAAGAGATTCCCAATTCTTGAGCTTTCTCAATCAGGCTGGCGTAATAAACGGTACTCCAATGTCTTCTTTCTGACCCTAGATTTAACCTGGTTCAGTTCGATAGTAGGGTTTGTTTCCCCCTTCCGATCCTCATTTCTGATGTCAGAATTGTGATCTAGTATTCAATTTCAGATTCTTTTTTGGAAATTAGGGTTCATAACTTAATAGAAGTTTTTAAATTTCGTACAGTGGCCATGGCGTTGGCTGATTTTGATAAAATTGTGTACATTGAGGTGTGATATAGAGCCTGATTTGGTTTTATAGGTATCGTTTGGTCATGACCACCAACAAAGTCATAGCTATATGTCAGTCAGGAGGGGAGTTTGTTACTATCAAAGATGGATCGTTGTCGTATTCTGGCGGCGATGCTTTTGCAATTGACATTGATCAGAATACTTCAATGACTGATTTCAAGTCTGAGCTGGCTGAAAATTTTGGGTTTGGTTTGGAGGCAATGACCCTTAAGTACTTTCTCCCTGGAAACAAGAAGACCCTTATTACCATCTCTAAGGACAAAGATTTCATACGAATGGTCAACTTTTCTTCAGATGCAGGGACTGTCGAGATCTTCGTTATTCCCGAGGAAGCTGCTGCCAAAAATCTCTCCGTCATGCCAGCTAGTAGGTAGATGTTTCTTTTGCTTTGTTCTAGTTCTTTCACACATTTTTATTTCCTTGGTCTATAGAGTCCAATGTTAGAACTTGTGTTGGTTTATTGAGCTGGTCATGGTAAGAATTGTACGTGGTTATTTTCAAGTTGTTTGCGGCTATGAGGTCTGCCATTTAATCGCCAAAACTATTGCTATAATGTAATGAAGTGCAGTGTCAGTTTCTTCTTACTCATAATAATTCATGTCATCTGTGAATCAGGTTAAAGAAAGTAACTAATCTGTGAATTGCTACTACAGGTCAAGTAGGACAACGGCATCAGAAGGGGTGGTACCTGCTATTTGTGCTGTAGGAGATGGTGTCGAGGAGGATATGGCAAATGATTTTCAAATTGAAATGGCGATGCCAGATGATAGTCCGTTGCCGTGCAATTTTGTTTTGGTTGATCAGAGGCATCACACAGCAATACAGCAGTGGGAAAACGTCATCACGGGTGTTGATCAACGGTTTAATACCTTTCTTGAATTCCGAGATGCATTACACAAGTATTCAGTCGCCCATGGGTTTGCTTACAAATACAAGAAAAATGACAGCCATCGAGTGTCTGTCAAATGCAAAGCTCAAGGTTGTCCATGGCGTATCACTGCATCGAGGCTATCAACGACTCAGTTAATATGTATCAAGAAAATGAACCCGAGGCACACTTGTGAGAGAGCTGTCATCAAACCTGGTTACCGTGCAACTAGAGGATGGGTAAGAACCATCTTGAAAGAGAAGTTGAAAGCCTTCCCAGACTACAAGCCCAAGGATATCGCTGAGGACATAAAGAAAGAGTATGGTATTCAGTTGAATTACTCACAGGCATGGAGGGCAAAAGAGATTGCCCGAGAGCAGCTACAGGGTTCTTATAAAGAGGCGTATAGTCAACTTCCCCTAATCTGTGAGAAGATCAAGGAGACAAATCCTGGCAGTATTGCCACTTTCATGACAAAAGAAGATTCGAGCTTCCATCGTCTTTTCATATCATTCTATGCTTCAATATCTGGGTTTAAACAAGGTTCCCGCCCTCTCCTGTTCCTTGACAACGCTATCTTAAACTCAAAATACCAAGGGGTTATGCTTGTTGCAACAGCTTCTGACGCTGAAGATGGCATATTTCCAGTAGCCTTTGCTATTGTGGATTCAGAGACAGAGGAGAACTGGCTTTGGTTTTTGGAACAACTCAAAACTGCGTTGTCTGAGTCGCGAATAATCACTTTTGTTGCAGATTTCCAGAATGGTCTGAAGAATGCGATAGCGCAGGTCTTTGAAAAAGACGCACATCATGCATACTGTCTAGGCCAGCTTGCTGAAAAACTAAATGTGGACTTGAAGGGGCAGTTTTCCCATGAAGCAAGACGGTATATGCTCAACGATTTCTACTCTGTGGCATATGCAACAACACCCGTGGGTTATTACCTTGCCTTGGAGAATATAAAAAGCATATCTCCTGATGCTTACAACTGGGTTATAGAAAGTGAACCACACCATTGGGCAAATGCGCTGTTCCAAGGAGAGAGATATAACAAGATGAACTCAAACTTTGGGAAAGACTTCTACAGCTGGGTTTCTGAAGCACATGAGTTTCCCATTACCCAAATGATTGACGAATTTCGAGCAAAGATGATGCAATCTATTTATACCAGGCAGGTTAAATCCCGGGAATGGGTCACAACTCTAACACCATCTAACGAAGAGAAGCTACAGAAAGAAATAGAACTTGCGCAATTACTTCAGGTTTCATCGCCAGAAGGGAGCTTATTCCAGGTTAATGGAGGAGAATCTTCGGTCAGTATAGTTGATATCAATCAGTGTGATTGTGACTGCAAGACCTGGCGGCTAACTGGGTTACCTTGTAGCCATGCAATTGCCGTGATTGGATGCATAGAGAAAAGCCCGTATGAGTATTGCTCTACGTACTTAACAGTTGAGAGTCACCGGTTAATGTATGCAGAGTCGATTCAACCTGTCCCAAACATGGACAGGATGATGCTGGATGATCCGCCGGAGGGGTTAGTTTGCGTGACTCCTCCACCCACACGGAGGACACCGGGAAGACCAAAGATAAAGAAGGTTGAGCCGTTGGACATGATGAAACGTCAGCTACAGTGTAGCAAGTGCAAGGGACTAGGACATAACAAGAAAACATGCAAAGCTACTTAGTTGTTAGGATGTTTTGGTTAGTTTAAAGTAGTAGATGATTTTGGATCTCTTCTCTTCTTGTGTGATGAAGAATAAAGATCTCGTTCGTTTTCAGATCAAAGCGAGCTTTTTTTTCTTCGCAGAACTTGTTGGTTGATGTATGACATTCACATTCGAACTTTTTGATCTATGAAATTGGTTTAAGAATTAATAAATGTAACTTACAATCCTATCCCATAATCATAGTAAAAATTACGAAAATGCCACCGTTTCATTACTCCTTTTGGCGGCTTTAACTCTTCTCCCTCTCAGAGAGTTCGGAAACTCTCAGCAGAAAAACCCTAAAATTCTTAAGCTTCGTTTACACACACATACAGAGACTGTATCTGTACATTCGCATCGTTTTGTAAAAATGGAGGTATCTTCTGTGAAAAAGCTTGAGCAGCTGGAGTACTCTTTAGAGTCAGTCACTGATCTCTCTTCGTCTTCCGTTTCGTCGTCCTCTCCAGCTGTAGCTACGTTTTCCTACGTTGATGGAGTCACGGAGCTCCGATTTCTGCAATCGGATTCGACCCATTGTTTCAATTTTGATCTCGCTTCCGCTCAGGTGAATGTCGATTCACATGCTTATGTTACTGTTCCGCTGGTTCTTATCGGTTTTGATTATTTTTTCCCATCTCGTTTAAAACGTTTGTTTTTGCTACATGAAGATGACGAAACTCTGTTATTTTTCTGTAACTAATCTGAGATTGAAGATGGTTTTCATACTAATTTTTACAATTGACGATATATTTTAATTCTGAAAGTTTGAATTTTGGTAAAACTTGTTTTGCTTATGTTTTATAATCTTATTGGGTCTTGTTGTATCTGAGAATGCGTGCATTGATCGTATTATATCTTTGTCAATGTTTTTCCCCTCAGTTATTCAAGTTGGGGCCAGTCCATTTCATCTGTGTATCTGATGGTTCAAGTTCTTCAGAGGAGGTACGTTATGTTTGAGTACTTGGGAGCAGGATCAATTTCTTTAGTTATTCTTTAAAGTGAATATCTTGTCTCGCCTTCTTTATTAATCCACTTTTCTTCATAATGAAATGATTTTGTGAAACAGAAATCATTCTCCAAAGGAGTCAATATAAAATTCAAAAATGAGAAGGATAGCAAGGATTTTTGTGAGTCCTTTGAAGAGTGGAGAAATGATTCTGTTGTTCAAGGTGCGCCATTGTATCAATTTACTTTCTTGGAGGTGTTATAGCATGAATGCCTTATGTTTGCTTTTCTTCTGGCTTTTAATTAAGAAAGTATTGAAGCCCCATTATAGAATAGTTTTATGAAAATCTATGTTTTTTTCTCAGACTGTAAAGAACCAATTTCTCTCTGTGGCTACTTGTGCATTCACTGTCATTGCCCATTTCAAAATCTATGCATAATATTATTGCATACTCCTTTACTGTCTTCTCACTTTTCCGTTTCTAGGATCATCCTTGCAAAATGGAACAGTTTCAGCTAATAAAAGCAAGTTCGACAATAAGATAGAGGCGTCATCGGCAAAAATGTATTTTCATTATTATGGACAACTTCTACATCAGCAAAATATGCTACAAGATTATGTGCGGACAGGTAAAATATCTGGCCTCAATGTGTTGTTTGTTTCAAAACTGTTCCAGTTTTCTTGATTTTAAACGATTCAAACCCATCATACGAATATCTTCTGTTTTCTTCTCACCGCTGTTTGTCTTGGAATAACTATTTATGAACCTCATTCATGTCTTCAGGTACGTACTATGCCGCAGTCATGGAGAATCATTCAGATTTTGCTGGTCGTGTTGTGGTCGATGTGGGTGCTGGGAGTGGCATTTTGTCAATGTTTGCGGCCCAGGTATTTAATATTTAGGCTATAGGTTACAGAACTAAGACTTTGCTATGGTCAAACAAGAAGAGGTTGATAGATAGGCAGAGCTTTATCTGTAAAGCTAGACTATGAATAAAGAAAGCTTGTTTATTGCGAAGTCCTCAATATAGTTTTACAAATACATCTCTGACTCGAACCTCTCCTTGCCTTAATCCACCGAATTGGTGATCCATAAATGCAAAAGGTAGTAATGCCAAAGTAAATGTGAACTACTTTCTAGTTATGTCTCGGTGTGAGCGGCTGACATAGCTATCAGATGGTTATGGTACTTATGAATTTTTGCTTCATCTTCTTCATACATATCTTTATTTTCTGCTATATTAGGCTGGTGCCAAACATGTGTATGCGGTTGAAGCATCAGAAATGGCTGAGTATGCTCGTAAGCTGATTGCTGGAAACCCATTATTCGCTGACCGAATCACAGTAAGACTTCTAATTCAATTTGGTCAGTATATAGAGTTGTGTTATATGCATTTGTCTGATGTTGTTGAAGCTTGCACAAGTGTAGGTCATCAAGGGTAAAGTTGAGGATATCGAGTTGCCTGAGAAAGCAGATATTTTGATTTCTGAACCGATGGGTATGTATCTCAGAGACGTACTTTTTTTTTTGTGCGTCTTTTTCCTTTGAAAATTACAAAACTTGGAATCTTTAGACCAGAAAAAACCTTGGTCAGAGAAAAATATGCGTAAAAACATCACTAGTGATTGAAAGTTCCATTAATCATTTGAATGACAAGTCTTATGTTTTAAATCAGGCACCTTATTGGTCAACGAGAGAATGTTAGAATCGTATGTAATTGCTAGGGATCGTTTTATGACTCCAAAAGGCAAAATGTTTCCCACTGTCGGAAGGTAAAGGCAACCTTTGAGAGCCTTTCCTTATTTAATTTCTTACTATGTCTTCACTCTCATGTAGTTTTATCACTGTAGGATTCACATGGCACCTTTTTCTGATGAATTCTTATTTATTGAGATGGCAAATAAGGTACGGAATGCAACTGGTTATTCTAAGAATTACTTCCCAGAATTTTTTCCAAAATATGCTGGTTTAGTTCAGTTTTTCTATGAAGTCTTAAGCATTCAATAATATACATTCCTCCTCTATGCAGGCTATGTTTTGGCAACAGCAGAACTATTATGGAGTTGATCTGACACCTCTATATGGATCAGCGCACCAAGGTTATTTTTCTCAGGTATATTCACACACAACATAATCGAAATATGTATTCACACACAACATAATCGAAATATGTATTTGCACCAACTAACATATTGGTTATTCTCAACATAACGGGTATTGATGAATCATTATCTATGGATTTTACAGCCCGTGGTTGATGCATTTGATCCGAGATTATTAGTGGCTTCTCCGATGTTCCACATGATAGATTTCACTCAAATGAAGGTATACATACACTAGTTAAGACTGTTCCTCAGCGTTCCATTATGTCAAGAAATTTGATCTTTCATGGTGGGGTGAATGACTTACAATCTCATTTTACCCCTGAATTCGTTTCCCTAGGAAGAAGATTTTTACGAGATTGATATCCCGTTGAAGTTCACTGCTTCCATGTGCACCAGAATGCATGGACTTGCCTGCTGGTTTGACGTTCTCTTTGACGGGAGGTAACTCTTGCTTTTTATTCTTCTTCATTCAAAACTTTTCATCTTCATGTTTCTCTTTGCAATTGAAGATTTATATTTCAAACTCGTTTTACTCTATTTTCAACAGCACGGTCCAAAGATGGCTCACAACTGCTCCCGGTGCACCTACAACGCATTGGTACCAAATCAGATGTGTTCTCTCGCAGCCTATTTACGTAATGGCAGGTCAAGAGATCACTGGTAGACTTCATTTGATAGCCCACAGTGCTCAGAGTTACACCATAGATCTAACTTTATCAGGTGCAGTTTGCTTCTTCTTTTTTTCTGTGTTTTCGTCATTTGAAAGCACCATGAACCAACTTTCAACTTCTTTTCCTGATCTGATAACAAAATGGGTTTTTAACAGCTAAAATGTGGGGGCCCGGTGCAAGTCAAGGCGGAATTCTCCAATCATCGACATGCAAATTCGATCTGAAAGAACCTTATTATAGAATGTCTCAGCCACAAGCATACCCTGTTGCACAAGAACCACCTCTACAACCACAACCAGAGCTAAGTACACAGGTAAAAATGCATTCAGCAACTAGAATAGGTATGGTTGCTTTCTTTTTATATGTGTACCAATATATATGCATTTACTCTTAGCAGGACATACAAACACCAAACGATGAATTAGAAGAAGAGTTACTGCAACAATTGCCACAGAACCCAAGTGCCCAGCTCTAAAAGCTAATAAGTGAAATGAAGGTGAGAGATGATAATTGGGATCTTTGAATCTCAGTCATATTTTGAGCTTGGGATTTCTGTTTGTAACGTCAAAAAGGTAAAAAAAATGTTTCTGGTGTCTTTATGAGTTTTGGTATGGAAAGATCAAAATGATGAGCATGGAAAGATCTTATCATTCCCATTGCTTCCATGGAAAAGTCTCTGCTTCTTTGTGTATTTCTTTTCACACCCAACTTATCAATTATTTACGTTATCTTTAAAAGCCACACGCAATGTAAACAATGAATCAAGAATCGAGTTCATTTATCAGAAAAACATGTCTTTCTAAATTGAGTTCTATGGTTTGATAAAATGATAGTTTTACTCGAGCAAGAATCGTAAGAGAACTTTATCAATGGAAACAGACGTAGAACATATTATTAAAGTCAAAAGGTGAGCAAAAGATGAATTTGAAGGAGGTTATCTCGTCTCTATCAAACTCGTGTAGTTTCAGTGTATGTAAGACAGAGCAAAACAGACACTTTCTTATGAAATTCACTTCAAATCACAATCTCCTTAAAGATTCCTGCTTTCACTGAATAAGAGGCTGGCTCTTGAGTCACAGAAATTACAACCTTCGTGATGAATAAGAGCTCATACCGAAGTCGACATATAGACCGAGCAATAGTCTCCTTTCAAATCCTGCAAAAATGGCAATGATAAGAATCGGAAGGTGCAGGTCCAACATAAGGAAGAACGCAGAAGATTCATCTGGATGGGGAAGTTACCATGAAGGTTCTGGTAAATGATACAAACGAAGAAGGGAAACAGAAGTAATTATCTGGTGTTTATTGAGCATATTTCCAGTGAAGAACACCCATCTTTCTCGATCTGTGAACACTGACAGATGTCAAACAAACATTGCCCTCTCCAGAAAACTTGGGATACTTGTGCTTCAGAATGCTCACTTAACTGAAATCAGACATAACCCAAAATGTCTTGGTTTTCCTATACAAGAAACGAGATTATCGATAAACTGTCTACCAAGATCGGGCAGCATGCCGTGCCTTTCCCGTTTCCCTCAAAACAGCTCCCACAATAGCTGCTTGCTCAAGACAATCATTCTTATGCAAAGTATCCAAAAGAACAACACAGGTTTTGTTATGGATAGGTAATCCTCTTCGACGTGTTTCCTCAAAAAGAGAAAAAGCATCCATTGCCCTGTTTCCGTTACTTAGACCTTCGATCATGGCATTATAACAAGCAGAGTCTGGAACACCACCGTTTGCCTTGAACCGATCGAAGAGCGCCCCAGCCTCTGCAATATTCCCAGCCTTTGCAAGTCCTGATATCATGGTGGTGTAAGAAATAGTACTGGGTTTCATCCCCTGTTTCTGCATCTCCTGCCAAAAGACAAAGGCTTTATTGAACTTCCTGACCTTACAAAGACCATTTATTAGGATACCATAAGTAACTTGGTTTGGCGTGCATTTCAGTTCTTTCATCGACTGAAAACAGACAAGCGCTTCGTTGATTTCCTCAGCTTTGACCAATGCATCAAGCAATGAGTTCCATGTGTAAAGATTAGGTGTTAATCCTTTCTGCATAAGCTCTTCCAAGATAAGGTAAGCTTCATCTATCCTACCAACTTTTCCAAACCCATCAATAAGACTACTGTAAATCACCACGTTTAGCTCTATTCTCTTCGATTTTGCTTCCTCAAAGAGCATATAAGCTTCATCAAGCCGATCTATTTTTGCAAGCCCGTCGATGACTGAACCATACGTAACAACAGTTGGCTCAAAACCTTTTGTCTTCATTTCCTCCAGCAGCTGATAAGCTTTGTTAACTTTTCCACACTTGCAGAAACCGTCAATGACAATATTGTAAGCACGTGTGTCCAAGACACACCCTTGCTCTTTCATGGAATAAAACAACTCATAAGTTTCATTTGCAAATCCTGCTTTTATTAGTCCATGAATTAAAATCGAGTAGCTTCGAGCATCTGGGACAAACCGACGGGCTTTTATTTCTTCAAACATGGCCCTTCCCTTTTCTGGTTCTCCAGCCTTGAACATGCAATCCATGTACGTATTAAGAAGCTGTAAATCAGGAGAACAGTTTTGATTAATCATGTCCTTGTATATCTTGTGTCCATCTTCTTTTCTACCGTGGTTGAAGAAGTTTTTTATGAGGGATGTGTAAACGATAGAGTTAGTACGACAATCAGAATCCAACATCTTTTCATAGACTTTGTAAGCGTCATCAACTCTTCCGACCTTTCCTAAGCCATCTATGAGGGAGCAAAATGTAATCTCATCTGGGGTACAAACCTTATAATCCATCTCCTCGAACATAGCACATGCTTCATCAAGTTTTTGGGATTTACAGAGCCGATCAACCATTATGTTCACAGTCCTCACATTAGGAAACAGACCAGCCTTCTGCATAGAATCGCGTAGCTCAAAAGCAGTGTCAAGTTTACCAGCTCTACACAGCATGTCAATGAGAATATTATAGGTTGAAAGATTTGGAGCAGCGTCTTTTTTCATCTCCTCGAAAACTTTCAAAGCTTCGTCCACTTTTCCCATTTTCCTTAAGCATGTAAGAATGCAATTATATGCAATCACACTCGGTATAGACCCTTTAGCCCTCTGTCTCTCTAGGAGACTGTATGCTTCATCAAATTTTCCAGCCGAACCATAACCCATAATCATCGTGTTGTAAGCATAAGTGCAAGGAACCCGTCTATTCTTCTCTAGATGCTCAAACATCTCTACAGCTTCATCCAATCTGTTTGCCTTGCACAGAACTCCTATCATGCTGGTATAAGTGACTTCATCAGGCTTTAAACCATTCGCTTCAATCTCATGAAAAAATTTCCATGCCATATCAACCTTGCCCACTTTACCAAAGCTATCAATACATACATTATAAAGAACAATGTCGGCATCAAGAGAGCTGCTCTTCATCTCATCAAGTAAAGATAGAGCAGAATCAACTCGACCCTCTTTGGCAAATCCCCGAATCAATGTTGTAAACAGATGAACGGTCGGTTCATATCCTAACTCCTGCATTTGCTGAAAGAGTGTCAACATCATATCAGAATGATTAACTGCCGAGAAAGCACCGATAAGAGTTGTGTAAGCTGAAAAAGCAGGTCGGAACTTGAACTTCCTCATCATCTGCACAACATCATAACCTTCCCTAAGCTTATTAGCCTTAACGCAGCCCAAAACCATCTCAATACAAGTGTTAACAGAAGGGCCAAATCCTGCAACACTCATTTCTCCAAGAATCTGGTCCAAAGCATCAAAATTTCTACAACGAGCCATCACCAAAAGCAAGGAGTTGTATGATTCAGGACAATGAGGCAGCTCGGTTCTTCTCTCATACCAACGGAAATACTCAATAGCCCGATTAACATCTTTCAGCCTCCGTAAAACCCCAATGACAAATTCTGGTTGTGGTTTAAAACTTAGAGCAGATAGAGTATTCTCAGCTGAAGGTCCCCATGGACCAGTCTCCAAAACATTGCAAATATCATTAACAGTTTGCCTATTACCCTCAAATGTATATGGTTTCTCATGATTTTCGCCATTATCAGATAAAGATGATAAGTTCTTACAAACTGTGACAACACGAGATGATTTTGTATCTGTATGGAATATAATTCCTGCAGTGATAAGACAAAAATAACGCAAATCAGGATCAAACTAATGAGCGGATAAACAAAAAAAAAAAAAACATTTTGTTCTAGCGAATCCCACCATAGAATAGTTCATATGGGAGTTATCAACCTCCAGGCTACAATACTATGAAGAAACGACCAGAATTCAGCTCAAAATCGAGCAGATTAAACACTGAAAATTTTCAGAAACTGAAATGCGCATACACAGATTACCTGGTCTTAATAGCATCCGCATCTTCCTGATTTTCCTGTTCCAAATCACCGATTTGTCTCAAAATTTAACACGATCGAAGAAGATAATAACTAAAAAGATCAAAGCTTTTATTTTTAAGGAAATTCTGAAGTGAAAAGCCCAGCTTTCAGGAGAACAGAGAGCAGAGAGGGTTTAACGAGAAGAAAAAACATAGGTTTAGCCGAGTAAGAAACAACATGACCCAGAAACCTCCCTTTCGGCTAGAGGGTATGAGATAAGTCAACATATTTGAGTTTGACCTATCTCTTCCAAAACAAAACCCGCCCGGGTCTCATGTCCGGGTCCGAATCTGTGTATCGGAAACGCCAGTGAGTTTAATGAAAAGTTGAAACTTGCTTGCTTCCCGAGAGTTATTTCATGAAAAACCAATCTAGGGTTTTGAACTCTGAATTGGGGGATTTTGACCTTTCAGTTTTGTGGGATCAAATTTTGAATTTCGAGGGTTATGGTTCCTACTGTTTCAGACCAATGGATATGGATGGTTACCACAAACGGAGCGCCGGTTTAAACCCTTGTAAACACTCCGGTTTCTCACATTCATCAAGACCCATGGCTCCAGGAATTTACCGTTACCCAGAAGTGAAATCTTCGTTGCGGAGACAAGTTCATGCGCCTGTGCGGATACTCAATAGCGGTCGAGATCGTAGCACACGACAAGGTTCTGGTAATGTGTTGGGAACCTTTCTCACAAGGAACAATGACATGTGGAAAAGAAATGCACTTGATTCGTCTTTACGCTATAGAACGGATAGAGAAGTAATTGATGTTGATGATGAGCTTGGAGATGTTGAAATGATATCTGATGATACAAGTAGGGAGGGTGTCGAAAACGTGGCTATGGAGGTGGACGAGGTGGAAGAGAAGGCGGAGATGGGAAATGGATTGTTTTCTGAGGTTGCCAGTCTGAAAAATGGGAGCTTGAGGGTGGGTGAATGTTCTAAAGCTAATAGTAGTTCACTCGTTGTGAATCGCCCTGTGACTGATGTCACAAGTTTTGAAGCATACAGAAAGGTTCTTGAGAGTGCTGTGAACCGGACTTCTAAACTGAAAGACAGAGGCTTTGTTGATTTTTTTAAAGAGAGAGGTCGTGCTTTACTACGAAGCTTGTCTTCCTTTTGGAGACAAGATGAAGAACCAGTAGAGGTGTGGCTAAAGTTTAAGCGTGTATGCTTTGTGATATGAATCGGTCGGTTTCTTTAGATTTTGTGAAATCGGGGTGCCTCATTGTTCTATAATTGATTTTCAGGTTGTACAACGTGAGGCATTTGTACCTCTTTCTAGAGAGGAGGAGACAGCAGTCAGGCGTGCATTCTCAGCTAATGATTCGTATGATTTTGATTCTTGCTCTCTTGTTTACTTGCTCTGAGATTTCATTTTTGTTTTTGTGATGTAATTGTATGAACGTCTCTCGCTGCAGAAACATCTTGGTTACTCATAAGAACTCAAATATTGATATTACCGGGAAAATCTTGAGGTGCCTTAAACCAGGCAAATGGTTGAACGATGAGGTTAGTCGACGCATCTAAATCTCACGTGATTTCTTCTTAGAGATTGAATATAATTTTCTTGTCTAATTAGGACCTCTATGATTTGGTAAAAACCTTGGACTTTGTTCTATGTAGGTCATTAATCTTTATATGGTATTGCTGAAAGAAAGGGAAGCTAGAGAACCAAAGAAGTTTCTTAAATGTCATTTTTTCAATACATTTTTCTTCACTAAGGTTATACCCATTTCTATGGCTAATGAAATTTAAATTTTAGCCCCTATATATGCTCATGAATATTAACAAGAAGACATTACCTTAAATCACACCTCAGTTAGTTAATTCGGCGACTGGATACAACTATGGTGCAGTGAGAAGATGGACTTCAATGAAGAGGTTGGGCTACCATCTCAAAGACTGTGACAAGGTAAACTTGTTGTGTGCTTCTTCTGCGACCACTCTCTGTATTAAACTCCTTTTTGAGATAATCAAACATTTTTTTTTCATTTTACCATCTAAGAGACCTTGTTTGTTTTCAGATATTTATCCCTATCCATATGAACATCCACTGGACTTTGGCTGTAATTAATATAAAGGACCAGAAATTCCAGTATCTTGACTCTTTCAAAGGAAGGGAGCCTAAAATCCTCGATGCACTGGTAATATATGAGTAAGGAAACCATGTTTTGTGTCATAACATATATATCCTGATTCTGTAGTTTTTCATTTGTCAGGCTAGATACTTTGTCGATGAAGTGAGGGATAAGAGTGAAGTAGACCTTGATGTAAGTCGATGGAGACAAGAATTTGTCCAGGACCTTCCAATGCAGAGAAATGGGTACTGTCTTCCTAAAAAAGATGTCAGCTACTACTAGTTCATACATTCATAATAACTTTGTCTCCGATTTTTGTAGATTCGATTGTGGAATGTTTATGGTGAAATACATCGACTTCTATAGCAGAGGTCTGGATCTTTGTTTCACTCAGGTAAATAGCAGAAAGATACTAAACCTGCCATTGTCTTTAGTAGGTGAGTGTCATTTTGAAAGACGTAAGACTGCTTATAATTGAAACTGTTTGTATGATTTCCACAGGAACAAATGCCATATTTCCGGGCTAGGACAGCAAAGGAGATTCTGCAACTGAAAGCCGAGTGATGCCAGCATAATAAGGAAACTCTTAAAGAATAGTTTTGAAGTTCTTCTTCTTCTTCATGTAGATAGTATTTAGCAAGTTAGATGCACACTTTACGTGTTTGATAATTTGATGTACATAGAAAAGGGTAACAATGTGGTTCTCTGATGATCAGGCTTGATAGTGAAATTCGAATTGTTGTTTAAAGATTCTAGTTTCATATCAGATACTCTGATTTTGAATTCTGGTATTATTTTTGTACTTTATAAATTTAAAATTAAAGAAATTTGTGTTAGAGAATTTTCCCTGCAAGTGATCGAAAGACCCTTGGATCTTCAGTAACTACAAAGCTACAGAGTTATATATGTGAACGAATCTTGTCGCTTTCAGATTTAAAGTTGTATTGAGAAAGAAGAGGTTGCCGTCTTCTGGTAGAGACTTGGAGAAGAAGAGAGTCTGTTCAATTCATCTAGCGAATAGGTTTCTTTCTAGAATAATATAACTAGAGGGAGTCCCACATCGAAAAGAAATTGTAAGATGGTTGGTTTTGTTCGGGTATAAATAAAGAGGGTTTAGTTCGGTTGAAAGTCATCTTTGCGCTTGGGGCAATGACGCAGCTAATGAGGTACTAACCGAGGCGCGTCTATTGCTGGTTGAAAACTATTTCCAAACCCCCTCCTGGGCCTAAGCTTGTCTTGGGCCTTCGAGAATTTCTGGAAGGGCTCCCTTTGGGGTAAAGCCCTACAATAACTAGTCTAAATGTTTTTCGAGTTTTGAAATTTAGAAAATCAAATATCATGGAAAGTATATATCACACAATCTAGGCCCAAGAAAACATCACTTGCTGATGATGAGGCCTGATAGTGAAAATTGAATTGTTGTTTACAAATTTTAATTTTTCAATATCAGATATACTTTAATTCTTTTTTGTTGGTATGAACAAATATAATTTGATTTGTTGATATTATCCTTGTACTTTTAAAGTTGTTTAAAATTAAAGAAATTTGTCATAGAGAATTTTCCCTGTAAATGGTGGTAACATGAACAGTAGGAATAAAAGGGTTACGAAATTATTATTCTATAGGATTTGCAAATGAGAAATCAGAAAAATGACTCAACTATCATTAGTTCTCACGTGGTCATGTGGGGACGAGTCCGAAACTCCAATGTGTCCCCCATCAAATATAGTCCTCATATGACATATATTCAATTTGTTTTTCCTATCAATATTCCTACCAGATCCTCAATTGTCTATTTTAATTTGATTACACTAAAAATCTTCAGCATTTCAGTTTATGATTAAACGCATTGGCATTTTATTTTGAAATCCAGAACCGGAGCTAATTAAAAGTTCGGGATTCATATTAATCGTAATCACATCATGTTTACTAAATTATACAACCTCAGTACACTCATCACTCACGTGACTCACACGTGCGTACCTACATGAAATGCAACTGCTGTATATAGTTTGACTTTCAACTGTCAAACAAAATAAAATAAAAACGAAAATCGAATAAAGACATAAATATATTGTTTTCCCTAAAAAAGAAAAAGAGGGAAAAAACTAGATCTGAAAAGACGACGTCGCATCAGTCATCGGAACCATCATCTCCGCCGAAGATAGAGAAGCGGTAGTAGAGTAAGAACAAGATCAGTACGAGGAAGAGAGCAACACCCACGGGAGATCCGCTAACCCTGTGAATCGATTCTGGTTCTCCGGTGGAGAAAATGGCCGACACGAAGGAACCACGTTCCGACGAGAGAAACTGTATAGTGAGGAGGAGGATGATAGGAAGCAATAGAAGTCCCACCGGACTAAGAAGCTCTGCGATCGCATCTGTAATGGCCTCACCACTGTCTCCGATGAAGAACGGAACAAGCACCACTAATGCAACAACGACGGCGAGTATGATTCCGTGTGGCGCAGAACCGCCACCGCCTCCGCCTCCTACAACGCCTTGACGATCTTGATACATTAGATACTTAGTGTGAATCGCAGAGAGTGTTTTTTTTGCTTTTCTCTTTTTTTGGTTACAGTTGGAATGGAGATTTGTCGAATTGGTTTTTGTTTGTTGCTTTTTTTAAAAAATATAGGGTAACGAGGGACGCGTTTGTCTTTTGAAAAAGTGTAAAGCATTTCCCATGCGTTTTTGTTTTTTTTTAATTTTCTTCGAAATTTCGACGTCATTTACAATAACTTTATAAATAAATAAAAACAATTAAATGAAAAAAAAACAAGCTTATTGTGAGCATGGTGAAAAATGGGAGGGAAATGAGCTCCAGCTTTCATCGATCACAATGAGCGCCAACACAAAGGACATAAGAATTAAGAATCAATTTGTTGGATTGTGAGAAATGGGAGGGAAATGAGCTCTTTGACCATTTTTGTTATATTTGTCCTTTTTTTCCCCAACGCTCATAATGTTTTTGTTTCCCCGTGACAGAAAATTCTCAAATTCCCTTCTTTTTCATTGGGCCCAAATTTTTAACCATTTGTAACGATATTTCCTTAATTAGAACACCGAAGCCATTAGACCTAATCAATCCTAGCGTATATAAGTCAACATTTTATCACACTTTTCTCATGTCATATTCTCCAAACCTTACGGTGTAAGTTGTGAATACTAGTCCAGTGGATTTTCTCTATTCATTTCTCCAAGCTATGTGTTATGGGTCCGACGGGTCAAGTCAACAAATCCCTGATGGACATTAATATTCATAATGTGGTTGAATTAAGATTTCTACACTTAATACTCTCATCAACCGTCTTCTTCCACTACTCACACAAATCATAGCCTCCTTAATATTATTTCGTAATGCTGTTTCAATATGTGTAAAAAGAGTATATATACAGGTTACTAGTTTACTACTGTATTAATTGAGAAAGTCAACTTATACTACACATAATATAATGAGACAATGGCTGGGATGTGAAAAAGGAATTACTAATATGAATCATATGATTAAAAAGCTATGTTAGGTTTTTTCTCTTACGTTTTCCTCAAACACACGCAACACTCTTGACTTTTGTTTCTTGCGTCCTTTTGACAGCAAAAGATTACAAAGTAGGACCAATCATTTTCTTTTGTTCTGGAGTTTGGCTGCTTCCTTCACGAGACTACATTGTTCTCATACACACACACTCACTCTCTCATCTCTAATCTCTAACTTCACTTCCTCTCTCATCTTATCCCATAGATAAAACCATCCAAACTTGTGTGCAACAAAGTATGTGAAAATGGCTTACCTTTCATCTTCTCAATCGACTTTTATCTCATGTAGTGAGAATTCATCTCTTGATTCGATTCTAGTTTCAATCAACGTCTACATCCTCGGCGTCATATCAGACCCTGAAGCATGGATTTCGCTTAAGCAGAAATGCATCACATTGCTCAGCATTGAAGAAGATAATACTCTGTTTGAATTCTCCTCTGAACACTCTGCTCTCTCCAATCTCTATTGGGGAATCGATAGCATCGAAGCTTCTATACATCCCGAATGCTCAGAAGAAAAGACGTCTCGTCTGAGAAACTCAGAGAGAATGCTTCAAATGCCTGCGTTGCTTGACGAACAAGGGACCACCACTTCTGGTGTTCCAAACACAGTCTTGATTTCTTTCTCTTACTTTTACCTCTCCATTGTAAGCTATCTTCAAGGTGATTCCTTGCAGTCCACATTGCATTTTCTGCAGTCGGTTTTGGTCTCGCCGGAGATTGTAAGAACCGACATTGCCCCTGAACTCTGCGAGAGCATTTTCTTCACTCCTGGTGTGTACAAGTCAGATGAAGAGATCAGAGAGATTGCAAGAAAGTATAAATACAGAGCAACTTATTACCAAGTTATGTCCTATGGAGAGACTCATCAGCCGCCACGTGAATGTATAGAGACACCGGTTAGAAGGCAGAAGGAATATGGGTAAGGATTCAATGCTTATACTTAAATTAGATTGGTTCTGTTTCTCTTCATTTTTTCTACCTTAAACAGATAAGATCCAATTGTACCTAAATCTCAACCACTACATATGAACAGGCAAGAAATATTTGCGGCTAATGCACATTCAGTTGCAGAGAAGCTAGAGTTGTCAGAAACTTGTGAGGTAGGTTTTTACTAATGAAAAGACATGCTTTTGAAGATTCTCAGTGATATCTAATCATCAAAATTGGGCGAAAAGTAACATACATTTTCTTTAATTTATTGGTTTCCATGTTGAAGAAGTTATTGCAGTACCAGAACCTCCACAGTGTTGATTTGCAAGAGGAGGAACTTAATGACATTTTCAACAAAATCAAAGCATCAAGGAAGATTGAGAAATCTGAAAATAACTTCGAAGGTTCTCAATGTTTGGATTGTAACCTGCAGGAAGATTACAATGCAGAGCCTGGAAAAAGTACAAGAGTCAGATGCCTTAATGAATTCTTGAACGAGTCTCAGCCAGATACTAGAGAAGACATTGGCACGGTAGATTCCTCTAACCAAACACTTTCATTCATTTTTCGAAAGTTCCGAGAAAAAGAATGAATGAAAAATTAACATCTCCCACAAACTCTATTGTGGATCAGGACACATTAGCAAACATCTTCTGTGTTTCCCAACAACAAGCTCACAAGGAAGCAAACAAAGCTTATAATGAGGACACATTAGCCAACAGATCCAGCAGTTTTATCGGTAATTTTAACCGTTCTATCTTTGAAATTCAGGCTCAACAATCAAAGACAACTTGGAATACCCACTTAGAAGATGCATCTTCTTTGAGGCAACTAGATTTGGAAGAAATATCAGTATTTGGACAAAAAGGGTCCATAAGTTTTGAAGGAATGAGGAGAAATTTGCAGACCAAAAAACGAGGGAATGGACTTGAGACGCTTTCTAGAAGAGCTCCAACAATGGATTTATGGATGAACCTTCAGAGCTTGATAAAGGAAGTGTTAGGGAATGCAGATGAGAAATATGTCTCAGAGGTTACAATGATATATCAAATGCTGAACAGGAAAGAAGGATTCAAGTATAGCATGCTAAAAGATGTCATTCTGGATCAGCTGTTTACGGCTATTTCTAGTTCCGAGGAGAAGACCGTGATTAAGGCGTCGATGACGGCACTTACCAAGATCATATCAGTTAATAGAACAGCTCTTGAGGAGGTCAAAAGGAAGGGTTTAAATTTAAGTCATTTAGCAAATGCTCTCAAACAAAATGTGCAAGAAGCAGCTATTCTCATCTACCTGATAAAGCCATCTCCAACAGAAATAAAGAGTCTTGAGCTTTTACCAGCTCTTGTTGATGTTGTTGCATCCACTTCTTCTTCATCTTCTTGTTACACATTTATACCTTCACCTTCTTATTTGACGCCGCCTGCAGCATCATTGATGATAATTGAAGTGCTTATCACTGCTTTTGATCATGCTACAAACACAATGCACTTGGCTGCAATCAGCTCTCCTTCTGTCCTTTGTGGACTTCTTGATGTTGCAAAGAGTGGAAACTCAGGGGAATTCATCTCCTTGACAAGTATTTTAGTAAAATGCATGCAATTTGATGGACTTCACAGGAAGTATATTTATCAGCATACTCGAGTGGCTCCTTTTGCGCATCTCCTGCAAAGCAAAGACCAAGAAGAAATTTGCATTGCTCTTCAATTTCTTCATGAGGTCCTGAAGATACCAAGGTATACATATCTCAGCAAAAAGTTTCTATTTTTAAACTACCATTCACACTTTTACTTGTAATTTCAGGTCATCAGCAATCAAGATTCTGCAACAGATAAAGAAAGAAGGAAGTTTTGACATTAAGGTCACATTATTGCACTGTATTAAACACTTGCAGGGTGATCACAAACTCTTTGCAGCAGATATATTGCTTCAGTTAAATGCACTGGTTAGTTCTAAATATCAAAATCTTGTTGATTCTATCTCTAAGAATATATATTTACGTATCGAAATTCTCTACAGGATTCTCCACCTGAGAACAAAAAGTACAGAAATGAAGCTACCAGAGCTCTACTTGATGCAGTTACATATAGTGAAGGTTCAAATATGCAGCTTTTATCAACGTTCATTCTTGCGAATATCGGTGGAACTTATTCATGGACAGGAGAACCTTACACTGCTGCTTGGCTAATGAAAAGAGGAGGTCTAACTTCTATGTCACATATGAATATGATAAGAAACATCAACTGGTCAGATGAATGCTTGCAGGTACCTTTTTGTAAGTTTTATCATATAGCCAAGCCAAAAAGAGTGACTTATGAAAACTTCATAACTTCTGCAGGATACAGGAATAGATGGATGGTGTTGTAAGATAGCTAGAAGAATTATTGATACAGGCAAAGCCACGTTTTGTGGTTTACAAGAAGGGCTAAAGAGTAAAAACAAGAGTGTTTCAAAAGCATGTCTTATAGCCATTGCATGGCTCAGTATAGAGATTTCAAAAGGTCCAAATAGTTTAAAATACTCAGCATGTGAAGTTTTACTTGATGAGGTAGCACAATTTCTCCACCCTGGTTTGGAGCTTGAAGAAAGACTTCTTGCTTGTATATGCATCTATAATTTTAGCTCTGGCAAAGGTGAATTTCCTAACTTTCATGTAGTGAATTAATGGTTCATACCAAACTAAAGTATGTGACTCTTAAGTTTTATACTAAAGTGTAGTTTTCACACAGGAATCCACAAACTAGTCAATTTCTCGGAAGGAGTTAGAGAGTCTTTGAGACGTCTTTCACATGTGACTTGGATGGCAGACGAACTGCATAAAGCAACATATTATCTATTCAGCAAATCTGTAAGTTTTTCTTCACCTGCAACCAAATTAGTACAATCTCTACCATTTTCACAACTTAAACCAACCATGTATAACAGAATCATACACAAATATTGATAGGACCAACGCATATCTTGTGTTCATACACAAACCGTAGAGATGCATCAATCTGGCAGTGGAGCTGTAACAGCACTCATCTACCATAAAGGCTTGCTCTTTAGTGGATTCTCAGATGGTTCAATCAGGGTATGTATCATACTTTTCATAAAAATGACTAGGAAGACAAATGTTTCACAGAATCTTACCTTGAGAATGCAAAACAATGTATCAGGTGTGGAATGTGAATAAGAAAATAGCTACGCTTTTATGGGACATCAAGGAGCACAAAAGCACAGTAACATGCTTTTCACTCTCTGAAACAGGAGAGTGTGTCTTAAGTGGATCAGCAGATAAAACTATCAGGGTATGATAATGATTCAACTCTTTGTTTCCCGGACAGATCACTAGGATCAGGACAAAACTGTATCTATGTTTGACCTTCTTTTATATAGGTATGGCAGATAGTTAAAGGAAAACTGGAATGTGCTGAAGTCATAAAAACAAAAGATTCAATAAGGAAACTGGAAGCATTCGGAAATATGATCTTTGTTATAACAAAAGGGCACAAGATGAAGGTAGACATCTCTCTCTCATTAAGCCACAAGAAGGCAGAGACTATTTACATAGTAATATCATATAATAGTTCCCAAGTCATATTTAAACACTCAGAGGCTAATAACTTTCTTCAGCTGCTTGATTCATCAAGAATATCTCAAAGTATCTTCAAAGGTAAAGGTGTGAAGAGTATGGTATCAGCTCAAGGAAAGATTTATATAGGATGCATAGATACAAGTATACAGGTATGTATTGCCATATATACCTTGCCTTTCATCCAAATGATACTAAATTATGTAAGACACGAAGTAATTTACATAGTTTTTCAGGAATTAATTGTTGCAAATAAACGGGAGAAAGAGATTAAAGCACCGACGAGGAGCTGGAGACTTCAAAACAAGCCTATCAATTCAGTGGTTGTGTACAAAGATATGTTATATAGCTCAAGCACATATGTTGAGATGTCTAATATAAAGGTAAAAAACTACATTAACATTTTTCACAATGTGAGACTAAAAAAGTGACTTCGATAAAAATGGCTTACAGGATCTGAGAAGGAACTATGAGCCCCAAATGTCAATAACAGCAGAAAAGGGGTCTAATATAGTAGCAATGGGTGTTGTTGAAGACTTCATCTACCTGAATCGAAGTTCATCCGCAAACACTCTTCAGGTAATCTTTTTCTATAAAGCTAAAACACTTCCTAGCTAGACCAAAATCACAATTCTATTTGATATTATAGTAAAGATCATATGGTTTGTGGAAACAAGATTTGGTTGAGAAGGACACAACAGAAAGTGGGAAGACTATCAGCAGGAAGCAAGATAACAAGCCTCCTTACTGCTAATGACATTGTTTTTTGCGGTACAGAAGCTGGGGTCATTAAGGTGACTAACACACAAACTATGAAGTTCTTTGCACCATTTTAAATGATATTATATAAGCACTTAGTCCGACACTAATTAATTTCTTTCGACAAAACAGGGATGGATTCCGTTATAGCACAAAGGACAAGTATATGAGGTAACCACTACAATTTCAACAATCAGCTCAACGGTATGATATATGAAGACTCATGTTCATATCACAGTGAAGAAGTAAATACACATGCTTTAAACTAGAGTGATGTGAAGCAGTGAAGCTGCACTATGTGATACTTGTACAAGAGTTACAGAGAAAATGTAGTTTAGTAGTCCATTTTACTTCTGTGTAGATAGTGATTTTTGCAAGTATTTATTATCACTTAAGATCATGCTTCAACAGAGTACACAATGACATTAACACGAGAGACAACAATTACTGTGGAATGGAATCAGACTAAGTCGTAAAAGTTATCAGAGATCTAAAGTTGGTCCTACATTCGATCAAAAGATGCTGCATAAATATTTTCACAACGGGAAATTGATAGTATTCACATGGTCACGTCTGAAGAATCTATTTATGCAGATTTTTGGAATATGCATGAGAAGTCCAAACTTGGTCCCCAGAACTCTTATTTGTTTTTAACAGAACAAATAATTTAATTTATCTGAATAGTGTTACGTCAGAAGGCAGCCTTTTTTCTCTTCTGTCTCTTTGCAGGATTGTAGTCTTTATTTCAGCTCATGGACCCCTTTTGATGTCCTTGTCCCGACCATCTCTTCCACACAATATATCATCTGATTATCAATCTGAATTTATTATTCTATCACACCAGTTCTGTTATAGAGTATATGAATATATTAATGTATCATAAAATCATAACAGATTTGTTATGTCTACGAGGGAAAACAGAGAAACAAATATTTTAACAAAAAAAAAAAAAAAAA
>Ga0041059_1000555_pt1 | contig 28823 bp, 23 predicted proteins | sample AraColnosormetaG_FD_56232 | JGI IMG/M metagenome (GOLD analysis project Ga0041059, IMG submission 56232) | Arabidopsis roots microbial communities from North Carolina, USA - Col MF nosort | ecosystem: Host-associated > Plants > Roots > Unclassified | place: USA: North Carolina | collected... | reverse complement strand
AAAAAAAAAAAAAAAAAAAAAAATCTAATTAAAATTTTCCGTTTTTCACTTACAGTGTATCTTTAAACTTTACAAAACTTTTTCCAATTTAAAACTGTTATGTTGTTTTAGTAATTTTTCACTTGTTTAACTCATTTTGCATTTGAAGGAATTTGAAACGTTAATCGCTAAAACAAAACTGGTCAGATTTTGCAAACACCGGCTTTTGTCGGCGACACCGACACAGTCACACTCACACAGATGCACGAATAAGAACAGCACATGCAAACAAGAACAAACCGGTCTTTGGATACAAATTTTTAAAAGCTAAACCGGATATGAGATTACCGGTTCTTACAAAGTCAATTACACACCACGAAGGTTCTTGCAAGACATCATCATTTGAGATCCCCATGAAAAAAGAAGGAAGGAGAAGAAAGTACAGATGTGGTTACACAAGTAGATATATGATATCTCTTATAATGGTTGTACAAACACAGGTCACAAGTTAGACGCAACAAACAATGTCACTGCACCAATCCCAGTCAGTCAGACCCGGGTTTTTTGGGATACCTTTAGTTTACCAAGACAGGTTATTTTGGTTTCTCAACTTCAAAGCAATCTGCAGAAACATAGCAGCCAGGGTAATTTAATACTCTATGCTTCTGGGAGTTTTAATGTTTCATTAAGAGAGTGAAGAGTATAAATCACCTGAAAACAATATTAGACAATCTCCCAGTCTTCTCTCGACATGTCGACAAACTCGGTAACACCATCCTCGAACATCACCTGGACCAAGTTTAAAGATGTTAACAGAGAGGTCTTAATTGAGAATGATTTTGCCAAGTTCGATGGTGAGGAACAAGTATTGGCTAATTGTAATACCGAGTGCTTTCTTGAATACTCATCAAAATGTCTAACGAGGCCAAAACACCTGAAAATCTCAAAAGATAAAACATTGGATGAGAAAAGCATAGAATGAGTCATAAAACTAATCCACGAGTTCAAAACTCAATAAATACCTATCACTCGTGGGGCGAGATAACCTGATCACCACACCAATGCAATTACGCGAACATGTATCCCTTTGACTAAGATTGTTCCATGATTTTCCTGGAGAAACATGGGAATCCAAATTACTTTCTTACAACCAAAACACAATAAGCTACTCTCGCAAATTGAGCAGAAAAAATCCAAACTTACCTGCATCTATGTGTCTATTTACAAGTCCATTTTGATGCACCTAACCAAAAGTGGGGAAAGAAAAAGAGTCACTTAGACCTCATCACACAAATTTTTCAGTGACTGTGAAACTATGCCAGGGCAAAGACGAGATATATATTTGATTCTTCTTTTCAGATAAAATTTGAAAATACCTTGGGCAGTGTCTGGGCCAATTCATGTGCCACTAGATTAAAAGCTTCATCCGAGGCTATCTTAGGTTTGCTAGGTTTTACACCAAGCTTCCTTCTGCAACCTACAGCCCCACAATGGCAGTCTTGATCTGCACCAAACTGAACAAACCTGCTCTATTTCTTAGTGTCACAACTCAACATAAAAACAGATATGTTACAAAGTAAACTGGAGAAGGAGGATATAAACTTACTGATAATCATAGGTCAAATGCTCTCCCTTTTTGATACCACGGGTGGCGAAAATGCCGATTCTGGTCTCGCCGTCAATTATCCTAATTGCAAGCAAAAGTAAACCAAATGATGACTTTTCTCTCTCAAGTATTCTAAACTAGGAAACAAGCACTAAGGGTTGACAGTTAACAACAAACCATTTCTGCATCTGCGTATTAGGGTTGCAGCTATGATTAATATATCTTGATTTGTTTCCCTTATGAGTAGCATCAATAACCATATCTCTGGTTATCTCACATAAATAAAAGTTTGTCTCGCCACGGTGTTTCATCTTCCAAAGCCTCTCTTCACAAGTCTTATCATCAATAACTACATTGAGCAAAGGTACGAAAAAAGAAAACAAATTAGACCATGGTCGCAGTATATTCAGTAGGGAGACAAAATATCAAATAGTCACATCACCTTCTCCAACATATTCAATGATAAACTCTCCAGCTTCGATTTCTTCTTCTGCCACAATCCCTGATCCGCATTTTTCTGTCTACAAGACACAACTAAAATAACAAACCGACAACAACAAAAATCCACTCTATCCAACCAAAACCAATCACACATTACCTGAATTAACTTCATCTTCTTGACATGTCGTTGTTGGAACGGCTTATTGTTACACTCACTCCCACACTTGCAACTTGAGGAACAGCTTGAGAATAGCATCCTAACACAAAAGATAAGGTTTTTTCCAGTTCAATGTACTTAAACAAGCAGATAATTATGGTCTTATATCAATGAAATGCTGAAATAGATAGATCAAGAAAAGTGAAATAAAAACAGAGGCATACCCACAATGGCAATTACTCCCACAGACAGTTGAAGAAGAACCAGGAGACGAGGAGGAGCAAGAACAGAAGATTCCATCATCTTCAACCCTCCTTTTGACTTTCTTCGTCAAGTATATATCTTTAACAAGTCAAGGCCAAAACAAATCTTGATCAAAGCTAAATCTGCAAAATGAAACAAAACCAAAACTGCAATTGCAAAAAAGGATACTGCGCCTGATGAAGATATAAGGAGTAGGTTTTCCTTTATTCAACCACTCCGGTAACTCGAATTCTTCAGATTCTCCAATCTGATTCAATAGCTTGTCGAACACTTGCCCTAAGTGATTCCGGTCCGAAATCTGAGAAAAATATCTGGAAATTTCAGATATCAAGAATAAAGTTAAAATTTCCATGAAGCGGAGATTGTTTTTGAACAGACCTTTTTGCTGGCTGGCATGTCGAAAGAATCTAAAAGAAGCTCTAAAAACCAGAGAATAAGCAAGATTTGAGCGTCGACCTATTGAGGTAACACCAAGTTCGATGAAACTAAGAAAAGAAGATGGCTAAAACTAGTACGTCTCTCTGTTGTTTCGGAATTCGAAGTTTCTCAACCCTAATTATTACTTCTTGTTGTTGTTGAAGAAGAAGAACTGAAGAAGTAACAATGGCGGATCTGAGACAGTAAGAAAGAAGAAAGAGCGGCAGTTGCTTTTTTTTTAATCTTTTTTTCTCTTTGATAATTACGCTTCAGAAATAAATGGCTTCAGGGTAAAACCGTAACTTGACTCGATATGATATGTTGGCCCAGTGTCAATATGGGCTTTTTTATCCGATCCAATTTTTTTAACTAGCCCAAATTAGCTGAGCTTAATTAACCCAAACTAATATTGTTGCTTTATGTCGTTTATATGTCATAGCCTTTTAGCCGTAATCACTAATCACATTAATAGCAAGCAGCAGCAACATTTTAATTTTGTGTACTGTTAACATGTTGATGGATGTGTTAACAAAAAAATTAGGAACCTGGAGAAAAGTAAAGTAAAATACTATCAATGTCATTGTTAATATAATATTCGAACGTTTTATCCGAAGTAAACAGGTAAATCGGAGAGTATTTATTTTTTTCCACGTAAAAAAATGGTAAACAAGTGTAATCATAATTCATAACCCTGATTATGTGAAGTTTAATTAATAATTAAACGATATAGATTGTCATTAGTTGAAAGCGAAAGATTTGAAGAAGGTAAAAAGAAGAATCGCCATTGAGATTGTCCCAAAACCTCCAAAGGAAACACACGTTTGTCTTTGCTCTGAGGTATCTTCGACGGGACGTTGAAGCGAGCAAGATACGACACGAAATCGATCTCCCCCTTGCGTTTTCCATCTCCGTCGTCTGCTGAAACCATTTGATCGATCTCTCAGGTGATCCTTCTGTTTCTTTTCCTATTGTTTTCTCTCTGCTAGAAAAATTCGGAGTTGTGAGAATTCCTGGGCTAAATTGGATGATGAAATTCTGCTACACGAAGAGGAGTTGTCAAAATTTAAGTTGATTAATTGATCATTTTCGATTACTGTAGATCCGTGAGTTGAAATTTCGTCAAGCTCAAGTCTGTTTCTTGATTTTGTCATTTGCTAGAAACATTCTTCAATTAAGAGAATATGCATGTGGAATCCAAATGCTTTGATCTCTAAAATTTTGGTTTATATTTCTCTGTTGACTCCCTAAACCTTCCTAATATCATGCGGAAAATTCTATGTTGTGATGTTTCAAGAGGTCAAGAAGCTATGGATTGGGTTTATTTTCTCATCAAAATCTGCTTAGTGTTTGTAATTGTAGAATCGTTATTGTGTTACATGCTTACTTGTTTTTGGGGTGTTAAGCTGAACTTCAGTGGTCACAAAACTATAGTTATGGTCTCAGAGAGTTAATTGATTAAACTTTTCTGAACCTTGAAGTCACACACACCCAATCTTGTGTAGTGTTTGAAGTTAATTGTGGAAGTTTTTAGTCAATCTTGGCTTTCTGATACTACTTAAAAGTATGTTGGATGTTAATTCAGTGTCTTTTGTGCTTATTATTTCAGATAAGGTTCTCAGGATTTAGGTTGCTTCTATGAGAAGGACACGTTGCAGTTGGTGCTTCATGTCTAGGTAATGAAGGCTTTATGTGATAGATTTGTTCCTCAACAATGTTCTTCATCAAGCAAGAGTGATACGCATGATAAATCCCCTTTAGTTTCAGATTCTGGACCTAGTGATAATAAGTCCAAGTTTACCTTATGGTCAAACGTGTTTACGTCTTCTTCCTCAGTTTCTCAACCGTATAGGGAGTCTTCAACTTCTGGGCATAAGCAAGTTTGCACCACTCGTAATGGTTGGACAGCATTTGTAAAAAGAGTCTCTATGGCTAGTGGAGCAATTAGGAGATTCCAGGAGCGTGTTTTAGGGCCTAATAGGACCGGTCTTCCGAGCACAACTAGTGACGTATGGCTCTTGGGTGTCTGCTATAAAATATCTGCGGATGAGAACTCAGGGGAAACCGATACTGGCACTGTATTGGCTGCATTGCAACTAGATTTTTCATCCAAAATACTGATGACATATCGTAAAGGTTTGTAAACTCAACTACAGATTAAAGCCAAAATAAAGTTTTTTACATAAAATTTACCATTTACGAATTGTATTTTACAGGTTTTGAACCCTTTAGAGACACAACTTATACCAGCGATGTGAACTGGGGTTGCATGATTCGAAGTAGCCAGATGCTTTTTGCTCAGGTGTGAGGAAGAGTATTTCTTTTGGCATGAGATTTTGAAGTTTATAACATATTCTGACAAACCAAATATTATCAGGCGTTGCTTTTCCATAGGCTGGGGAGGGCTTGGACTAAGAAATCTGAGGTAAGCTCAATGTAGCAACACTAGGAACAGAAACCCGGTTTCTTGCATTGAGATAGTGGAAACCTCATGCTTGTTTGATTTAAAAATGCAGCTTCCTGAACAGGAATACTTAGAGACCTTGGAACCTTTTGGTGATTCCGAGCCTTCAGCTTTCTCCATCCACAATCTTATAATAGCTGGAGCGTCCTATGGTCTCGCTGCTGGGTCATGGGTAGGACCGTATGCCATTTGTCGAGCGTGGGAGTCATTAGCGTGCAAGAAGAGAAAACAAACTGATTCTAAAAACCAGACGCTTCCTATGGCTGTTCATATCGTTTCTGGCAGCGAAGATGGAGAGAGAGGTGGGGCTCCAATTCTCTGTATAGAAGATGCTACCAAATCTTGTCTAGAATTCTCAAAAGGACAGTCTGAGTGGACACCGATTATCCTTTTGGTTCCACTGGTTCTTGGGCTTGACAGTGTGAATCCCAGGTTTGCAACTGTGAAATTGATTCCATTATCTCTGTTATGCTCGACTCGTATTTGTACTTGACCTTTCTGACGTATTGCTATAATCTGATGACAGGTACATTCCATCTCTCGTAGCCACATTCACTTTTCCTCAGAGCGTGGGGATTTTGGGTGGCAAACCAGGTGCCTCAACTTACATAGTTGGTGTTCAAGAAGACAAAGGTTTCTACCTTGATCCGCATGAAGTTCAACAGGTTTCATTTCGTGCCTCTGAATTTTTTTAGAGTCCATAAATCTTGGTCTGGCATTGTGGTGGTCCATAGTACCTAAGTCGGATAAGATGCCATTTCACATGATAAGTCGGATACTGATTGAGACTTATCGTTTGATGATTGATTTAGGTGGTCACAGTCAACAAGGAAACACCAGATGTTGACACATCCTCCTATCATTGCAAGTGAGTCTCCTCAAATTATCATGTCACAGACGACTTTTGCCTGGTTCAGTTTTATCTTGTTTCTTAATTTTATCTTGAATCTGCATCAGTGTCCTTCGTTATGTTCCTTTGGAATCACTCGACCCATCTCTAGCTCTAGGATTCTATTGCCGCGACAAAGGTATTGTATTACTACATTCTCTGAAACCAAAAGTTTTTAAATTCTGTAACTTGAAAAAACCTTTCCCTAATCTTCAACAGATGATTTCGACGATTTCTGTCTCCGAGCATTGAAACTAGCTGAGGAATCAAACGGTGCTCCATTGTTCACAGTGACTCAAACCCACACAGCGATAAACCAAAGCAACTACGGGTTTGCGGATGACGACAGCGAGGATGAACGTGAAGATGACTGGCAAATGCTCTGATCATGATCATCGTCAAACATTTTAACAATCTCAAGCTACAATTCTTTTTTTCCTTTTGTTAACCAGTTCTTTGTTTTTTATATGTGTTGGTGTATATTACATCAGATCAGAACACAATGTTGTACTATAAAATCTTTTGGGATTTTCAAACATAGATTGAAGCATGCGAAAATGGAAGAGTAGAGAAATCACAAGGTATATGAACATGATGACTCCATTTTCCCATTTTCTTCTCAGTCGTCATCTTCATCATCACTCCTCCTTCACCTTCACCTTCACTCTCTCTTTTACCGCCAATCATTACCACCGATTCACCTCCTAAGCTTCCGGCGAAAACTGAGCTTCCTGTCATCGGAAGCTGTATAGATTGAAGATCCAGTTTCAAATTTCTCGAATCATCGTTAGTTTCCCATCGACGTTCACTCTGTAAATCAGTGTCTGTGAAACACCATAACGTAGAGGAGCTTCTAAAGTCTCCGGCGGTGCGACCTCTCGGGCTAGTATCTGGAAATCGCCAGACGTTGTCGATTCTCGACCATGAATCTGTCGCTGGATCGTAAATTTCTCCGTCAGATCGGAATCTTCCTTGAGATTCCGTTCCGTAACCGCTCAGCACGCAAAACCTTAGACCCATACCAACGGCGAATCCTTGACATTCGTCTCTTCCTTCCGTCATCGGAGTAACCGACGACCACTCGTCTTTCTCGACGTCGTACACCTCCGCCGAGCGTAAAGCGTTTTTCTGATCGTCGTGACCTCCGGCGACGTATACCTTCGTTGGACTTACGGAGGCGCAGGCGAAGAATGATCGTGATTCCTTCATTGGCGCACCTCGTCTCCACTTCCTTCCGGCGAATTCCAGAACGTAAACGTCTCTCGTCGGCTGTAACGTCTCCGGATCCCAACCGCCGATGAGCAGAATCTTCCCGGCGTCCTGAAGCACGACGCACTCGCAGAAAAGCGGGATCTGCTCCTCCTCTGGAAACGCAACGCGATGCCACGTGGACATCGCAGCGTTGTAAACGCTCAATCCAAAACGCGGCGTGCAGAAAACGCGCGGGTGTGACTCATCCTCTGATTTTTTCTCGTCAACCATTAATGTCTCGTCAACCGATTTAGACGCTGGAATTGGCGGCGTTAGCGGTTGAACGAGGCAGAGGAGAAGCTCTGTTTTGCCGCATCTCCGCCGTTCTTGGATAAAAGAAGAGTCGGAGAGTAAGCTACGCCAAGAACGGCAAACGGATCTCATGGCGGATTGGAATTGGAACGGAACTCTGACCAAACACTCCAAAGCTAGTTCGGAAGGTAAACCGGGAATCAATTCGTGACATTGCTGAAAATCTCCACCTTTCTTTTTCGACACTTCCATAGTCATCGAACTTAAACAAGTTTGAGAAAAACAGAACAGAGAGTGTGTTTGATTGAGCAAAGTGTCTATGTGTAGAAGAAAACACACAAAAACTGACGAAAGTTGCGATTTAAATTTGAGTGAGTGTGAAGCTACAAAGAGGTGGCAGAGCCTTTAAATAGGGAAAGAGGAGGATGAGTTTGCTTGCGGTTGAAATAACGCGACGGTTCGTTTAAATTTTTAAAAACCCCTATAAACTTGATTTAGCAGCGTATGAAAAAAATCAAGATTCGTGTATGTTGCAAAACGCAAACGTATCTAAAAATTTATTTCTTAATCATTCCCTTTCAATCTCACCAAACAGGCAAGAGTCAACACATGGGTTACTTTGATGCGATTTCCTTAATAAGGAATAAAACTTTGAAATGGAATCTATAACAACTGGTTTAGTTCATGAAGACGGTGCTTTTGTTAAAACAATCTTTTCATAAAACAGGAAAAGTAGAAAGCTTCTAGAAGACTTTCATAAGGACAAAATGAACAACTAACAGTGGAGTAAATCATATACTCCATAAGAATTTGATTATTTGAATATCAACCAAAAATTCAAGAAATGTCCATGTTGTTTCATGATGTAAATTGTAAAGGCAAATAGTTGAAGTTAGGTCAGTGGTTACTTGGTTAAGTGAAGTTAGGTAACAATATTGTATATTATAATCACAAATTAAATTGACAGTATACTGCGCCGCACTTTTTGTTTAACGCTTTTACCACTGTATAGCGTCTATAGTTTAAAAACAGTTTGAACTAATAACTTTTTAAACTAGTTTATCAACTAGATATCTAGATTACTATTCCATTTCAGTGTCAATTGAAACCGAATCTATGACATCTTGATAATAAAGTTCACGAAGACCAGTAGTGAGCTTTTTAGTCTTTACCATCACTTTTTATTTGAAATAACAAAAAGCTTCTAGAAGCTATGCAAAGACAAATAATATGGAGTAATAAGGAATGAGTCGTATTCACTGACGCAACCGTCAACCGATAAGTAAACATCTCGTGAACTGTTTCTCCCTAATTTACTACAATTTAAAACAGGTATATTAATATGTATGATGGACATTTTCATTTCATATTGGCATGTGCACGCACTATCAAACAAATTCTTTCACGAATAGTCCATATGTATAGATTCTTTATGTTTTGCCAAAAAATTTGTGCTTAGTTGTTATAAGTTGTAAGATATCATCATGTGTTTTTAATTTTGTAATACGTATTATTTTACGTAGAAAATTGCGAGGGCAGTTTCGTTTGAATATAAGATTCATCAATAATATTATGATTGATTATAACTTTATAAAGGTTTCTACTTTATTATAGTCTTCTAGAAGAAGTTCTCATGGATATACATTGGCATTAACTATCCTTGGGTCTTACTCTTCGATTATTCAACATATTATATTAAAACGTTGACACGTCTATTCTGCGATGCACCGACGTAAAGGTATGTCTCGCGGACTTCCAGCCTCACACAAGTCATCTCGTCTCCACCGGATAATTAATGATGCTTTCTGTTGTTTTACTTTGGGGTTATTTATGAATCTACGCTTACTATTTGTGCCGTTATTTAAAACATGTTTCAAGGGAAGAAGATTAATTTGGGTGTTAGCGCACGATATGAACATAGATAGACAAGAAGAAAAATGAAAGTCGGGGATAAGAAGGAAAATAATAAGAATGGGGTCGAACATTAATAGGGGGCTGGTCCATTACACTCTATCCCATTTTCCCCACATTGTCTGTTCTTGTTTCGTCAATTGTCCTTTCTTTGATTACTCTCTACTTATGTATTTTCTCTCTATCAGCTTTTCTAGCTTTATTCATCACCAATTATTGTCGTGTGTCAAGAAAAAGTAACGTAGAGTTTCTTTGAATAGTAGTAGTAGTTTCGCATATAAACGAGTACTTTCGATTCATTTTCATTCCTAAATGGTAATATTGGCTATCAATAGGTCGCGTTAGTCAAAGAAACAATGGATACATCTTTTGAAACTTTTTGCTCGACAAGAAAAAAGCAACTATAATGTCATTTAGTTTTGTTTTATTTCCCTTAAATGGATTATGGATCAATGGATGATGTAGTACTGTTAACAGATTCTATTGATGAATTTCACGACTATCGCAAGACGAATTTGAAATCATCACGAAACTGAAGTTGTTGTTTTTTTTTTCTTTTCAACGAAGGTTGATTGATTTACGACTACGATGAAGTGGATTGGTTTCTAATTAATTATTCCTGAAAATGAAACCAAAGATATAATACAACTATTACTAAATGAAAAGAAGAAAAATAGAGATAAGGGTTCTAGAAGATAGGCATTGATATTTGTTTTCCCTTTTGGGGAGTTTGTCATCTTTATGGGGGAGGAAACAAGTGGGCCGAAACTGGCAAGCACTTATCCTCTTGGCTTTAGTCTTCTTCTTTACGGTTACTAAAGTTTTTCTCTTTCTTTTCTTCTAGAAGACCATATTGACATTTTTTTTTGTATCTCTAGAGTAATAGCACTAAATATAAACCTAACTTTTGATGTTAGTCTAAGACAATAAGACATACGAAGCTTTAAAACTCTATTGTTTTGAATGATCACAATGTCACATATCAATACTTATATTCGATCTAGAAGATTTGGAAGAGTATAGATTTAATTTGTTGGTTTATGAAAAGAAAAACAGTATTGGTGGAAGAAAGTATTCAGAAGGGCAAAATCGATGACATGTAGATGTAGATGGACAAGGCCTGAGTATGTATATGTCATTTAAAACCAAGCCCAATTTAAGTTAAATAAATAGGCCCACTTTGGAAAAATGACTGCTGACTAAAAAATTAGGGTTACGAAATAAACCCTAAACCCAGTTTCGACTTTGTTTGTTTTGTCCTCCTTCTACGCCGCACACTATCTCTTCCTCTCTCTCAGACGAGATTTCCTCTTCATCTCAAGTAAGCTTCTCTCTTTGATCTTCTTCGTTTAGTTTAGTTTTTAATCGTAAGTTTTCTTTTGATTCATTATAATTTGTTTGTTCTGATGTTTGTGAGATCGATAAACCCAGTTGTTCTAGTTCTATTGTAGAGAAATTCACTTTGATTTTAGATTTAGAATCGTTGCATTGAGTTTTCCGATCTTCTATAATTGCTCCTTTTCATTTTGCTGTTTGGTTTTAAACATTGTCGTTGATGTTCCTGCCTTGCTTCTCTGTGATTAACAATCTGTTCAATTTCTCAAAGGTGTCTTTTTTATTTGATTAGTATAGCTTATTTTTGGTTTGTTTATGGCATGCTATGTATGTAGGAGAAATGGCTGAATCCAAGGTAGTGGTTCCAGAGTCTGTGCTAAAGAAGATCAAGAGGCAAGAGGAATGGGCATTGGCCAAGAAAGATGAAGCTGTAGCTGCTAAGAAGAAGAGTGTTGAGGCCCGCAAGCTTATCTTCAAGAGAGCTGAGCAGTATGCCAAAGAATACGCTGAGAAGGTAATAAAGCAACACTCTTTTGTTCATCTTTGCTGACTAAGATGACTGTTCTGTTCATGGTTGTTGTAATGAATCATGATATATTATTTGCATGCTTGTTTAGGATAACGAGTTGATCCGATTGAAGCGGGAGGCTAAGTTGAAAGGAGGTTTCTACGTTGACCCTGAGGCTAAGTTGCTCTTTATCATTCGTATCCGTGGGTATGTGCCTATTATTTGTGTGTTACATAAGTTGTTGCATATAGATTCTGTTTTTTATTTACGTGATTGTTTGTCATTTGCAGTATCAATGCCATTGACCCAAAAACCAAGAAGATTCTGCAGCTCCTGCGTTTGAGACAGGTAGGTTTCACAGTTTGTTATTTTCATCCAGCTATATTAGCCTAACATATGATTATTGATTAATATTTGTTATATGTTCAAACTAATATGTGATAGTTGCCTGTTCATCATTTTTAAAAGAGAGTAGAAGACTATTGCGTTGTCAAGAAGTTTACTTTCGTATACATTTGTGCAGATCTTCAATGGTGTGTTTCTTAAGGTGAACAAGGCAACAGTAAACATGCTGCGCCGAGTTGAACCATACGTGACTTACGGGTATGCAATCTGATTCTCTCTCTTTCAATAGGATTATGTAAACTAAACTATATGCTGCTCTAAACCGAATGATATATCTGGTGCAGATACCCAAACTTGAAGAGCGTTAAGGAACTGATCTACAAAAGAGGTTATGGAAAGCTGAACCACCAGAGGATAGCACTTACTGACAACTCCATTGTGGATCAGGCTCTCGGAAAGCATGGGATCATCTGCGTTGAGGATCTCATCCACGAGATCATGACTGTTGGACCTCACTTCAAGGAAGCCAACAACTTCCTGTGGCCATTCCAATTGAAGGCACCACTCGGTGGCCTTAAGAAGAAGAGAAACCACTACGTCGAAGGTGGTGATGCTGGAAACAGGGAGAATTTCATCAACGAGCTTGTCAGGAGAATGAATTGATGAAAGCTTCCTTCTTTATCTTTGCAAATTTCAAAGATTTTGGGACCGAGTTTTTTTTTTTTTGTTCAAGTTATCAGAGACTTGTGATCTTTTATCCGAGATAGGCTTTTTATGACTAATCATGTTATTTTCCAATGGCGGGCTTTTAAATTGATCTTGAATTTTTATTGGCTGTTAGATTGTTCCTTCGAAGCCCACCAATCCATTAGAAATATCTGGTTTTGACCGGTTGATTAAATAATTCCGGTCGAGCTGTATCAAAGATAGAATGCTCTTAACCGGAATCGTTGACTTCAAGAGTACAAGCTGTTCTCCATTTTTTTAAAGAGATTATATCGGTTGTGCGAAATTGTCCAAATTTTGTTTTTATAGATTGACCGATCAAATATTGTAGCGGTTAATTCGTTAAAATAAAACGTTTGATCAGTTACATTTGATTAATTCAATATCAAGTCAAAATTTTATCTTGTTAAAGGAAAAAGAAAAAATATTGGGTTTAGACCTTTGACAAAGGAAAAAAATGGGGACTTAAAGAGTCTAATTAGACCTCAATTAACAACTCTTGGTGGCTCTATAACATTAGTAATTTCTATTTAGGTTGTACATTGTAACTATCCAAAACTCTAAATAAAGAAAATTACAAAACATAGAGGGGACAAACACACACTGACACCGCATACATTACACATTATATAATGTGCATGAATACAACCTACACTTTCTAGTAAAGAAATGAAAATGAATATAACCTACAAATTTTAATATTTAAAGACACGTTCTAAAGAATAAGATCGCCGGTTTAAAACAATTACCTGGTCATCATTTTGGATTAAACTCATTAGGCATTCATTATATAATTGCACCAAACAAGAAGGGGATCAAGAAAATCACGAATCACCGGAGCAAAAAAATGGCGGGAGGAGGAACGACCTTAGAGTACACACCAACTTGGGTGGTTGCTCTCGTCTGCTCCGTCATTGTCTCTATCTCTTTTGCCGTCGAGCGTCTCATTCACCGTGCCGGAAAGGTTATATATTACATATTGGCTCCTTGTGTTTATTTTATATGTATGCATAATTCATTTAGACGTTGTAGACTAAATGACTATTATGGATCTATGCATGAGGAATATAGCACTTTAAGAACAACGATCAGAAGCAGCTTTTTGGGGCATTACAAAAGATCAAAGAAGGTGACTTCATGTTTTTGTTGATAAAAAAAAAGATCCATCATGTGATGATATCATTTGTTCTAATAGGATTCTTAAAATTTGGAAACAGAACTCATGCTAGTAGGGTTCATATCGTTGCTATTATCGGTCGGCCAGTCTAAAATCGCAAAGATTTGCATATCAAAGGAGTTAAGTGAAAAGTTTCTCCCTTGTACGAAACCTGCAGGGGCTGAGAAGTCCCTTAAAGACTCCTCCCATTTCCAGTTCAGCTTCACCGGCCGTCATCTCCTCGCCGGAGATGCCCCCGCCGGTGACTACTGCTCCCTAAAGGTATTCTTATCTTTGCAAATCTTTTTTTGACTTACACGTTTTATTTGAAGACGTGCGTAGAATTAACATAAATTTGTCTATAATATGATATCTTTTTTGAATCTTTTTGTTTGTTTTAAATTCAGGGAAAAGTACCAATAATGTCATTATCAGCTCTGCACGAGCTTCATATATTCATCTTCGTATTAGCTGTTGCCCACATTATTTTCTGCCTCTTAACCATTGTTTTTGGTACCATGAAGGTATTTTCTTAATTACACCTTACTTAACAATAAATCTTTTTTTTAATCTTTATTAGTTACGAGATATCACGAACAAATATAAGCTAGTGATAATCCTAAACTCTAAAACCGGACAACTTCTATTCGCAGAATAAGTTTTTTATTGTGTCTAATGATTATAACAAAATGTTATGGCATAGATAAAGCAATGGAAAAAATGGGAGGATAAGGTTTTAGAGAAGGACTTCGACACAGACCAAAGTATAGTACAAAATCTTGTTTCAGGATCTTGAGAACTTTTCATTAATTATAGTCATTTGTAACGTTAACAAGTCTTATATATACACATATCTACACAGTGATCCAGAAGAAATTCACACACGTTCAAGAACACGAATTCATCAGGTCACGATTTCTTGGGGTTGGAAAAGCTGATGCTTCCTTGGGATGGGTGGTGAGTGTTTTTGTTTTCTCACAACTTATCTTACTTGTAATTAAAGACATGTTTGTATGTGTATATGCAAGTTTTTGAGTGATATGTGTTCTTTTCCTTTGCAGCAATCGTTTATGAAACAGTTTCTTGCGTCAGTCAATGAATCAGATTACATCACAATGAGGCTAGGCTTTGTCACGGTATATATCTTGGATTTTTGATTCGTCCTTTGCTTTGTGTTTATCTCTACTATAATGTCTAAAAACAACTTTTTCTATTTGATCTTTATAAGACTCATTGCAAGACCAACCCAAAATTCAATTTCCATAAGTATTTAATGCGTGCCCTTAATTCTGATTTCAAGAAAGTCGTCGGTATCAGGTAAATAATTTATAGTTTTTCCAAAAACCAATGCAACATAGTGTTCTTGATTCTATTCTAATGTATATATCAAATTGCAGTTGGTACCTTTGGGTATTTGTGGTTCTCTTCTTGCTTCTAAACATTGTTGGTGAGATACTGAGATGACATCTTTTAACTTTGATCCAATACAAAGTTTTCTTCTCTTCTTTCTTTTTTCGGTTGAATGATCATCGACTCGATATTTCTTGCAGCATGGCATGTTTACTTCTGGCTAGCTTTTATTCCTTTGATCGTAAGTCCCTGAAAACCTTCTCAAAGCATGTCTATGCTTCAAACCTATCTAAATCAACTCTTTTTACGCGGTTTTCTCCTCAGCTTTTACTTGCCGTGGGGACGAAGTTAGAGCATATCATCACAGATTTGGCTCATGAAGTTGCAGAGAAACACATTGCTGTGGAAGGAGATTTGGTTGTCCGACCATCAGATGATTTGTTCTGGTTTCAAAGTCCCCGGCTAGTTCTCTTCTTGATCCATTTCATTCTTTTCCAAAACTCCTTCGAAATCGCCTACTTCTTCTTTATCCTTGTAAGTACTCTTTACCATTAATCGATCTAAACCAATAATCTAGAAGATATCAAGATACGTACAGAGAAAAGTGAAAACTCATGCAATTGTAACAACAGTTTCAATTTGGTTGGGATTCATGCATCATGGATCATGTCAAGTTCGTAATTCCAAGACTCGTCATCGGGTAATAATAGCCAAAGCTACTTAATATCGATCTTGTTATGAGCTTCTTGATCTTGAAATGTGAAATATTTTTGCAGGGTAATAATTCAGCTTCTCTGCAGTTACAGTACCTTACCGCTCTATGCACTCGTAACTCAGGTACAGATTCTACATCTCTTAGTCAATTTTCTTGTGTTCTTATATCAAACTAGACCAAGACACAAACTCAAAACCAAACCTTCTAATTTTTTGGTGAAAAGATGGGAAGTTCATTCAAAGGTGCAATATTCAACGAGCAGACACAGGAACATCTTGTTGGATGGGCAAAAATGGCTAAAAGGGGAGTGAAGAAAGGCGCAACACAAGTAGGTACCAGTCATGATGCTACTAGTCCAAGACCGTCTATTCAGTTGAACTCCTTGCTAGGAAAAGGCTCCTCTCAACAAAATCAGAACCCCAAGGAAAAATCAGAGATTGCTCACCATGATTAACAAACAAAAACTTGTTCTGACATTTTTTTTGTTGTTGTGATTTTTGATTTTTTGAACTTGTTCGACTTTGTTTGGTATATATAACTGATTGAAAGGCGTTGTAACAAATAAACACAGCAAAGATGCTGAATCTGTCTGCCAGTTTGATCAAACAAGATATGTGATTTCTACAGAGCCGTTTATAATGCTCAATTTTGTGTTCGTTTATATGATTTTAAACTGACATGTGAAGAAAAACAATCTATGTCGGTTTGAAGAACAAAATAATGGTTTGTGTGTATTACCAGTCATTTAATATGCTTAGTTTAGTTTTGCTATGCATTTACTATTCAACTTGTTAAGCAACGACTCTCTACGAAACGATTGAGACGATAATTGTTCAAACGGAAGAGCATGATGATATATTAGACACTCCAAACAAAAACCACGAAATCCAACATTTTAGTTTTTTGAGAAGAAAAAAACAGACTGCGATAACCGGGAATAGGTACGCATGATGAGATCGGTTTGATTTAGTATTTTAACAGAACATTTGGTGAGACAACTTTTAAGAAGAGGGAGAAAGAGAACCGGTTACATCATTTGGTGACTAACAGAGAGAGACAGAGCTTGCAATATTTTCCATCATTCCTCCTCTGCAGCACTAGCTGCGTTAAGATCCACACTTAGATCCAGTTCCTGCAACACAAAACAATGATCACTCCCCAATTACAGAATATGTCGCCGTCAATTAATAAAAACCGATATATTTGTGATTCTAGAACATTACCTTTCCGGTGATCAATTTATACATGTTCAACACATCAACAACAGTTGTGTCAAAGTGTGTTGTAGCATCATAACTCTGTTCAGGACATGAACAAAAAAGGTTATTAGAAACCAGCCAACTTTAAGATGCTCACTAAAAAAGGGGTAGAGAAACTAACCGTTGATATGAAGCAGTTGTCCAAAGTGGGTTCGTTGACAGGCTCATATCTATCATAGATGTCGAAGAACAGCTCATCAACAGGACCAAGAAGGTCGATTCCAGGCTGGAGCTCGGTTTGAGGGTTATCAGTTTCAGCGTCTGTTGACACAAATGCTATGAACTTTCCCTTGGGAGCAACGTTGTGTGAATATGAACAACAGAAGACATACCTGTCAGTTACAATAAAGATGTAATCATGAGCCGAGAAACAAATATATCAATCGACTCAATGTTACACACTGCCAAGTTTTATAGAGTGTATGTGTTGTAATCAAGAAATAATATAGTTGAGAAGAGTGTGTAGCAAGGAAGGTATCTCAGCAAGCTCAAGAGAATAATTCAGACAAAGATTAGCTAACACATTATTCAAACACATTTACATAAGTGAAACCAAAGGATGAATAAGAGAACTCACATGTCTGATTTGCGGCCCAATTGTTTTTGGGGTAGAATGACTTGCACCGACTGAGAATCATTGGTGTTTGGAATAGGGTGGCTCATAATGGCAATCGCCCGAGCAACCCTGCCAATCTTCCTGACCTGTTTGAATTGGATTATAAAACATTTTAAAATAATGTTAACATACAGGCTCACATTGTTAAAATTGCCTAAAAGGCTCACATTCATAACAACAGACCATAAAACAGAGATGAGAGATATATGCATGCAACAAAGCTAATGTTACTGTAGGATATCCGGTCACAGCCATTACCTTGTTGGTTAGGTAAGAAGGATCGCAGACAACTTTCTTGCATTTGGCAGTCTCTCCCTCAGATGTAACACCAGAAACCTTACCCTCCTCGTCAAACTCTACCTGTTATAAAAGCAATATTAGGTTATCAGATCTAGCATCCATATAGTTAACGACAGAAAAAGTTGCAGAAACGACCGAAACAAAAAAGCCACAAAGATAAGGAAGTCAAAGACGCACCTTGCACTCAGGTTTGTTCAACATATACGTCCCACCATAGACAGCACTAAGTCGTGCAAATGCCTGAGCCAAGGAAGATAAGAGAGAATTTAGAAACTATAGTCCAAAACGCCAGAATAGTTGCACCAACCAAATAAAGCAATGTACAAAAGAAGAAAAAAACCTGAGGCAATTCTCCCAACCCATAGAGAGGATAGATATATGGTGAACCTCCTTGAAAACGTGCAAGGGACTCTGCGTAGAGCTGATAAAACATTTAAAGCAACAGAGTCAAACATGAAATACTGAGAGCAAAAAAGAAGACTTCGAAAACAAGGGGATCCACACTTTAAAGTCCCATGAGAGCAATTCACCTTCATTCTCATTACAGTATCATAGGCAGGTTGATGGAGATGATTGTCATTACAGTGAAGTGCCACTGCATGACCAATAAAGTCAATAGTATCTTCTTTAAGACCGAATTTCCTGCCAAAGTGTTAAATTGATAGTTAGCAGCAGATAGTCTAAAACAAATATTGACAACACCATAATGCAAAAGACAAGAGAACATCAGCTTACGCAATCAAATCCTTAGTTGTAACTCTCCTCAAATCCATTCCATCATGTGTTTTTGGGTCCTTCTCGTCGTATTCTTGAACATAGCTGAAAAACTTTCCAGCTCGACGTTTCTCAAAAATACCCATAAGAGGAGATTTGAGGGCCTCCATGGGAGTTGCTGGCACTTTTTGGACCTGTAGCATATAAACAGTTAATATAACTAGAAAAAAATTACTTAAGCTGCAAAGCTAGAATGATCAGTGAAAAGCTTTTGACCAAGATCAAACATGGGAGAAAAAAAGATGCACAAACAGACTTGAAATCTATGGAAAAAAAAGAGAATGAGGCACAAGATAAAAATGAAAATGAGTAATCAATGTACCTTGCCTTGGACAAAAACATAGCTTCCATCAACAGCTTTAAAAGACAAGTACTTGGTCACATCCGTATGAATAAGGACACGAACAAGCTTTCCGTTAGCCATCATAAACTGGTGCGCCACATTGACAGAGAACAGTTAGTAATTCATATTGGTAACAAGGAAGCTAGATAAGCTGGAAAGTAGCTAATATTGATAACCTTTGGCATCATGTCAACATTGTAGTCTCTGCTAGAACCTAAATGAGCAGGAGCCTTCTCTTCTCCCCTGAACTTCTTCCACAGCTGTTTAAAACAAAGCAACATTCAATAACTCTCGCTGATTATAACTTACCACAAAAAGTCTTCATATATATTTAACAAAAATATTGACCTGATTGAGATTAAGAGAAGTTGACTCTCCACCGTAGTAGTCATTCCTGTCCATGTGAAGTACCTAATTGGAATATAGATGAAATTAGTAGACCATTAGATTACTTATAAAAAGAAGTAAACTTGGCGACAAAGTCAGCTAATCAATCACATAGAAGATATAGGAGTGGAGATGATGAAAATTTAGTCTTTTTACGCAATCTCAATAACTAACTAAATGCATTAAATTCAGATCATTGTCAAAATCGCGAAGCCAATTGATTCTCATGTTGAAGCTCACAAAGCAACCAGCTTTAAATCACACAATCGGAGATAATAATCTCAACTAGATCCGTTGTTCATCATGTAAGTAACGAATTAAGAGTATTGAAAATCTCCAGATCAAGCATGGATTCAAAAAGAGAGAGAGAGACCTTAAGACCATCGACGGAGAGAAGACCACTAAGGATGCACTCCTTGAGACCAGTACCCAGAACTATGACTTCGTACTCTTCATCCATAGTTGCTGATCCTCCAAAGAGAAGAAAGAAATGGACTTTTGATATGCGACCGTCGAGAGACTCGAGAGAGAGAGAGAGAGAATCGGCGGTGATTGCGTCTATAGAGAAAATCAGACAAGTCCAAAGATGCTTTCTTTCTTATATGCTTTTTCTCTTTTTTTTTTCTTATTTGGCTATTGAAATTTGGATAAATCTAAATATTATTACCAAGTAAAACTTAAAAGTAATTTTGTGTGTGTAATAAATAGATTTACAATAATGTTTTTGCTGTCTGAAGCAATCTAATAATTCAATTAGCATTTTCTAAAACAATTCCGTTTTTTTTTAGGGTAATAAATAAATAACCAGTCGATTAAACCAAAAAGACAAATATGAAAATAGAGAAAATGTCATCTTCTGTTCTGTTCTGTGAGTGCAAAGCAAATTTATTTAATTAATTTTGTCAATTATTATTTTTACAATAAAAAAATAAAAAAAAATTCTCTCATTGTTCTCTTGACCTCTCAATGAAAATCTCGTCCAGGTTCGCTCATCTTCCCATCTCCTCTACGAATGTTCTTCTTTGGTAATTTGCAAATTCACATCTTTCTTCTTCTTTCCGATGCAATTTTCATGGCCGAATTCACAATTGCTGTGCTCGGCCATGGATTCTGATTGGGATCAGTTTCTGTTTTTATTTTATTTTAAGGTTTGGATGCTTCTGTTGACTACGTTTTGCTAAAATTCAGACCCTTTTCGCTCTCGTGAATCGATTCTACCGCATTTTCTGAACGAAATCTCTAGTCTCTTTTTTCTTTTCTTCCTGGGTTTGATTTCTTGGAGTGGTTGATTGCGCAAGTCTGGATTTTGATTTTGGTACAAGACATTTGCTTGTACAAGGAGGAAGGGATTTGTTGGTATACAGTATTGTTATTGCAAAGGTTTTTCGAATGTCAAAACAAGTTTTTGGATTATTGATTTTGGAAATCTGAGTGGATGGAGAACGATGACATGTATCCTGATGAGCCTGTAGGTTCTGACTTGGAACCTCAAGAGAGTGATGTTGTTTTTGCAAGAGAGTCACCTCTTGTAGGTATCATCACTCAACCGACCAAATGCTCTGGATCTACTGCAAAGATACTGAAATGCAGGGGTCTTGAGCAACAGAAGAAGCTTAATAGACAGGATAGAATCGAATTGGGACGGCTTTTCCAAGGTGCTGTTAGCTCACAGGATTGGCAACTTTCAGAGAGATTTATTCAGCTGGCTGATCCACAAACTTTGAATGATCTGTTGTGTATTAGTTTAGATTCTATTTGGTTCTTGAGCACAGAGCATGAGTTACGGGGAATCACTGAATTGATTGCTAAGATCATATGTCATGGTGCTCAGGACTATACTAGAGCTACACTTAGGACTTCCTTTCTTGCTTCTTGTGTTTCATCTTGCCATAGCCGGACTGTGAGTCTTGCTGATACTGTAACTGTTATGGCTCAAAGGTACACATTTGATACTTTCTCTTATAAGATGTTTCCCCTTTTTCTCAGTATAATTATGGTAAAACACTTTTGGATTATTGGAGAAGTTGGTTTCTGTTATGATACCTTGTTTTTGCTTTATATGATCACTACATTGTGTCTTACATGTTACATTGGTTGGTTACATCTGCAAGTGTTTTAGTGTTGTTAACTTTTCTTAGAAATCGCTTTTTGTTAAATCTATAGTATCTCTTATGTTCTTATTCCTCCTGGTTTATCTTTGGTTAGCTGGGAAGGGTGAGATACCCTTTCTATATAAATCCATTTTTTCCCATCTCGGCGTTTCCAGGTTGCACGAGCGTCTCCAAGAGTGTAACGGTGATGAGGTCCTCAAAGCAGAAGCTGGTGCTAAAGTTCAAAAGTTTACTGAATGGGCACTCAAATGTATAGGTTTTCACTCCCGATGCCAGGGCCCTAGAGATAAAGCTAACCAAGACTCAGCTGCTGAGATCCAACTCCAGCTTTCTGCTTTCAAGATGTTCTTAGATCTTGCAGGAAACCATCTATCAGGAAAGGATTTCACAGAAGCCTTTGATGCAGCTTGCTTCCCGCTTACGCTGTTCTCTACCTCGTTTAATCCTGGCTGGGCTTCTGGAATTTCAGCTACTGTCATACATGGATTGCTCGGTATGCTGGTGGAAGGAGGCGCAGATAATGTAAATCAGTGCTTCCTTGAAGCTTCTCGTTTTGGGAGCACAGAACTTGTGCGCATCTTGTTGCAGGTAAATCTAATTCTTAATGACTGCTTGCAAGTTACTTTGTGCAATCTAACTGAACTTTTTCCTGGTGCAGATTGCTCAAAGGAATAGCTTAGACGTGGATGTTGACTTAGCCCTTGGTTTTGCCTCGCATTATAGTAAAATCGAAACGATGGATTGCCTTGTAGAAGAAGGTCATGCAATTGCTTTCTTGGGTCCCTTGATGAGAGCAGCGGAGAGAGGTTGCATGCAAGTTGTTCAATGGTTTGTGAAACGAGGCTGTCGTGAAATGGAGCTATGCTTAGCTCTCACAGCCGCCACTTCAAGCAGCCAGGTTGAGGTTGCTGCTTATCTCCTTCCTCATGTTCCAAGACCCGTCCTTACTGCTCTCAGCATTGAAATCCTCAAAGCAGCCGGTGAAAGAAGTGGTGGTTCCCTCCACGGAGTAGAGTTTCTCCTTAAATCAGATTTCCTCGGGGATCCAGCAGCCACATATTCAGTTGCAGACACCATTGCAAAGTCAGAAGACGAGTCTGTTCCTTCCGACCTCAAATCGTTTCTCCAAGAACAGTGGTCAGAAGCTGCATTCAACCAAGGATTGAAGGAAAGCCGGGAAAATTACATGAATTTCATGAGAGTTTTGAAACTCGGAGAGTCTGCAATAAGTCTAAAGGATCTCCCAGCACCATTGAGAGTGGCAATCGCCTACATGCCACTGTACAGAGAGTGTGTGGATGCGGGTGGCCGGCTGCTCTCACAAAAGCTAAGAGGACAGCTCGTGGAAGCTGCAACACAGCTTGAAGGCTTCGATGTAGACACAGAAGAAGTAAAGAAAGGTCATCATCAGCTCATGACCATCTTGGAGCATCACCTTCCTCTTTTTTTGGTCAAAGCTTCTTTACACTGAGCAACAATGGATTCAGCATCTGAGTTAACACAACTCGTTTTAAATAGTTGATAAAATAAGAACTGAAAAACAACCATTCCACTATAGTTATGGATTCTGATCCAGGTTGTGAGATGATGAAAAAGGGTTCTTGTAGACTTGTACAAACTTGCTATGAGAATGTCTTTGTCAAAAGTCTCTCTATCTGTCTTTTATGCATCCTAAACCATGGGAGAGATAATCAAAGCCTTTTATATTATTTCATCTACATATTATTTCACTTCTTCTGTCTCAGACTCTTATTGGTCTCCTCTCCTGTAATGAAAGCCTTTCAATTTCTTACATTTTGTACCAATCTCTCATCCTGGTTTTGCTTCAGACCATGAGAAAAATGAAATCATGAAACTATTAATCATTCTTTATTTATATAAATAGTTGTATAATTCTGCATCAAGAAAACAAGTTTTACAAATGAAATATTAATCTCTTACCCTGAAACCTTATGTAATGACAATAGACAAAACCTCCCTTTGTTTAAGGATTTCTTTCTTCAATTAAAGAAACGTTTATTACATAAAAGTGGAAGAAGAAGAAACATGTTTGGAATTAGAAGAAGGCATGAAAGCAAGAACCATAAGCAAAACCATAATCCCAATAGGAATCAAAAGCAGCATAAAAGGAGGAGGAGGCAATGGTGGAAGAATCAACGGTAAGATCAAGAGAGATGCTGTGAGACCAACAAGCACAACCATTGATTCTAAACTGAAGTAACTCGCTGATATTAGCCTCCTTGGACTGTTCTGCGACGACAATGTCCGAAACAATTCTTGCTTCCCCATAATCGGAGCTGGAGCTGAACCACGAAAACTCGTGTTTTTCCGGTTATGATCTCCTCTCACGTCCATGTTGTTGTTGAGAGAATAATGTTCTTGAATGTTTATGATGTCGTTTTGTAGACTGGAGAACTCACGAATCATTTAAAGAAGGCTTTTTCTCTTTTCGAAGTTTGATCTGGAAAATCAGATCGATGTATGAAGAAGAAACTTGAGTTTGTTTATCCAAACGCATAAAAAGTAACGAACTTTTCTTCTTCTTCTTCTTCTGTAAATGTAGTTTGGTTGAAGAACCCTGACGATGAAATGATTATCCCGAAATGCAGACAAAATCTAAGGTTTAGAACGAGTGATCTTGGCGTTTCCAGACCTAAAAGGACTAATCTTTTTTTTTTGCCGGTAGAGAGAAAAGATTCAATTGGTGTTTCAAGAAAGCTGCAAGAGAAAATTTGTCCAAGTTTTGATCAGTAAATCGTTGTGATTCAATCAAAAACATGAGCAGAGAATGAATCAAAAGAATCGAAAGTAAGTACCTTTAAACCGTTAGAGCCAAACACACCTTCAGCGAGAAGAAGATGAAGATTGAACGTTGGAAACCAAAAACAGGGTGTTAAAGCTTAAATACAGAGGAAGACGAAGAAAGTTTCTTTTGGTAAGAAAACCAGAGAAGAAGAAATAAAGTGGGAGTGGTTTTGATAAAAGGAATTGGTATAAAAATAGATGGTAAAAGATAATGAGAGAAATAAATATAATGTTTTTGGGGTTAAGACTGTGGAATCAGAGAAGAAACAGGAAACAGAGGAAGGTTCACTGAATTTACAGATTTTTCTAAAATGATAAGATTTTAATTTTAATGTTTTTTTTCTCTTTTGGGGGTGACAAGTGTGAGAGGCAAGTTGCTGCTTATTCTGGAAGGTCTGAACAAAATTGAAATCTCTCTATTTGATTACTTTACACTTCTCTCTCTCTTTCCACAATCACAGTGGTTCTTCTCCCCTAGACACTTTCTCTGATGATGACGTGGGATGGAATTTATTTGGGGTAAGCCTCTGTTTGAGATGGAGGTTTCAGTTTCTTTTGGAATATTCAATGGTGGTTTTTAATTAAAACGAATCCAAACTTTTATAACGTTGATCGTGTATTATTGTAGACTATAGTCAAAGTTGTTTGGTTGAAATAAATAAAGCAGTATCAGTCATTAATAATACTAGAAACAAATAATTAAAGATAAGATAAATATTTTAGGTTATCACAAATAATCTTTGTTCTATATGATAATGTTTTGTTTGTTTTATATAATCATTTAGAGTTGTAATCTATTGAAACTATGGACGGGGAAACGTACTAATTAAAGATTCGAATTCCTCGCGCACAAAAAATTGAATATGAGAAGTGATAGCAATAATCAATAGATTGAATTCGGTGAATTACCAAATTAGTTTGACAAATATATTCAACATTTATCACTTTTTTTTTGTCATAGAACTGTATAATATGTATATGTATATGTGTGTGAATTAATTAAATTTTCCAACCTAATAATAATGTTGTCTATGTGTTATCGACCGATGATGACCCATATTGTTATTCCTCTCGGCATTTCATGTGGTGGCTATATCATATTATCGTTTTTAGTGGGACAGTTGGTCCAATATTTATTTCTCTTTCGTTTTATGCTTTTAATAGTCAGAAGAAATGCCAACTTAAATTTATATAATTAGGGAATTTTGTATTTTACATGATACATAAAGGATACATAAGTGGTCTTATTATTATTATTATTATTTATTTTAAAAAGGGCTAGGTGTTGTTTAGTATGATTTAAACAAAAAAGTGATATAGTATTAAATATCGTACTATATTAAAAATGCTATTTGTTAAAAATACAAGACAGCTTATTATTTTTAAAAACACATAAAATAATATATTAAGATTTTTTTTTTTTCATTCATTATCTTTCAGGTAAACCGATATAATTTATTTGTTTAACAGCCTAAAAATGTAATAATTAAAATATCTAATGGATATATTCATAAGTACTTTTCGTTGGGTGTTTAATTAAGAGGGACATGATAATTTTCGCAAGCAGTTTAGTTTCAGCCGTTCTGGTATTAACCAATTGACAGCTTACCAAAATCCACTACTCATTTTTTATTTTTTTTTCAATCCAAAATACTTATTTATCCAAATTCAATGAATCGCATGTATAACATCTATTGATTACGTCTTTTCTACTTTTTTTTACAAAGGAGAAATGGTTTTATTCGTCAACTACTAGCTAAACTCCCAATGGAAATGACATTACTATTCTACAATTATAATGGCTCAAGTAGACATAATTACAACAAAACTTCACCTCCCGCTTTAAACAAAAACAAAACTTAATTAACGTCAATAAAAAGATGATGCAGACTTTTAAATTGTTAGAACAAAGTTTAACAACTATATATAACTGATCAGTTATATAAATAGCATATACACCATAGTGATATCTTCCCGATCTTAAAAGATATTCAAATTATCTTGTGGATATGTACTTGATTCGATATCTTTGATTTTTTGTATTCATGATCTTATGGTTAGGATCGATGCCACCAGTTCCTATGTAAACAAATAGATAATATGTAGGTAAATAACATTGCTTATACCAATCTAAATGTCAGTTAAGAATATATTGATACATATGTTTATAATGCCTTACAGATTTATAGAAAACCCATATTTGATTATAGTGATATATATAAGAACGTATACAGAGAGCGCAATCTCTTATCCAAATCAGAAAAAGATTTCAATTCGTAGCCAAAACCAAGAAAGATATAAGATATAGGTGAACTATAGGAGGGTGTTTTTTTTACTCGTAATTCCTTGGATTCTATTGGTTAATCCATCATCCATAGTGTGTGTATATTTAATTTTTAGAAAATTAGAAAGAAAAAAATTGTAGAAAGGGAAAGCTATATAGAAATGGCAACCCATGCATGATTGCCTTGAACATCGCAAACCCTCCCTTAGATTGCATGTCTAGTGGAACATAGTGGACCTGCAACAATATTCAACAAAAAATTCATATTATATACATTGCATAATGCATAGTAGGACATAATAAGATGAATTATTATGCTCAATAACAAGTTTATATGATATGCCCACAGTTTCATCACATATACTTGAGTTTATTAAAACGAATGATTCTATTTCTCTATTAAGATTAGCCTTTATTAATTGTTAGTGGTATGAGATATATTGAAGAAAATAAGTATAAGCAAAAAAAATGTTGATAGAAGAATTAAATAAGCAATAATTTCAAAAGGTATGTAATGTGGATGAAACGGCACATGTCGTTGTCACGTGGCTCGTTCCCATCGATTCAATGCATATCTCGACCAACTTGACTTATTAATATTCCTCGTACAACTCTCCAATCTAAAGCCACCTTTCTTCTACGTTATACATTTTCTTTTTCTGTTTTCTTTTAAATACTTTCTCCTCACAAATTATTGTTTTCTATTATCTAAAATCAATACCGTTAGGAAATGGTGTCTTTATAACACTTTAGAAAAATATAATTAATCATTTTCTAATGTATTATTTTTGTAATTGAGTAATTTGATTTAAAAATATAAACTAATATAATAATATTGGTATTTAATCATTTCAAATATTCTTAATTATATTCTTTTTGAATACACGCATATTGTTCTAAACTATTAATTTCTTACAAAAATTCTATATTATTTATTGTGTCTACAAACAAAAGAGTCGTCTAATCATTTTTGGTTTCATTTTTTTTTTGCTAGAAATCAAAAACAAATTCCTCATTTTTTTTGAGGTAAGCTAATGTTATTTTCTAATAACAATCATAAGTAATACCCGTGGTTTAAAGTTTACACGGTATTAATTAGGTACTACAGCCATGGTGGACGGTGGATCTTCATCACCTAATCCGTACAATTAAGAGACAATTAATTACATTAAATCATGTGCATTAGTTGATTTAGGAACTAATTGATAAATCAACTCTAAAGACTAAAGTAGTGCGATAGATAAAGCTAAAGTATATATTTTCTTCAGTATAAAGATAGGAATATATGGGGACATATACTTTTGTCGATTTTGTATCCAGCTTTGCATCAGTGAAGTCTGAGCGAAGATATGACCAGACTTAAAAAGCAACTAAAAAGATGCATAACAGAAACACAAAAATAAAATTCATGCATCTGCTAGTCATAGAGGTTATTGGATTCATTGCACGTATCTTAATGATTCGTTTTCGTTTCACCTCCCTTGCTACAAAAGATTTGAAAGAGAAAATGTTAAATTCTTTAGGTCAGAATCAATTAAGATAATTTCATTTTCTTCTTGTGTTTTGTACGTCACTTGTTTCTTTTTTCGTTGGTTATGTACCAAAACATGAAAAGTTCAAAAATTGTTAATTAGAAGATTAAAGAGAAGAGTAAGAATAAAGATGAAATGAGGAATTGATATGGAGGAGTAGGACCCAAGTTTGCAAGGATGGTGGCTGGCTGGCTGCTCTGTTGTTTGTTACATCTCATTCTCAATCTTAATTCCAATTCTATGTGCTTCTTTCACTATTTCCCTATAGAATACCATTCTTGTTTTTTTTTTTCAATTTTCAAAAACCACTATAAGGAACTTTTTCAATAGTTGCTTGTTTGTTTAGACCAAGGAAGATGTCAAATAGATTTCTTCACTTTTCAAGTGGAAGCAAAATTATGCGGTCAAGTGTATTATACTAGTGTGTGTTTTTTTTTGGTTTAATACCGACTAATTTCTAACTCTAATCTATCAGTGAACGTCTTAAAACTAATATTGCTGAAGAATATATTGTTCTCTGCTACAGCCTACAGCATTCAAAGTTTCATCAAAAAGATAAAATGTATATATAACTAAAAGTTTTGGGTTAATAGATAATAGTCAAAGAAGACATTCGTGTTGAATGTTTCTTTTTTTTTTTTTTTTTTTT
>Ga0041059_1000554_pt1 | contig 28828 bp, 24 predicted proteins | sample AraColnosormetaG_FD_56232 | JGI IMG/M metagenome (GOLD analysis project Ga0041059, IMG submission 56232) | Arabidopsis roots microbial communities from North Carolina, USA - Col MF nosort | ecosystem: Host-associated > Plants > Roots > Unclassified | place: USA: North Carolina | collected... | reverse complement strand
GTTTTTTTTTTTTTTTTGGGGACAAATAACAAAAACTAGTCATTCTCACAAATTACTAAATAAACAAAGGTGTGTGTATATATGTTATGGAGCAAAAGGGTCGGTGGTATGAGAAGGCCCACAAGCAGACACCGATAGAGTTACAAGAAACCAAAAAAGGACTAAAGTCTATGATAAATAATGGAACCCTAGGTAAAAGCCTTCCTTTTTTCTTTTTTTTTGTTCAACAAAAGCCTTCCTTTTAGTTCACATTTTACACTACTACTACAAACTCATTCACTTTTTAATTTTCTTTTAAAATTAATCCAACGAAGTCTTAGGTCTTTATAATATTCGATGCCTTTTAAATTTTCTTTTACTACTTTATCTTCTTCTTCTTCTTCTTCTTCTTTTAATCCTTTTTAAATGGATACATGAACGTGTAATTGGATGTTGATTTTGCTGTTAAATGATTAACTGAATATCAATCATTTAATTGAATGGAAACGTTTTCCCCCTTTTAACTTTTCTATTGGGAAAACAATCATTTTAAGAAAGTCGAGATGAGCAGATCGTCGTATAAGTCGAGATTAGCAAATCATGTCTTAAGTAATTTGAGATAATACTCATGTAAATATTATGTATACATTAAATATCTGTTAAGGTTTGGTTTTCGTAAATATGTTCAAGATAGTTTTTTAAAAGGGGAGAAAGAAAAGTATTCCCTCCACCACATGGGTCGTTCTCGACTCTTTATGCCATTTTGTGTGGCTTTTTTTGGATCTACTGTGATTGAGAGTGAACATACATCTTCCATCACATCTACAATCCCATTGGATCAATACCTAATGCTTTTGAAGCACCTGTTATCTCCACTAGCTCTCGGATTGTATAAATTTGCATAAATACTCTATACACAATATTGATTTCCATATTATGTTGAGTTTATATCGACGTCAATTTAGGAGAAATAAGACTGAAAATATATTTTATTGACAAAAAAAAAAAAGACTGAAAACATATTAATGAAATATGCAAAGGGTCCAAATAGAAAGAGTGATTGAAAATATTCTATTTTTTCCAAGGCTATGGCCAACCCTATGTGGACTTTGCAGCAAATATTTTTGACCAAGTCCGTGACAATATTGTCATATTATTCGTCATAAACACAGTAAATTTAATTTAATTTAATTAACTAATACATATGCATAATATGGCATATATTTTTTCTTACTTTGTGTTCTAAAGAGATTAAACCTTATCCTCATCATGAAAGCAACACTACAATGTATGGTCTACTTAGCATGCATCTAAAGAAAAAGAATTGAGCAGTGGTGAATCCTCTTTTTATTTTTCCAACAGTGAATCCTCATTGTTTTATGGACTTCTACTTAACTAAAATTAATCATCGGAATGAAATACTTAAAACTACATATATATTATGTTTTGATAATCTATTACTACAAAAGTTTCCGTTAGTTTTAATGATAAGTGGGATAGTATGCGAACTTGTGAAGATCCACAATAAAAGTGGTGACTCAAATATTTTGACAAACTTTGCACACAAAAAAAAATATCTTGACAAACATAATCAAAAGATTAATACATTGATAATCATAATTAATATATAAACAAAATAACTCAGCAAAAAGTATGTGTCGATGGTGTTAGTTGTTGGAGGGAATGGCCCAAGTTCCCAGAGAGATTGATTATAGTTTTAATGAGATGAAAACGTTCGTGGGGCTCTTTTTCTGATCACATCATGCCCAAGTAGGAGCGGTCTCCAAATCATACCACTCACCTCCACGTGTCTTTCTTCTCTCTCCCTACGTCGCTGCCCACTACGTCTACATGTTAAACCAAAACAAAAATTAGCGACTTCGAAGAAAACTGAGATTTTCTGAAAAGAAAAGAGTAAGTGATTTTCTATGTTATTGAAATACAATTAAACAAAAAAGAGAGAGAGTTATATCTACGTAGATCGGATACTACGTGATTATTCGATTCCGTTTAACGATTCTTCAGAACAATTGTATTGGTATTAATTATTATTATATACACACGTTACTATAGATCGTACGTAGTACGGTAGTAGTAGTTACGTACGTATGGTTATGCGTTAATGTTATATCTTCCTGTTTCTTTAGTCTAATGGTCATGTACCATTTCATCTCTACTTATATAGGAATTCGAACTCACTCAATGCATGATAACTTTAGAGGATTAAACCATTTTAAGTCAATTAATTTTGTCACGTAGAAAACATATATACTTAAAATTTCTAGACTTTTACTTAAAATAACAGTAGAAAAGATACTTAAAATTTCTAAGACTCTTACTTAAAATTATAGTAGAGAACAAAATTTAGATCATATTTTATAATGCAATGTATATCTTTTGACCATCATCCTATTCTAACAAAAAAAAAATATTTTATATAGATATGTACACTTTTATATACTATAGTACAATTAGGCCGTGCCCGTGGATTTCGGTTTCATGCGGCTCTCGTATCATCACTAAGTTGCCTTTTATCTTTTATTCGCCACATCGTATAGTATGGACTCATTTTATATAACAAAAGTCGATTCATTTGGTTTAAGGGCTCAGCTCCCATACCTCTTGGGTTCTAGACTTCTTCTAGTCAAGGCAGAGGAGGAGAGGGGAAGACGATAAATATGATATTTTCCAAAATGAAGGCTCCATAATATCTGAATTTTAACGAACATTTTATATCTTAAATACAGTATATTGACAGTTCCGAAACATATAGAGTAATATAGACAACAACAAAAAGGTTAGTTTTTAGAAAAAAAATTGGATCAAAATATACACACACCTCAAATTAATCCAGAAAACACGCACTACTATTTTTTATTTTTTCCGGCATTTAAAATATAAACGTTTAGTAGAGGTTAACTTGCTTGGGATTCCTACAATCGCATGGGGCCTCACTCATATTGGAGCCAGCTTTACTTCTTCTTTTAAAATACTTCCTCCTATACCTACAAGGCTACAACGAAAAGCTCTTATATAGTCTCAGGAATCCGATGTCCATTTTAATTTTAGTTAGTCCTCCGTTATCATTCGATTAAGGTGCCCTTGATCATCAGATTTTCCTTGTATATATTATATACACTAACCTTTCTATTTTTAGTTTGGCTTTATACTAAGGTTTCTTATCTTTTAGATATGATCACTCTAATTTCTTTTCATTGCTTTATATATATACTGTTTTGTTAAAGTTAGCATATATATGGATTATCCTTCTGAAATTATTCAAAATGATCTACCAGCAGAATTTTTCAGTTTATCTGTTATATGAGGAAACAATGGGAGGGTGTAAGAAAGACATTCTTGCACAATTTAAGGATGCGTGTTAGCCTGACATTTGACAAAACTTCTACTATGCGCCGCCCTTTTTCTATTTATTTTAAAATTAAAAAGACTGACCAAATTCAGAATTAACCACTTTCCTTTTTGAGATAAAGTTAATAGTATATTATAAGGTTTTTGCTTTATATATAGATTCTAAGTTATCCGAAGAATTCAGCTGATATTGGATATTGATCCCATATTGTATTTTGGATTTCTCGTGAATACGCCATTTTAGAGGTATGTATGTGTACGTATTCAATACGCGTACTTGTTTACCATGTAGACATGAACTTTTACAGATGCGCACAGCGCACGGACATGTAAGTGCACATATGTGCCAATCAGCCCATTCTGCCCATGCATGTGAAACAATGTGACATAAAGCTTGGGAACAAAGAGAGAAATATGAATTCTGCAAAATGTTCCTTTTTAATTGAAAGTTGCTGGTGGATAGTGAGCCATCTATCTTTACGGTGTATATTTATGCTTTATATGCAACTTCTATGAACTCACATTGCGAAACCAACTTCTAACACTATATTTTGGAGATAATGTATTCATATTTCGGATGTTTCTCTAAAAATAGTGCATCATTGGAGTGGAGATATAAAAACTATGGGTGTTATTGGTTATATTTGTTAGAGTAAAATAAAATATTACTCTAGATTCGCCTATGATTCACAGAAAAAGGAAAAAAAAAGGTTTGAGCTGAAAGTGTCGAAAACTTTATAATTTTTTCCGCTACAAAACAATTAGAGAAAATGGACAGAAATAATTACGCCAAAATCTATTTTTATTTTACTCCCACATCTTTTTGCTTTCACCATATCACACCCTATATGTGATTAGAAAACGTATAGGATAAACAATGAAAGAAGACAACGGGGTATGATAAACAAAGAATAAAAACAAGAATAATATGGTCAAAATTGGGAAATGGGGAAGACTACATAAGATTTGATGAGAATGTGTCAGAGGCAGAAGCTTTAATAAGACTCCCTATACATACTCATCAACCTTCTCTTACGAAATTCTCTACTAATATTTTTTTAACAAATTTTAGTGGAATCCAATGGAGATTATTAGATTAATATGGTCAAATTTAACAGATAGGACCATATGTAGTTCTTATTAATTAGTCTTTGAACTACTAGAATTAAAGTACTAACAAAGGAAGCTATTGAATATGTAATCCCATTTCTTGTATTTGAATCCGTTATCCCATAAAAAACGTAATCATATTTTCATATGCGAGTATAGAAATTAATGTGGGCACATTATTCAAATTATACATTTTCGTTTGCCCATTTGTATAAACTTGATAGTTTTTACTTTTTAGAGATTAATTTGCTTATGATGAATCTTGGTTATTAGAAAAGTAGAAATAAATAAACGTGTATATAAATTAAAGATAATTGACGCTATTTTGAACTTGAATAATTAATAAATAACTTTGGGCTGTTTTTTTTTTAATCCAAACTTTGGGCTGTTAATCCTCTATATTCTTAAAATGCAGCCATATGAATAAAAAAGAAGAAGATAGTATTAATATCCATGCCATTTCTCTAATCTAAAAGAGGACTACCTGCCGTTTCAACATTAACCAAACATCACGCCGTTTCTTATTGTAGAGCTAAAATCGCGCGCCGTTTAGATACGATCGTCTTAACAATACAGAGATGAAGAAATCAATAACAAATGAAAGAACATGGAAAGGATTCGATTTGTACTGAAGAAATCACAACAAGAAGAATCAATTTTGCCCAGAAATGAGAAATAATCAAAAGCCTTTAGCACCAGATTCTTTCAAAACAGCAGGTTGATCAGCCATAGATAAACAGTACTTAGCAATCTCTCTGAACTTAGGGACACTTCTCAAATCCACTTTAGTTCCATCTTTCAAAGTAATGATGATATCTCCCCATTCTCCGATGAACCTCGGCACAACTTGAACGTCTTTTATCACTTTGTACGAGAAATCGCTCCGATCATCTCCGGTGAGTCCCGAAATAACCGTCACGCGGAGGTTAGTGAACCTGTAACGAAGGTTAAAAGCTCGAGACACTGCAGCTAAGGTTAGTGGGAGCCAAAGGATGGTTAGACCTAGAATGAGATTGGCTAATAGATCTCCGTAATGAGCTCCGCCGTCGAAGTAGACTGTTTCTTTCTTCGCCGGTTTGGAATCGGAAGGAACGGTGGATGCGGATGCGGAGGAGGAAGCTAGGAGCAATCTTTGAATGTGTCTTTGTGGTAGTTTCGTGGAGGGAGACAATGAAGAAGCGGGGAAGGAGAAGGTGGTTGAGAGGAGGAGAGATTTGCGAACGACGGAGGTTACGGCGGTTGACGGCGGAATTGAGGAAGAAGCTGCCATGAGAGAATGATTTGAGTGACTGGAAGATTTGGAGTGAAAAGATGATGACTTCTCTGTTTTTTGGATTTGATTTTTTGGCGCAAATTGTGCCACGTGGCCTAAGCTCTATGGATACAACATCTATCCAAATATTGAATCAATATCAACCATAGAATGATATAAATCAGAAATTATATAAGAAAAAAGATTATGCTACTAATGAAGAGTTAAGATGTAGGTAATGTAACCAAACTCTATATCAGCATCATCATGTGAGAGTATACTTTGATAGATTTCTATATGGTATTCGTTTTGATAAAATTTGGTCTTATCACACTTCATGAGCCAGTTATTCATGATCAGCTTTGCATCATATATATTCACAGACGAATACGGTTCTGAATCGGGCCATTGGTCTATTCACTGCCTTGAGCCGCGGGTACCGAGATCAGATGCGGCTTTAGCAGCTCTCTCTAATGCACCAGACAGCCAAAGAGCTCCGCTGGAGAAGTAACTGCTATTGACAACACTAGTTGCAGCTGCTGCCGCGGTTCTTCCTGTGGCAAAGACAGCTGATTTAGCTGTATCTGAAACATGATACCTTTGGTCAGTCATTCTAACAGCTTCAAGTCCGGTAAAGATTTTGTCAGTAAGACCAATCCTCTGTTCTAGTTGAGATACTCTAGCCACCGCTGCAGCTGATACGCCGTGGGATTCATCAAAGGCTTTAGCTTTGCTTAAAGCGTCTTTGCCTAGCACGAATCCTGTGGCAAGCATTATTTTCACCACTTCTTGAGCTTTTGTCACTGCTTCTCCAGCGTTGAACTCGCTTCGTTGAGCATAATGCTACATGATTGAAGAACGAATAAGCTTTAGAATTGAGACCAAGCATCAAACTTCAACATAAAGACTACTGAACCAGTGACCGTTAGATTTAACTATTTTAACAAAAAAAGAAGACAGAAAGATCAAAGTTGAGAGAAGTGTCAAAAGCGATACATACTTGTGAGTCCGATTCATCTTCAAAACCTCGCGAAGTCGCATTCCAGAAATCGAACTCTTCGTGATGTTGTCCCCAACGAGTTATACAAACACGCTGATCCAATATCGTTGCGCCCTGAAGATATCAAAGAAGTGAGTGATTTCTCAAGAGACATCCAAAAAAGATAGAAAGAGTGAATCAAATCCAAACTAACACTTACAGTGAGTAAAACAGCAGTTTCTTGAGAATAAGAATCCTTAAACATCACATAAGCAGTACAAGCTTGCTCACCCGACCTAGTCTCATTAACAACATTACAAAGTGTACTCTTTTGAATCCAGAATAAGCAAACAAACAACAAACTTGCTAAAAAGTAAAAAGACTCACCTGACAATATCAATATCTTGGATAGTACCAGAGAAAGAGAAGAAATCGATAAGATCATTATGAGTAACAGATGGAGATAACCCAGTAACTTCAACACCATATCCAAATTGATGATCCATCTCTGCTCAATAAGCTAAAAACAAAACAAAAAACCTAAAAATTTCAACATATCCTAAGTCAATAAATTAAATTACTTCCAGTTCGTGATTCAACTTTGGGAACTACATAGAACTTTCCGATTTAGCTTTACATGATTTGGGATTGAAATTTTCAAGCGAAATTTGAGCAAGGACAGATTGCCAAATATGTTCAGACCTAAATCGTTGATTCACTAAGCTCTAGAGAAGAAATTTAAGGAATCGAAGAATAGAAGTTACCTGTTGTAGTTGTTGTTGACCAACGGAGATCACACACAGAGAAGCTTGAAAGAGAGACAAAGGTGATGAATTGATGAAGTTGATGATGTGAGTGGGAAAGAGAAGGACTACCTTTTCAGTGAACGAAAAAGACGCAATTTTAAAAAGCTAAAAACTGCGCCGTTTAGTAACTCAATGTTGGGCCTTTAATGTCTTGAGTTAGCCCATATCGTTAACGGTTCTAAATGTAATAAAAAATTCTACATGAAAGGCCCAATGTTGTTTGATTATTTTCCAGTCTCAAACAACCCATAATCACAAATATTTTTTGAAACATAAATTTTCATCTTATGCTATTTTTTATTTTAAAAATCAGTCTTTACATATTAAAATTAAATCATTAATCATTACTAAGTGTTTGTACAAGAAGCAAAAATTAACAATCTATAGACGATTTTGTTTTTTTTCAGCAACGATTTTAACATTCTAGAACCTTTTTTATACCTTAGTATTGCATGTATATATAAAAATTGGAGTAATTTTAGATATTATCTGTCTAACCGTCCAAAGTCCAAACAGGTAAAAGTTCTCTAAGTGATAACTTTTTAAAATCTCTAAAGAGACAAATTTGACAAGTGTATGTGATATAAATACTTATGTTACTGTTAATACATGAGAGAAATTCAACGGAAAAGAAAGTTAGACCATTTTCATTGGGGGTTTTTTATAAGAGTTTCTCACAATTAAAAAATAAAAATAATAAAAATGAAGGAGAGAGAGTAGAAAGTTTCTTACTTGAGAAACTCTGAGATATTCTCTACAATCCATCATGATAATTCCCTTTTAATTATTGATTCAACTTTTTAATAAAAATATTTTTTTAATCAAAAAATCAAATTATAATATAATATTAATTTTTTTTTGTTTGAGAAACTTTGTGGGTTTTTCATGGATGGAGATGCCCTTAACTAAAAAGGAGAAAAAGAAAAGACGTGTGCCTAACAAATGTTTGATGTAATTGGTAAAAAAACGCAAAGAACATTATTATTATTAATATTCTTTGCATATGAGCCGTTGGCCAAATCAATACTTACGTCTCTCTTTCTCCATCTCTCATTGTCTCTTTCTACTTCTTTCCACGGCCACGTCCGTCTGTCAAAATTTACTAGTTTTTAATTCAGATTGATCTAGTCAGAATCTACTTTTTTTTTATGTGTGTGGTTCATGTTTCTATATTCTGACCCCTGCTGCAGTGAATTGCTATTTATGTATTTTTCATGCAAAACCAAAATTCACTGCTGGAAATGTATATTTTTCATATATGTAAACACCAGATAGTTTAATTTTGTTTTTTCACTTGTCTACCAAAATTAGAACTTTTATTAAACAACAACAATAAGGTGCTTGCGACTATAGCTTTAGAAGTTCAAGTATATGGATTATGGAACTTCTAAAAATTGCGACTATATATAAGCAAAAAACATATATTTAAGAAAAAAATAAATGTTCTAAATTACAGGAAATAGTTGAATATTGGTCCTCCAAATACAATTATCTTCACCATATATGATTATAACAATAAAATATAAAAGGTTGACCATTGACTAATGTATATATTCTATAGCTAGGTTAGACGTTTTGATTCGGATTTTGAATTTCATAGTGAAAGATTTTGATATTGAGTTGACGTCAATTCGGAGATCTACAACAAGACTACAACGTGTTTTATCAAACTCACCTGTTTTTCTTAAATCATAATTTTCTTTGTCTTTAATTGACTCGATTAGTCGATTCAAATATCACATTCCAAGTTGATATCTCCCAATTTTCCTCTATTGTTAATAGAGTTTGTTTATTGTTATTATATTATTTGTATCTAGTAAGCTTTTTTCATATGTGATTCTTAATAAGTGTCTTCTAAGATTAGTCGATGATAATCTTTGTCATTGTTCCACAAATCATAAATTATAAGCGTCAAACCTGAAACAATTTCTTTTGTGTGGTAGAATTCTGGAGTTCTGAACCTTTTTGTTCTACACATTTTTCCATATCCACCGAAAACTAAAACGGCCGAAACCAGAACAAACAATTCTTAGATGTTAATCATGTATTGTTTACTCTTCGTATTTGCCTGATGGTCAGCATTAACCAATACTTCAACTTGCAATTATGACCAAAAGAAACACAAAATGTTTTCATACGATCCCATTAAAGTGAATGTATTTAAGATATTTATCATAATGTGTTGTTTATATACCATATATTATGTTATATTATCCATAGACAGCAAAATTTAGAAGACTAGATATAAGATGTGATAAGTTAGTTACATTCAAATCTATGTAATCTTGAGTTTACGAAGAGCACGTGTTGAAATTCGACGTTGACTTGAATGACAAGGCATTGCCAAAAGAGAAGAAAAGAAGAAGTAAAGGTATTAGGAGCCACCACGTTATCTCCTTACGACGGATAATTCAAAACAATTAGCTGGTATAACAGCTATTCAAATACACACACAAAAAATCTTTTTCGATATTTTTTGTAATGAGAAGAAAATATTGTAATGTGCTGCAACTTGCAACTTGTAATGATCAATTTTCAACCTAATACTTTTGTTGGCAATTTTGTCTTTTTCCTCAGTTGTGAATACAGATGTAGCCTGGGCTTTCACGCGTCGGATAATGGCTCGTAAAGTAATGTAACTCACATGAGAAGGTATATCAACTACTCGAAAATAAATACAAACAAAATTTTGGGGATTCTCTTTAGCAATCTTATACCCATTCTTATGTAACACAATACTCAGATTCTTAATAACACTTTCACATATATAAATTAGGAATGTAGTCATCAATTAAGACACTTAATATAAGAGAGATTAATGTGGAAAGAAAAGGAATGTGAACACACAATACAAACAGATCACGTGGACAGCTCTTAGGACTTCACTTTCAGACACAAGTCACTAATAAGATACGCCAAAAAAAAACAGTCACCTATTCGATAATTTTAGAAGAAAATTCGAAAGCAAAAATAAATAAATTTATATTTAACCTTTCTCCAACCAATATTCATTTTGTTTTTGTGGTCAAAAGTCAAAACCAATATTCATTGAAAACGAAAAGATAATGAAACTTTACCATATGAAAATACAAACAGCTCTGTAGAATATATATATATTTTTATTAATTAAGGGTAACTGCATTTCTGCTGAGATAGTATTAGATAAATATCGTTGAAAGGTAACGGAATTTTAAATTCATAGTTATTGACCTTTGACTCCAAAAATCTTATCAAACTTGGAAACTTTGATAGAACAATACGTCACAAACATTATCGAAATTCAGTAAATACAAAATGGTTATTATTAACACCACAATGTCTCAAAGATTAAATTTGTAATTTATTTATAAAGTAGTACATAAAATATGGATCTTAGACCTCTTCTATACGATGTCAACTTCAACGATTTTTTTTTTTTTTTTCATTTTCATTGCACCTTGAATTACTTATGAAAAGGTTTCACGAGCTTGGATAATAGTCAAAATACCGTGTTAACTGTTAACGATACCATACATCTCGCCTTAAGAAGATAAAGCAAAAACTAAATAAAAAGATAGATATAACAAAATAAGAGAAAAAACACAGTTTAGAAAGATAGATATGCAAATGATTTGATTAGATTACTCACAAATTCTAACGACTGATAAAGCTCTTTTCTACCGTCCAAATAATGTTTAAAGATGGCCTTCACACGTGGCAATTAATGAGTGGATTACAGCTGCCAAGATGCAACTCGCAATATAATAATCCTTTAGTTGCACGCTAAAATCTTTCGGCGCGACTTAAGCTTCGATGATTTATCAAAATTCTAATCAATGCGTGAAATATGTAAAGATAACATATGGTACGATCAAGACCTTTATCCATAATAATAATAAGTGTCTTACTAATCTTTTAGTATTTGTTACATTTAGATTTATCTCATGCTTTGAAAAAGGCCATCAGCTAAACGATAAAACACTTGTAGATGAATAAAAATTATGATAAACCAACACGTCCAAGAGAACGGACGAATAATATTTTTTCCGATGAGATAAAAGAGCCCACCCACCATATCAGTTCTGGTCAACGGACAACAAATAAGTAATGCATTAATCTCGGTAATAAACTACTAGTAATAACAATGGTATTAATACACTAATTTCATGATTTAATGTGCAAAGATATACTCCCACGTGCGTCAACACGTGCTCCGTGAACCTCTAGATCACTTTGTCGACAGCTTTCTCGTTTTCCTAATTTATCTGTTCAGCTTATTCAGATAAACATACATCCTCTTCTTTCCAGTACAGTTTTTAACTGAAATGTTATGTTCGAAGAACAGAAAAAGTATAATTATATTCCAATGAAAAAGTACTACTATATATTCCTAAATAATATTTCGTGGAAATGCGTCTAGGTCGTCCTTTATTTGTCCCACTAATTATATTCCATCGATACAATTTCAAACCAAAATTCATATATCTCGTCTAAGATAATTATTGTAGTGTTCAAGTTTTACTAGTCAAAAAAGAAAAAAAAAAGTTTTAGTAGTCTAGTTAAAATCGTTTATATGTTCTTTTTTTTCGTATTAGCAAACAACTAAAATAATTCAATAGAGATAATATTAATATTTTTCTTTGTGGAATATAGGATTTTATAACGTGTAATTGGTCAGATAAATTGTATATTAATCAAAAAAAATATTGAACACGGAAATTAGCCTGTGCTTCACAAAAATCAACTTTACCTTCAAAAATTGTCAATAGTTACATACAGAAATCTATCTTTTAAAACGTAAAGTTGTTTTTTTTTGGTGACGTACATTTGTAGAAAAACAAAGAAATAAAAACTATGACGTACATAGAGTTTTACTACAAAGCAATTTAACATCCTTTGACCAGAGGAAAAAAATAAACAAGTAAAGTACTGAAACTTTAGAACATTTAATTAACTTCAAAACACTAGAAAACAAAACAAAACTAGAAACAGTTTTGAATTTCTTGATTTTTTAATCTAAAATATTTCCTTTTATGAAAATCTTATCTGAATAATTTGGACTACGGACGTCATGTAGAAAGAGAAACCATTATTACTAAATTAATTAAGTTTCCAAAAGCTTTAACCCAAGTAAAAAAAAGAAGAAGAATAAAACAGAGGAAAGAGAGAGAGAGAAGTTGAATTCGACATCCAAAGAGTTTAACTTTCAGACCTGAGGAAACTCATTACGCTTCACTTCCGATTCGCAGAGAGTTTCCAACAGACCACAATTGAATAAATATTCTTAATCTTCTTTTTTTTTGTTCTTTCTCTTTCGTTAATCCAAATCCGTAAGTACTTTCTTCTTCTTATTATTATTATTATTATTATTATATAATCTCTTCCTTGTTAAAGATTCTCCATTGTTCTCTCCTTCTTCTTCTCCGCTAAAGGAATCATATTCAGATCAGTGATTCGTTTTTCTGGGTTTTCTTTTTTTGTTTTCCGAGTCAAATTTGGAATCTAAAGATCTGACTTTTGAAGCTACCAAATTTGTTTTGGCGATTGATGTTTCAATAAAGAGACAAATTTTTGTTTTTCCTTCTGAATCCATTTTTATCAATCGAGATTTGGATCATCTAATCGTCTTTTGATTTCTCAGAATCTCTCTCTCTCTTTTAGCCATTTTGCATTTCGTGTTTGGTCTCGTCTCGATCTGATTTCTCTAACATCGGAATCTGTACGGAGAAGATGGTGGAAGATCGGACATATTTGATGTCAAGGATTTTCTCAAGTTCTCGTCTTTCAGAATCAAAGTGGCCATACATGTATCCACAACCAGAAGATTCCTCTGAATCTAATCTCATCAATGGCAAAAGAGCATTGGAGAATGATGTTGATGAGCTCAGACAGAGCAAGTCTCCCAGATTGATGGGATTTTCAATTCATGGGAATGAAGCCATTGAAGAAGATGAACAAGAACAAGACCAATCTGATTCTAACAACAATGGTAATAGCGATGGCGATTCACTTATCAATGATATTGGCAGAGACAATTCTATAAGCTGTTTGATTCGTTGCTCGAGGTCTGGTTACGGTTCGATTGCTTCTTTAAACCGGAGTTTTCGGTCTTTGGTGAAGACCGGAGAGATTTATAGACTCAGGAGGCAAAACCAGATTGTTGAACATTGGGTTTACTTCTCTTGTCAGCTTTTGGAATGGGTTGCTTTCAATCCTTTTGAAAGAAGATGGATGAATTTGCCTACAATGCCTTCAGGTGTTACATTCATGTGTGCCGATAAAGAATCTTTAGCTGTTGGTACGGATTTGCTTGTGTTAGGCAAAGATGATTACTCTTCTCATGTTATATATAGATATAGTCTTTTGACTAACTCTTGGTCTTCCGGTATGAGGATGAATTCTCCGAGGTGTTTGTTTGGCTCAGCGAGTCTAGGAGAGATTGCGATCTTTGCTGGTGGTTTTGATTCTTTTGGCAAAATCAGTGATTCCGCTGAGATGTATAACTCCGAGCTTCAGACTTGGACTACACTTCCGAAGATGAATAAACCAAGGAAGATGTGTTCAGGTGTTTTCATGGATGGGAAGTTCTATGTGATTGGAGGAATTGGTGGAAATGATTCGAAAGTGCTTACTTGTGGTGAGGAGTTTGATTTAGAGACGAAGAAATGGACTGAGATACCGGAAATGTCGCCTCCAAGGAGCCGGGAAATGCCGGCAGCAGCAGAGGCGCCGCCTCTTGTTGCGGTTGTGAATAACGAATTGTATGCTGCTGATCATGCTGATATGGAAGTGAGGAAGTATGATAAGGAGAGTAAGAAATGGTTTACTTTAGGGAGATTGCCCGAAAGAGCTGACTCGGTTAACGGTTGGGGATTAGCGTTTAGAGCTTGCGGTGAGAGGTTGATTGTGATTGGTGGTCCTAGGAGTTCAGGTGGAGGGTACATTGAACTGAATTCATGGATACCATCTAGTGATCGAAGTCCGCCTCTATGGACATTGCTCGGTAGGAAACATTCATCGAATTTTGTTTACAATTGCGCGGTGATGGGTTGCTGATAAAAGGGTTTCAACAATAACTTTCAGATGATTTTTATGATTCTCCTGCCGTTGGAGATGTCGAAAGTTGCAGTCTTTTTTTTCTTATTAATTTTGGTTATAAAAGAAATTTATTTGAATTCAATTGGATACAATCATCTTGGTGGTATTGTTAGTTTCTTGGAAAGAACAGAAACAGGTCTTGTAATAAGTTTGGTGGAGAAAGTTCAGAATCTAGAGTTTTTCAGTTCTGCTATACTATTTGTTAAAATTTTTGTTTATATTCGTTTCATTCATTTTTTCGCAAAGAGACTATATTATGTGTTTTGTGTGTTCTTCTTTCAATTCTCTGATAAGAGAAGAAAAAGAGCTTTTAATCTTATAGTTGTTGTTTGCAAGATAACTTGATCTTTTGCTTGCAAGTAATACCATAAACTTTTCAATTTTTCTCCTTTCTCTTGGTTCTCTGTTTTGGGATTTTTGCTTCCTTCTTCAGAAATTATGGCAATTAATTCTTTGAAAAGTAAAAAAAACAAAGATAGACTTAATCAGGAAAATGGCAGTTTGCATCTGATTTTGACGTGTAGGTAGGTCTCTGTCATTTTCTCTTTGAACTCTCAGCCTTGCATGACAATACCTAAGATGGGCTTGCTATGCTAATTTCAAATCTTTTATGCATACTAAATGATCCAACAAGGCAATCACCCATCTCTATCTAAAACTTCAACGATTTTCAAGCAAATCTTCAATTAAAATATTTAAAGCTAAAGCCATGATAAAACTTGCAAATGAAAGATATATGGCCAAGAACGAAGGAACAAAATCATTTCAGAGCTTAAACAAAAGAGTCACAAAAAGATTCAGAATACTGATTGTGTCCAACTAAAAACTTAAAACAACACCAGAGATAACGATAAGTAAAAAGATTCAGGCTGATTATAATTCTTCTTCACCGGAATGAGAAGGATACTTCAGTTCTGATACTCTTCAGTAGTGGGCTGGCAAAAAGGCACTTCCCGGCTGACGGTTAGCCAAAGGTCCATGGCATGAGAGGAACTGAAAAAAAAACGAAAACATTGTTCAATTCAACAACAAATGATATTTCCAATGATAACTATCACTGCTATAGGATCAAAGAGTGACAATTCTGATGTAAAGCCAATAATACCTTAGCGTTGACACCATCAGGGACAACACGCTTCTCTTGCCTCAACTTGGTGAAGTCAGCTCTGTTAAACTTCGTGAAGCCCCTGAAAAAAAAGTCAAAGACTTGATGAGTTAGCTTACTTGTATCCATAAAACAATCAAACAACAAAATGATTCAAGGATCAATCTTTGAACATACCATTTCCTGCTGACAATAATCTTTTGACGACCAGGGAACTTGAACTTAGCACGACGAAGAGCCTCTTGAGCATGGTGACCATGGGCATCCTTGCAACGAACAGACAAAAGAACCTGTCCAATAGCAACACGAGCACAAGTACCCAAAGCTTTACCAAAAGCACCTCTCATACCAGTCTGAAGCCTATCAGCTCCAGCACACGAAAGCATCTTGTTAATCCTGAGAACATGGAAAGGATGAACCCTAATCCTCAAATGAAAAGCATCTTTTCCAGCAGACTTCACCATGTACTTGTTGCAAGCAATACGGGCAGCTTCAAGTGCTTCACTTGACACATTCTCCTTCTCCCATGACACCAAATGGACACAGAATGGAAACTCATCAACACCCTTCCTCTTCATACCAACATCGTAGATCCTGATTTTTGGATCTGGCACACCACGACAGTAGCGAGACTTTGGGTATGGCTTACCCTTGATCTGACGGTAACACCTCGCAGGTCCTAAATCAATATTCAGATTATTCAGATTTCAGCTCAGACCAAACTCATATAGCTCAAAATCATCACAGTATATAAAAACCTAATCAATCAATTGGTATCTAAAGAGAAACTATATAAACCTAATCATTTATCCGATGAATAGAAAAACTGAATCGCAGAATCTCAAAATCGCAACAAAGAGAGAACATTTGGTTAATTAAATCCATGGAGGAATCGGAAGAACACAGAAATCCTGACAGAGAAGTCACAAGAGATCGAGAGAAACTTACTTCTTCCCATGGCGTCTCTCTTTATCCTTCCTCGGCCAAAAAGCGCGGCTGCTCGACGAAAAAACTAATGACCTAGAAAATGGCTTCAATTTATAGATCCGAAATTTGCTAGGTCAACAATATAGCTCTGGGTTTTTAACTAATGGGCTTTAACTATTAAAGCGCATTACATATTAAAGAGATTTGTTAGGGATAGGGTTAGGGCCCATCGATTGTATATACGTTTTTTTTTTTTTATCTTCCTCCTCAAGGAAAAAATCAACATTGGATTGAATTGATACAAATAAGCATATCTTTCATGTTATCCATCACTCAGAACAAAATCCTCTCAATAGACAGAGAAATAATGCAATTGCTTCCCCACGACACCGTTGAGGATATTCTTGAGAGAGTTCCGGTGAAATCTCTGCTCAGATTCAAGTCTGCTTGCAAACAATGGAAGTTGACAATCGAATCTCAATATTTCCAGGCGAAACAGTTGATCTGCTCAGCTGGCGGGAAAGATCTAAATCTTGTATTGGTGTCTGAAGTACCCAGTACGTTGGTGTTGCCCCATCATGTTACTGCTGATTCTCCTCCACTTAAAACTAACGTGTTGTTGATATCATCAGAACGATATCATATTTACCAACTTTTCCACAATAGTTGTGACGGTCTTGTTTGCCTCTTTGATTACCAAACCTTAAACAACATTGTTTATAATCCCGCCACTCGATGGCATCGACGTTTCCCTGTTTCCAGGTTGCAACAAATCTGTCTTGAGCAGCCAAGTTATTTTAGTCACGTTAAATTTGGATTTGGCAAAGACAAAATCAGTGGCATATACAAACCGGTTTGGTTATGTATAACTCTTCCGAACTTGGCCTAGAAAACGCTACTACATGTGAAGTTTTTGATTTTAGCACCAACACTTGGAGGTATATCAATCCTTCTTCTCCTTATCGGATTAATACTTCCTCGTCTCGGGGGCATGCTCTGTATGTAGATGGATCGCTTTATTGGTTAACCGGGAAGAAAGAAATTAAAGTTTTAGCGTTAGATCTCCACACCGAAACTTTTCAAGTTATCTCTAAAGCTCCTTTTGCGGAAGCAGATCATAGAAACATTATCACACGCAGCCTGAATAACCGTTTGTGCTTATCGGTTAGTAAACCTCTCCAACAAATGATAATATGGTCGTTCAATTCAGAGAACAAGACCTGGGAACAAATATATTCGATAGTGAATCGTAGTGTTACGCAATCATTACCAGTAGCCATTTTGGAGAAGAATAAGCTTTTGTGTTGTCCTAGATCAAATAGTAGACAGCTGATGATATATGATATCAAAACCAAATCTGTTGATTCAGTTTCCATAGGCACCTATCGTTGCGGAGATAGTGTTTTTTGTTATTTCGAGAGTTTAATCTCTATATTGTAACTTTCACCATTTTCTTCTTTTTGTTTGCTTCTCGTGGATCCATCTATTTGATTTAAATTTTAGATTCTTGTTGTCCAAGTTTGCAGCTTTTTCATTATTAATTAAATTTTTAAAGAGACAGATTACAGTGTTGATTGAGTAAGTGTGTACAGGGTCTGAAAAATATTGCAGAACAAAATCTTTGAAGCTTAGAGTTCTGAAACCAAGATCCGCTTTTGTATGTCCGAAAATGTCTGCACATCTTCTCCCCACAACCTAAATTTTCAAAGAAAACAGATAAACAAAAAGCACTATGTGTTATGATGGATGAGAATTTAAAAACCTCGGAAAAAACAAGATGAAAAGTATATTTGGCGCACCAACAAGCAATACCGATGGCGTTTGCTCCGCCTTTATCAGCTCCTTCATCATCTCCGACATGCACTGCTCTGTTTACATCTACGCTGATTTGTTCTGCGCTTGACACAAAATGTTAACGTTAATTTGTTCTCCGCTTGACACAAAATGTTAACTCTGAAACCTTTCTTATAATTTAAACGAAACAACACTTCAGTTTAGAATGCAATATGCCAATACCTAACGCAGATTTGAAGATTCGTTCATCAGGCTTCTCGTATCCGACTTCTGCGGATACAATCACAGCATCGAACCTGCAAGAGATGCAAGCATTATAAACGATTACCATTCATGGTGTTAACTTTGGTACTCAGACTTCTGGTTTATATAACAAAACATGACAAAGCTTACATATCTATGACATTAAGATCCTTCAATAGCTTTCTTAGCCTGGTATCGAAATTAGACACAACAGCCATCTTAACTGCAATCATCTAACACCAATTTTACAAATCCGCCATAAAGAATACAAAAAGTTATCTAAGTTAACAAGGAGAGAGTAATAATAACCTCCAGCATCTTTCAGTAGTGACATTGTCTCATAAGCTCCTTCTGGGAGATGCCATGCCTCGCCATTCGCATAATACTTAAGAGATAAAACAATGTGATGGATTGTTAATGGAACCGAAAGACTAGTCAAAAGCCTCAAAGAAAGAGTCTTTCACTCGATACTCACTTGGTAGACGTCTTCGAAGTAGTCATTATCAGAACAACCAGTAGCTTCCGAAACAACAAGCTTCCAGAATGGTCTTCCATCTCCCTAACAATGAAAGAATGTTCTCTTTTAATACGTTTGCTTACAGTAACGAGCAAAGATAGAATCTATTACAAAGAGAGATTCACACATGCATTTAGGGACCTGGTAACGTAACTTCTCAGGCCAAGGGGCAGAAAAAACTCTCTTGAAACCTTCCTTGATCTCAGCTGGAGTTGTCTTGAGACCTGAACTAGAAACAAATGCCAACATGAGAACATCTGAAATTGGTTTTGGAACAGATCAAAGACAAAGAGTGTAAGAAAGTGACCATATTTTTGGCCCAAGGAAGCGTAGGTTTCATGAACAGGTTTCGACAATTGCAAAAGAGTTCCTCCAGCATCAAGCAACAATCCATCATAAGCTCTCTTGATTGGCTTGCCTTCACAATGACCAAATAATTGAAGTAAAAAAAAAGGTCAGATTTTGACAGACATACAATAAGAACCCTAATTTACAGAATACCCAATTCCAAAATCAAAATGCAACTCACAGACTCTAATTCAATTTTGGTCATTTTAATTGAGAAACAGAGAAGGATTAGAAAGTAGAAACTAACCGGTGCTAAAAGAGACAGAAGAAGAAGGCCGGAGAGAGCTGGAGAGTGGTCTCATGGCTTCAATTAGATAGCTTCCTCGTGAACATCTCAAACAAGCTTCCATCTTTGTCAAATCCGAAAATGTCAAGATTTCTTCCACGGACAAATTTTTGTCTCAAAGATGAAACTGGTTTTATTTTAGGTAAAATTTTAAAACAATCCTCAAACTAACTAAAATTTTGACAAAATAACCCAAAACGTATTACTATTAATTGGAAGGTGATTATGAAAACTTTGATTAGTCTGTGGGTTGTTTTGCAATATTACTGAATTTGGGGTTTTTTTAAACCTTCTGAACAATTTAGAGTGTTTAGTTTAGTTGTACAACAAAAACCCTGAGGATTTTTCGTGTTCGCCGGCGGTGACATTTACGCGCAGAAACGTTGATACTCTCTCTCTCTCGACGGAAAATTCTTCCTCGGAGATATGGTGACGGAGCTGGAAGAGCTTGTCGAATTTTTGTCATCTCCTTCACCGCCTGTAAGCTTTTTGGTTTCATCTGTTTCTGAGCTATGGGGATGCATTGATAATTTTAGATTCTAGGGTTTTTGTTACCGATGAGTCTGATTGAATGAAGAAACAAACTTGTAGGTGAAGAAAGCTGCGGTGGAAATTGTTAGTGGTTTAACTGGTTCCGAGGAAGGTTTACAATCTCTATCAAAGTATTCCGAGATTCTTCTTCCATCATTGTCTCAGCTTCTAAATGAAAGCAAGGTCATTGAATCAACTCTTAAGAAGCACTAATTGTTTCCTGAATTTGGATTGAGAGATATTGAAATGTTGTTTTGAATTCAATTTTGCAGGAGGTATCAGAGCCAGCAGCTCAAGCTCTTGTTAATCTTTCTCAGAAGTGTGAATTGGCAAAGAAGATGATTCAAATGGGTTTGATTAAAGTGGCCATGGACATGTTGTATAAGCCAGAGTCTTGTATTACCAGATTACTTGTTATGCTTCTAGTGAATCTTACTCAGTTGGATGATGGGGTTTCTTCTTTGCTTCAGGTCGTTTATCATAAGTTAAATTTGTGTAATATATAGTGGGGATTATCTTTTGGTAGTCTAATGGTGACGTAGCTAATCGTGTAAAACTTTATGCCTTTGTTAGATTGACGATGAGAAGATGCATGGACTACATATCATGAAGCTTGTTAGGTCATTTTGCAGGTCTTCTGGTGAAACTGCTGGTATGTACTTCCCACTTTAGTATTGTAATATAATTTGTCCAAGTTTATATATATATATATCTACTTCTAGATATGATAGTTTGGAATTTCCTTTTCATATATCACGTTTTTGTTTCATATATCTAAATCTAATCCTCGGTAGGACAGTCTAGAATTTTAATGTTTGCATTGGCACCATTGAATATTATGCGTAGTTACTTACTGGTAGTTTTTTTAGTTTGCAATCAAGTTTCATAGCTACTGTATAAAAAGAGGAATGAATTACTGAATATTGTTCTTATTTGCGCACCAGATGATCAGTTTGAGCATGTTGGTTCGATCCTTGTCAACATATCAAAAACAGAAGATGGGAGGAAATTGTTACTGGAGCCAAAGAGACGACTATTAAAACAGATCATTAGGCAGTTTGATTCAACAAATCAATTGCGAAAGAAAGGGGTACGTTTAAAAGGAGTTTGGCAGATTACTCTTTAATGAACATGTTGCTTAGTCTATACCCTTTGAACAATTTAACATGGATTATGCTTATCGGCTTTCAGGTTGCTGGGACTATTCGTAACTGTTGTTTTGAAGCCAAAAACCAACTCCAGAATATACTCTTGATATCAGAGTTTCTTTGGCCCGCTCTGCTCCTACCAGTTGCAGGCAGCAAGGTTTGTTGATTTTGCTTTATAGCTGCTACGTTGTTGCTTACAAAGGTTTTCTTCTTTTATGAGAAAATAGTTTCTGATTATTGGGTTTTACTTTCCTTAGACATACAGTGAGCAAGATGTCGCAAAAATGCCACCTGAGCTTGGAAGTGCACTGTCCATTGAGCGAGAACCAGTTACTGATCCTGACATTCGCGTTCAGACACTCGAAGCTATATATTTGATCATCTTAGAGGTAAAACATTTCTCTGTCTCGCTTTCCCTTCTTGTGAACTCTTGTGAAGGACCAATCAAACCCAAAACTTACAAAAGGTCCTCTGTTATGTCAAAACTACTTTTGATGTTGCAGGAGGCAGGTCGAAGGGCATTTTGGTCAGTCAACGGCCCACGGATTCTACAATTGGGATACGAATATGAAGAAGATCCGAAAGCAATGAGAGCCTATGAGCAAGTCGGTTCTTTGGTATGTTCACTCCCTCTAATCTCACTCACTGACTAACTCTACAGGACTTAAGATAGCATCTTTCTCACTATTAACCGTTATTTGCTGTGCCGTTTTTAACCAGCTTGTTGAGGAAGCTGGAGGTCCGGAAGAGTCGTTGGAGCCAACAAAAGCAGAGTCTTGAAGTTCATTATTTGTTGTTCTCCGACTCTAGTCCCCATTATTGGCTGCCCTCGCAAAGTAAGTTACTTATCCTGTTATGAAAGAGTTACTACTACATCTTGTGCACTACTAGTTGTAACACTAGATTCGTTATTGACTTACGCGATCTTATTAGTGCTCCATTTTCTATTTTTGGTTGTAATTTTATTTTATATTAGACATTATAGTATGTTATCTTCGTTAGACAATATATTTGTGTATTCTTACACACATTTTTTGCTACTTCTCTAATTGTTTTGAATCTGAATCGGAAATCAAGCAGAGAAGATCTAATTAAACTACTAATGAGTTAATGTTTTTTACATATTTTATAGAAATATCAATTAATAAACGATAAACACCACATTATTGCCAACCCCACGAGGTAGCCACCAAATGTGTCCACAATTGTACAGATAAGAGAACAGAGAGGCAAAATCAAATCAATGATTTTGTTTTTAGACTTTTATGTTTTTTGGCATGTGTTTCTAATCATATTTTCACCATTCGTATATTAAATTTTTAATATGTAGAGATTGTAATTAATTAGCACACATTAAAATTGAAACCAGTTGGCGCCTTGACCATTCGTTTAAAGCCACGTGGAAAATTCCGAATAGTTGGGTCCCACCTGAAAAATCACGTTAGATCTCTTCATCATCTCCTCCTCTGCATTTTCTTCTCCTATTCTTCTCGACGACGAAAGAAAACACCGAAGCAACGAGGAAGAAGAAGATTATAATCTAATCTCTCCTTCGTGTAGTTTAGCGAAGAGTGATGCGATTTTCTTCTGGCGGTGTTTGATTTCGTATTCTCGAGTTGTTGTGGGGGAGAGATTGATTAGAATTAGAGATGATGAGTTTCGTGATTTCAGATGAATTTCTGGGGACATTTGTGCCGATTCTGGTGTATTGGGTGTATTCAGGGATGTACATTTGCTTAGGATCTTTGGATAAATATAGATTGCATTCGAAGATAGATGAGGATGAGAAGAATCTCGTTTCTAAATCTGCCGTCGTTAAGGGCGTTCTTCTTCAACAGACTCTTCAGGCTATTATCTCCGTTATTCTCTTCAAGGTATTGAATCTCTCTCTCTCTCTCCCTTCTTTGAACATTGTGGCAAATTTGTGAATGTTATAGGATTTTGGTTGTGGATTATGCTAATAATGTTGTTGTCCTCCTTGTGCTTCTTGTTAATCTAATTTTGTGGTTAGTGAACTTAGGTCGATGAGAATGAATTAGGGGTTTTCTGATTTCAATTCACCTTTTGTTGTCCTGAAGCTGTTGGATCAAGGTTACAGATTTAGGCTGCATTAAGAATAGTTTAGATTCTGGAGATTGTTTGATGAAATAAAACTTGAATCTCCTGCTTCTTGCTGTTTTATATAGAGAATTTGCTAGATTGTTTCACTTGAAATTCTTGAACATAAGGCGTTACTTTAGAAAAGCTTTTACGTCTAGATTTGTGATTCCCTTGTCTAATAGTGCTTAGAGGAATACAATCTTTACCCTTCATCATTCACATGTGCAAGGTTTTGTTCTCTTGCATGGGAGACCGTTATAGATAGTCTTGGAATTTCTCACTATTTGTGTGTTTCAGAGTCGTGAGCTTGTGATGTTTCTCTGTATTGGAAGAAATTGATTGAGGTTTCTAGTTCTCATGTTATGGTACACTCTGGATATTTTGTTGATAGAGCTTCATATATTAGCATTTTGGAGCATTTGTTTCTTGTTTACCTGAAATATTTTGTTTGGAATTTGGTTGTTCTCTTTAGATAACAGGAAGTGATGCAGATGCTGCTACGACACAGCAATTTTCCATTCTACTTCTGGCTAGGCAGTTTATCATCGCTATGCTTGTAATTGACACTTGGCAATATTTCATTCATCGATATATGCACCTCAACAAGTTCTTATACAAGCACATCCACTCTCAGCATCATCGCCTTATTGTGCCTTATTCGTATGGAGCTCTATACAACCATCCACTAGAAGGTCTTCTCTTGGACACTATTGGTGGTGCTTTGTCTTTCCTCTTCTCTGGTATGTCCCCAAGAACAGCCATCTTTTTCTTCTCCTTCGCTACCATCAAAACAGTAGATGATCATTGTGGACTATGGCTTCCGGGAAATCCATTTCACATCTTCTTCAGTAATAACTCTGCTTACCATGATGTTCACCACCAACTCTATGGAACCAAATACAACTTCTCGCAGCCATTCTTTGTTATGTGGGATAGGATTCTCGGCACTTACTTGCCTTATTCATTGGAGAAAAGAGCCAATGGAGGATTTGAAACACGGCCAATCAAAGTATCCAAAGATGAGTAATTTCTCTTTCTTTCTTTTGGGGCTTCTTGTCAATGCTAAGTCATCATTTTGCTCGTTAGAGAACCACTGTAACCTTTGCGTACTTGTAATTGTACATACAATTCCAATCTATCCTTTTTTCGATCTGCGGGCATATGTTTCTGTGTAAGCCAGCAGTAAATTTATCTTGTAATAGCCAAAACTTCAGATCTTCTCTGTTATTATTATCTGCTTTATAATTCCAGGTTTTGAGACCTGTGAGAGTCTCATTGATCTCCTTTGTTACGAATTGACATACGCAGAGTCGTTGATTCTTTCTTTTATGCAAAGGGCTTCTCGCTTTTGTTGTTCTTATCCTCTCCAAACATGGCAGCAACGGGGTAGTTTTTCTCTATATAGTTAGTTTCATAGACTAAATGAAGTCACTGTTCAATTATTTCAAAAGTGGACCTTTGAAAAGGATACAATACTTATCTTCAAGATCTATTGATACTTTGTGACATGGTTGATTGGGTTTAATATCAAAAGGTTGTTTCTTGATTAGATCCAGCTGTAAGATCTGAATCTTGAACTAAAACTTTAAACTGTATGACAAATCAATCTTTTTCCCAAAACCTAACATTCCTCCTGAGTTGGTTACAGAGACATATCATCATCAATGACACAATTAAGGTTTTGTCGACGTCTACTTTATCTCATTATCATCACATGGTCTTGACACTGGAGATGAGTTCTGGACCAGAAGACTCTGGAGTGGCTTTTAAGACATGTTAGGTGAAAGGACACTATCATTGTTTGATTGAGTTTCCTCATTAAAGGCTCTTTTAGGCAACTCGTACGGTCTTTGATTAAACCGTTAAATCTAAGCCTAATGAGGTTATCTTTCTATTCTTGAGACAAGCACATGAAAATGAGGTGGACCAAATGTGTTTTGTGTCTAGTCTACGTGCTGCATTTAATTATGTCTCCTAAGTCAACAAAAGGTTACAATCACATCTTAATATTTCACATGGAATTGCACTCTTGGTTATGTCTTATTTGCGGATTAGACCCAAGTGTCTATTGTTCACATGGTGCAGTTCCTTATAATCTCTGGCAACAATAGATGAGTTCTTGGCATCACATTTCATCTTTTACTCATTTGTGGTCAGCAGATAAGTATTGATTGATGATACAGATTGATTTACACTTCTCTATCGACATTCTTCCTTAATAAACCAGTTAAATCAAAAACTACTGTTTTCAGGTACAACAATATGAAGATGGTATTAGCAAATCAAATATTTTCCACTCAATAGACATTTTACATGTAAAACGAAAGGAGCTCAGGTTTTTGGCATAATTAAGTATACAAAAAAGGCGATTGCGTGTGAGAAACAGAACTACTGCTGATCCTCCTTCTTGTTTCAGTGCTTGTTGGATTAGCTTCTACAGGGAATCTTGGAACATAGCTCGGTGTTCTGTTCATGCTTGTGTATGAATCACCAGAAACTCTGACAGATTTATGACTCTTGCATCCCATTAATAAACCGCTACTGCTAGATTTCCGTCTCTGAGGCGCGATTTCTCGGTTTGATTTTGCCATGATAGGGATTCGAGGAATCTGAAAAGACCGGTTCTTTTTGACGGGACTCGTAGCACATTCAGACATAACAGAGAAATCTGCTACACTTGCTGTCACTACACTCCATTGTATGCTTACCTCACTTGGTGCATAACCATCTGGTGAGTCTGGATCACTACTTCCTTGCCTTGCAAGAAAAGGGTTTGCCTTCCCTGTTAAGCTCTCAATCTCAAAAAGATCCGTACTTACATCGCTCACACTCCCATCTTCTTCTTCTTCATACTTCACAGAGAATCCATGTTCTTCTTTTTTCGCAGAGCTCGAGTATTCCCATGGAAATTTCTTCTGAATGATTCTCTTCTCAATAAGAGGAGATCCAAATATTTCCAGAGACTTCCTCTGCTCTAGCATTGCTTCTTGTTGTTGTTGATGAATCTTCATCTCCGAGCTTAGATCTCCAGAGAAACTCAATTGAGTCTTGATCTTCTTCAGACCAGAGCTTCTTCTCTTGTCGTCGACGACATCCACTGAACTCCAGTTCGAACACACGCATCTGCAGCCAAGAGTAGCGAGAAAACTCTTCTTATTACTCACCTTGTGATTGCTACTCATATCCTTCTCCTGAAAGTAACTGTTGCAACTAGAGTTTTTCTTGATGTTCTTCTTCTTCTCTACATATTTGCTCTGAAGCAACAAACTCTGGCTATTCCAACTGGATTCAGACCGAAGACTAGGAGTTTCCGAGGAATTCTTCGAGCTTTGCTTCGGACCAACAAAGATTCTCTCTATTGGAACTTCTGGATCTGGCAGAGGAGACACAAGTCTAGGACTGTGGTCAGAATCCATATCTCCATTGAAGTACTTCTCAGCTCCAAACACACTGATCTCCAAATCTTCAGAAGCTTTCTTGTTAATTCCAAGAACATCATTGGTGATACCACTCATTAGGTTCTTCTGGGTGAGAGCATCTTCCTTGCTTGTCAAGTAAGAGAAAGAAGTAGAAGAAGAAGAGAAAGGACCATAGAGATTGTTACTGTTATTATTATTGTTCATCATGAAATCAAAAGATACGTTTGGAGTTGAAGAAGATGAAGTTAAGGTCACCATTTTGTTTCTTTTTGTGTATTACTATTTCTTAGGGATGATTTAGATTTGAGTAATATAAATAGAAGAAATGAGGAAGTTCCTTGTTTTTTTTTTGAAGCTATGTCGTGTGGGTTCCATTACTGGGACAAGACTGCCTATTTGCCAGTGATTTTGTGCTAATGTATAAACAAAATATTAATTATATTTTGTCTTGGTTATAAGGAAAATGAAAAAAGAAAAATAGTGGACATGATTCTCCCAAGGAACAAAATTACAAATTAGAAGACACGAGGGATGTACGTATTTTGTGATATACTGACAAAGACTTGTCGTCGAGTTAGTTGGTCGTTAATGGGCTTTGGGCCTATACTGACATAAATGGGCCTTAAACAACGTTATTTTAAGTAAGTAACGGTTTTTTTCTACCCGCTCGTTTTAGTCGGATCTTATCCTCTTCCTCAATCTGATAATCGTGTTGGTTCATGTGTGGAAGTTCTCTAAGAACAACAGAAAATTTCAAAATGGTTTCTCAGATAATCTCGTGTTTATCTCAATCTTCGTCTCTTCTATGTTTATCCGATTCAAGGAGGTTAATTCTTCCGAAGACTTGTACTTACGGCGGTTTGAGCCGGTTTTCTCCAGGATTTGCTAGCCGCCGGTTATTTACGGTTAATCGGAAGAAATGGAGATCGGCCTGCATTTTCAACTCTGGAAAGGAACCTGGAGGAGAGGGAAAGGTTACTGTCTCACTGACTCTATCTAAATTAGATTCTTGTTTAGTTTCCGGTCTGAATTTTTCTGAGGCAGCTCTATGTAACTTGTTCAATTGAATCCAAATTCTATTGGAATGTGAAAAAAGACTAGACCTTTGAGAAATTATTTGAAGTTTTGATTGTTATATTTGTTGTAGTTACAAGGAGGTAGCTCAGAGTGGCCGATACTTCAGAGATGGGAAGTTCCATGGGGATGGCAGACAGTTTCGTTAACTTCGTTTGCTTGTGCACTAAGGTACTCTCATCAAAAGCTTTCCCTTTTGATGACTTTAGGGTTGGAGTTTGATGAAAGTACATAGACTGTGTGCTAAGATAAATGTGATGGTTGAGTAGACTGATCTGAAAGATAATCTCTCTGTTATGGTTAAATAGTTTAATGTTCAGTGACTATTCTCTGTGTAATGCATGGAGTGAGATTAATTTTGTTCCCAGGCAGTTTTGTTTTGACAGGATTAACCGAGATGGCAGTCATACCGTTTTTAGGAATCGACGTTGAGAAACTGACCTTGGACGATAAGGCGGAGATTTTGTTCCTGGATCAAGGGTAACCAAAAAAATACTACTCTTTTGTGTATTCTTTGCTCTTTTTTACTCTGTTAATGTAAACTCATTATATAATCTCGTTGCTTTAGCTGATTTCACATTGTAAAATTAGTTATCTCTCTTGAGGTTTGGCTTATGTTGAATAACATTGTCTAAATATTTGGCAGCCTAACAACCGCGGTGGTACTTGCTGTCATATTCACTGTTGCCAAAACCTTCGACCCACTTCCTGAAGATATTCTTCGCTATGGTACGTTTTTTTTTTTTTTTTTTTTTTTTTTTTTT
>Ga0041059_1000553_pt1 | contig 28835 bp, 22 predicted proteins | sample AraColnosormetaG_FD_56232 | JGI IMG/M metagenome (GOLD analysis project Ga0041059, IMG submission 56232) | Arabidopsis roots microbial communities from North Carolina, USA - Col MF nosort | ecosystem: Host-associated > Plants > Roots > Unclassified | place: USA: North Carolina | collected... | reverse complement strand
TTTTTTTTTTTTTTTTTTTTTTTTTAATCTATCGGCTGATATGGTCAGTTTTGATAGAAACGCACGAATTCTTTCAGAGTAGACTTCTCTCTAAAGGGCCACCATACTGTATGTCCCACATTTGGAATGTTTGTCAGGAGGTCACCAAATCGCTTGTTACTAACTACCAGAAAAACTGGTTGAGCCTTTGGTCCAAGTTTAGACTTCTCACACATATGTGAGTTTTGTTTTTAGAGTGGATTTAACTTGGATTAGTTCCTTCCAACCTTTCCCTAATTCTTCCTTATCACTAGTCCACAACTGTGTGGACACCTATTGCTATTTCAACTGCTTTACCATTGGAGTGGAACATGTTATCATTATGGTAGTCCTCATTACTATCTTTTAGCTTATGTCATTTTCTACTTTGTGCCAATGTTCGGATAGATTATTTAGCTAAGAAAAATGAGCATATGGTGTTCATTGGTTATTTATTTATTGGCTCTCCCTAGTCAACATATACATTTTTGCAGCCATTTTGTGAAATAAATCTTGGAGTTGAGACTTATTTACAATGGCTGCCACTAACATTTATTATTTAGTTTTACAAAATTTAAAAAGTTATTAACCAAACGATATCTTGCCTAATTTGTTTCTAAAAATCTCTAACACAATCTTTCCATATATCTTCAAAAACAAAATTTCGTGAATTTTGCTCCACAAAATATGCATAAATCCGATTTATAGCAAATATTTATATTAACATTTTGTATAGCAATAAAAATACTAATTTATAATAATGAAAATATTCACATAAAAAATCATATACACATACAGAAAAAGAACTATATCTATCATCATTTAAGCCGTTGCTTTATTTAAATAAAAAAACACAAAAATTTGAAATCATATACTTTATATGATAAATTTAAAATCTATATTAGTAGTAGAAATTTAAAATCATTCAAGAAACGGTATAACACGGGTGAGATCCTAAAATTATTGTATTTATAACAATAACAATTTATTTTCTTGGATTTTATAATACTAATATTTAGCTAACGAGATAATATAGACGGATTTATATGGGATGACGGGTTTTGATCGATATTAATAAAAAAAGGTATATCACGGATAAAATCCTAAAATTTACAATTAAAATATAATTATACAACATTAAACACAAAAAACCACACAATATTAACAAAACGAATATCTTGAAATTTAAAAATTTTAGCTATAAAAAATAGACACACGGTATACTGCGGATAAAATATTCAAAATTTTAAAATCCACCACACATCGTTACATAAAAAAAATGTGTTTTTGTATCTATACTTCAAAAATTGAAACATAAACAATAATAATCATATACTACATAATACAGAGATTGATACCAAATTAATATGATATATCTTCAGTTAATCTTTTAAAAAAGGGTTTTCTGCAAAATAACTCTCCAAGTCGATCTCGTTTGCAAGTTTACCCTCCAAGTCCGAATTATGCAAGTCAACCCCACCATCTCTAAAGTCACCCGCAATACAACCCTCCCGTGTATCGATGTTGTGGAACTCGATAATCCCGTTTGAAAACATAAGGATTTTGTGCAAAAAAAACCTCAATGTATTTTTTTTTTGCAAGATAAACCTCCATGTCAAATAAATACAGGTCAAACCACAATCTGAAAAGCTCCCACAACATATCTCTTTCGTGTATCGATGATGTGATAGTCGATAACTCATTTAGAAATTTTATAAGTCTATCGAATATATTGCTTTAATGCATATAATTTAATTTAGTCATTGATTTAAGTTTTAAATAAAATAAAACCGAACCGATAACCAAACGGTTAACCAAAATATCCAGAAATATAGAAAATATCCAAAATTAATACCCATAACTATAATTATAAACTCAAAATATTAATTATTTTTAGAAAAATAATCAAATACTTTAATAATCAAAATATCCAAATATTGTTAGTTATATTTTTCAAAATTAAATACTCCTTTACAAAATAAAACCAAATTTTAATTTTCTTTCTAAAATTTTCTTCTTTTTAATTTGTTTTGTTAATTTTGGTTAAATTTGGTTAATTTTAATTATTTTGAAAGAAAAAAACGAACCAGAACGAATTTGATAAAAAATTTGTTAGTTAAAGTTATCGATTCAAAAAATTAATATTATTATTTTATTTAAATTACGGTTCATTTATTTAAAATGAATTATCGACTGTCACGTCATCGATACACGAAAGGGCGTAGGAGATTTTCAGATTGTGGTTTGACCCGTACTTATTTGACATGGAGGTTTATCTTGCAAAAAAAAATACATTGAGGTTTTTTTGCCCAAAATCTTTTTGTTTTCAAACGGAGTTATCGAGTGCCATATCATCGATACACGGGAGGGTTGTATTGTATGTGATTTTAGAGATGGTGGGGTTGAGTTGCATAATTCAGACTTGGAGGGTAAACTTGCAAACGAGATCGATTTGAAGGGTTATTTTGCAGAAAACTCATAACATTATATTTTTGTTAAAAATATAGCCCCGCGGTACGCGGTTAAATTCTAGTTTATTTATATATTTATGAATAAAACCTTTTTTAATATTGTTTTTGGTTTCTGTGTACAAGAACCAATCCTTGCAAACAAATTCCTTGTCTTTTACAAATTACAAATTTATACGAGAGAGCAAAAAGATGATAAAATGAAACGAATCCAAAAAGGAATATCACAAAATATTTGCATATCATAATCAATCTTTTGACAAGTCGATTGACGATCTTATAATATTTTTTTATACAACATTGATGAACCACACTATTACACGACACATTAAAATCATGGCTTGCCAGTGTTGTACCTTTACCCTCTGCACGTCTTCAAAATGTACCAATGTCTCCATCTTTACGTATAAATATGCAATTTACGGGCACTAACTATTTCATCACCAAAACTTAAAACCTAAACACAATCCAAAAATATTTCTAAGTTTTCACATAAGAGTGAAGGAGAAAAATTTGAAATGAGGGCAATCACAGCTTCGTTTTTCATTTTCTGCTTCCTTGTTCCCTCTGTTTTCGGGAAGCTCCGACGTGGGTTTTATGACAGTTCATGCCCTCTCGCTGAATCTACCGTGTCTAGAGTTGTTGCCAAACATCACTCCCTTAACCAAACCGTTACTGCAGCGTTGCTTCGTATGCAGTTTCATGATTGCTTTGTCAACGTTCGTAAGCTTCTCCTTTGTGTGTTTGTATATGTATGCATGATGTATCATAAACTAGCTAATTATATTAACCAAGCAAATATTTTGAATGCTGCATGTGTAGGGTTGTGATGCTTCCCTCTTGATCGACTCAACGCCCGAAAGGCCATCTGAGAAAAGCGCGGAGGCAAACGTAAGCGTGAGAGGCTTCGAGATCATCGATGAGGTTAAGAAAGAGCTTGAGATAGTTTGCCCAAAAACAGTCTCATGCGCAGACATTGTAACTCTAGCCACAAAAGACTCGATTGCATTAGCGGGTGGTCCACGTTTCACAGTACAAACAGGATAGGTAATTTCCGTGATTTATATCAAGTCCTAGGGCTGTGATTTTGCCCGGACCACTAATTTCCGTGGCTGTATCAATCAAAGATTTTGAAGGTAAAGGTTTGAATGTCACCAACATGGTTGCACTTATTGGTGGTGGTCACAGCGTCGGTGTTGCACATTGCAGTCTTTTTCAGGATAGGCTTAAGGATCCTAAAATGGACAGCAAACTGAAAGCTAAGTTACAGAACACATGTCGTGGTCCAAATGACCCATCAGTGGTCTTGGACCAAATGACGCCACTTGAGGTAGACAATCAAATCTATAAACAGATAAAAAGTCAAAGAGGAATCCTTAGAATTGATCAAAACTTGGGTCTCGATGACTCAACCAGTAGGATCGTATCAAATTTTGCATTAAATGAAACATTATTCGGAGAAAGATTTGCTGAAGCAATGCAGATAATGGGTGAAATAAAAGTTCTTACGGGAAATTCTGGAGAGATCAGGACAAACTGCATAGTCGTCAGCCACTGAAGATCTCTATTCTACATTTGGTGGAACTATGATCAAATCTCGCTAGCTTCTACGTATTCTTCTTCTTCTTCTCCATAAACATTTTATTTGTGATTTTCAGTTCGGACTACATATTTTCCTTTCCATTGCTCATCTTCTTTCGCTTAATTTCCCGCCTTTTTTTGTTTTGAAAAATCAATGAATTTCATTTGATTTATTTATCTACATTGACCAGTGTGTTGCATATTGTATGTTATTGTTATTTTATGGGATTACTCGCCGTGTTCTATTCTGTGTATTTTTTTTATTTTTTTTTGTAGATTTGGTAGTTGTTTTTATAATATAGTTCCTGATTGTGATAAATTTTAGTTTTTATTAATATGGTCATAAGATTAGATAATGTATATATGTGGTGCAACCGAATTTCAAAAGATATTGAATCTTTAGAGACCAACACTCTACACAATAGATATATCAATCGAGCCGTGCATGTAGGTTTTTGGAGTGATCGATTACGATCTCATCAACATTTTTTGGCAACGGGAGATCCACTCCATGCACCTACATACTTATAAGTTATAAGTTTATAACCAATAATGCATGATGATTTTTTTTTTCCATTGAATTTTTGTTAAAGTTTGACTGTATCATACAATTGCTTGTTGTAGTATTTTTAAACCATCATATTGTAGAATCATTTATAACTTCATTGTAAAAATAGACATCAATTTTTGTAAGTTTCAATTTTTAAATATTATCATTTTCTATTTCAATAGGCTTTATAAGCGAATTTATTTGCAGTTTTTGTTATACATTGTCAAATGAGTATTTTCTCTTCTTAATTGATAACATCCATCATTATATGTAAATCAAGTTGTCTCCAATCATACGTTTTTAAAATATTAATAATTAAAACAAATTTATATTTAATAATTTAAAAATAAAATTATATTACTATAACTTAATAAAATATCATAATATTTAACATTATTATTTTATAGAGATTTTCCTGTATTATTTTATTGATAGTAAATATATGTTTTTTCATTGATTCATATTCCGAACTTTTGGTCCATAATTACATATATAATCTTTTTTTTTTTTTCTGAAAATCTGGAAGTTCAGACACAAAGGCCCTACCTACATCTCCGAGAGGCGAAACCCTCACCAGGTTAAATTCATCTCTTTTAGAGAAGAGATCCTTCCCAACGTGCCTCGAATCCAACACCTCCACCTGAAAGATTTACTACATAGACAATCTTTAGTCGACTTTTGTTTAAAGAATCCCTCTTCATCCCAAAAGAGATTGAACCGAGGCACAAGGGAACCAACCCTTTTATATTACCACTAGGCACTAGACCACCATCCCTCTGGTGTTTCATCTAATTGTTAAGTCAATACTAGCCCTTGTGCCGTTTGATACAGTATGGACATTGTTTTGGATAAGCAACAATTTTCCAATGTTACTATAACAAAATCTTTAGTACAAATGCGAATAATACTTAAGTAATAGATAGACTCAGGCTCGTCTTTACGAAGGGAATCAATCAAACCATTGTGTCGACTAATCCAAAACAGAAAAGTTTACACGTAAACGGATACATGATGGAACGGAACAGAACGAGAATTATGCCTATTCCTAGTGTACACGTAAGCGTCGGCGTGTAATTATTAATTTCATAAAAAGAATTTCAAAATATGAATTAATTAATAATAAACAAGTTCGTCAAAAAAATCTTCACCCGCCACTGAACCATGAAGAAGAAGATCCTTCTCTAATTCCTATCGCCGGATCTGCAAAAACAAATCACAAATCAAATCAATGGAAGAAGAAGATCTGATTCTATCTCCATCTCCATACGATCTTCTCTTTCAAGCTCTAACTCTCATCCCGATTCGTCACTACCTCATCGCTCTCTTCGTTCTCTGTACCATCTTCTTCTACAATTTCGTCGAATTTCACTTCCTTGGAGATGCGATTCTTCGTTATTTCAGATGTCGCGTCAATCTCATTTACAATCCAGATTCTCCTCTTTATCACGGTGTTGTTTCTCGGTGTCAGATTCTTCACGGCCGGTGAGTGTATGTGTGTGTACTTCGATTTTGGGCGAAAATTGTGGATTTAGATTTCTGATTTTTTGAATTTTTTTTGTTCAGATATGTGGCGACGCCATGGTTAGCGAGCCCTCATATTCAGACTTGTTTCTTGAATTTCCATGGATTGCCTCCAGTTTTCACCTATACAAGGTGATTTGGTATTTTTCAATATTTCTGTTTGATTTTGAGTCACAAATTTGTATGTTTTATTGTATTGTTTTAGACAGCTATTTCTTACTTCTGATGGTGGAACGATTGCATTAGATTGGCTTACGAATTCTGATGGTAAGATTTTAGTGACTGATTTTACTACCAATATGGTTGGTTTTGGATGGATATTTGAATCTGTTTGATTTGTGTAGTTCTTGATGGTTCTCTTCACAATAAGAGTGAAATTACAAAAGAAGATACAACGCCTATAGCTGTTGTTATTCCAGGGTTAACTAGTGATTCTTCATCTGCAGTAAGTTTAGTTTTAAATCACTTATCTGTTCTTTAATGGCTAATTGACTTTATATTGGTGATTTTTTGTTGTAGTATTTAAAGCATCTTGCTTACGACACTGCAAAAACAGGTTGGAATGTTGTTATTAGCAACCATAGAGGATTGGGAGGAGTTTCTGTTACTGTGAGTTCGCTAGTTTTATGAATCTACGAAAAGTTGTGATTACTTATATACATATATTCTTTTATGTAAGTGTTGTTTTGTGGCAAATGTATGTAGTCAGATTGCTTCTATAATGCTGGATGGACAGATGATATAAGGGTAGTTCTTGATTATCTTCAACACAAATACCCGAGGGCTCCTCTCTTTGCTATTGGCACTAGCATTGGAGCAAATGTTCTGGTACTAAATCAGGAACCGCAGTGTTTTACTTAGCTTTGAATGATGTTTAAGTGTGAAGATTTGCTTTGTTTTTCATGGACTTTTTGTTACATATTGCTCAGTTGGCTGCACCATATGCTACATTCAAAAAAACGATTTCAAGCTAAAAGAGTAGATTGATTATATATGTTTTTCAAATACCATTGATATGCGTGAGGAGGTTCCTGAATTTATCTTATGCTTCAGGTAAAATACCTTGGGGAAGAGGGTGAAAAGACTCCTCTGAGAGGTGCTGTTGCTATCTGCTCTCCATGGGACCTCTTGGTGAGCTATTTTTCATAACTGTCTTGTTCTTTGTATATTGATTCGTGTCTGAAGTTGTCTCTAATAACTTGACGAGAAATTATGACTTCCTTAATTTTCTTCATTGGGTTCTGATTTCAGACCTTTGAACTTGTAAATAGTACTAAGGGTTTTGTTTGATACAAGTGGATGCTTGATACGTTATGCTTTTTCTTTTCCTTTTCTCCTCCCAACAAGATTGGTGACAGGTTTATCTGTCGGACTTTGAAACAAAAGCTCTATGACAAAGCTCTCACCATCGGACTCCAAGGTTATGCCCAATTGTATGTCCACCAAGAACTGCCTAGATTTTGAGTTTGTAAGATGGGCTGAGAGGAGATATTTCCGTTTTACTGCTTTGAGAAGATCAGGTTTCAGTTATAACTTTTGGTTTCATTGCAGGCATGAACCTCAGTTTTTACGGCTTGCTAATTGGGAAGGCATCAAAAAGGTTAGTAGGTTAATTAACCACAGGCCCATAAGTTATACAGTCTACTTGGTAGATGCATTGAAACAAGCAGAGTTCTTAAGCAAATAACTTACATATTTCTTTCCCTATCGACGTTGTCTGTTGTTGTCCGTTGTTTTTACTTCATCAGTCACGTTCCATCCGAGATTTTGACAACCATGCTACCTGTCTAGTTGGAAAATTCGAGGTATTAGTTCTCCTCCATATTATCTTAACTTCTGATGTTAGTTTTCCACCGCAATTGGCTTTGTAATTCATATATTCATCTTTGCAATGCTCTTCATAATCACCATTAAGTTCTCTGTTGATTTAATATAAGTACAACGGGTTGCACCTTTATGCAGACTGTGGATACGTATTACCGAAAATCGAGCAGCACTCAATACGTAGGAAATGTGGCGGTGCCACTACTCTGTATAAGTGCTCTAGATGATCCATTATGCACAAAGGAAGCTATTCCCTGGGACGAATGCAGGTAAGACGCTATCTATCTCTTTTTAAATCTTAAATCCTGTTACAGCGATTAACATGAAGTTTCTATTGAAAAGGGCCAACAAAAACATTGTCTTGGCTACAACAAATCACGGGGGACATCTAGCGTTCTTCGAAGGATTAACTGGATCTAGCTTATGGTTGGTATATTTCAGATTGTAACTAAGTAATAATAGTACTTCCTATTTTGACTGCCTATATATGTTGTTGTGTATAGGTGGGTTCGAGCCACCAACGAGTTTCTTGGCGTCCTTAGCTGCAGTCCTTATATGCATATACAGAAAGTAAGTTTCCGTTTATTAGAATTGCAGTTTAGATAATTTAACTCTTCTCTCTATTTCTTTCTTCCTAAGATTATCAATTTTTTTGCAGATTGTAGATAAAAGAAGCTCAGGGTCAGGGAAACAAGAGCCATCGATAAACCAAGGCCCGTACCTAAACATTGCAGAAGACGGGTTGGTGGCAGCAGTCAAATATGAGCAAGACACCAATAAGACCACACTGAAGCAGAGAGGGCGAAAGCCTGAGGAAGATGTAACAAAGAAAAGCTTTAAAGAGCTGTGTAGGCAGACAAAACAGTCGGTATGGTGGCTTGGTTACATAGGCATGGTTACAAGTTTCCCTTTACTTGGGATGCTCCTAAACTACATCTTCCGTAAGAAGCAACGACCCACAACAACATCCACATCCTGAAGTTGCTTTCTTTCTCAACATCTCCATTCACTCATTCTTCTATCTGTTAACCTATTATCGATTATTGAGAATGTTAATAATCATCTAATTTTTTTTTATCATAAGCATAGTAATTATGTAGAGTTTTCATGAAGGAAAGGAGTGGAATCGCTCAAACTCATTTTTTGTCTTATTATTTCGGAGAATCCTTTCATTAAAACTGACTTCGATCGAAGATCAAATCATTTGGTTTGAGTATAAGTTTAGATGTTCCTGGAAAATCATATTACTCTGAATAATCCAAAATATTAGTATGTTATCTCAGTGGCATTACCGTTAAAATATGAAACTATAAGGGTATTCTGGGAAGTTGGTGATTACATTTTTTTCTTTTCCTGGCAACTTCGAGAGCTTTTAAGCGCAGAAGAAACTCGTTAAAAATCTTGGCGAGAAAAGTTGAGAACTGGAATCGAAGAAGCGATAGGGTTTTGGTTACTTGGAGTGTGAGTATTTTAGTTACCACCGCTTGCAATTTCAAATTGGTTTCTTTTTTCCGGTGACATTTAGTAAGACAATGGAAGAAATAAGATCGGCGATGGAGAAGCAAGTGGATCTCGTAGCGGATCTGGTTGAGAAACTCTCCGGAGAGCTCCGAACGGGGTTTCAACCTGCTTACGATAATTTCTTGGGGTTTTTCCACGCCATTGATTGGAAGGTAATGAGAATCTTTCTTCGTATTGCATCATTTGGTCTTGAGGAATTTAGAATCACAAGTCTAGATAAATTCTCGGTATTTGTAGAATTTCATTTGAATTCTGTGAGAATTTGAGATTCCATAAACTATACTCATATACATTGGTTTTTTCTCATCTGGCATTTTTTGGTTACAGGAACCTTGGATTATGGGTTTAATGGCGTTTCATGCTTTGTTGTTACTAGTGACTCTTCTTTCTAGAAGGCATCTCAACTTCCATATGTTCCTCTTCTTATTGGCTTGTAAGTTCCCTTTGAAACTGTCTATATATATATTGTACAAGAAATCTCTTCGATCTAATGATCTCACTAGTCTAGGTTGTGGCATTCATAGTGGATCAAGTGTTTGAGAAGCTAGTACTGACATGTTTTACTTCACTCTAGCTTATGATTGAATGCACTAGGCTTTGTTTTCTTTGTTTAGTACAATAGGATTATCGGATCATCGATGTTTGGTAAAACGAAAATATGATATTCATTTGTCTACTCAATAGCTGTGTTAGTTTAGATTATGAACTTAGTGATTGGCATATTTCTTTGCGATATTTTGTGAGTCGTCACTGCATCAATTAGAGTTTTTTCTTTTCTTAGTACACGTTATTGAGACTGATGATGTGACAAAAAATTTGCAGTGGCTGGGGTATACTTTGCAGAGAATCTCAACCGGGAGTTGAGGAAAAACTGGAAGAGCTTCTCAACTCAAAACTACTTTGACTCGAACGGAGTCTTCCTATCGACTCTCTGGTCTGGACCACTTTTGGTCATTGCAATGATAATCCTGGTAATGTGTTCAGCAATCTTTCCCTTTCTTCTCTGCATTAATATATTAGAATCTACTTGCTAGCTCTTAATAAATTGTTCCCAAGTAAAACATACTTTGATTGAGCAGTCATATTAACTGAGAAATCGAGGATATGTTTCGTGTTTGATTTGGTTTTAACTCTTAAGAGTATTTGTAGTCCTTAACTCAAACCATAGTACCATACTGATCCATGTCTTGTTTAGGATTTTAACGAACTATGTGTAGTGAATGTGGAAAATCTGATGGAGGTGTTGTGTTTTTGACAGATAAACACACTCTTTTCGCTTTGCTACTTAATCGTAAAGTGGAAAAGAGCTGAGCTCAGGCATCGCGCAAGGCTTGCTCATACCAAGGAGGAATGATCCCACTTTTTTTAATCTCACATTTATGTATACTCTCACACAATGCATCAAAACTGTTTTGAGTTTTTTAGTAGAAGCTGCTCTTTTATGTATTTCGTTTTCAATTGAATCGAATTGTATCAAACCGAACCAAACCAAATTATTCTACTTCGGTCTGTTATGGTTAAAGTTTTGAAACCCCGAATTGAATGATTTGGCATCAATTTCTAGGCATGAAAAAATTGTAGAAAAGCACATACATAAATAATCGATGACCATGTCCATACCAAACAAAAAATGAAATGAAAAATTCATGTGTTTAGTGTTTAACCGACCTAAATTTGAATTAATTAAGGGTTTAATTTGGTTATTAAAATTTGAAATTGTCGTAATAAGAGATGATGCCACAATTAGCCGTTACGAGTAAATAGAGAGAGAGAGGTCGTCGGATTCAACAACGGACTCTTTTTCAAAATCAGAAGGAGATAGAGAGAGAAAGAGAGAAACACTCTCTAAATCTTCTTCTTCTTCATCTCTTTCGTTTTCCATTTTCGAAAATCTCTCAATCGTTCGTTCTTACAGACTTATTCATGGAGGTCAAGGAAGAGAAACTGATGGAGGAGAAGCAACGATTGCCGGAGAAGACGATCCCTGTGTTCACCGTTCTGAAAAACGGCGCTATTCTCAAGAATATCTTCGTTGTGAACAGTCGCGATTTCTCGTCGCCGGAGAGAAACGGTTCCACTGTAAGCGATGATGACGGTGAAGTAGAAGAGATTCTCGTCGTCGGTCGTCATCCAGATTGTGATATTCTTCTTACGCACCCTAGCATTAGCAGATTCCACTTAGAAATCCGCTCGATCTCTTCTCGTCAGAAACTCTTCGTCACGGATCTATCCTCTGGTATGAATCATCTCTAACTCATGTTTATATTCCTCTCGCGAGATTGTTGTTACTGTGGAATTGGATCTCGATTATATGTGTTTCTGATTGTTGATTGGATTGTGTTTTTTCGATTTAGTGCATGGGACTTGGGTTAGGGATCTTAGAATCGAGCCACATGGTTGTGTTGAGGTTGAAGAAGGTGATACGATTAGGATTGGTGGTTCAACAAGGATCTATAGGCTTCACTGGATTCCGTTGAGCCGTGCGTATGATTTAGACAATCCGTTTGTTTCACCACTTGATGCGTCTACGGTGTTGGAGCAAGAAGAAGAGAATAGAATGCTTGAAGCAGAAAATCTAGAGGTAGCACAACATCAGGTTCGATCTTTGATGTTTTCTCATATTTAGCTGTCCTTATTTTGCTTTAATTCTATACTTATCTGATGTTGTTTGCTTAGCCTGATAGTGTAATCTGCCTTTACTGCAGTCACTAGAGAATACTACATCAGGTGATGAGGGAGTTCTGCATCTAGATGTCACGTCAGAAGGAACTGGATCATCAGTTCCTAGTGAGGATGAGGATACGTATGTTACGACAAGGGAGATGTCTATGCCAGTTGCGTCTCCAAGTGTTTTGACGCTAGTTAGAGATTCTGTCGAGACACAAAAGCTACAATTCAATGAAGATTTGCAGACTTCACCAAAGTGGGACTTGGATGTTATAGAATCTGTAGCAGAGAAGCTAAGTGGCAGCTTTGTCCGTAGTACGCAGCAGAGTGGTGGCGACGTGGAGGGATTAGGTTGTTCTGAACTTTTTGATGCTGCAGAGGCGGATGAATGTGATGTCAGAGGAGATGGAGGCTTGCATCTGAATGTGATATCAGAAAAGATGGAGTCATCAGTGCCTAATATGATTGAAGCAGAAAATCTAGAGGTTGCACAACATCAGGTTCGGGCTTCTCTCATATGTTTCTGGCTTTTAGTGTTTGAGACATTGTTTTAAGTCCCTCGCTGCAGTGATCATTTGTTGTTAGTTTAGTTGTCCATATTTTATTTATCTGATGTTATTTGCTTAGTCTGAAAGTGTAAACTGATTTCGATGCAGTCACTAGCGAATACTGCATTAGGTGATGATGAAGATCTACATCTGGATGTGACGTCAGAAGGAACTGGATCATCAGTCCCTAGTGAAGATGAGGATACATATATTACGACAATGGAGATTTCGGTTCCACTTGCATCTCCAAATGTTTTGACACTAGCTAGAGATTCTATCAAGACGCAAAAGCTACAATCCACTCAAGATTTTCAGACACCGACAATGTGGGACTTAGATGTTGTAGAAGCTGCAGCAGAGAAGCCAAGTAGCAGCTGCGTTCTAGGTAAGAAGCTGAGTGGTGGCTATGTGGAAGAATTAGGTTGTTTTGAACTTTTTGTTGCTGCAGAGGCTGATAAATGCGATGTCAGAGGAGATGGAAGTTTACATCTGAATGAGATATCAGAGAGGATGGAATCATCAATGTCTAATAAGGAGGATGATCCATTTCTAGCTGCAAAGGAGACTTCATCGCTTCCACTCTCAACAGATTTCATTAATCCAGAAACACTATGGCTCGTGGAAGATGTTCAGGCTTCACCAGAGTTTTGCACAAGTAGTGTAAAAGCCAACGCTGAAAATCCAAGTAGTGGCTGCTCCCCAAGTACGGAGCAGATTGATGGCTGCTTTGAAACCTCAGGTTGTTCTGCATTTGACTTGGCTGCAGAGGTTGAGAGTCTTAGCCTTCATCAAGAAGTCAGTGAAGAAACTGAATTTGTCACAAAGGAAGTAATGGGAGTATCTTCTGAACCACTAGGTAAAGCTGATATTCGGAGTCACGAAGAGAATGGAGAAAGTGAGGACTCAAGGCAAGTTATTGAAGTATCTGCTGAACCAGTCGCTAAAGCTGATATTCAGAGTCACGAAGAGAATGGAGAAACTGAGGGCTCAAGGCAAGTTATTGAAGTATCTCCCAAGTCCTTCTCTGAAGCTGAGCCAACTATAGAAATTTTAACTGGAGAAGCACAAGGCATCATAGGTTCTGAATTCCCTAGTGAACTTGCAGTAGAGACTGAAAGTGAGAACCTACTACATCAAAAGAGCATTGGAGAAACAAAGAATGAAATTCGGAGTCACGAAGACTATGGAGAAACTGAAGACTATGGAGAAACTGAGTGCTCATGGCCAGATATTGCAGTATCTCCCAGTTCCGTCTCCCCACCTGAGCCAACTTTGGAAATTTTAACTGATGAAGCTCGAGGTCTCCTAGGTTCTGAATTCCTAAGTGAAGTGACAGTAGAGACTGAAATTGAGAACCTACTACATCAAAAAAGCAATGTAGAAACAAAGGCTGATATTCTGATTCATGAAGACTATGGAGAAACTGAGGTCTCAAGGCAAATTATTACAGTATCTCCCAATTCTTTCTCTAAAGCTGAGCCAACTTTAGAAACTGAGGATTCAAGGCAGCAAGCCCGAGGCCTCGTAGGTTCTGATTCTGAATTCCAGAGTGAAGTTGCCATGAAGACCGAATGTGAGAACTTACTAAATCAAAAACGCAATGGAGAAACCAAGGTCAGTTCAAGGCAAGCCAGTCCAGTATCTGATTGTTTGTCCACTCCAAAAGATCGTCTTTCAAGTATCAATACAGATGATATTCAAAGTCTCTGCTCGAGTTCGCAGCCACCTTCCGAGAGTGAAGTGAATCCTGCCACTGACCAGGATCAAGAATCAGGAATAATCAGTGAGACTGAAAAACCCAAAACAGAATTGTTAATTGGTTCTGGGAGATCTGAAAAATATTACAGCCTAAGCGAAATAGAGGGTGAAGAAAATACTGACATTGGAAGACTCTCTAGGTGTCCGATTCCTTCGGCCTTGGCTGCAAAAACATCTGAGGATACAAAATTGATTGAAGAACTGTCTTCTTCTGATTCTGGAAGTCAAGAAAACCAGACCCCGGAAACACATGCTGTTAGAGATGATGTATTGTGTGATATGGATAGCTCAAGTACATGCAACATTTGGTCTAGGAGGGGGAAAGCTGCTTCTGTTCTTAAGATACGGACCAACAAGAGTCAAGGAAAGCAAAAACAAACTGGGAGACAACCAAAAGACAAGTTGCATAGAAAACAGGCTCTAAGTGACAAGTCTATTTCTCTGACTATTCATCATGGTGCAGAGATTCTGGAACCAGAGATCTTTACTCCTGACAAGGAGAACCTCACCCCAAGTTCTCATATGTTGAAAAGATTACAAGATATTGGTGACGTGAAAGATAGCAAGAGCTCTTTAAAGCTTTCAGGAAAATCATGCTCGTCATTGGTTCATTCCAGTATTGCTGTTCTTGCTTCAGAGGCATTCACAGAACCAGAAATCTTTACCCCAGATAAGGAGAATCTTACCCCAAGCTCTCACATGCTAAAACGTTTGCGAGAATTTGGTGATATTAAGGATACAAAAGGCTCCTCCTCTAAAGCAACACGTAAACCATTCTTTGATATTCGTATGGAAGAAAACGTGATGGTGGAACAGGAACCAGAAGATCTACACAGCCTGGGCAGCAAATCTAAGCTGAAGCATGAGCCTCTGGCACCAAAGAAGAAAGCTGAGCGGGCGCCTTTTCAACCTCTACTTGAAAAATCTTCTTTCCAAAGTCAGTCATACACTGAGGCTTCTTCAACTGCATCAGCAAGGAATAATATTTCTAGGGGCATTCGTTCCTCTTCTGTAAGTCATTATGATTTTCCTCTATTGAGTCTTTGTGCAGTTCTTATACTAACAATTAGTTTACTGTGTTTTAGAATCTTTCTGATGCAAAGAGCAAGATGAAGTGGACCATTGTTTTGGATACTTCTTCACTCCTCGACAAAGAGTCTAGGAAGCCACTGCAGTTACTACAAGGTCTCAAGGGGACACATCTGGTCGTACCAAGAACTGGTAAAAACCCTACAAACCTTAAATAGTTTCAATCTTCACTTAAAGCTCTAAATACAAACCATAGAGTCATTTTCTTTTTATAAAAGATAAGGCTGTAAATGAATCTGTCACATAGATTTGGAAGACTTTTTCTGTGATAACATAAGTTCTAGTCTTAGGATGCCAAGAACCCATTTTTGCAGACCAAATCTATCAGAACCAATTTTTGTTAGGATGACAATCTTTTACCCTTATAAACATGACGCACCTTTGGTTTCATTGATCAGTGTTAAGGGAACTAAATGAGGTGAAGCGCAGTCGCAGTTTTCTCTTTAGAAGAAGAACAGAGATTGCTTCTTCAGCTCTGGACTGGATCGAAGAATGTAAGGTTAATTCAAAATGGTGGATTCAAGTCCAGAGTCCAACAGAAGAAACCAAAGCAATTGCACCAACCCCACCAGTCACTCCCCAGTCAAATGGCTCATCGGCATTCCCCTTTTCACTTCACTGGAACAACTATGCACCAGAGATTGATTCTCCGACATCAGAAGATCAAGTTCTCGAATGTGCTCTTCTTTATCGAAACCGTAACCGTGACGAAAAACTCGTTCTTCTTAGCAACGATGTAACTCTCAAGATCAAAGCCATGGCAGAGGTAATTTACAAGATTCTTTATTTTGAAACTAAGCACAATGTGTAGCGTGATAAATAACGCTTTTGTTTGGATTCTAGGGTGTGATTTGCGAGACACCACATGAGTTCTATGAAAGTCTGGTTAATCCGTTCTCGGAGAGGTTTATGTGGACAGAGAGCACGGCAAGAGGACGAACTTGGAGTCATCTGGACAATGACGTGTTGAGAGAAAGGTACAACGACCGAGCTTGTAGAAGAAAGTCAACGTACAATAGAGGAGAGAGTGGTGCAGCTGCAAAAGGCTTGAAACTCATATTGCTCCATAACTCTCACTATGGCCACACTCATTGATGATGTATCATCATCATCTATCACCATGGCCATGTTTAATGATGATGCATCATCTATCATGTTCCTTCTTTCCAAGTAAGCCAAATAAATTCTACTCGCTTACACATGGTTACAGGGAATAATGTTTTTAGAATGAATGACATTTCCATAATGTTGCTTCTATCATGACCTTTATTATTTTTCGATAGTGGAATTACATGTCTTTCAACGGTAGGGATCGTCACTTTACGAAATTAGAATATCGGATTAATCGCTAAGCTTAGGTATCGACCACATAATTTGCCAACGTAATTACCGGTTTAGTAACTCTGTTCGTGGTGTGGTAATGAATTCTATGGAAGAGCGAGCAAAAGTTTCTTCTCAGATGGCCACAAGATCTGAGTTGAACCAATGTAGTTGATAAGAATTTGTCCCAAGTTTCTGTCCAATCAACATCATAGAGAATACATGCAAAGCAATGGTGTGTTGTTGTTATAAAAAAAAATCACAATCACGAGTACCATAGTAACGCATGATATGATTGATCTTGCCAACGCGAATCATGATATTGTAGGCTTGTGCAGTTGTGCATATCTCTCAACAAATTCTGTTATTACAGGCTGAGGTTAAGAAAAAACTAACCCAAATTCTGTTATTCTAATGGGTTTTGGAGAATTGGGGTAAGTTTGGAAAGAACTAACCCAAGTTCAATCAACCTTACAAACAAAATTGTATATGTGTGGGAAGTATAGATTTGGGCCAAAAGCCCAAACAGTTTAACATGTAGTTAGTAAAAGATGATCTGGTTATCCCTGAGATTTGTTAATCAACGTTGGTCAACACTGAAATTAATGAACCGGTTAACCTGAGATTTTATGTTTATGATGTTGACCACATGATGTTATATACTTCGAATTTGTGGTCACGCAATCAATATATATTAGGTAGTTTTTTTTTTTTGGGACATATATATTAGGTAGTTAAATGTGTTTTAGTTTACTTTCTTAAGATTTTTTTTCCAAAATAAAATAAAAAGAGTATGACAAATCTTTTTCTTTCTTTTAGAAATATCTTGTTTTATGGAAAGCCCAACAAAGCCCAACAGCTTTTGTCTTCGGACCAGTTAATCGCAAGTTCGCAACGATCAGACGTTGAACCCTTCCACTAATCGCCGCCGTTGAAACTCCGTTCACCTCTGTATTGATAACAAAATCGAAGCTTTCTTTAGTCGCACTTCCGATTCCCAATTGGGGAATCTCTTGTCCGATTGGGTTCTATGGCTATATGGCGTATAATCAATCGTTCGTATCTCAAATACGCATCAAACCAATTAACCAGAAACTACTACACTCAAGTTTGTCTTGCTTCTTCTACTCATGTCGTAAAACAGACAACAAAGTTGTCTTCTTTTGACATCCCAAATTCAGATATATGTACAAGACCTTCTAATATCTTCCAAAATCTCAGATTCCTTGCTACTTCAGCTCAGGTATTACTCTCTTTGTTTTGATAAAAAGTTTCGTTTTTTTCTTTCAGCTCTGTTTTCTTCTTCTTTTGGTAGCTATGCAATTTCGTAACTTTCAGTACTTTGGTTGCAATTGTGGGGTTGTTGCCTTTTAGATTGCATTAGATGATAAGTATGGAAGATCTGGAACCCTGCAAGATTTTTGTGTTATGTTGTTGAATTCAACGACTTTAGATGTGTCCATGTTATAGTTACGGTGTATATGCATTTTAGATCATGTTTGAATTGTTTAGTTGTGTGATGTTTTTGGGCTAATGGATGTTAGTGAGTGAGCATTGTTTGGTTCAGAGCTGTTATAGTGTCGTATGTGTACTATGATCCTGCTGTCAAAGTTGGTCATAAATTTGTATATCCATGTTCTTGTTCAAGACAAGGAAGAAGGAAGCGGAAGTTGACTCTGATGGTCCACGTCTCAATGAGAAGATTACTGGCGACTATGTTAGATTGGTTTCCGAGGAAGGTAATATATTATTCCAAGTCTTTTTCTCTTTTGGTGTGTGGAAAGTCTTAGATTGTACAAAATAAAGAAAGAGTATAAGAAGAGAGATCCTATTGTTGGTGTTTTCGGTTAAGTATCTTTAGGTGGAGTCAGTTAAAAATTCCTTTGTTTTTGTAGATTTTACTTAAGAGGTGTGGAGTCCAAAGTACAGCTTAAGAATTCATTAGGAAAGTAAAAGAGTTTAGAAGATTTTTATAATCAGGAATGTGTGATATCGTTTTGTCGTTATGCAGGACACTGTGTTGTATCGTTGAGAGAAGCTCTCAGACGGGCTAAGGAGCTTCAGTGTGACTTAGTTGAGGTAACTTTAAACATGAGTCATTCAAGAAGTTGTGTCTAATGATTGCAACTGGAGATCTTTGGTAAAATTGTCTTGATTTGTATGTATAATTTTCATGGTACCAAATTTGTATCCTTGTAATCCATGCGTCTCCTTTTCTTAAAGAAATGTGGTACTCCCATTGTGTAATGCTGAACTATAGCTCTTCTGTTTTTTTTGTCTTTAGACAACTGTGCACCTAATGATAGTTCTCATGAGGTCTATCTCGTTATATATTTCTAAATCTGTGTAGGTCCAAAGAGATGCTAAGCCACCTGTGTGTAAAATTGTGAAATACTCATTGGAGCTGTACAAAAAAGCTAAAGTAGGAAAAGAGCGTGCTAAGGCCAAGGTCGGTGATATGGCCTATCCATTCTTTGAATTCTCATGTTTGTTTGTACGAAAATTTTAGTTGTATTTGTGTCCTGAGTTTATGTTTTTACCTTGTTGTAGCGGGCTGAAGCTATTCGACCTGATATCAAGGAAATTCGATTTACTCCAAAAATTGTATGCTTCTCTAGAAACGCTTTACCCTATCTATTTCTTCTTCTTCTTCTTATCTCTGTGGTAATGAAAATACTACAATGACAATTTTTCTTTCACTTACTTTTTTTTCTTCAGGAGGCCAAGGACCTAAAGTTTAAATCTGATCAAGCATTGAAGCTGATGGAAAGTGGATATCGTGTAAAGGTAGTAATTTTCTTAGTCACTGGACCTCTTCATACTGCTTTCTCATAGACTTTCGTGGGAAACTCCTGAAAAAAGTGATTATTTTGCGATTATAGCTGTTCTGAATGCTTTGGTGTAAAACAAAGCCCCAGACATATCGACGCAATGCTCTCTTTTTTAATACTTGATTTGAGGTGAATTCCATGGTGAGCAACTTTTTAATTGTCTCGCTCTTTCTTTTCTTTGTGTAACAGTGCCTTGCAGTGCCTGACAAGGACAAGCATAAGGAACTTGAACCAGAAAAGCTGCTTGAGTTACTATTTCGCTTCACTTGTTTTGTAAGTCTTATGACTTCTTCTATTCGCAATTGTTTCCTAGTTTTATCGTCCTTGCTTTGGTTCATAATTATATTTGTACAGATTGGGGATGCACTTGTGGAATCTTGGCCTGAGGCGGATAGAAAAGGCGCAGTTGTTATAGTTAGACACGCCAAGTTTGGTCCACCCAAGAAAGGAGGGGTGAAATTAATGAAGGATATTGACATAAAATCTGCAAGAGTGAAAGAAGAATCACCAAAGCCTGATAGCTCGAAGGCGGGAGTGGCTACTGTTGATGATCAGGAAGATATAGAGAAGTCTGAACCTAGGTTCAGTGTTGAGCAGGCTCAACCAGTTAAATTCCAGAACGCATACGCAAAAAGAGAACCTAGCAGTGAGTTTTCAGGAGGTAGAGATGCAAGCCGGTTTGAACCTCAGTCTCCAAACCAGCATGTAAACCCACAACGTCCTCGGTTCTCAAACCAAGCTCCAAACCAACAACCTACCGGGCGGTTTGATCCTCAGTCACCAAATCAGCCTCCAAGTGCACCAAGGCCTCAGTTCCCAAACCAACAACCTACAGGGCGGTTTGATCCTCAGTTTCCAAGCCAGCCTCCAAGGCCTCAGTTCCCAAACCAAGCTCCAAACCAACAATCTACAGGGCGGTTTAATCCTCAGTTTCCAAACCAGCGTCCAAGTCCACCACAGTCTCGGTTCCCAGACCAAGCTCCAAATCAGCAACCCTCTGGGCCATCTCCAAATCGCCACCCAGACCGGCAAGGTCCTCCACCTCGATTTCAAAACCAAGCTCCGAATCAACAACCTACCGGCCGGTTTGAACCTCAACCACCAAACCCGCCCCGAGCTCCACCATGACCACAAACCCGGTTGCCAAACGAAACTTCAAACGAACAACCTACGGCCCCTGGAAGGTCTAGTGGCCCGGCTTCAGGTTATGGAATTTTCAGCACCCCAAAAACGAAGTAAAACAACCAATTTTTTTAACCCGTAGAGTTGCAAAATTTTGTGATACTTTTCTTGGGAGATTTGTTGATGGCTCATTATTTTATATGTAACTAATAATAGTCCAATGCATACACATACTTGTAACCATTATTCATATTTTGTTTGGTCACAACCACTCTATAATCTATGAACGACAAGATTACAAGTAGGTTCATCAATCTTAAGTTAAAGATGGTTTAGGGAGTGAAATCAATCAAACTTTTTAAATGATTTCAGTTTTCTTTTGTTGATTTTGATGATTATAGTTTTTTCGTCGTGTGTCAAATATCGGTTTAGTTTGAATAGTTTTGATTTGCGGTTTGCGAAACGGCAAATGAGTTTTATGAGAGTCTGGTAAATCCGATCTCGGAGAGGTTTATTTGGACATAGACTGCCGCTAGAGGACGGACTTGGAGTCTTCGAGTTGAGAGAAAGGTGGCTTGAAGGAAAAACTCAAAGTACAATGGAAGAGGAAGATGAGAGCTAGATTGGTGCAGCTGCAAAAGACTTGAAACTCATATTGCTACATAACTCTCACTATGGTCACATATACATTGATGATGCATCATCAGCAACCATCACTATGGCTACATATAATGATGATTTATCATTATCATCCATCACTATAGCCACATCAATCCATTATGCATCATGTTCCTTCTTTCCAAGAAAGCCAAATCAAATCAACTAGCTTACTTACACATGGTAACATGGAATAATGTTTTTAGAATGAATGACATTTTCATTATGTGACTATTATTATAAATCTTTGATTTCTTTTGTTGTCCGAATTGCATATGTCTTCCAACGATAGGGATCGTCACTTTCACTAAATTTAGAATATTGAGTAAATGCTTAAATATAGACCACACAATTCGCGAACGTGCTTTGAAATAATCACCTTGTTACTGTTGTTGTGGTATTGTAAATGACTCTTCAAAACATAAAAATCATTGTTTAAAAGGGATTGTTCTTTATTATAATGCTACACTTCTTCACTATGCAACATCTTACACATATTCCACCCATACTCGATGTATTTGCGACACGTGAATTTAACTTCCCAAAGAAATAAAAAAAGGTGTGAGACTTAAACCAGAGAGTATGCTAGATATAAAACAAAACTTGAAAATGTTTTAATGTTTTTGTTTTTGGCTAAAGTTTTTATAATGTTTTTTTTGAAGTAATGGTGTGGACTATGAATAACAATAGCCGGCAAAGGAAAAAAAGAAAGAAACAACATCGTTCATGTAGTCAAGTCGCATTTTAAAGCAACTTTTTTTAGAATTAAAGTGGCAATTCCGGAAAAGTTAATCATGTTTAGTTGCCCACGTTATGAAATTTAGATTATTATTTAAAATTTTAAACATTGTGATAAAGTAATAAAAGAATGTAAAATTGGAAGTGGTATATCATTTTTGGAATTAAGGTTGTCAAATTTTAATATAAATGGTTAAACTAAAAAAAGGAGTTGGTGTAATTAGAGACATAGACACTAGAGTTAGAGAGGTTCCCACCACTTTTGTTGGTGTAATCATATTTGCCCACTTTGTCTAAACAATTACTCCTTTTTGTTTCTCTCTTATTTCTCAAAATTGGATTTGAACACTCCTACTATATACCTCTTTCTCTTTTTCAAATTGATTTGTTTGTTTGTTTTTCTGACGTAAAACGAAGACCGTTTTCTTGTTTCGTTTAAATGCAACGCATATTTTATAAATATACTTAGAAAAGTCTAATAGAAATTCGCATGTGTTTTATTGAGTATCAATCCTAAATATTTGGGAAAAGTTGATATTATATGTTTTATAGTATAGTATTGTTTATATAGATAAGATTATTATTTTTATTGATAACAATTTGTTTTGTTTTTGTTAAGAATATGCATTAGACGAGCTTGAAATTTGAGTAATCACTAAAACCAAAGCTATTTGAATTATATGAGGTTAGATGACACCAATCAAATTATGAAAATCATAATTACCATTTAACAATTGTTTGACTAAATTTTGTCACACAATAAAATACTTACTATATAAAATTATTTGACAAAATTTAGTAAAATATCTTCAAATATAATTAAGTTTATTAAAAATTAACAAATTTTTAAGATTCTTTTCGGTTATCCGATATCTACATAAAAAATATCCGTTTTTATTTTTTGGGTATTTTTAGGGCTTCAAACTCTTTACCCAAACCGACCTAAACCCGGATGTATTGGAACCGAAGATGTTTTTTTTTACTGTATTAAGTAGTAAATCCATTACCTATTTAATCTGAACCGGAACGGGTTACCAATATGCCCAACCCTAATTAAGATTTCGCGAATCCGAATCTGCTGCCGAACTTAAATTCCCTTTTGTTTGTGAAAATGAAAACGAATTAAAGAGCATTAACTTATAAGTTTGGGATTGTATAAGTATCAAGAAAATCCAAAGTCAAAATAAAGGTAACCATTGGTTTTGAAAATGGTGAATGTTGTTGCTATTAACGGCGACACTCTTTAATTAGCTCAGAAGGGATTTAGCATGTGGGAATCTTGTGTTTCCCAATCAACGATCCATTTTTTTTTTTTGTATGAAAGATAATTTACTTTAACTATAGAAAATTCATTAGTATTCAATTTTGGCCTTCCAACAACGAGTGCATGAACGAGAGAACCTTCGTGGCAGGTGACTCCACTTGGCTGATGTAATTTAATTTGGAGATTCCTCAAAATCTAAGTTACTTTATCCTCTTATTTAATTTTTCTTTGTTTGAAAGTGGCTATATCATTCACGATATCCATTCTTGGTAATTTTCGATATCTATCCAGATTTTTAATATAATTAATAGTATGATCATAATTTCTGTTGGCGAAGAAGTAACTAAGGGTTGATTTTTTACAAAAAAAATATAACTATGTTTTAAGTAAACACATATCATGTGGTACATGAAAAAACTAGACGTAAACAACATTTTTTGTTCTATATTTTGTGCCTGAAATAGTTAAAATGATTATATCTCATTTACATGTTTATACACCTAAATATGCATACAGAATATACCTAAATATGTATATTTATGCATGCATATAGAATCAAAATTTTATTCACTACAATAAACTAGATACATACTATATGCAGAATAGTGTCTTTCAATTAAGTCACAACAATAAATTAGATAAATACTGATATAAATACTAGATGTATGTTTAAAAATTCTGTCAAGTGTTAGACTAATTAGACAAGCCAAATTAAAAGACACTTATATTAGATTTTATGGTAGATGAATCTTGAAACAGACTCCAGTTTAGAAGTGAAATAGATTTTATCTTCATCTGAATATAACAAAAATATATTTTTTGGGAGTTCAATATAAAAGATGAACACTCGAAGATGTAAATTTTAATATGAACTATGTCGAATATTATTATTTTCATGAGATTAATTCTCACGACTGTGAAACGTACAGTTTAAAATTATTTAGCTATGGCAATTCTATGAAATTTATTCTGGTTACTCACAAATTTTAAATAAATATGGTTTGATTTACAACAAATTTAGTAATTTTTCTTACATTTATCTCTCATTACTCCAATTTTGAAGCAAAATGTTTGTTGAACTCATACTCTCTTCGTTTTAAAATAAGTATTGTTTTGGGAAGTTAAATTTGTTTCAAATTAGTTGTCGTTTTATATTTTCAATGCATCTTTTTGATAAATTTTTTAATTTTTTTAATTGTTTTAGATGATTATTTAATATTATTAAATAAAATAACATATTAATTAGGAGTAACACAATTTTTATTTTTAATTTATGTGTAAAAACCTTTAAAAACAACTAATCCAAAATAGAAGGAGGATATGATAAACATCACCTTTATAACTATTTTTCCACCAATTCGAACATCAAAATTGTAGAAGATACAATGTTGTTGTTTATAAATTGTCAAATATCTAGTTGAAATAAAACAAATATTTAATGCACACAATATTCAATATTTGAAGTAGCCAAGTCAAATAAGCAAAAATGAAGTGCATGGACAGACAGAAAGAGAAAGATAATACGAATAATAATATTTAAACTACGACCAACTATAGCGTAGACCCCACCCACACCTCTCTAAATCAACGGCTGCGATACACCGGTACTGTTCTTGATGCGATAAACGCATATAAACCGTCGGATCTGATTTTACTTATAAACGAACGGTCGATGATTAGGTTGACTTACTCTAATCACCTCGTAATCAATTATTTTTTCTCATAAATCAACGGCTCTAATGCATCGTTACCATGTTCAATGCGATAATATGGTTTTGCACCGTCAGATCTGATTGATACCGATCTTTATATAATTTCAACGGTTGAGATTAATGGGTTGACTTTACATAGGGTAGATCAGAAAGTGGAGAGCACCCCAAAGCTAATAAACATGAGCCCCGCTCAGGCGCTGCTTCCTCCTCTCTCTCTATCATCATCATCATCACTTTCTCTATCTATCTCTCTTCTTAAAGCGGCCATTGGTGCTCTCCAAGTTCCATCTCAAGCTTTTCTTCTTGTGGGTGATTCAATCTCTCTCTTTCTATTTTTTTTTTCATTTCTGTTGATTTAGTGATCTTTGATTTGTGAAACTTTGTTTTTATCGTGTTTGTTTTTGATTTAGGGTTTTATTTTGTTGTCGGCGAGTTTTGATTTGATGATTTTGATGATTTTTTTTTGTTTGACCGTTTGGTTTTTGGATCTTAAGAGTTATGTGTGAAGATTTTTTTTTGTTTGTTTGGGTGAAGAATTTGTGTTGATTTCGATAATTTTGAGTTTGATTTTGAATCTTAGTAATGAAATTTGATTCTGTGAAGTGTGTATGATGAACTTTGAGCTGGTCCTAATTCTGATTCTGATAAAGATTTGATTTTTATGGTTTCTTTTGTAGGTTTTGTTGTTCTCTTAATTGAAAAACAAGATCTTGAACTAAAAAATGGAAACTGAAGACGATTTGTGCAACACCAATTGGGGAAGCTCTTCTTCGAAATCGCGAGAGCCGGGTTCATCAGACTGTGGGAATTCGACATTCGCAGGTTTTACGTCCCAGCAGAAGTGGGAAGATGCTTCAATCTTGGATTATGAGATGGGTGTGGAGCCTGGATTGCAAGAGAGCATTCAAGCAAATGTTGATTTCTTACAAGGTGTTAGGGCTCAAGCGTGGGATCCAAGGACGATGTTGAGTAACCTTTCTTTTATGGAGCAGAAGATTCACCAGCTGCAGGATCTTGTTCATCTTCTTGTTGGTCGTGGTGGGCAGCTTCAAGGTCGTCAAGACGAGCTCGCGGCTCAGCAGCAGCAGCTTATAACGACGGATCTTACTTCCATTATCATACAGCTTATTTCAACTGCAGGTAGTCTTCTTCCATCTGTTAAGCATAATATGTCAACAGCTCCGGGTCCATTCACTGGGCAGCCCGGTTCAGCCGTGTTCCCTTATGTAAGGGAGGCTAATAACGTTGCTTCACAGAGTCAGAACAATAACAACTGTGGTGCTCGAGAGTTCGATTTGCCTAAGCCGGTTCTTGTTGATGAGAGGGAAGGTCATGTTGTGGAGGAACATGAGATGAAAGATGAAGATGATGTGGAAGAAGGAGAGAACCTTCCTCCCGGTTCGTATGAGATATTGCAGCTTGAGAAAGAAGAGATTCTCGCACCGCATACTCACTTCTGCACGATATGTGGCAAGGGTTTCAAGAGAGACGCGAATTTGAGGATGCATATGAGAGGGCATGGAGATGAGTACAAAACAGCAGCTGCTCTGGCGAAACCGAACAAAGAATCCGTACCCGGGTCTGAGCCGATGCTGATCAAGAGGTACTCGTGCCCATTCCTTGGTTGCAAACGTAACAAGGAGCACAAAAAGTTCCAGCCTTTGAAAACGATTCTATGCGTGAAGAATCACTATAAACGCACCCACTGCGATAAAAGCTTCACTTGCAGCCGGTGCCATACCAAGAAATTCTCTGTCATTGCAGATCTTAAAACCCACGAGAAGCACTGCGGGAAAAACAAGTGGCTTTGTTCCTGTGGTACAACATTTTCAAGGAAAGACAAGTTGTTTGGTCACATAGCTCTGTTCCAGGGACACACGCCTGCAATCCCTCTTGAAGAGACAAAACCATCAGCCAGTACATCTACTCAGAGAGGGAGCTCTGAAGGCGGGAACAACAACCAAGGAATGGTTGGCTTCAATCTTGGTTCTGCATCAAATGCTAACCAAGAAACCACACAGCCTGGAATGACTGATGGGAGGATATGTTTTGAGGAGTCGTTCTCACCAATGAACTTTGATACATGTAATTTTGGAGGGTTCCACGAGTTTCCGCGACTGATGTTTGATGATTCAGAGAGTTCTTTTCAAATGCTTATTGCGAATGCCTGTGGTTTCTCGCCCAGGAATGTTGGTGAGTCTGTTTCAGATACTAGTCTCTAAGGCATTGCCATATATATGATAAGTTATGTAAGATGTTCTAGTTTTTAGCCTTTTAAGCAGTTCTTTTGTGTCTGTAATTTTGTTTTCGCCATAATAATAATATCAGAATAGCAGAAAGTTGGATTCTTTTTTTTTTCTTACTTATTATGGTTCATTTTGATTTAACCAGCCATGTCCATAGTGATAAACAAATTTAGTAACAAACTGCACATTTTGATTCATATCTATGGAAGTATATAACAAAATCAGATATGAACTACAATGTCTAAAATTACTTTCAAGCTCACAAAAACTAGCTATCAGCTAAAATGCGAGAGTGTGCTTTAGCTTGTCAGTATCATCCATGCAATGTTGAGAAGAAGCTTGACAATACTTCTGAATCATTGCTTGTATCTCTCTCCATCAGCCATTCATTTTGAATCTGTACCCTCACATCTCTATGATACAAAAATGATTGAAGAATCAGCAAGAATATCTTACAAGTGATGCATAATCAATCAAAATGAAGGGGTTTAAAGTGATAAAGAAAGAACCTATTCAAGGCAAGAACTTGATAGTTTCTTCTCAAGTAGTCTGCGTATTTCGTAAGGGCCTCTTGAGCATATGGTCTCCCCACGGTTCTTACAGCTGCTGCGCTTAGTAAACTCTCCAGAGAACCATGTTTTCTCACAAGTTTCATCGCTGTTTTCCTTCCAAACGCCGGGACCATGTGCTGAATCCCCGGAACTCCATCAACTTCATCACCCATTATACATCCTATCACAAGAACCAGCCGGATTGAGTTGGCTTTGACACTTAACAAAGAAAGTTGACAGAAAGACAAGCGTCAAGAGACATGTTTGTAGCCATAAGTCGATTTAGGCACTTACGAAAGCTCAAATCAGACTGTGGATCACAATTATATTGAGCATGGTAGTGCTTCAAAGTATAAAAGGACCATCTTCTGAGATCTGCCAATGGAATGACAATCTGAACATTTTCTGAGATCAACTGCTTAAAGTCTTTATCAGGCGATGCAATAACCGCACGATATCCTCTTTGCACAGCTTGTTCCATTAGCGTAGCTACTACATCGTCTGCTTCATGCCCTTCTATTCTAACAACCTAACACATAAACAAGAATCCAGTAAGATCATTCATTCACTTCTACGGCTAATTCACTTAACTATATACACGCTACAGAATTGAGCTAGTCTATTGAACATTGAGTATTAAACAGTTTTACCCACTGGCACATTGCATTTTCTAAGAACTTCATCAACAAACTGATGTGGCCTCTTAGAGTATCTCCCATGATTTGGTGATTTCCTATGAGCTTTATATGAAGGCAACAATTCTCTGCGTCGTTGGTTACCTTCTTCTCCATCGATAACCTACAAAAGGAACTATCTTTCATTGATCGAAGAAGAGAAAAAGCTTGCGGA